>JABAOE010002430.1_pt8 | contig 15871 bp, 16 predicted proteins | sample 7062141 | NCBI WGS metagenome assembly JABAOE01 (sample SAMN14538627, study PRJNA623070) | marine sediment metagenome | biome: marine biome [ENVO:00000428]; feature: marine pelagic biome [ENVO:01000023]; material: deep marine sediment [ENVO:00002113] | place: India: Gulf of Khambhat ... | reverse complement strand
GGAAGAATTGAAAAAACTCAAACTCTACGGAGAAACGTAATGGGACACTGGGGATTTGTGTTTTTAGCCTATGGAATTGTCTGGACGGCCATCGTCCTGTATCTGGTTATTCTGAAACTCAGGCTTGCCGGTGTAGAACGGGAAGTCCAACTGTTTCGTGACCGGGGGAATCTCAACGACCATGGGTAAGAAGAGACGATTTATCATCGGGGCCGTCATAATCGTCGCTGCCCTCGCCTACCTCATCTATGGGGGCATGCAGGAAGCGCTGGTCTATTTTTCCACGCCGTCCGAGTTGAAACAGCAGAACGGTGTCGAGGACAAGTTCTTACGAGTGGGCGGCATGGTCCTCAAAGGATCACTGCAGAAAAACGTCCCGACCCTAACCTATCGATTCCAGCTCACAGACGGCCAAGCATCCATTCCCGTATACTTCAAAGGTGTACCGCCTGATCTCTTTCGCGAAGGAACCGGAGCCGTAGTGGAGGGTCGTTTTGGAAAAGACGGTGTGTTTCGCGCCACCACGATCATGGCCAAACACGCGGAGGAGTATATGCCTCCGAAAGAGGATCATTCCAAGATCCGCAGCTTCGTTCCCAGCCAGGAGAAGCAGTGACAGGAATCGTTGGGCAGGCCAGCATCCTGTTGGCCCTGGCCCTTTCCCTCTGGGGAATCGCAGCTCCCTTCCTGTTCAGCCGGACCCGCCAGCCGCTGCTTTTTGCGAGCATTCGTTACGGCATCCTCGGGCAGTTTCTGTTTGTAACCCTTGCCGCCGGGGCCCTGATCTACGGTCTTGTGACCGTGGACTTTTCCATCAAGTACGTGGCCTTCAACACCACCCGTGCGACACCCATCTATTACCGGGTCACCGGGCTCTGGGGCGCCCTCGAGGGTTCACTCCTTTTGTGGGAATGGATTCTCATCATCTTTTCCGCCCTTGTGGCCTGGATCTACAGGGACCGCCACCGGGAGCTGATGCCTTGGGTGCTGCTTATTTTTTCCATTGTCTCGGCTTTTTTCCTCTCGGTGATTGCTTTTGCCTCCAATCCTTTTGAAAGTATCTCGCCCGTGCCTCCCGACGGCCGCGGCCTGAACCCACTATTGGAAGACGCCAACATGCTTACCCACCCGCCGCTCCTCTACACCGGCTTCGTGGGTCTCACGGTTCCCTACGCCTTTGCCATGGCAGCGCTCATCATTGGAAAACTGGACGAGGCGTGGATCTTAACCACCAGACGCTGGACTATCACCGCCTGGTTTTTTCTAACCGCCGGCAATCTCGTTGGGGCCTGGTGGTCATACCACGTACTGGGTTGGGGCGGATACTGGGCCTGGGACCCGGTGGAAAACGCCGCCTTCATGCCGTGGCTTCCGGCTACGGCCTTTCTTCATTCCGTACAGGTCCAGGAACGGCGCAGCATGCTCAAGGTCTGGAACCTTTCACTGATCATCCTGGCCTTTAGCTTGACCATCTTCGGTACGTTTCTCACCCGTTCCGGAATTCTCTCTTCCATTCACGCTTTTTCATCCGGACCCGTGGGTTCACTATTTCTCGCATTTCTTGCCTTTATTCTTGTGGGATCCTTTGGGCTTCTTGCCTATCGGTCGGATCAACTCAGGGGCCAACCCGTCTTGGATTCACCGGTGAGCCGGGAATCCGCGTTTCTGCTCAATAACGTTGTCCTGGTTTCCGCGCTCTTTACCATTTTCCTGGGAACGATCTTTCCTCTCCTCTCGGAGGCGGTGGCGGGAGTACAGGTCAGTGTCGGGGCTCCTTATTTTAACTCGGTGACGGTACCGTTGTTTCTGGTTTTAGTATTCCTGATGGGCGTGGGTCCCATGATCGCGTGGCGCAAGGCATCGTGGGACAACCTGAGGCGAAACTTTCTATGGCCCTGCCTCGCGTCCCTCCTGGTGGCCCTGGTCATTTTCATCTTGGGTGTAAGTTCTTTTCTACCTCTGTTGGGGTTGACCCTTTGTGCCTTCGTGGTTTTCACTATCCTGTTTGACACGGCGATGCTTGTGAGCGCTCGACGCCGGGTCGCCGGGGAGGGAGTATTCCGCGCCCTGAGCACCTTGGTCAGAAAAAATCAGCGCCGTTATGGAGGCCTGGTGGTACACCTCGGTGTGGTCCTGGTCATCATGGGAATCGGCGCTTCCATGAGCTACAGCGTCGAACGGGAAGCCACTCTCCAGCGGGGACAGGACCTCAAGATCGGACCCTACAAGGTCCGGTTCGACGGATTAAAGGGTGCCCAGCAACCCACCCACTTCCGAGTGGAAGGTCAGTTTAGAGTTTTCAACAACGGTCATGACCTTGGCACGTTGAATCCCGCGCTCAAGTTTTTTCCGAGCCAGCAGTCACCCATCGGACGCGCGGTGCACCGGAGCACTCTTTCGGAAGACCTGTACGTGATTCTTTCCGGCTTCAGCGAGATTGAGCAAAATCAGGCGACCCTGAAGGTTCTGGTCCGCCCTCTGGTGATTTGGATCTGGATCGGTGGCTTCGTCATGGCATTGGGCACCGTTGTGGCCATCTGGCCCATCCGAAAGTTTTCCTCGTTGGACGGTTGATGCATGGCCGCGCGGCGACTGATCATCACGGTTTTGGCGATCACCCTTTTCATCGGACTGTTGGCGTACGGCTTCAAACGCGATCCCCGTTACATCGAATCGCCCCTCATCGGGCGTCAGGCTCCGGCTTTCACCCTGACTCTCTTTGATGGGAGGTCCCTGAGCCTTAGCGACCTGAAAGGGAAAGTGGTTTTTCTCAATTTCTGGGCGTCCTGGTGTCCCCCATGCAGGGACGAGGCCAGGGATATCGAGGCGAGCTGGCAGAGGTTCAAGAATCAAGATATCGTTTTTGTAGGGGTCAACATTCAAGACAAGGAACCCAACGCTTTGGAGTTTATCAGCGAATTCGGCATCACGTTTCCCAACGGGAGGGACAACAAAGGAAAGGTTTCCGTGGACTACGGGGTGTGGGGCATCCCGGAAACCTTTTTTATCGATGGCGAGGGGAGAATCACCTACAAACATGTTGGGAGTCTCGGGTGGCCGGTGATTTCAGCCAAGCTGGAAGAGGCCCGGCGCAAAGTCGTCAGCGCTTCTGAAGGAAGGGGCGCCTACCAACCCATACGGTGATGACCATGAGACGTAAATTCATTCTTTTGCTGATCCTGTGGTTGATTCCCAGTCCGGTATTCGCTCAGCCTGTTGATCTGGAAGAGCAAGTACGGCGCATCGCGACGGAACTGCGATGTCCCGTGTGCCAGAACCTTTCCGTCGCGGACTCACCTTCCGAGATGGCCCAGCAGATGCGAGCCATCATTCAGGAACAACTTCAGGAAGGCAAAAGTCCACAAGAGGTGAAGGCGTATTTCATCTCCAAGTATGGTGAATGGGTGATGCTGGCACCCACGGCAAAGGGATTCAGCCTGCTCATCTGGATTCTTCCGTACGTGGCGCTAGCCGGCGGAATCGTCTTTGCCATTTTCATGGCCAGGCGCTGGGCTCGAAACCGACCAATGCGCCAACCCACGGAAACGGATTCCGAGACAGCGCAAATCATTAAACGCGACATGGCCCACGAGGAGAACTGGGAGGTGGACCCCGAGCTGCAAGGCCCCCAGGTACCGTTGCTCCTCGAACGCGCACGACTCTACGGCGAGATCCAGGAACTGGATCTGGACTATCAAGCGGGCAAGCTCTCTTTAGAAGATTATCGCGAGGCACGGCAGGGTTACGAACAACAGGCCGCTCAGGTGCTGAAGGAGCTGGCTAAAATGGGGCCGGTGACGGCGAAACCAAGCGTACCAACAAAGGCCGCGGATCCATCAACTCCACCGAGAAAGCGGCCGGTCTGGGTCTTTGCTACCACCGGCGCTTTTCTGCTTCTGTTCGGCGTCACCCTGGGGATTCTGCTCAGCCAATCCGTGCGACCACGGACCTCAGCGGAGGATAGCATTACGGGGGACTTTCTTACCGGAACCACCACCCAGGTCACCGCCGCTCAATCAAAGGATATGGACGCACTACTCCAGCAGGGCCGGGACGCCTATGCCAAGCAGAACTGGTCCCAATCCATCGACGCGTTTAAGAGAGCACTCGCTATCGATCCAAGGAATCCGGAAGCCCATTCCTACATGGGGCTCATCCTGGCGGGGGCAGGTCATTCCGATTCCGCCCTCATGGCCTTTGAACGTGCTCTTTCGGTGGATCCCAACTATGCCCTGGCCCTTTGGGGAAACGGCATGGTCCTTTACCGACAGAAGAACGATCTCGAAGGAGCACGGAAAAACTTTAAATCGCTCTTGCCCCTTCTGCCCCCGGGTGCGGAACGGCAAAGTGTTTTACAAACTCTGGAGGAAATAAACGGGCAAAGGACGGCGCAGGCGGAAGGAACGGCGCCGGTCGCAACCGACAGCCTCCAGGGAACCATCAGCATGGACTCCAAACTAAAGGCAAAGTATCAGGGAGGCGGAATTCTTTTCATCATTGCGCGTCGCGCCGGGGGGCAAGGCGGGCCTCCCCTGGCCGTGAAAAGAATCCCAAACCCCGTATTCCCTCTCTCCTATTCCCTGGGAAAAGAAAACATGATGATCCCGGGGAGCGCCTTTGAAGGAAAGCTGAACCTGGTCGTTCGACTGGACAAGGACGGAGATCCCCTCACCCGAGGAGCCGGCGACTTCACCGGCAGTTATCCAAAGAACCCCGTCGCCATCGGCTCCCAAAACGTTGATGTCGTCTTGAACGAGGAGACGAAGTAACCGGCCAGGACCCGTTGAGCTGGGTGATACTCGACAAGCTCCTCTTGATTCCTAGGTGAACTGAGCCGTCGCCGTCATGGCCAGTTGTCCCGCGGGATCCAACGACCACAGCGTGGCCTCGCGGCCGTCCGTATTAGGGTTCCCGCAAATCGTAAAGTTGCCTGTGTCGTAGGTCTGGCGAACGGTTTGAAACCCGAAGTACTGCAGCGGTCGGTCCGGAACTTCGCTACGGCACATTTCGATGAACAACTGACAGATTAGAGATGTCTGCACCACCAGTCCCGGTAGTTTCTCCACGCGAGCACAGTAATCGCGATCGTAGTGGATTCGATGACTGTTGAAGCGGATGGCAGAATACCGGTAAAGCAAGGTCGCCTTGGGCTCAATGACTCGTTTCCATTTCGCTTCGGCGGGTACCGCTGGCACGTCCTTGGGCGCTGATTCAGCCCTGGTCTCGCTTAACATCAACCCATCCCGCTCTTCCACCACGGCGAGGCCTCGGCCGCACGAGTAACTGCTTCGCTCCACCGTTGTCACCATCGTACCCTCAGGTCCATCGTCAATCCTAAGGTCCGCGATTTCAGTGACCTTGGTGATTTCATCGCCTACCCGGAGCGGTTGGTGAAAAGTTATCCGCGTTCCGCCGATGCGTCGGCGAGGTAAAGGAATCGGCGGTGCGATGCCCCCCCCGGAGGCCTGTCCGTCCTCCCGCATATTCGCCGGCCGGTGGGACGGGGGGCAAAATCCATTGTACCATCCGGCAGGAACCTCAGCACCTTTTTCCAGTGGAGCCTTTTCATACCCAAAGGTGGCAGCGAACTTCAGCATCACCGATGCCGTGATGACATCCGTGGAGGTAACGCTCTTGCCGATATAGCTCCTGTAGCTCTCTAGTGATTGGGCCATGACGGCATCCTCCTCTTGTTAATTTGGGTAGACTGGTATGAGGGTACTCAACCGGAAACCTGAGTCGCAACCTGCAGGGAACCTATAATCAAGCTCAGAGCCATTTTCGCTTGCGCAAAATACTGAGCGCCGCTTCTTTGATGCCCATGTCTGGGTCCTGAAGCAGCGCGCCGATTTCTTCTTTCAATTCCTCGTGATCCGTCTGCTTCCCTTCTTCCCCGAGCCGTTTAAGGGCGAGGCCCCGAATTCTTCGGTCAGCGTCCTTCAAGCATTTTCGGTAAACTTCCACATACCCGGGAATCTGGGTCATGGACCGCAAGCAAACCAGGGCATCAAAGCGAAGCTCCGAGTCTTCGTGGTTGAGATATTTGAGGTAAATTTTCGTGACCTCGGACCTTTTCGAGTTGAAACGCCAGAGGTTAAAGAGGATCGTCCGCTTCTGTTCCATGGGACCATGGCTCAACCGGTCCATCAGGAGACCCAGGATACGGTCGTCCTTGAGATTGCAGAGCGCGGTGACCGCCGCCTGCTGAACCTTCAGGTCCGCATCGTACAACCTCTCGATCAGCGGTATGGCGGCAGTAACGTTCCCTTTCCATCCCAGGGCGAAGGTGGCGTGTAGTCTCCTTTCAGGATCCGATTTGGCCAACTCGTCCAGCAATCGAGTGGCCAGAGGTTTCGGGTCCTTCAGGAAGGGAGCAATAACACTTAACTGGACCGCGGCGTCGTGCCTCACCTCCGACTTTTCTTCCGGGTTGAGCATCATGTCGTAGAGCGGCCAGGCCACTTCTTCCTTGGCGAAAGTTCCCAGAACACACATGATCTCCCATTTGAGATCCCGATCTGCATGCTTGAGCGCGCGCAGCAGCAAAGGAAAGGCTTGATCCCATTCCTGGTTGAACCGGTCCACGGACTTGACGTACTTTTTCGCCCTTGCGAGCACCCGTTCCCGGGGTTCAAATTTGATGATTCGTTCCACTTCTGTACCCAACCTTGAGTTCAATTTGTCATTGAAAGAAATTCTTCTACTTGGCGAGATTCCATTACGTAACCGATAAAGTCGTCGATGTTAGCCAGACTCGCCGCCTGAGCTTCTGGGGTCGCCGAGTAGGTGCAATCTCTCAACGCAACGGTAACGATGTCTCTTGAACTCGCATCCCTGGCGAGCCACTCCACGCCCCAGTTGGTGCTACCACCCGCCACCACCAGGACCCAGATCCCCTTGACTCTTAACAGCGTTTCCAATTTCGTCCCGTAGAAAGCACTGGACCGAACCTTGGTAATGACAAAGTCACCAGGGGCCGGTCTCAACTCTTGAATGACATCCGCACCCTCAGAGCCTTTAACGCATATCGGATTTCCGGCCCTGCGCAGATAAGGCGCCTTTTCCGCCGGGAGCAACATGTCAAGATCCATCTCAAAACGGGTATAGATGACGGGCATGTGTAGTGAGTGAGCAAGGTCGACGAGGGATTTTGTCCGCCGGACGACTTCGGCCATTTCCGGTTTACCGAGCGACGCCTTGATAAAATCGTTCTGCATATCATGGAGCACCAGCGCCGTGTTGGTGCGAGCGATGGGTGGCAGTGCGGCCCCCCTCATGGTCTCCTCCCGTCACGAATCGTTTGAAACATACCACTCACCACCCTATGGCATAACTCTCACGTCTCGGGTCCGCTCCGCTCATCCAGGTTCCGGTGGCCGTGTCCTTCACAATCACGGCGGCATCGCCGAACGACCATCGGCCTACGACTTCCACGTTGTGTCCCTTTGCCGCCAAGCCCTTGATCACTTCCGGGGGCATCCCCTCCTCCACCTTCAACTCCTCCGGCCAGTCAGCCGTACCTGGCGTGGTCCCGGGCCGATGACTCCAGCGGGGTAACTCAATGGCCGCCTGGGGTGAGAGGTTCCGGTCCAACAGTTGATGCAGCACTTGAACGTTGGTCTGGGGCTGATCATCCGCACCGGGAGTGCCTCCCACAGCAAAGAATTCACCGTTACGTAGCACAAAGTACGAGTTAAGGGTATGGGCCGGTCTCTTCCCCGGCACCAACGCATTGGCTTTGCCGGGATTGAGATTGCAGCTCGACAACCGATTGTTCATCACCAGGCCGGTGTCTCCCGCCACCACCCGGGAGCCGAATATAGAGAAAATACTCTGAATCAGAGAGACCACGTTTCCGTCTCGATCCGCAGTGCAGAGATAGGTCGTATCGCTTCCCAGGGAGAGGGTACCGTCCATGCGGCGAAGCGCTCGATCCGAGATCAGGCCCCGCCTCACCGTAGCATGTTCCTTGGAAATCAGTTTCGCTACCTCCGGGTCGCCAAATCTCGGATCTTCCAAGTGGTTGATCCGATCTTCGAAGGCCAGCTTTTTGGCTTCCACCATCACATGGATATCATCCACCGGATCCACTCCCGGCAGCCGATAGCCCTCCATAATGTTCAAAATCTCCAGGACGATAAAACCCTGGGAAACAGGCGGCTGCTCGAAAAGTGAGTAATCGCGATAGGTGGTTGTGACAGGCTCCAACCATTCGGCATGATTTCCCGCCAAATCCTCCTGGCTCAACAAACCGCCTTCCTTTTGTAGGGCAGCACACATTCGCGCGCCGATCTCTCCCTCATAAAACACCTTCCGACCACCGCGAACAATTCCCTCTAGAGTTTTTGCCAGTTCTTCCTGCACCAGGTACTGGCCGTGAACGGGCGGATCCAGCGGCTTACGAAAATATCGGTCCACTGACGGGTAAGCGTCCGCCAGATCATCAATCGATTCGAGTAACGTCCTGTAGGCGGGAAACCCATGCCGCGCGCAACCGATGGCGTCACTCGCGAGCCTTTCGAGTTCGAGGGTGCCGTATTTCGAGTGCAGCTCCATCCAACCGTCCACGATTCCGGGAACCGCGATGCTGAGGGGACCGTCAGAAGGAATCAACGACCAACCCTTCTCTCTGAAGAAATCAACGGTCGCCTTTTTCGGCGCAGGACCGCTTGCGTTCAAGGCCTCGACCTTTCCCTTATTTTTCATCAGCACCAGCGAAAAGAGATCTCCGCCAACTCCGCAGGCCTGGGGTCGTACCACCGCGAGGACGAATGAAGCAGCCAAGGCGGCGTCCACGGCATTGCCTCCCGCTTGCAGTGCCTTCACTCCCGCAAGCGAGGCTAGGTGATGTCCCGAAGACACCATTCCGTTTCGACCCATAACAACGGGGCGACCCGCAGGTGCATGTTGCATGACCGCAGACTGAATACTCATCATGTCAGGAACAGCGGTTCAGGAATTCAATTGGTGAGAGCCGTACTGAGACGATAACCCTTGCTGGTAACCTCACCCCGGCGGCACTATAGGCACCCGCCCTTTCGAAGTCCCAATGCATATCCCCACGGACCTGGAGAGTCAAGTCCAGAGCCACAAAAAGAGCTTAAAAATCAGCCAGGTCCCCACCTCCTACCACCGATTCCACTACAACCTGAGAAGCTCCATTTTTGTACCGATGAACCACAAGGGCCTTTGCTACAAACCAGCATAAATCCCATAACCACTTGAAATTACGTGGTTTTATTTAATAACGTCAATGGATTGAATTGGCACGATCCATGCATCATCCCAGAATTGGAGGGAGTACATCCATGTTCAAACAGAATTCCGGCCGGAATGAGGGTCCGTTGCTCACCATCATGGGCGCAAGTGCCCGACTCGAGGGAAAATTCAATATTACCGAGTCGATACATATTGAATGTCAAGTCGCAGGTGAGATCAATGTCGATGGCAAGCTGGTGATTGGCGACCGCGGGGTTGTCAAAGCCGATGTCCATACCACCCACGCCATCATCATGGGGCAATACGAAGGAAATATGGTGGCTACCGGCAACGTGGAAATCGCCGCTTCCGGGAGAGTTTCCGGAAACATAGAAACCGACTCCCTGGTCATTTCGAAGGGCGGCTTTTTCAACGGTCAGGTCATCAAAATGCAGCGGGGGCCGGAAGTCGTTCCCGAGCGTCGTACGGTTGGCCCGACCCTGTTCGCTCATAAGAAATCAAACGAGGTGCGATAATTTTACTCTACGTAGTGGAGGTTCACTTTCCATGTGGCGTTGGAGAAAAGACAAATTACATCCAGATCACGAAGCGACGTCGGTGATTGACGCGGGCTGTGAGTTTGACGGTCGCTTGAATTTTGTAGGGACCTTAATCGTAAATGGAAAATTTAAAGGAGAGCTCGTTTCTTCAAGCACGCTGGTGGTAGGCGAGGCGGGTGAGCTGGAAGCGGAAGTGCGTGCAGGCACCGTGATTCTCGCAGGACAGATTTCAGGGCATATCACCGCGAAGGAACGGGTAGAACTTCGCAAGACCGCACGAATGTACGGAGATATCGTTTCCCCGGTCCTGGTACTGGAAGAAGGCGTGATCTTTGATGGTCACTGCAACATGAAAGGCAAAGACGTCCAGGTTATTCAGCTCAAGGGCAACGATAACCAGCAGGGCGAACAGCGAGGGGATAAAAGGGCAACGGTTTGAAGTAAACGGTTTTCGGCGCGATGCAGAAATCCTACTCCATACTCATCCTCCCCACCCGTGGCACAAAGATGCGCCGGATGGTGTTCTCACGGCGTTTTCTCCAGAGCCTGTTGATCGCCGGAGTCTTGATGTTTGGCATCAGCGGTTGGATGGTGGATAACTACCGTTGGCTGAGGATCCAGAGCGGGAACGATCAAAAACTGAGAGTCGAAGCCGTCGAAGAAGTCGTATTGCTCCGAACCGAGTTGCAAGAGCAACGGCACAAACTCTCCAGCCTTCAAGATCGCATCGACAGCAGCCAGAAGCTCCTTGCCAACTGGAAGGGGCTCAGGGAGAAGATCGCATCGTCTCTGCCGCGCAAGCGGAGAGCGGCCTTCAGCAATGGCAAGCTTGTCGAATCCCTGGAGTCCAGTCTGACATCCATTGAAGGCGAACTTGAGGGTCTCATCGCCGCCATCCCAACCATATGGCCAACCAAGGGCTGGGTAAGCTCAGGTTTCGGACGGCGTAAGGACCCTGTCACCGGCGAGCCGGAGTATCATAACGGCATCGATATCGCAAATCACAAAGGAACTCCGATCTACGCTCCTGGTGACGCCGTCGTGAAGTTCGTAGGATACGGCAAAGCCAATGGGCGAAGCATTATTTTGGACCACGGTCAGGGAATCACCACCCAGTACTCCCACCTTTCCAAGGCCAATGTCAAAAAAGGCCAACGGGTAAGACGAAGAGAAAAGATTGGCGCCGTCGGTAGCACCGGAAGGAGCACGAATCCACACCTTCACTACGAAGTGCGGGTCAACCGGATCCCAATCAATCCACGCAGGTACCTGTTGAAAAGTAGACCCGAGCTATAACTAACCTTGCAAAGGCAAGGCAGGCCATTCCTCCATCAGTCTTCCCCGGCCGGGAACGCTACACTTGAATCCCAATCTCGACAGGATATGCCAGAGCATGGCAGGGTTACTGGCCACAACCGGTTTGGAACTCTCCCCTTCGATCTCTTTCACGACCTCCAAGGGATCCAGCACACCGCCTTGAAAATAAATGGCCTGGATCTCCGTCACTCCCTCGAGGCTCCTTCTGGTGAGTGAAAGGACCTCTTCCGGGGTTAACTTTCCGGCATCCCGGTGGCTTTTGAACGGTGAGTTTGGAGATATCGCCGTCAAACCTTCCACGGCGAGATAGTCCTTGATCCGCTGATTCATGGAGTCGTCGAATGGAGTCATTAACAAAAATTGCTTAGCGGAGAATGCCTTAAGCGCCGTTACACAAGACTCCAGTGCGGTGGTCGACGGCACGTTGATTCCGCGGTGAAGCGCCTCCGCCAGCCCCGGATTCATGAGCTCGAGAGGCGCGCCCCCAACGAAGACCCCCTGCCACTCGTTGGCCCGAACCAATTCTTTCACTCTGTCCACAACCGCTTGGGTTTTGCCCCTAAAATCATAGAAGCTATCCCGGATGAGCTCCAACCCGTCGATATCCATTTGCACCCCATCCGGTACGAGTAGCTTGAAGCTCTCGATATGCGGGCTGGCACCTGAAACGGGACTTACAAACCCAACTTTCGCTTTCACAGTCTCAGCCATGTCGACTCCTTTCGTACCTGGCCGTACGGACCTGCGATGGACGGCTCGCGTCTCCTTCGGGTTCCATCCCTATCAGCCGGGCCAACAGACCGTCAAGGCGCCCCACCTTTCAAAAGTTTAAATTCAGCAAGTAACAAGCTACGTCTCTGTCACTGTGTACATACGTTCATCGTTCTCTGACTTCCAGCATTGGCCGTGCCACAAAAAGTTGATAAGAATGAATGACCTTTCGATGCAAGCCAAGCGACTCAAGAAACGATTTCAGAACGTTCTCTACCTCACTCTGTTTGCTGTTCTCAGCGGGGCGACCGCATGCTCCACCCATTCGGTGGAGCAAGAGAAATGGTCCGTTCGAGAGTTGGCGCGGTCCCCCCATTCCAAGGTACGGCTCATAGACACCAATCAGCGGGTCATAACGGAAATCGATACCCTGCAAATTAAGAAGCTGCTGCTTGCAAAGTTACGCATCACACGGATTGCCGGCATTCAGGCGGAGCTGTTTATCGAAAAGGGCAAAGAGCCCAACGCCTATGCCGGCTACGTGAGGTCTCAAGGTTACGGTGGCAAGGGTAAACCTATCATGGTCATTACGACGGGAATGATAAAAGTACTTGGGGATGACACGGATGCGGCTGCTTTTTTGCTAGGCCACGAAGCCGCTCATTTTACCAAGAGGCATCATGAAAGCGCCCGAACAAGGAGCCAGACCCTGGCCGTGGCTGGACAGGCGGCCGCGTACGGTTTGGCCGCAGCCGGCGTGCCCATGGGCGGCAACATATCAGGAGTGGCCGTGGATCTGATCGACAGTGCCTATAGCCGGGATGACGAACGTGAAGCCGACGCCCTGGCAATGGACTACGTAGTCGCCGCAGGTTACGATCCCCGGGGAGCCCTTCGACTTCAAAAAGCACTCAAGAAAGCTGGAAACACAGCACCCATTCCATTCTTAAGCACGCATCCCAGCTACAGCGAGAGAATCGAGAACCTAGAGGGCTTGATTAAAGAGAAGGGCGGTACTGAAGCGTCCAGGTCCATGAGACGACGCTAGTCGAAATACTATTAAACGGTCACCTACAGCCCGTAAAACGTTCGGGAATTCGTCTCTAGGATCTTCTGGGCTTGAGCGCTAGTGATCCTCCCCTCGTCCACCCAACCTCGCACTTCGTTTAGCCCGCTAAGATTGGCGGAAATATCGGTGTGGCTGTAGTCCGTCCCGATCATCAGGTTATCCTCGGTGCCGAACTTCAAAAGCGACTCGACATCGTCAATGGGATCAATGGTGACGAAGGCGCGGTTCTTGCGGAAAATGTCCGGCTCAAGGTCGTACAACTGGGGTAATTGCGTCAGCGTACCTCGGAGGGTAACTCGTTTCTTGGCTCCCAGTTGCGAGATGACGTAGGGGATCCAGGAGGCACCGGACTCAATGAAACCGAAGCGGAGCTTGGGAAACTTTTTGGGAATTTTCGAGCTCACCAGTTCGGTGAATGCATACATGATCGGGAACCCCCTGTCCCACTCGTGGCCAGGGAGCGGGTGCCCCGTATGGATACACAGAGGCAGATCCAGCGCGCTGGCTTCCTCATACACTGGAAAGAAATGGGGGTCGGTGATTTTACGGTCGAGATCGAAGCCCCGCTTGAAGATACCGCAGGCGCCATGCTCCTTTGCCCAGCGAAGCTCTTCCACCGCCTTTTGCGGTTGCAGCAGCGGCAGCACGGCTGCCCACCGGAGCCGCCCGTTGGTTGAAGCGCATTTCTCCGCCAGCCAGCGATTGTAGGTGCTGGTGAGGGCCCATTCGGCTTCCGCGTTGTTCGAATTGTAGCGGATGAAAAAGGTGGGGAAAACGACCTGCACATCCACCCCCATCTCGTCCATGTGTTTCAGCCGGCCTTTCACGTCCTCCAGTTCGCGCCGCACCCGGAACGGGTGGTTCACCTCGTCCCGCACGGCACGGTTTTGCAGCCGGCCTTCGACCACCCAGCGGCGTATGTTCGTCGGATTGAAGCCGGCACGCGTGGCCTCATCTTCCGGCAGGCTCACCGTCACCGGAATGTACTTTTCATATGGAGTGCCCTCGAGACTAGCCCACGTGGACTCGGACTCATCAACATGAGTATCGGCATCGACGACTAACATGGCAGACCCTCCTAAATTGGCGAAGGTTACGACCCCCCCCCGGGCTATTTCATGCCAGCCTACCAAGCTTTGCTTGGAATGTGCAAACAATCTTTCACTCCGTCAATCACTCAGGGAACGTTCTAAAGGCTCCCGTTTGTCAGACAAGCTCGTGTCGAAGGCTTTGTGTTGGATCGCTGCCTTGACCCACTCGTCTTGTTCACGTATTTTTGAAAGCCGAGAGTGGCCGCGCTTTTCAGAGACGGATACCGCCAACCTACTTGGGCGGTTAGTTGAACGGTTTTTGCGGGCCCTTACATTCAAATCCGATCAATCAACGACAGCTGAGGTGAAATAATAATCGCCGTGCCATCCGCAGAAACGACGCCCGGTCCATCACCCACCAGCAATAGCCACCAAGAGGCCCTAGGCCCTCACACCCGGACCGTCACCGATGTGGCGGCCGCGCTAGAAACCGATCCGGTCCATGGCCTGGCCCAAACTGAGGCTGCGCTTCGGCTAGCAAGGGTTGGGGCCAACGAGCTTCAGGCTGCTCGCATGGTTTCTCCTTGGGTCGTCTTTGCCAGCCAGTTCAAAAACGTTCTTATCCTAATTTTGCTTGTGGCCGTAGGACTCTCTGCCTTTCTTGGCCACGGCGTTGAAGCCGTAACTATCACGATCATCGTGTTGTTTGCCGTGTTGCTCGGCTTCATTCAGGAGTTCCGCGCTGAACGGGCCATCGAAGCACTACGCCGCATGGCGGCACCCGTGGCAACGGTGCTCCGGGAAGGAGAGGAGATCGAGATTCCAGCGCGCGAGGTCGTCCCAGGCGATATCGCGTTGCTGCACGTAGGAGATCGGGTCTGTGCCGATGCCCGGTTAATGGAAGCTGTGAACCTTCAGATCGATGAGGCCGTCCTCACGGGAGAATCCTTCCCCGTAGAAAAGCACACCAAGCCGCTGGAAAACGGAGCTATGCCCGTAGGGGATCGTAAGAACATGGCCTATTCAGGGACCGCAGTGACTTACGGCCGAGGCCGTGCCCTGGTCGTGGCTACCGGAACCGAAACCGAATTTGGCAAGATCGCAACGCTCTTACAAAGCGTCAAGACCGCCAAGACACCGTTGCAGGAAAACCTCGACCGAGTAGGTCATGTCCTGGCACGCGTTGCGGTGGCTATCGTGGCATTGATCATCTCCTTAGGACTATTCCGCGGCGAACCATTTGTGGAAATGCTGATCTTTGGCATTGCACTTGCCGTCGCTGTAGTTCCGGAAGCACTACCGGCAGTGGTAACCATCTCACTGGCATTGGGTGTCCAGCGCATGGTCAAACGCAACGCACTTGTGCGCCGCCTTCCTTCGGTGGAGACGTTGGGAAGCACTTCGGTCATCTGTTCGGACAAAACCGGCACCTTGACACGCGACGAGATGACTACCCGTAGAGTCTTTGCTGCTGGTAAGGTTTTCGAAGTATCCGGGACCGGGTATGAACCCGTCGGGGCGTTTTCACTAAATGACAGGCAGCTGGAGCCGCCGGAAACTTTGAAACAGCTGCTTCGCGGTGCGGCCCTCGCCTCCGATGCCCGTCTGGTACTGGTTAACGAGCAATGGACTCTCAAGGGAGACCCTACGGAAGGGGCACTGGTGGTCGCCGCTGCTAAGGCCGGGCTCAACAAAGTCGACCTGGATTCGCAATTCCCGCGCATCCATGAGATTCCATTCACTTCCGAAACCAAACGCATGACCACGCTACACGAATGCTCTGAAGGGACCGTCGCTTTTTCTAAAGGTGCACCCGAAGTTATTCTAGCGTCTTCCAAAAGTCAGTTAGACGGAGACGGTGCCACACCGCTCAACGACGCAGAACGGAGTGCCATTCTCGAAATAGCGCAGCAGATGGCCAACGAAGCTCTGAGGGTACTCGCTGTTGCCACCAGGTCCAATACGACCATTGAAAACGCCGAGGA
>JABAOE010000754.1_pt1 | contig 15875 bp, 14 predicted proteins | sample 7062141 | NCBI WGS metagenome assembly JABAOE01 (sample SAMN14538627, study PRJNA623070) | marine sediment metagenome | biome: marine biome [ENVO:00000428]; feature: marine pelagic biome [ENVO:01000023]; material: deep marine sediment [ENVO:00002113] | place: India: Gulf of Khambhat ... | reverse complement strand
GAGTGCAACCCAGCCTTCGGCTTCGAAGCGCTTCAGGTGGCGCGAAATCACCTCGCGCGCTGTTCCGAGCTCTGTGGCGATATCCTGATGCGTGAGTTCCCGCGCGCTGTCGTTGTCCAACCGCAGCAACAGCGCCGCAAGCCGGGTATCGATGGATGTGAAAGCGATCTCCTCGATCTTCTGGATGACACTCGTGAGCCGACTCGAGAACCCACGAAAAACGAAATCGCGGAACCACGACGAAGTTTCTAACGCAGACTGAAACGCCGTTGCCGATATGGCCAGCGCTTTGGTGTCCGATTCGGTTATCGCTTCAGCGGGGTAGTGCTCTCGGCTGAGAAGGCACGAGGTCGTCAAGATACATGACCCGCCGGGTTCTAGACGGTAGAGCGTGATCTCGCGCCCGCTCGAGGATACGAGCTGTACCCGAACGCTGCCACTCAGCAAGATTAGGAACGCGTCGCATAAGTCGCCCGCGTGAAACACGAAGTGGTTTCGATCGAGGCTCACTACCTGCGCATCTACTAGGAGCTTGTCGACAAGTCCGTCGTCGGCGTCCTGCCACCCCGGAATCAGTGTGGCAATCTGCGATTTCGTATCGGACTTGTCGGTGTCGGGCCCAGCCAATTCGAGCGCCTCAGGACTCGACCGCTATCAGCTCGTATTGACCTGTAGCGGACGATGCGACTGCCCGCGGCCGGACAGATGATTGACGATCTGATCCGCGGTGACCGGCGTTCGATTGAACACATGCCCGCCGATCGCATCGGAGATCGCACAGATGATTGCAGCCGCGGCAGCACCCAATGGCGGCTCGCCGACACCTTTGACGCCGAACGGGTTGGACGGATCCGGAAGATCCACGGCACTGGCTTGCATATCGGCCGGTAGGTCTAGATACGACGGGGGTTTCGCTTGGACGAAGCCGATGTTCGCGGGCAGGCCGTTCTGTGGGTCATAGACATGTCGTTCGAGCGTGCCGAGCCCGAAGCCCATGACACTACCACCCTTGAGCTGCGTGGCCAGATTGGTCGGATGCAGCACGGTCCCACAATCGGCAACGGCGAGATAGTCGATGATGTCGTACTTGCCGGTCTCAACATCGAGCTCAATCTCTACGAATCCGGCCACGAACGCTGCCGGAATACCCTGTAGCTCCAAGTTGTCTTTCGCAACGCCGATGAGTCCTGTCCCGGCGAGCGCCGTCGCCGCATCCCTCGTGATCGTGTGAATATCCTCGGGGAGCTCGTGCCCGTCGAACTTGCCGCCGAGCTCGATGGCTCGTTGAGCAACAGCAGCGAACGTAAGATTCGAGTCTGGGTTGGATATTAAAAACACGCGCTCGCCATCTACGTCGTAGTCATCGGGCGAGCCGCCCAGGTCCATGGCAGCGATCTCTTTGATCTTCGCAAGCGCATCCATGGCTGCGACATAGTTTGTACGCGTCTGTGTGAAGCTCGTGTTGCTTCCGACCTGGGGCGAGTTCCACGGCAGGTGCTTACGGCTGTCACCGCGCTCGACGATACAGTTGCTCCAGTCGCACTTGAGCACCTCCGCCGCGGCGCGAGACGTGGCCGTGTGCGAGTACGTACCGAGATTGCCCACGCCCGTATGAATGTGCAGCTTGCCATCGGGCATTAATCGCACGAGGCCGTCGTAGCCGCTGAAGCCGGCCGTGTTGTAGCCCTGACCGATACCCACGGCCCGGACCTTGGATCCGTCTCGCTGTCCGCTTGCCGCTTGCCGCTCGGCCCAGCCGAATTCTTCGCCGCCCTTGATCAGCGCATCTCGCATATAGCAGCTCGAGAGCGCACTTTGGCTGCCGTTGACTAGGCCATTGATGGGCGCGGCGTTGATTTCTCGAATGGCCAGTCGATCCACGCCGAGCGCTCTGGCCGCCTTGTCCATGAGCGGCTCCATGATGGCCGAGGTCTGGTTGTGTCCTGGGCCGCGCTGGGCGCCGCGTGGTGGCGTATTCGTGAACACGCCCAGTCCTCGCCAGCGCATCGACTCGGGTTGATAGAGCGCCGTCACGACGTTTCCGGCGTAGTGAAAATCGCGGAATCCCTTCACGGCACCGTTTTCCTGCACGACATAGAGATCCGCTGCGAGCAGCCGGCCGTCCTCGCCAAACCCGAGTCGTACGCGCCCTTGGAAGCCGTGTCGTGCCGAGCCGTTGGCGTATTCCTCAGCGCGGCTGATACGCAGCATGACCGGCCGGCCGATCTTTTTGGAAAGATGGGCAGGCAAAGCCATGAGAGGATAGCCGTTGCCTTTGGAGCCAAAGCCACCGCCGCAGGTTTCGGCAACGACGATCAAGTCGCTCGTCTCGATGCCGATCATACGTGCGAGGTAGGGCACGATCGCCGTATGACTCTGTGAGGAGATGTGGGCGAAGCACTTGCCGTTCTCCCAATACGCCATGCAGGTCCGCGGCTCCATCGAGTGATGCGCAGTGCTAGCGGTCACGAAGGTCTCGTCGAGGACGAGCGCGGCGCGCTCGAACCCTCCGTCCACATCGCCGAACGTCCACTCTGCGATCGGCTCGCCGAGCGGCAGCTGGTAGCCGTCCTCGACAGCGGCGAAGTCTTGTGCCGTCCATTTGATATGCCGGAGTGTCGGTGAGCCCAGGTTGTAGTTGTCGATCGCGTTGCCGCCGGATCTCGCGTCGGGTCCTCCGGGGTAGAGGCTCTCGAGCGGATCGACCGTGAATGGTAGCGGTTCCAGGTCGTAGGTAATCTGCTCGATGGCATTCTCGGCAGTTGTTTCGTCGACGGCTGCAACGGCGAGAATCGGTGCGCCGACGTACATCGGCTCATTGGTCAGAATCAGATGCTCGGGGGCCGGCAGGTCCGGTAGCTCGTCGGCCGTCAGTACACCGTATACGCCTTCCATAGCGAGCGCGGCTGTCGCGTCGATGTTCGTGACTCTGCCGTGGGGTACCGGGCTCGTCAGGAGCTTGCAAAAAGTCATGCCCTCGGCGCGAAAATCCTCGGCGTACTTTGCTCTGCCCGTGACTTTGCCGTGAATGTCCGGCGGCGTGAAATCTTTGCCTAAGAGACTATATGCCATGCTGTCTTGTCCCCCTGGTCGCTGCCGCGGCGTCTAAGGCGTAGTCTACTAGGATTTGTAATACTCAGGCGTTTTTTCAACGCAGGCCCTCTCGGGCCAAGACGGTTAGGAGCATCAATCATGAAGTTTTCGAGACTATTACGCCGTAGCTATTTTCTCGTGACGACGCTGGGGGCAACGCTGACGATTGCCGCGTGTGGCTCTGGTGGCGCCGCGTTCGAGTACCTGCATCTACCGGGCACGGAGGCGGCCGAGGGGGCGAACATGCCGTATTCGTCCGCAATCAAAGTGACCGGCGGGACGATTCTGTTCTTATCGGGCACGAGCGGCGCGCCCGTGCCTCACAGTCATCCGCATGACCCAACTGAGTTCGATCATCTGGATTTCGGCGCGCCAGCACAGGCGGAACGGGTCATGGAGCGGATCAAGCTCACGGTCGAGGCGGCCGGTGGCGACATTACCGACGTCATACAGGTCACGCGTTTCATCGTGGATGTCGCCGCGAACCAGGATGCGATCAACGAGGTCATGAATCGCTACTGGGGGCCGGATCATCGGCCGGCGACGACGACCGTCGAGATCGTTCGGGTCGCAGCCGATCCGCGATTCATCTTCGAGGCCGAAGCTGTCGCAGTCATACCCAATTGAGTCGCTCTTCTCTTCTAGGCTAAGCTCAGGTCTGCCATAACAACCCACTCTAACCATGGAGTCAGAATAATGGCCAATCTAAGACACTTCTTGCTTCTGTCTTTTTGCCTGATCCTCACGAACTCGGCGCTCGGTCAGGGTGCGAACCCGCGACAGGTCGCGGACGGCGTATATGCCTACCAGGGTCCGACGACCTACATATCCATGTTCGTGGTGACGGGCGACGGCGTCATCGTGGTCGACCCGATCAATTCGGGCCATGCCGAGGGGCTCCTCGAAGCCATCAAGGCGACGACGAATCAGCCGATTCGCTACCTCGTCCACACGCACAACCATTGGGATCATTCCGGCGGTGGGCAAATCTTCAAAGACGCGGGTGCGACCGTCATTGCTCATGTCGACGCTTACAACTGGATGAAAGCGAACCCGCATCCGGACATGGCGCTGCCGGACGAGAGCTGGGGCGGCTCGCGCAAGGATATCGTGCTGGGCAACAAGACGTTGCAACTCAATCACTTCGGTGCCAGCCATGGGCATGGGATGACAATTCCGGTTGTCGCAGGCGAGCGAGTCGGCTACATCGCCGATCTCGTGGCTCCGAACCGGCTGCCGTTCTTCTTCATGCCGGATTTCACCGTGGCGGAGCTCGAACGCACGCTCGGAGAGATCCTGGACCTGGACATGGATCAGGTCGTTTACACACATAATGCAAACTCTGATCCGCTCGCGGGTGGCAGCAGGCAGGACGTCGCCGACACGCTCGCATACCTGCAGGACTTGCGTGCGGCTCTCGCAGCGGAAATAGAGAGCGGAACGCCGCCGCGGATGGCCTCTGATGCGGTTCGGTTGCCCAAGTACGAAGATTGGGCCATGTACGATCAATGGCTCGCGCTGAACGCCTGGAAGATCTGGCTGGAAGGGCATCTCGGACCGTTCTAGTTAATCCGGTCTCCTAAGAATCAGTGCTATGGCATTGAATCGAAGAGAGTTTATCGGAACTGGGTCCGCGGCCGTCGCACTTTTCCTGAGTCGCAGCGGCTCGGCCCAGCCGGCCGACCCCACGGATCTTGAGATCGCCGAGGCTGGCCCGTTGATCCGTGCGGGCGATCTGTCGCCGGTCGAGCTCGTGCGCGCGTATCTGGAGCGCATTGCTCGTTTGGACGGTCAGCTCAATGCGTTTATCACGCTGACGCAAGACAGCGCCTTAGCCCGCGCACGGGAGCTCGAAGCCGAGCTTGCGCGAGGCGAGTGGCGCGGTCCGCTACACGGTATTCCGATCGCACTCAAGGACAATATCGATACCGCCGGTGTGCTGACGAGCGCCGGGAGCGAACTCTTCGCGAATCGAATACCGGACCAGGACGCCGCCGTCGTTACGCATCTCGAAGAGGCCGGCGCGATTGTCCTCGGCAAGACCAACATGCACGAGTTTGCCTATGGCGCGAGCTCCGCCGTCTCGCACTACGGTCCCGTGCGAAACCCTTGGGACCCGGATCGAATTCCGGGAGGCTCATCGGGCGGCTCCGCAGCCGCCGTTGCGGCAAGACTATGCGCCGGTGCCTTGGGGACCGATACGGGCGGATCGATTCGTATGCCCGCAGCCTATTGCGGGATCGTCGGTCTGAAACCGACCTATGGGCTTGCAAGCATCCGCGGCATCATTCCGCTGAGCGTGTCGCTCGATCATGTCGGTCCGATGTGCCGGACGGTGGCTGACGCAGCACTCATGCTCCAGGCGCTCGTAGGCTACGACCCGCGCGACATCGCGAGCATCAGAGCGAACGTGCCCGACTACTCGAGTGCGCTTCAGCGCGCAACGTCGAGCATACGTCTCGGTGTGCCGCGCGACTTGTTCTTCGAGGGCGTCGACCCCGAGATACTCGACGGGGTCGATCGTGCGCTCGAGGTTCTGGGCGAGCTGACCGCGAGCACGAGAGATGTCGATTTGCCGCCGCTTCCGCAGGCGCGACCGGTGTTTGTCGAGTCGTACACCTATCACGCCGACTATCTGCAATCGTCTCCCGGTCTTTACGCCGCGGCCACGCGCGAGCAAATACTGCGCGGACAGGGCGTTCCCGCGAACGAGTATGCCGAGTCGCTCTATCAGGTCGAGCTGAGCAGAAAGGCAATCGATGCGGTATTCGACGATGTAGACTTGTTGATCACACCGACGATGGCGCGTATGCCAGTCGATATCGGCACTGCATTAGAGTCTGCCGTCGAGATCAACCCATCGCTGATTCGAAACGCGTCCCCGTTCAATACGTATGGTATTCCGACTATCTCGATTCCGTGCGGGTTCAGTAGCGATGGGTTGCCGATAGGATTACAGATCAGCGGGCGGCATCTGGACGAGCTTGGCGTGCTGGCGCTTGCGCATGCTTACGAGCAGGCGACGGACTGGCACGAGGCTCCTCCGCCTGTGAGCTGAGTCGGTCCTGACGATGGGCGCCATTAGCACAACGCCAAGGCGGCAGCAGAAAGCCACGCACGCAATTGCGGTGCTGCTTTGCGCGCTTTCGGCGTACCACGCACCGATAGCCGCACAGTCGCCGAGCGATTACACGCCGATGGACCCAATACCCGCGGTCATCGAGGCGCTCCCTGATCCTTGTGACAACCCCACGACACGAACGTGGGGACCCGACGATCAGAAAGGCAATCTCAATTACCTGACAGAGGAGCGGGTTCGAGAGAACTTGAGCCTCATGCGGCTGGGCAAGGTCTACAACCTCGCGCACCTGCTGGAACCTGGTCAAATGGGTTTCGCCGCGTTTCTGGATTTCAAGTCGAACCTCGGCGCATTGCCGGGCCGTGGTGCCGAGAATGCTGTTACCAACAATGAGGAGACGCTCGGAAACAGCACGTTCAACCCGAACCGCGCAGGCGTCTTGCAGTTCGAGATCGGCACGCAGCTGGACGGTTTCAACCACTTTACGCAGGCCGGAATTACGTATAACTGCTTCAATACTCGCGACCCCGCTTTTCACCTGCAGGCAGAAGGCGACCCCGGCGATTTGCCTTCGGGCGAGCCCGGTGACGACTACGTATTTCGCGGCCACGACCGGATGGGTATCGAGAATGTCGGCACGATCATCGCGCGTGCGATCCTCATAGATGTCGGAGGGCTGTTGAGAGAGCGTGAGACCGCGGCAGGCCGGGACGCGGAAACGTTTCCACCGGCAGACTACGGGTTCTCACCCGAGGAGCTCGAGCAGGCTTTGTTGCGTCAGGGTCTTACGATCGATGATATACGGCCCGGCGATGCCTTGCTCGTGCGCACCGCTTGGGCGGGACGGTTTTGGACCTCCAATCCGGCAGATCCGCGCACCGAGCGTCTGAAGTATCTCAACAACGGTCAGGACGCCGAGTTTCTGCCGGGTGGGCCCGGCCTCGACGCTCGGGCTGTGCAGTGGACCTTGAACCGAGAGCCGGTGCTCATCTCAGCTGACGTCAAGAGCATCGAGGTTGCCAATCCGTTTGCGCAGCCCGATCCGTTTCACAGACCCGGGCACGTGAGCTGGCTCAGCAGCGGTATCTATATGCTCGAGGACGTCGACCTGGAGGAGTGGGCAGCCGACTGCGAGCAGGAGCGTGCGACGGAGGATGAACGGAGCGGTCCCTTGGCGGACGCGTCGTGCTACGTCGGCACGCTGATCGTTCAAACGATTCCGATCAAAGGCTCCGGCGGCTCCACGGTCGCGCCAATCGTCATACGCTGAAGCGTAGTCTTCCTCGGCCGGTTTCTTCGGTGCCACGCCTACTGCGGCCGGTCGGCGCAAAACTCGGCGTCGGTATTCCACTATTTACGCGTCAGCGGCGCTCCCTATTCTCAATATGGATCGCCTAGGCAAAGCTGGAATCAAGCCCGTTGAGGATTACGCACTACCTCTACAACACGTTTCTGGTCGAGGCAGGGGATCTGAAAGTTGCCATCGATCCTGGTGGCCTGTTCATGTACTTCTTCAGGTTCACCACGCTGATTCCGAAAGAAGAGTGGGAAGGCATTACGCACATTCTCATCACGCACGGGGATCCTGATCACTATTGGCATGCGGACCGTGTTGCCGAGGCCTCGGGAGCGGCGGTTGTCTGCCACAAGGACATGTTGCGAGACGTCGATGGTAGACAGCTTATGCTGGGTCCAAGAAGTAAAGGACTCCGATTCGATACCGCAATCCGAAATGTGCATACGCTAGGCGTCGATGAAACGATTACGGTGGATGGATTACGCATCACCGGCATCAAAGCGACACATGGCGATCTCGTCATCAAGCTCGGTCCGCTTTCCACGGCGATAAAGCCGGGACCTGAAGAACGCATCGGCTGGGGCGCGATTGGCTTCGATATTCATTTCGGTGACATTCGCGTCGTCAATCTCGGAGACACGTTGGCCCACGTTCAGGAGTGGGAGTCGATCGTCGAGCCTGATGTACTGATGCTACCGATCGGCGGCAAGTCAGTTCACAACACGATGGATGAAGATGCGGCTCTCGAGGCGGTGAGCCGCATGCGACCGGCTTTTGTAATTCCGTGTCACTACAACTGCCCGGCCTTATGGACGAGAAAGTTGAACCCTGCCGATGATCAGTACTTCAAGAGAGAGGTCGAGAGGCTGGGTTCCAGGTGCATCATCATGGGGCATGGGGATTCGACAGAACTATAGGGATACTCATGAGCGAAGCTAGCGAGAACGCACGTTCGGCAAACAACTGGGACGCGATCATTATCGGCTCCGGGATGGGCGGTCTCTCGACGGCAGCGGCGTTGTCACGTACGGGGCACAAGGTCTTGGTCCTCGAGCAATACCAGGTCCTCGGCGGACTGACGCACAGCTTCTCCAGAAATGGTTTCAGCTGGGATGTCGGTCTTCACTACCTCAGTGGTGTGGCGCCCGGGGAGCCCGAGCACAAGCTCCTTGATTGGCTTTGCGACTCTCCAATCGATCTCGCACCGATGGGAACGATTTATGACGTCCTGCACATCGCCGACGCTGATCCGCTGCTGCTGTCGCGACCCTGCGAGGCGCAGGTGCTCGACCTGAAGGAGCGCTTTCCGGGTGAGGCTGAGGCTATCGAAACCTGGTACGACGCCGTCCACAAAGGTAGAGAGGCTGCGATGTCAGCGCTCCAGCTGCGGGCGTTACCCGAGCCGTTCGGCAAGTTCTTGGGCTGGTGGAAGAGCGACGAAATCGAGCGTTGGTGTGGGCGGACGACAGCCGAAGTCGCAGCGGAGATCACGGATAATCCTGAGCTCAAATCCCTTTTTCTTCGCCCAATGGGGCGACCACGGCGGTCGACCGAGCAAGGCGAGCTTTGCCGCGCACGCGCTCGTGTCGTATTCCTATCTCGAGAGAGGCGGCTGGTATCCGGTCGGTGGCTCGTCGGTCATCGCTGAGCGCCTGCTTCCAGTGATCGAACAGGCCGGGGGTGAGGCGCGGTCGGACGTCAGGGTAGAGACCCTGCTCGTCGACGATGACTGCGTGGTCGGTGTGCGCACGGCAGCCGGTGAGGATATCCGCGCTGAAGCCGTCGTTTCTACCATCGGCGCGCGAGAAACGGTCGACAAGCTGCTGCCGCCAGGTCTTGGTCACGAAAAATGGCTTGACGAAATCCGATCGTTTCAGCCGGGCATTTGTCATTTCTCGCTGTATCTCGGCTTTGAAGGGGACATAGAAGCCGCCGGTGCGACGAAGGCGAATCATTGGCTCTATCCCCAGACGGAAACTGATGCGGTCTGGAACGACGCGCCGAGCGGCGAGCCGCCCGGTATGTTCGTTTCTTTCGCGTCTCTCAAAGATCCGCAACACGAGCCGGGCCCTAAACAGCACCATTCGGGCGAGATACTCGTTTGGACGGACTGGTCCGTAGTGGAGCGATGGGCAAACTCTCCGCCAGGACAGCGTGGCGCGGACTACGCGCAGTTCAAGAGAGACGTCGAGGATCGGGTGTTCGAGCAGTTCGCAAAATATTTTCCCGAGCTAGCAAAGCTAGTTGTGTATCGGGAGCTTTCCACGCCGCTGTCGACGGTAGCAGTCACCGGTCACAGAAAAGGTGCGTTCTATGGTCTCGATGTGACGCCTGAACGGTGGTTGTCGGATGCTTTACGTATGAAGACGCCGATCCGCGGGTTGTACCTTGCGGGTCAGGACGTTGCCTCGCCCGGCATACCCGGCGCTCTGTGGGGTGGCGTGCTTTGCGCTGGGACCATCGAACCAAAGGTCTTTAAGCACATCCGGTGATCGACGTCCGCGTGACAATTGCGTTGCCGTTTCGTTAGCCTGCAACCCGCTTACGAAAGCCGGTAGAATCTCGCTCATGAACTCCACGTTCGTCGTTGTGCTGTATTTCGCGGTAATGGTGTCATTACTCCCTTCGCCGGCCAGCGCACAAACGTCCGAGTCCCCGAACATTCCGCGCACGGCGGAGGGTACGCCTGATTTGTCGGGCATCTGGCAAGTACTGAATCGAGCCAACGACAACATCTTGGCGCACTCGGCTAGCGAAGGCGTTCCTGCCGGGCTCGGCGTCGTCGTCGGCGATGAGATTCCGTATCGTCCCGAGGCGCTGCAACAGAAAGAAGACAATTTCGCCAATCGCGCGACGCGGGACACCGAGGCAAACTGCTATCTACCGGGTGTGCCGCGCATCACCTACATGCCGTTCCCGTTTCAGATCATTCAGCAGCCGGATGTCACGACGTTCCTCTACGAGTACGCGCACGCGACCCGATACGTGCATACGAACGGCAGCGAGCATCCCCCGGGTCCCATCAATTGGTGGATGGGTGACTCACGCGGTCACTGGGAGGGCGATACCTTGGTCGTCGACGTCGTGCACTTTACCGATGCGACGTGGTTCGACAGGACGGGCAACTTCCACAGCGAGAACCTTCACGTCGTCGAGCGATATTCACTCGCGGATGCCAATCACATCGACTACGAAGTGACCATTGAGGATTCTGAGGTCTTCAGCGAACCCTGGACGATGCGCATGACGTTGTACCGGCGCACCGAGCCGAACTTCCAGCTCCTGGAGTACGATTGCTATGCGTTCGAGTGGGAGCAGTACTACCCATATCCGGGGCTTTGACCGTGGTCGAAGGAGTGTTTTGATGTATCTGCTCCGGAAAATTGGTGTACTGGGGTTGGCTCTGGCAGTTATCTCCATGCCTGGGTACGTGTCTGGGCAGGAGGAAGCGACGCCGTCGGCGACGGCACCCTGGCCGCCCGCAGAGCTCCCCGACGGGCAGCCCGACGTGCAGGGCGTTTGGCGACCGGTTGCTCGGGGAACGCAGTCGATCGTGCGTGCGATGAGCAGCGGAGACTACTTTCGGCAGCTCATGGGTGACGACATTCCCGAGCGGCCGAGCCGGATCATCGATCCCGAAAATGGTCAAGTGCCGTATCAGCCATGGGCGGCGGCGTTGCAACAGGAGCTCGAGGCCGTCTACGAGAGCCCGACCAGGCCCGAGCACATCGACACACAGACACGCTGCCTAGGGCCAGGCGTGCCTCGCCTGTATTACTTCCCACGGTTTCGGATTCTCCAGCCGCCCGGCAGCGTCGTGTTCGTGTGGGATCAATACCACTCCTATCGCGTGATTCCGCTGGACGGCCGGCCGCATGTGAGTCCGAGGATCAAGCTGTGGTCGGGCGATGGGCGAGGGCGCTGGGAAGGCAACACGCTCATCGTAGAAACGAGGAATCTGAACGCCAAGTCACGTCTCGATGTCGTCGGCAACTTTTTTACCGATGCGGCGCAGCTCACCGAGAGATTCATCTTCATCGACGGCTCTACAATGCATTATGAGGTGACGATCGACGACCCGAGCGCGTTTACGCAGCCGTGGACGATGCGGGTCGTTCAAAAGCGCGAGCCGGAAGAAGAGTTCTGGGAGTACGCGTGTCACGAAGGTGAACGTGACGCGGACAGTACCGCGCGCCAGTTCACCAACTAGAATGCCGCAAGCCGATGACCAGACCAACACCCTCTATGTTGTCGTAATTTCCTGCATTGCTGCGATCAGCGGGTTTCTCTTCGGCTTCGACTCGGGCGTTATCAACGGCACGATCGAAGGACTACAACTGACCTTCGAGTCCGACGACGTCGGCACCGGCTTCAACGTTGCTTCGATGCTACTCGGTTGCGCGGGTGGAGCGTTCTTCGCTGGCCGGCTCGCGGATCGGCACGGGCGAAGGTTCATCATGCGCGTGGCTGCGGTCTTCTTCATCGTCAGCGCGTGGGGTTCCGGAATTGCTGACACATCTCTGGAGTTCGTGTTTTACCGCGTGCTGGGTGGACTTGCCCTCGGCGCATCGAGCATTTTGGCGCCGGCTTATATTTCGGAAGTCACGCCCGCACGCTACCGCGGAAGGCTAACCACGGTACAGCAGGTCGCGATCATCTCTGGGCTCTTTGTTGCGTTCCTATCGAACTATCTGATTGCTGCCGCCGCTGATTCGTCCATTTCGCCGTATTGGCTCGGCTTGGAGGCATGGCGATGGATGTTCTGGGTCGAGATCGTGCCGGCGACGGTATTCTTGCTCACGCTCATGTTGATTCCCGAGAGCCCGCGTTTCCTCGTGATGGCTCGAAGAAGAGAGCTGGCGATCGACGTGCTAACGACACTCTCGGGACGATCGATTGCGATCAGGAAGGTTGAAGAGATCGACGCGTCTCTCGCCCAGGATCATCACGCGCCCCGGCTGTCAGATCTCACGGATCAGGCAACCGGACAAATTCGCAGAATCATGTGGGTGGGTCTGGGTCTTGCAACCTTGCAGCAGTTCGTTGGGATCAACGTCGTGTTCTACTACGGCGCGGTACTCTGGCAGTCTGTTGGTTTTACCGAGGCCGATGCGCTGGCGATCAACATCTTGAGCGGTGGGCTGAGCATTGCCGCGGTCTCGGTAACCATTTTGTTGATCGATAGACTTGGTCGCAAACCGATTTTGCTGGTTGGGTCTGTCGGAATGGCGATAAGCCTTACATTGCTGACTTATACATTTACGAGGGCATCGATTGGTCCATCCGGTTCTGTGGCGCTCGAAGGACTCTACGGCCCGATCGCACTGATTGCCGCCAACGTTTATGTTGTTTTCTTCAATTTCTCGTGGGGTCCAGTCATGTGGGTCATGCTGGGTGAGATGTTTCCGAACCAGATTCGAGGTACGGCGCTCGCCGTCAGCGGTCTCGCGCAATGGGGTGCGAACTTCGCCATCACGATGACATTTCCGGTCTTGCTTGCGGGTATCGGTCTTGCCGGCGCTTACGGGATCTATACACTGTGTGCGTTCTTGTCGATCTGGTTCGTCGTAACGATGGTTCGGGAGACTCGTGGCCTTGAACTCGAAGAAATGCCGGGCTGAGGTCGACGCGACGAGCTACGCAGAAGAACCCTAAGAAGGAGGCCGACCCGTGAGGAATAGATCAGTTCTTTCTTTATCGCTGGCTATGATGTTTACCGTTGTCGTTGCGCGCGCGCAGCCCGCGCCGTACAACGACATCGGCGTGACCATGGGTCATTGGCACCTCATCTCCGAAGATGTGGAAGCCAACAAGCAACTGTTTCTGGCCATGGGTGCGGAACTCTATATGCCGGGGCAGCCAGTGATGCGTTTTCCCGGCTTGTACATCAATCTCAGGCTCGGGGACGAGCAGGGCGAGGGCGGCTCGCAAGGCTCCGTGATCGATCACGTCGGCTTCATCGTCGATAACGTTCAAGAGCGCGTCGCGGAGTGGACCGCGAACGGCGTGGACGTCATTCCAGGAAATAACGGCCGCATGGATCAGGCGTTTATCGAAACGCCAGAAGGTGTGCGAATCGAAATTCTGGAGGACAGAAGTCAATCTGTGCCTATTCGAGGCGAGCACGTTCATCTCGTTGTCCCCGAGTCAGAGGTTGAAGCCGCGCAGGCGTGGTACGCGAGGATCTTCGGCGGCACGCCGGGCATGCGAAACAATGCGCCTGTCGTCAATCTTCCTGGCGTGCAGATGCGCTTCCGCGGGGCCGACATCGCGCAGGCGCCGACGCGAGGCCGCGTGCTCGATCACATAGGCTTCGACGTCGAGGATCATGCAGCCTTCATGCAGAGGCTAGAAGCTGAGGGAATCACTCTCGACGAGCCGGTTCGAACGGGCTCGAGCGGCAACGTCCTGACGTATATCACCGATCCTTGGGGCACGCGCGTCGAAATCATTCAACGCGGTCCTCTCGGGCCCCGGGTACAGTAGACGGCTCGCAATGCGCACGGCTCGCTTATCGATAGCGGGCTTCCTCGCCGGCGCGATCAGCGCGAGCGTTTGGGCGGACGGTCCGTTCGTGCTGGTTAGCGGACGATGGGAGCCGATGGTCATCGTCGTCGATCTCAGCGCCGCGTTGGATCCCGCGAACGACGCCACGCCGAATGCTATCGTCAGCCGCGTGCGTGTCACGCGGGACGTCGATACCGATCACGATCGCGTGCCGGATGCGCCTGCTGCCGGGCTGCCCAGCAACGTAGTCATTTCCCACGACGCTCAATCGGCGTTCGTGGTCAATCACGCCGGTAATGCAACGCCTGCAGAGGTTGCTGAGTTTCCGCACGGCCATCCCGGCACGGTTGCCGTGCTCGATCTCCGGGCGGCCTTGGATCCGGTCAACAACCAGACCACGAACGCAATTGAGGCCGTAATTCCGACCGATGGTTACGGGCCCGTCGGATTTGCGCAATCCAATGACGGCTTGTTTGCGATCGTTGGAAGCTCGGAGGGTAACGGAAACGAAGATGGCGGTACCGCGATCTCGGTTATCGATCTAACACGCCGTGAAGTCTCGAGCGTACTGCAGTTGCCTCTTGCTGATGGTGGAAAAGTGGCGCAAGGCGCTGATCATTCCTGCGCGCGGCTGGCCGCAGTCCCGTCTTTGATCCCACACAACCTTCCAAACGGCAATGTTGGATGCTTTCCGGACATCAACGCTATTGGTATCAGCGGCCGCTATGCATTGACTGCCAACGGCGGCACCGATGACGTATTTGTCATCGATCTCCAACGTACGATCGAGGGCGGTCCGATAGAGGAAATTGCTAGAGCTGCGGTCGAACGCGGTCCTTGGGGTCTCGCGGTCGGTCCCGATGGCGATCTTGCTGCCGTCTCGAATCGCGAGAGCGCAGAAACCGGTCTAGAGGGCAACACGATATCCATCCTGGAAATTGGCGACTCGGTAGGCTCCGTCTCTGAAGTGGCGCGCGTGCTCGTAGGCACGGACGATGCTGCCGAAGCAACACGCCCTTTCGGTCTGGCGTTTACGCCGGATGGACGGAGAGTCGTCGTCGCAAATTTTCGCAGCAACAACGTCTCCGTTGTTGATATCGCAGCAGCCTTGGAGGGCGGTACGAACGCCGAGTCGGCGCGAATTCGTTTAGCGCGATCCGACGGCGGCCCCGCCCGTCCTCGCGGCGTCGCAATTACGCCTGACGGCCGTCATGCCGTGATCTCAGGCGGTGCGCGCGATGCCGCAGGAGGCGGCACGCTCTGGTTTCTCGATCTCGGCTCGGCAGCCGTCGTGGCGACTGTCACCGGTGTCGGCAACGAGCCCTATCTACTCGCTATAGCGGGTGAAAAGACTGCAGGCCCGTAGGCCGGCTCAGTCGCCGCGGCCCTCGAGAAGGCGTTTCTCGCCGACCGTCCAGGAGCCCGGCGTCTCGATACAGTCATAGGGCTTGATCGTCTCGCCCGGTCTCCAAACCCAATGCGATGTCAGCGTCACGGGCTCGGTGAAGGTTCCGGGATCGGTGATCGTGAGCGCGTAGTCCAGACGTTGCTCGTCAGCGCTCAACGAGAAACGCTCCAGCATTTCGACGTTCTCGGTCAACGGAATACCGTCTCTGCCGAGCTGCATCGAGTTGATCTGCGTCGTGGTCACGACGAGGTCATCATCGACCCACCTGCCGACTGAGTAACCCAACGGGGACGGAGACATATCGCCGGAGCTTCCGGGGAGATGGATCACACGAACGAGGTCGAATTCCTCGGTGCGCAGCCTCAGCTGATCGCCGTCGTCGATGAACTCGAACGGCCAGTTGCTTGCCATGAGCCACGGCATCGCTTTCGGTTCGCAGCCTGTCGATATTCCCGTCAGCGGGTCCCACGCGTCGGCAGCCGCTTGTGCTG
>JABAOE010000948.1_pt2 | contig 15882 bp, 17 predicted proteins | sample 7062141 | NCBI WGS metagenome assembly JABAOE01 (sample SAMN14538627, study PRJNA623070) | marine sediment metagenome | biome: marine biome [ENVO:00000428]; feature: marine pelagic biome [ENVO:01000023]; material: deep marine sediment [ENVO:00002113] | place: India: Gulf of Khambhat ... | reverse complement strand
GTTCATGAACCAGTTGACAGAAACTTTAGACAAGCATTTAGTGAATTAGATAGACTAAAAGACAAACTAGCAGTGGGGGATGCAGTTATTGAAAAAGCAGCCTATATTTACAGAAAAGCACTGGAAAAAGGACTTGTTAGAGGTCGTTCTATATCAGCATTAATTGCATCAGCTCTTTATGCTGCATGTAGAGATACTGAAACTCCTAGAACACTAAAAGACATTGGACAATCAAGTAACATTAAACGAAAAGATATTGCAAGATGTTATCGTTTATTGTTAAGAGAATTAAATTTGAAAATGCCTGTAGTTGACCCAATCAAATGTGTTTCAAGAATTGCAAGTAAAGCAGGGTTATCAGAAAAGACAAAAAGAAAGGCAACTAAAATTTTACAGACCGCAGAAGAAAATAAAATTTCTGCAGGAAAAGATCCAATGGGACTAGCAGCTGCTGCACTGTATGTTGCGTGTGTAACAAATGGTGAAAACAAAACACAAAGAGATGTAGCAGAAGCTGCAGGTGTAACCGAAGTAACAATTCGAAATCGTTACAAAGGACTCAAAATAGCCTTAAATCTCTAAGATTTTGAGGGTAAATCCTCATCTAAATTATCTGCAAATGTTTTAGGATTTGGATTGTGATCAGAAAAGGACTCGATATGTCCTTTTACTTCATCATCATGTTCTTTTTCATAGGTGACTACTTTGTCTAAATTCTTATCTTCTCTGGATAACAAATAACTAAGAATTAAAATTCCAACTGAAACAATTCCTGAAATCACAAAAATAATTTCTAGCGTGTTAATCAGAGAATGAGAAAATGCTTCGGTCACTGGGATTAAATTTAGGTCAGCTACCAAAAACACGTAAGAGAAAATAAAATAATTTGTAGCCCAATGGATCAAAACTGCAGGGGCAAAACCGTATCTGAAATAGACCCAACCAATAATTATCCCACTTGCTGTTGCTTGAGCAAATTTGCCACTACTCCAAGATTCTCCTGAAATAATATGTGCAAGGCCAAAGAATATGGCAACTAAGACAATTAGCGCAACTGCTTTTTTTGTCTCAAACACATGAAGATTCTCAAAAGGATGCCATAATGACTTGAAAAAATTTTTAGCTGATGTTTTATGTGAGTAAATTGCATAAAGTGGTAAACCAATTAAGAGTAACCTAAAACCAATCTCTTCTACAATCGGTGCCTTTGACATATTAAAAAACTGAATAAGATTATTATCTGCAAGGGGTGGTTCTATTGTTATTCCAACTCCCTCTTGTACTACATTGATTATTCCAGAGGCTAAAATTAAAACAGAAAACCACGTGATCATCGCAAGTAAATAGTTTGACGATGTGAATTTTTTCCCTTCACTCATTATTGGAACAAGCGATTTGAGAAAATCTTTTTTTGGACCAAACATTGAGATTGCAAATAAAATTACAAAGATACTCCAAATTACAATGAATGCATCCCCCAATTCAAATTCTATTGGAATCTCATATCCAATTCCAGCAAGAAAAAAATCAAAACCACTTATTGGGTATTCAAAGTTGATATTATCACCAATATCTGAATTAAATACTAGATATGCTCCAACAGGAAATGATATTACCATCATTCCAAAAATTATTGAAACTAAAGCTGCATAAGGAATTCCTAATCCTTGAAGGGCTTTGTTTGAAGATTCCAACTCTTATCTAATGAAGCTCAATCGTTGACTCTGCAAATCCCAAGGACACAAGAGATTCTTTGATTGTATCCCTATGATCTCCTTGCAAGAAAATGTATCCATCTTTTGCTGTTCCGCCACATGCATACTTACTTTTTAGTTCTTTTGCTACACTTTCTAAATTGTTTAATTTAGGATCTAATCCTTCAATCATTGTACCTTTTTTCTTAAAACGTCTTGTTTCTAATCGCATAATAATCTTAGTACTATCTTTGGCAAGATCACCACAGGCGCATAAATCTTCAGGGAGGCCACAAGTGTTACAAATTACTGCCATTCGTTCGAAAAATCTTCCATTACACGCACTATTAAGCCTTGTCTGTTAATGGAAAAATTCATTTTTTTGAAATTTGGATTGATTTTTTTATGAAGAGTACTCAAATTAAGTGATTGTCAAAAGACCTTACAAAAAAAGCAGCAGAGATGCTTCTAAAAGGAGCCACACTACTTAGTGAGCCATGTCCTTATTGTAAAGGAGTCCGAGTAATCAAAGACGGTCATGCCCTTTGTGTTAGCTGTGGAAAAGAACCCCCTCAAGAAAAAGCAGAGATCTCCCAAGAACCATCAAAATCATCAACTGTAGAAATTTTAGAAAACAAACTAAAGTCATTATCTGAAGATCTTGAAAAAGAACAGAATCCTGAAAAGCAACAGGAGATCCTAAAATCAATTAATTTACTCATAGATACCATCGAGAAGCTAAAAAATAAACAATAAAGTATTTAAGTAAAAATCTAATCTTGAAAAATAACCATGAGCAGCAAAAAGAAAGGAGCTCCATTACCAGCATCAAGTGCAGGACTGTTAAGATTCTTTGAAGATGAAACTAAAGGATTTAAAGTTGATCCAAAAATTGTTGTCTCAATTCCAATTAGTCTAATTGCGTTATCATGGGCATTAGATATTTTCCTAGTTCCGTGAGTACATAATGACCCAATCTACTGATGACGTTTCGAGTATACATAAAAAGTATTCTGTAACGTTGCTTACTCCTGCATCATTTTATGTATCTCTAATAATTTCTGCAGCACTTGCAGGCCTCTTAGTACTTACAACACACCTTGGATATCTGCAAAGTGATGATTTTATTTTTAGAATTGCAGCAGTAATTGCTGTTTTAGTTGCAGCTCAATTTGTTGATTCCAAGTTGACAAAGAACAAAGAATTCTCCAAGTCAGTACACATGTCATTATTTGGAAATATTATCTGGCTATCTATTGCTGCATTAGGCTTGCTGTCTGCTTTTGTTTTCTCAAAACCTGAAGCATCATTATTCTTTGTTGCAGAAGGAATGTTCATCTTTACTTCATTTAGAATTGGAATATTTACTACTGTTCTTGGAGTAAACATCAAACGTGCTCTTCTAATCTGCTTTATTCAGCCACTACCAATGTTTCTGGTTTTACTTCCACAAGAGATGTGGTCAGTACTTGTTGAACCAATGACCCTTGCATACGGTGTCACATTTTTGGGCATTGCAATTACTTGGTCTATGCTAACTGATAGAGCAGGAAAACCTCATGTTCCAAGTACTCATAAATTAGTTCAAGCATACCTTTCATCACAGAATCAAGACAACACTGAGATGGAAGCAATCATGGAAGAACGCTCAAAACCATCTACAATCACAACTGCTCAAATTAGATTAAGGGCTGATGATTCTGATGTAAGACTGGTTTTACCTGATGTACACCCTGGACCTTACCATCCAATAGGTGGTAGTAACATTCCATATCTTATTTACAAAAATCTAGACTCTTCTGCAATGGTCATGCATAGTGTATCTGATCATGCATTGAATCTTCCTTCAAAAGAACAAGTAGAAAGTTATCTTGAAAGTCTGACAAAAAGTTCAGTATCTGAAGAAGGAATAACTTGTACTGAGCCAGTAACTGTGCAAATTAACAAAGCAAGAGCAGTTGGATTACTCTTTGGTAAAAATGCACTTTTGTTCTTATCATTATCTCCACACGGTATGGAAGACTTGCCAAATTATGTGAGATGTGAGATTGAACAATATTCTAAAAACAGAAACTTTGAGAGAGTTATGGTAGTTGATTGTCACAATGCAATGGGCGAAGAAATATCAAAATTAGATTCACAAGATATGCTCAAAGCTGCAAAGTCATGTCTTGATTCTTTGATTCTTAAAGAAAGTTATCCAATTGAGTTTGGTTATGCAAACTCAAATGGCATGGGAATCAGCTCTCCAGATTTAGCTTATGGAGGAATTGGGGTTCTTTGTTTTAAGATTCAAGGAAAGAAATACTTTCTTGGATGGGCTGATGCAAACAATATGGAGAATGGTGTTAGAGAAAAGATAGTTGAACACTTTGCAAAAAATGATTATGATTTATTAGAAATTTGTACCTCTGATACTCACTTTTCACAAGGAAAAGTTCGAAACAAAAACGGTTACTATCAATTCGGACTAGTTTCAAAACCTGAAACTGTTTCTGAGTGGTATTTTGAGATTGCCAAAAAAGCAGCACAAAAGATAAAGCCAGCAAAATTTGAAATTTTAGAAAATGTTACCCAAGTAAAAGTTATGGGCGGAAAAATATTTGAAGACTTTTCTTATGCTATTAACAATTCTCTAAAAATTACAAAACCATTTGCTTTTGGTAGCATTGCTTTGTTTATCTCTAGTTTGATTTTATAGTCTCTATATCATCTAGATTTCCATAAAACTCATCTACAAATGATGCAAACTGAAAAATCGGTACGATTGGGACTTTATTGATAAAATCGACTTGGTCTTGATACAATGTAACTATCACAGGAACTGCCACTGCTCCCTCTGTCTGAGAAACATAATGTTTTGTTCTCTCTACTTGTTTTGTAACAACTTCTCGCATAGCAGATGCACTTCCTCTCTTCCAATGTTTGCAGTCAATTAGCATTGCAATACCTGATTTTATGCCTACGACATCGATTTCCATGCGTGGTTTTTTGAGCATCATGTTACGAATTGCTGCAAAATCTTTGGCTTCTAAAATCTCAGCTACTAAGCCCTCAAAATCTTTCCAGCTTAAATATTCGGATACTTCATCTATTGAAGCGCCTTCTTTGATTGCATAAAGTCCTGCCTTTAGTCTATCTCCTGATGAAAATTCAAAAACACCGCCATCTTTTTTTCCAATCCCGTTTTTGATCAACTCCTCTAGAATTTTTTTTGAATTTGATTGATTAGTTTCTGCAACCATAGAAAAATCTTTGATCGATATACCTCCAGGTATTACGCCGTTTATTCCCTTTACTAGTGCTTTGAGAAGCATTGAAATCATTTTTTGTTTTTGCATTTTAAGTGTTCTAGAATAATTTTTTCACTTTGAGTCAATGAAAGACCTTTAATTACATCTAATGCAAACGCAATTCATGAAACTTTTGCTAGTTTGCATGCTAGCAATCACTATAGGAATCACCAACACAGTTCCATCCTTTGGAGAAAAAGGAACCTTTGTTGATAATGTAAAATTTATTCAATATCTTGATGAGAATACTGCCCTGGAAGAAGTAAAAAACGGAAACTTGGATTTGTATTATTACAGAATTCCTTCTGATAGAATTGAGACATCAAAAGCAAGAGAGGGATTAAAAGTCTACGAATCAACTGGTGGGTCCTATAGCATTTTGGTAAATCCCGCAGTCTCTGATACTTTTAATCCTTTTTCAAATGGAGATGTGCGTTTTGCAATAAACTATCTTGTTGATAGAAAACTAATTGTCAATGAGCTTATGGGTGGGTATGGTACTACAATGATTTCAAATTATGGTCCTTTTGATCCTGACTATCTTTCTATTCTAAATCAACTAGAGTCATTTCACTTTCGATACAATCCATCTTTAGCTGACTCTATAATTTCCGAGTCTTTAGAATCTATAGGGGCTCAAAAAACTGATGGTAGATGGTTCTATGATGGAAAACAAATTGAGATTATCATCTTCATTAGAAGTGATGATCCTGTAAGAAAGTCAATTGGGGAGATTTTAGCCTCAGAATTTGAGAAAATTGGGTTCTCTGTAAAAAAAGATTTTGGTGATTTGAACAAGGCCTTTGTTCAGGTGTATGGCTCTAACCCTTCTGATGTAAAATGGCATCTTTACACAGAAGGTTGGGGAGGACGTTCTGCTTTTGTAAGGTATGATTCAGTTGGATTGGGGCAAATGTATTCTCCATGGTTCTCAAGTATGCCCGGATTCAATGACCCATCATATTGGAACTATCAAAACGATTACTTGGACTCTCTAACCCAGAAAATCTATACTGGAAACTTTAGCTCAGCAGAAGAAAGAACAAAACTAATTCAAGAGGCAACAGTAGAGGGAGTAAAAGAATCAGTTAGGATTTTTCTTGCAAGCAAGATTGATCAATATGTTGTAAACCAAGATGTCAGTGGTGTAATCAATGATTTTGGTGCAGGAGTTCCAAGTAGATTCACACCAATAAACTCTCGCAGTGATTCAGATTCTCTTGTAATTGGTGTAAAGCAAATCTACCAAGGAGCATGGAACCCTGTAATGGGTTTGAGTGATTCTTACAGTACACAAATTTGGAATACACTAAATGATCCTGCAATTTTCAAACATCCTTACACTGGAGAAAACTTCCCAATACGCTCAACATGGGAAGTTGAAACTGCAGGACCTGATGGAAAACTTTCAGTCCCAAATGATGTAATTATTTGGGATCCTTCTTTACAAAAGTGGAAAACTCTCGAACAAGGAACAATGGCAACCAGTAAAGTAACGCTTGATCTTACATTTAGTAACTGGCATCATGGCAAACCAATGGATATCAATGATGTAATGCATTCTCTTTACTTTACACTAGAGTGGGGTTCTGCACAACTAGAAAATGATAAGACATTTGATACTGAATATACTCCGAGAACTTCTCAAATTGTTAGCACAATTATTGGTGTAAAACCCATTGATGAAAATACAATCGAAGTTTATGTTGATTATTGGCACTTTGATGAGGCAGAGATTGCCGACTGGGCATCAATGTGGACCTCTATGCCATGGGAGATTTTTTCAGCAATGGAGCAAGCCGTAATTGATGGTAAGGCTTCATTTTCACGCTCTGGTGCAGTAAGCAAGAGCGTCAATTGGTTATCATTACTTGTCCCACATGATGCAAGAATAATACAGGAATATCTAGTCGAATTCAAAGAATCTGGATTTATTCCAAGTTCTCTTTCAAGTTTTGAAACTGACTCAAATTATTACCAATCAAGATATTATGCATCAATTGATTGGATAGAAAATAACAATCATGCAGTAATTAGTAACGGTCCATTTTATCTTGAGAGATATTCTCCAGAATCTAGGACTATCTCAATTAACGCATTTGCAGATGAATCATATCCTTTTGATGCTGGATTTTGGGCTGACTTTGAAGGTGCAAAATTCCCCACAATAGTTGGAGTTGATGTTCCTTCAATTGTATCCCAGGGAGAAGAACTATCAATCCCAGTTATTGCAGAGTCGTCCTCTCAGATTCATTATTTCTTTACAAATTCTAATGGAGAAACCGTATCTTCTGGAATAAAAGAACTTGATGGGGAGCAGATCACTCTTACTCTTAGTGAACAAGAAACCCAACTTTTGAGCATAGGTGCAAATGACTTCAAAATCTTTGCAATATCAGAATCTGTCCTCAGACCAGATGTCTATACGACAAGCTTTCTTGTAGTTGATAATCCTACACAGGAAACTCCTATAGTTGATGTTGCTGATGTTGATACTTCAATAGAATCTGAATCGGGAATGGCTGTTTTTGTAGTAGTAATAATTGGAATAATTATTGCAATAATTTTGTTTTACAGAAGAAGAAAAGTATCGATTACAAATTAATTATTTTTGGCCAATAACAAACAAAGTTCCATGCTCTCTCTTCCATTTTTTTCTATTTTTTAAATCCTTTACCTGCTTTGTTTTTGTTTTAAATCCTGCATCATTGAAAAACTTTTTCCATTCAGCTTTTGAATGAAGATGCATTGGGATCTTCATCTGATCAGACCATCTAGATGTAGCCTTGTTATCTTTGTAAAAATCAGTTCCACAAAAAAACTTTCCACCTGGCTTTAGTAATTTGAAAATATTTTTCAAAGACTTTTCGATAGATTCTACATAGTATAATGATTCCATTGAAAAAATATAATCAAATTTTCCTTTATAGTTCCATGACTGCATGTCAGTTTGAATGTATTTTTCTTTAGATGTTCTTGTTTTTGAGCTTGCACTTTTGATCATATTTTTACTTTTATCAATTCCAACTGCTCTTTTACAATTTTCTAGGGCCGCAATTTTTCTAACGACCCATCCGTTTCCACAACCAATATCTAAAAACGAAAATGGTTCATCAAAAGCAATTGAATCCAAAAACTGATTTACAGTTTTAGAGTGTTCTCTTTCCATTAATTCTGAACGACCGCTTAATGCCCATTTATCAAAAGTTATTCTAACTTTATCCATGAAATTTTTGTCCGTTTTTTCAATTTCAATGTTCGGAACTTACTGAGCTTTGAGATGAACGAGTTCTACGTGCGCCTTATATTGAAATTTTGTAACAAGATTTTGAATAGAAATTGCCAGACGAATCATGTAGAAATTGTGGAGGTACATTGAAAGATTGTACTCAATGTGCCCACTGTAAAGGAGTCATTAGCATGATTTGTCGTGATTGTGGTACGAGAACTTTAGAGCAGTTTCACGATATTTGCTTGTACCACGTTGAAAAAATCCAGACCAACCGTGTGCCAAAAAATCAGGCAGGTAGCTACATTCCAGTAGTTACCATTGCCTGATTTAACTTTGCAAATCAGACAAAATACCAGTATAAAAGATACCCAAGGCTTAAGTAAGATAAATCGATTTTTGGATCCTTGTGATTGGGCATTACACGGTTGTAGCATTAGCAGTACTTCTCTTGATGCCAGTTTATGCCAATGCTCAAAGCTCAGACAGAATCACACTTTTAGAAAATTTTGGGGTCCATGACAGAGGAGAAGAACTTTTTGTCTTTGGAAATCTTGCCCAAGTAATTCCTGACTCTTATCTGATTTTACAAATCATTAATCCTAATGGAGATATCTGTCAGATTCAGCAATTGACTCCTTTATCAAATGGTCATTTTCTAACAGAAGCAATTCCACTCAAAGGAAGAATATGTGGAATCTCTGGTGAATATGATATTAGAATGTTTTATGGGGAATATTCTACAACATCATCATTTACAATATCTTCTCAAAACTATCAAGCCCCAACTGATTTACAACTAATTGATTCAGCAAAACAACTTGTCGAAAACAAAATCAAATCAGTTCAAGAAAAAACTAACATTAGCACTCTAGTTTATGATGAAAGACTAAATGTAACTAATTCAATTGCAGACTTTGAAAGAATCTATGTTGACTTGTGGAGTGATCTCTTTATTGATGATGCAATCTATGATATTGATCCTTCATTTCGTCCAGCTGTAGAGTCATCACTTGATTCAACTGCAAAACTAATAGAGTCAGGAACACTTTCCTTTGAAGTTGCAAACGACATTGACAGAGAAACCTTTGCTGCAATCTTTTATTATGAAATTGGAGATACTAAAACTGCAATTCAAAGACTAAACGATGCATTTGTTGCAATAAAAAATGTTGATCCTATCAAAGCACCAACAAAACCTGCATTGACATATGATCAACTTGAAGAAGCTCTACTAAACTTGATGACAAAGACTGGTTCTATTATGAGCAAACCAGTCAAAGAAGAAATTGCATTTATTTTTGCCAGAGGAACTGCTCCAATCTATGCAACTGAATTAAACGACATGTTGGATTTACTAACAGAATCTCGTTATCTTGACATTATTTCTAGAAAAGATAATCCACTTTACAGACTAATTCAAAATGAATGGGAATCAACGAGATCTTCACTAGACAGTAAAGAATCCATGGAAGAACTTCTAGATCTTAAAGAAAAAGTCGATAATCTCCATCAGGCCGCCCTTTTACTGCGTGTTCTGGACAATGTTGACCGATTCATCTCCTCAGATAAGGAAGAAAACTCCGAGTTGGCAAATCTAATTGCGCCTGAATGGGATGAATTAGCCTCAGATTTGGAGCTGGCCACCTCTGTTGAAGACATCCTAGAATCTGAGCAAGAAATCAAAGACATGAAAAATGTAATTGATCTGTCCTCTAGAATATCTAAAGCAGTTGAAATCTCAAAGACAAGTAACATTAACTCAGGCCTATCTGATGGATGGGAGGGATTACTAATTCAAGTAGAAGATGCAAATTCGGTTGATGAGATTCTAAAAATTGTTTCAGAGTTTGACAAATCAATTAATGAACTAAGAGAAAAACGAAGCCCAATATCTATTTTGAAATTCGAATATGAAGCAATGAAGGCAAAAGCAGAACTTCAAGCAGATCACAAAAATCTTTTCATGATCAACAATGCACTCAAGATTCTAGATACTGCACAAAAGATGGAAGAAGGAAATCCATCTGTTAGTAGAATTGATAGAATCGAAGTATTACTTACTTGGGTAAGCGAAAATGCTCCTTCAATTAAAGAAGATCTTGCTTCCTACTCTAAAGATGCATACAAAGTCAGAGCAGCTGATATTTTACAAAGAGCAAAATCAATTGAGAATCTAGTTGAACTTAGTCTTACAAAGAACAGATTCTTGCCAGGATATACTGACTTTACTAATAAGATGCATGACAAAATAGATGATGTTCGAAGCCGTGTTATTGCAAATGATCTTGATTCCGCTGACAACATGGTGAGAGACTTGTTTTCAGAATGGCGTGAAGTTACATCTGAATATGAAGAAGATCCATTTGGTTCCGATGTTGGATATGACCGCGAAGAGATTAAGCGAATTGATTATCGAGAAAAACTAGAGTCGCTATCTAATGCAGTTTCTAATTTTTACAATGCTGATTTTGCACCTTATGCTGATGGCTACAACAAGCTAGCTGAAGATGCATACGAAATGGTGGACTATGGAAACTTTGTTGATGCCGATTCTAAACTTAAAGAGATAGGAAATTACCTTCGTGAATACCTTGCATTAAAAAATGATAAAATAATCTATGATATTTCATATGACCTGGAAAAAGAAATCTGGGTCATCAATGGCTATGTGGATAATCCAACTGATGATCACAGGGAGAATCTCTATCTTACAGTATACGATATGCATGGAGAAACGCATAGCACCCTCAAATTTACTGATACAAGAGAGGGTGCATTCTTCACACAATGGGAGGCACCTGCAGAGCATGGCTTGTATGTTGTAATGCTGCAATATCAAAATGTCAAAGCATCACAACTAGTTTACATTGAAGATGAGTCAGATAGAAACTTCAATCAAGGTGATTTGGATATTGTTGAGCTAGCTCGTGAATATGAAGAGCTTGAATCATTAATCGAAAAATTTGGTGCAGGAAAATATGATGATCCAAAATTCCAAGAGACGCTAAATGAAATTGAGATTGGGCTATCAGAGCGTGACACTGAAAGAATAGATGAAGAACTATCAGAACTACAACGACTTATTGAAAGATACCTCCCAGTGAGATCTCGTGCAGCTATCATTGAGGTACAATTTGAAGATCAAACCTTGTATCTTTCTGGAGCTGTACAAAAGACTCTATCTTTTAGCGAAGACCTCTATGTAGATATCTATGATCAGAAAGGAAATCATATTGAGGAGATTGCACTCAAAGATACTTCTGCAGGACACTTTAACGAAATTCTAAAAATTCCATTTGAGCCAGGAACATATGTAGCTCAGCTTCAATACCATGACTTGGTTGTAACTGACTTTTTCACAGTACATAGCTAGTCTCTTTTTGTTGCACCTTTTACAATATTGAATAATTGTCTTACAGCTAGCTTTGGATGATGCGTTGCCAACTTCACAATACTTGATAATCCAAAATCTGCTTTGATAAAATCTAAGAATTCTTCAGGGCTTAACTCTTTGATCACATCTAGTTCTTTGTCCCATTGCTCATCCGATAATCCAATCCATCTTTGTTGAACTTTTCCTGCAGAATTTATCTTTGATTCTATTGCTTTTTTCCAAATCTCTTCGTATTCTTTAAGGGATTCTTCAGAGGTTTCTCCTAACTTGATTGCCTTTGCAGCAATCTCACCTGCAACTCTTCCATACCTAATTGCATACCTAATTCCTTCCAAAACAAGAGGATTTGCCTGCCCTGCAGTATCGCCAACTAAAATCAAATTATCATAGACTGTCTTTCTTGTTAATCCATCATTTGGAATCAAACCATAGTGGAACTCGATTGGTGAAATATCACCAAGGTCTTTGATTGGTCCAAGTTTGTTATCAATAATCTCTTTGAGTCTTTGTGTAGGATCAACTGGCGATTCTGGTTTTCCAACCCCAACACCAATTCTTACAATGTTATTACCTAATGGAAAAATCCATGCATACCCCGCAGGAGAATATTGCTCTCCAACCATTAACCACCATGTTTCACTATCTGCATGCTCTACTTTTACCTCCCACTCTGCACCTGCACCAAATCTCTCCCATTGTGTAACTAATCCCATTGATTTTGCTACAACTGATTGAAATCCACTTGCATCAATAACTACCTTGCAACGAAAGTCAATCTCTTCAGTTGAACTTCCAGCTTTTACTCCAATAATTTTTCCTTGCTCATTCTTTATTGAAGCAATAACACTTGTTTTAAGAAAGATATCTGCTCCTTGTTTTTCTGCTTGAGATGCTAACCATCGATATGTCTTTCTTACATCTAGTACTGCAGCTCTTGCTACTTTATCACTAATTGTAACTTTATTGTTTGGAGAACAAAATGAATAATTCTTTACAGGATTGTAGCAATCTTCTGGAATACTAAACTCTTCAATTGCATCAAGCCACGTTACTCCACTTGTTCTAACACTATGTGCAACTGATTCTTCTTTTTCAATTAACGCAACCCTTATTCCTCTTTTTGCAGCCAAGTATGCTGCTGAAGAGCCTGCAGGTCCTGCACCCACCACTACTAGATCATAATCTAATTCCTTTGTCAACTTGACACCTACAATAATTTCAGGGATATAATTTTGAGGATTTTTATGAATGTGAATTCTAGTCTCAATATGGCTTCATTTGGCGATTTCAGTCAGGAAAAATTCGACAAACTAAAGATTTTCCTAATAGGCAATTTTAGCCTCACTTTTCAGCCAAGCCAAGACCAAGATATTGCTGAATCATTTGAGATTGTTGCAAAACAAGGCAAGATTGCAGGACATTACCACAAAAATTCTTCCCTAGAATTAGTTCCTTCAGAAGAATCACTTGAAGAGTATAATAGAATCGTAAATAAAATCAAAGGAATGTCAGAGAATTCTCAAAAACCAAAAACAAAACCTGAATCGAATACTGATTTAACAGCTCAAGAGATGATGCTCAAAGAATATGCAAACAATTCAAAGAAATTCTATGAACATATTTTGAATTGTGATGTATGTAGACGAAAGCTCGCAGAAATCTGGAAACATCTATACGAATAATTTTAAAATTATTTTTTAAGAACTGCCTTTCCTTCAGTGTCTGCACTTCTTTCTGCATCAAAAGTGTCATTATGTTGTGGATCTCGATGCATATAGCTTTGAGTTTCACCTGGAGTTTTTCTGCAGAATTTTTTGTGAATAGTCTCTTCAATCTTTAGAGTAGTTTCATTTTCATGAAATAGTCTTTTGCCACAGTCTTCGCAGATAATTTCTGGCATGTCAATTTTCAACCTCAAATATATTTAGATGTTTCAGGCTTGCTCTTCGGCACCGGCATCCATACTGCCTAAGCTTTTATCAATTTCATAAACTGCAAGCTTGTCTCTACCAAGAATATCAAACTTTTGTAGAATTGTCTCAAATGTTTTTTCTTCTTCAATCTGTTCATTTACAAACCATTGAAGAAATGAAAATGTACTATGATCTTTGTCTTTTTGTGCCATCTCTACCATCTTGTTGATTGATTTTGAAACTGCTTGTTCATTTTTTAGAGCAGTCTTGAAAATTGATTCTAAAGATTTTGGAGAAGCAGGTGGTTGTTTTACTGCAGGAATTACTGCAGGAACTCCCATGTCATTTAGATAATGAATAATTTTGAGCATATGCTGTCTTTCTTCATCAGAGTGATTGTACATGAAGGCAGCAGTGCCTTCGTATCCTGTGACTTCACACCATGAAGCCATTGCCATATATGCATTAGAAGCAGCAGCTTCCATGGCAATCTGATTTTGTAATGCTTTAGTTAGATTACGTGAGATTTTCACAGCACTAGTAGAATCTAACTTAATTAAATATCCTTCCGAGAATGACCAAAAACAATCTTTACAAGAGTAAAAAATATGATTTTAGTTATGTCCGAATCAGACTTTACTCCCTTGATAATGTGGTCTGCAATCACAGGAATCTTAATTGCTGTATCTGGTCTGAGCTATAGGGCATATCTTAGGAGAAAAAAAGATGAGAAACCTTCGCCTTGAGAAAAAAGGCCTTCGTGGTTTAGCAATTGCAGAAAGCTTTACTCAAACTTCAAAAAAATCTGTTCTTGCTGGAATTGTAATGCGACGTGATTTTGTAATTGATGGTTTTGTTTTTGGTAGTGCAACAATTTCAGGAGATGATGCGACAGATGAAATTCTAAAAATGTATGAAAAACTTGGAAGGCCTGATATTAGCTATGTTTTGATTTCTGGAATAATAATTTCCATGTATAATATGGTTGACATCAAAAAAATTTCTGAAAAACTTCAACTTCCCGTTATCGGTGTAACCTATCAGGACTCTCCTGGAATTGAAGATGCAATAAAGCATCACTTTCCAGATTCATATGAATCAAAGATTTCTGAATACAAAAAATTAGGACAAAGAGAAAAGATTACTCTCAAGACTTCATATGATGTTTACATTAGAAATGAAGGATGTACTGTTGAGGATGTAAAGCATTTGCTAAATGAATTAACTATGCAGGGTTCCCTACCTGAACCATTACGAGTTGCACAACTTTTGGCAAAAACATTACTTCTTAACTCTTAACCTTCTGAAGCTGATTTTCCACCATCAACATCTAGAATTGTTCCAGTAACCCAGTTTGCTTCATCAGATGCATAGTATAATGCTGCATTTGCAACATCTTCTGGTTCCCCAATTCTATTTAGTGGTAATCTTTCTTCAAGAACTTTTCTTGCGTTAGGATCATCCAAGTATGGTTTGATCATTCCAGAATTGATGATTCCAGGATTGATACAATTGCAACGAATATTTCTTCTAGCATATTCTATGGCAATTGCTTTTGTAAACATGCTAATTGCAGCCTTTGTTGCTGAATAAACTGAAAGGTGAACTCTAGGAATTGCTCTCTCACTAGAGATCGAGCCAATATTTACTATACAACCGCTTTTAGCCTCATACATTTTTGCTAAAACTGCTTTTGTTGGCTTGAAGACTCCTTGAATATTGACATTAATCAAATTGGTAACGTCCGCATCTGACATTTCATGAAAGTGCTTTGGGTCATTAATCGCACCAGCACTGTTTACTAGAATGTCGATTTTTCCATACTGATCCATTATCTGATTAACTGTCTGAAGTACTTGGGCCTCATCGGTAATATCACATGTAATAGATACTGTATTATCTTCACCAACTTGTTTTCTGACTTTTTCGAGCGAGTCTAATTTTCTTCCAAGAAGAACAACTTTTGCTCCTTCTTCGACAAATCGCTTTGCTATACTTGCTCCAATATCACTTGAAGCTCCGGTAACAATTGCTACTTTATCGTCTAGTCGCATGTCTGTAATTCATACTCTCTTTGTTTAAATTAATTTTGATGATTTTCAGACTTTGTGGACTCTTTTAGGTACGCAAGAATTCCAGTATAATCAAGATCTCCAAAGCCACCTTCAATTGCTTTTTGATAGATTTGCTCAGCTTGCGTTCCCATTGGAAGACTAATTCCAAATGATTTTGCAGCTTCATTTATCGTATGGAGATCTTTTTTGAGATTCTTTAAAGTAAAGGTCGGCTTGAATTCATCTTTAATCATCTTATAGGCCTTGTTCTCACTCATTCCTGTCTTAAAGTAAGTTGAATT
>JABAOE010009792.1_pt3 | contig 15885 bp, 17 predicted proteins | sample 7062141 | NCBI WGS metagenome assembly JABAOE01 (sample SAMN14538627, study PRJNA623070) | marine sediment metagenome | biome: marine biome [ENVO:00000428]; feature: marine pelagic biome [ENVO:01000023]; material: deep marine sediment [ENVO:00002113] | place: India: Gulf of Khambhat ... | reverse complement strand
TGAATTCGGCGCTGACAATACCGGTTGGCACCGCGAGCGTGCCCCAACCAAGCAGCATCATGATCGAGGCCACCACGCGCCCCAGGTCAGTTTGCGGAGTGATGTCGCCAAAGCCGACGGTGGTCATGGTGGTGACCGCCCAATACACGGCCATCGGAATGCTGGTGTAACCATTGGCCGGGCCTTCGACTACGTACATCAGCGTGCCCATGATCAACACCACCATCAACACAAATGACAGAAACACCAATATCTTGTGCCGTGATGCATAGAGTGCACGGGCCAGTGCACCGTACTCGGCAACATAGTGGGCAAGTTTGAGCAGTCGAAACAAGCGTAGCAATCGCAACACGCGCACGTCGAGTAGTGCATGCAGCCCGGGCATCAGCGCTGCCAGATAGGTCGGCAGTACCGCCAGCAGGTCGATGACGCCGTAAAAACTGCGGGCGTAACGCACCGGGCGGCGCACGCAGGCGAGCCGCAGGATGTATTCGACACTGAAAATGAAGGTGAAGCCCCACTCCAGCCGGTTGAGCACGTCGTCATATCTGGCATTCACCGTCGCCATGCTGTCGAGCAGCACCACCGCGACACTGGCGATAATGGCCCAGATCAACGTGAGGTCGAACAAACGGCCAAGACGCGTGTCGGCTTCGAAAATAATAGTGTAGGTGGCAAGGCGCCAGCCCGAGGCTGGTCGGCCGTATTCACCTTCGCCAGGAGAGTACGGTCCGCGTGTCGTGTGCATGCCCGTATGCTAGCAGGCTAGCAGCGTCGTCATGAAACCGTTGAGCCGCACACAACGCGAGGCGACGGCGTGGCCATTGTGACGCGAGGTTTTCGGGTAGAGCGCGCCGCGCGCGTGAGGCGTCAGTCACCACAGCCGCTACCGCAGCCGGCGTCACCGTTATTTTCGCAGTCGCCGCCGCAAGAGGAGCAGCCAATGCCGCCGGCGCAGTAGGTATTGCTGCCGGGCCGACAGTTCAGTTCGTAGTGAAAGCCGCCACGAACAGCCAATGTCGCGTCCATGGCAAATAGCATTGGCAGGCGGCTGGGTTGCTTGGGGTCGATTTTCTCGAGGTGGCAGGCAATACGCCAAGTACGCTTGATGCCGTCGGTCGCTGTCGTCTGGTTGTTCATTGCTTCGGCAGGCGTGTGATGCAGAAAACGCCCGAAGGCCCTGCGGCAGAATGTTTCGTAGTTGTGCGTAAACAAGATGAATGCATGCCACGCATCGTCGATGACTTGCGAAGGCATGGAAACAAACTGGTGGTCGGCGCGGTTGCACACCATGAACCATTGGCGCAGGCCTTCGAACACCTGCAAGCGTTGCGTGTCAGTCAGGTCCGGGTGGCTGTCGCGAAATTTTTTCTGCAGCCCGTCCGGAAACGCAAAATTAGTAATGTGGGCACGCCGCGACACGCGCACCCAGGCCGGATAGAGCGTCAATAACAATAGGATGACCAGAAACAGGGCGACGTAACTCATCGGCAGCCCGGCGGTTAAACACACCCGTAGCGGAAGCAAGTTGCCCTCCATCGGCGCCAGCCATGGCGTGATCCACACTAAATGGGGAACATCACCATGTCGCGGCCGCCCTGACCGTTACGCCCCAGCAGGCCGGGCAAGCCCCCCAGAACCGGCTGCCAAAACCGGCAACCCGGCGCGCGGCGGCGCTCCGGCACGGCGACCTGCTCACTCACTGGCACTCAGCCGCAGCCGCCTGGCATTTTAGTCGCTGTACAAGTAGTCGCGGGGGTTGAAAAGCAATTGTCCATATATTACACTTGCTGGTGTCCAATTTTTGTTTATCTTTTTGGCAAGAAAATTTGGCTAACTGTGGGGGCCATCATGACGGCGAGACAACCAATCAGCGCACAACAGACCTATCCAATCGGGGTGGTATCGCGGTTGACGGGGATTCTTCCGACGACGTTGCGAATTTGGGAACGGCGCTATGAGCTGGTGCGACCTGGCCGAACGCAGGGACGCGGCCGGCTATACAGCGAGGATGACGTTCGACGCCTGACACTGATCAAGGCGCTGGTCGACGCCGGTCACCAGATCAGTTTGCTCGCACCGTTGACGATCGAGCAACTCAGAGAAAGGCTGGAGCGCATTGCGGCGCGGACCGTCTCGCCGGGCAGCGACCGCCTCGCCCCCACCCGAGTGGTGATTCTGGGCCATTCGCTGCCCGAGAGATTGAAAGTCGCGGGACCGATCGCGTTGATGCAAAGCGTGGAGTTCGTGGGTAACTTCCGGGATGAAGATGAGCTGGTTTCGAGCGCAATGGCGCTACATCCGGACATTGTCGTGCTGGAGTGCGCGACCATTCACGAGGATGCCGTCGGCAAGGTGCGTCTGCTGCTCGCGCGCGTCGGCGTCAAACAAGCAGTGCTCGTCTACGGAATCGCCAGCGGCCAGGCCCTGCAAGACCTCTGTTCGGCAGGTGTGATCTGCTTGCGGGCAACGGTGCCGCTCAGCGAGTTCGTCAGCGCCTGCCGCGGCGCCCACAAGCACCTGCCGTCAGCCATGACGACGCTGGCTCCGTCACCAAGCGAGCCAGGGCCGCCACGCCGCTTCTCGCCAGAGCAGCTCGCCCGGATTTCAGCGCGAGTCCCGGTGATCGCATGCGAGTGTCCACAACACCTGGTCGAACTCATCAACAGCATGGCAGCATTCGAAACCTACAGCCGTGAGTGTGAGAGCCGAAACACCGCAGACGCGCAAATGCATGCCTTCCTGAGCGCCACCGCCAGCCGCAGTCGCGCCATGCTGGAGGCAGCGCTCGAGCGCGTCGCCGAATTCGAAGGCATCGACGTCGGCTGACCCGGCCCCATCCGGCTCGCTGGCGGTGGCGCGGCCCGACAGGCGAGCGAGCACTCGCATGCCCTCTTTTTTTAATGACCGTCGGCGGAATGTGGCGCCTTCTGGCGGTTCATTTTCAAGCTCCTGCCTGGCACAATGTCCATTCTTTGTACAGTTTTTTGAATTAGTGGTTGACATTTTGTTTATGTCTGTGTCAAAGTGTTGTCCAAGACGAACGCACACCTTAGTTTACAGGCATCACAGTTCATCAGTACACGGTTGTAAAACGCTTTTATTCAAGGAGATAAGCCATGATCAAGCAATTAGCCATCACTGCACTTCTGTCAGTAACTGCAATGAGCGCGAACGCAGCGCCCCAATGGGTCGAATTGCCGCACTCCCTGGCTGACGCCTCTTTCCTTGACCGTCAGTCGATCGACACCCGGGGAGAAATGGTCAATGTCAGCGTGCTACGTAATTTCGACCAGACAATCGTTCTCGGCAACGACCCCGTTTCCGGCGAAGCGATGTATCCGCACCGGTCGGTGAACATCAATTATTTAGTCGATTGCAGTTCCGGCAAGCTCGCGCTCGCTGGGTGGAAGATGTTCAACGGCAACTATGGCAACGGCGAAGTCGTTTGGGCCGACCGCAACTGGGGCGAGCCGGTTTTTGTCGCCGCCGCTGACGCGGAGTCGCGAGCGGTGATGAACGCCGCATGCGCAACCGCTGTCGCCGCCCGCTGAGCCAAGGCAGTTGCCCGCGCTCACGAGCGCGGAGGGTAATCTCGCGCGAGGGCTGAGTTCAGTCCTCGCGTTGTTCGTGGCCAGGCTGCGACGGCACGAGTGTTACCGCGTGGCACGAACGCGTCAAACAGGGCAAACCAGGTTGGCACGTGCCACGCAACGGCGGAAAAACGCTTGCAGTGAACAGCACAGTTCGTCCAACTGATCATCGCGGTCACGCGTCACGCAGGGTATGCAGCCAACGAGGCCGCAGCGAGATCGGCAGACACAGGCCAAACAACGAACACCGACCACATCACTCAATGACAGCACTAGAAAAGAATTTCAGGACGAGAATCGGGTTCGGTGCTGCTGTGCTCGCTGCCATTTTTGTGCTGTGGTTACCCCTCGGCATTATCGACCTCGTCCCCTTCACCTTCGCCATTCCCGGCGAGTCAGAGGTGCGAACTCACGCGGGATTGGCGGTGGGCAGCTTGATGATTGCCGCTTGGGACTCTTGGGGCCAATGAGCCGTTGTTACAACTTGGACTTTGCTACGCGGGGAGATGTTAAATGATCAAAATTTCTGACATGTTCATCCTGATCGCCGTGATGGTGTCGTTTGCCATTTCTGCCTACCTCTGGTTCTCCGGACAAACAGATGAGGGTCTCTTTACCGCAACTTGGGTTCCGGCAATCCTGTGTTTCGGCATGTACTTCAATATCCTGGCGCTGAAGGGAGCTAAAAAATGAGTGATATGACCCTGCTGGTGGCTGGCATATTCTGCTTCGCTCTGACTCTTCTCGGCATCATCATGACCATACAAGAATTCAATAAGACATCGGGAAAGTAAGCACGACGGCAGCGGCTCGACGTGCGGAAATGTTCGGCTGTCACCGCATCTGCTAGCTGAAACCGTGTGCTAGCGCGAGCAATAGGCAACACTGTTTTGCACAAGAGACTGGAGCGGGCTCAGGAACCGACCGCGCGTAACGGTTGCTGTTTTGAGGACTGCTTTTCAGCGAGCCAGGAAACCAGCTGCGCACTAAGATCGCGCGCATCGTCGCCAACGCCATCGATCAAGGTAGATTTGCGTCGCCGCAGGAAGGGCATACCAATCAAGAACATGCCGGGAGAGTCTGCGACAACGCCGCCGTCATGCCGAATGAAACCCTTGCGGTCGAAAACCGGGAGGTCAAGCCACGAATAATCAGGACGAAAACCAGTCGCCCAGATAATGGTCTTGATCCCGCTGCGCGCAATATCCATCAACAGTGGCGGCGAGGCTTCGACCACCGTTGAATCGAAGCGATGCGGTGAATCTATAGGAACCAGCAGCGGATTCTCGGCGGCCCATTCATCGATCGTGTTCAGCAGCCGGTTCATTTTCAGATCGGCCAGCGCACAGACGTTTCGCAATGAACCGGATAACTGCAATTTGCCCTGGCTGATTCCGGCGAGGCGCCCGACCAGTTTGACGCCGATGCTCGCCAGCGCGTTGAGGTCGAGCGTGCGCCGATCCGGGTAGCCCGCCAGCTGCATCGAGGGCAGGTTGCGGGCCCTGACGATGTCGTCGATGTCTTTATAGTCTTCGTCTAACAAGCCGGCGGCGTCCATCCACCACAGGATGTCCTTGCCGCGATAGGTACGTGGCAGACGCACGTGTTCACCGACCGCCAGGGTGACGCTTCGACCGGCGCGTTGCAGCTCGTCAGCGATCTGCGTGCCTGAAGCCGAAGCCCCCACCACGAACACCCCGCCATCCTCAATTTGCTCCGGATTGCGGTACTGCATGCTGGTGAGCGTGGTGATGTTGGTTGGCAGCGCCTCGGCCACCGACGGCACCTGCGCCAGGTTGCATGCGCCGCTGGCCACAACGACGCTATCGCACTGCCAAACGCCGTTGTCGGTAACAACCTGGTAGCCATCATCGGTCCGACGCACCTCAGTAACGTTGGTATGGGTGCGCACCGGGGCCGATATCGCTGTCGCATAGCCCTCGATGAACGCAACGGTCTCGGTCATGGTACGAAAACCGTCCGGATCGTTGCCCTGGTAACCATAACCAGGCAAGCGGCTCTGCCAGTTTGGCGTCAGTAAGCGCAGCGAATCCCAGCGTTCAGTCCGCCATGAGTTGGCCAACTCACCTCTTTCGAGGACAACGTGGTCGATCGAGTGCTCGGCAAGCCACCAGCTCATGGCCAAGCCAGCCTGGCCCGCACCGATTACAACCGCTGTGGTGCGCACCAGACCCCTGGCTTGTCGTGCTGAAACGCCGTCACTCGACTTCTACAGTGACGTTCGTCGGATTTGTGATGATGTCGTAAACGGCAGAGCGTTTTTGCGACTGGGCTACCAGCGCTTCAATGTCGTCGCGAGAGGCATCAGCATCGATCTTGTAAGTGACCTTGATGCCGTCGAAGCCATTGCGCACATCGGGGTCGGCACCAAGAATTCCGCGCACATCCATGCCAGCTTCGAGAGTGGCTGACACGGAACGCAGCTGAATGTCGCGATTTTGCGCAACAGCTGCGACACCGGCGGTCAGGCAACTGGCAAGACCCGCCAACACCAACTCGACTGGCGTGGCCCCGTGGTCTTCGGAGGCAAATATTTCCGGATGATCGGCTTCGAACGTGAACGCGGTCTTGTGCTTCTGCTCCTCGCCGAGGCCGAAGAAGCCGTCGATTGTGGACCTGCTATGCGTTCCGTTTATCCACGTCACCGTCGCCCGCCATTTGAATTTGGCGGCGTCCGGCGCCTCAGTGAGCGCTTCGCGTGCGCCCAGTAGCGCTTCGACATTCACACCATTGTCAACTGTCTTCTCAGTAGAGGCCGTACTCATGTCTCGCTCCCCATATATTCTAATGATCGAACCAGTTATGCTATCGGGACTACCCTGCCCTTGTCATTAATTTTTATCGCCACATTAGACTTTATGCGCCATTCATTATTCCATCAGATTATTTGGCGATGACCGGCTTGCGGGGCCAACCAAGCTAGTCGGTGCGCGATCCTCGGGCTGCGGCTTGGTCAGTATCGGCCGCCGGATAGGGCAAGCAATTTCAGCTTTTTCTGGGAAACGCTCTGCGGACTGCCGGCATTCGTCCAGGATGAAAACGAAGCGGGGGGCGTGGTTTCACCAATGGCAGCGCGAGCGGTCGCCGGAAGCAGCACCGGTGTGCGCTGAAAAGCAGCGCCGCTTAAAACCGTCTGTGTGCCTGGCCTGCCCCCGGTTCGATCATGACGCCGTCAGCGAGCCGGCAACCATTCCTGCGAGCCGGCGTGTGATGATGTTGTCGGCTTGTGCCATGATGCGGTCGATCAATTCCTTGCACGTCGGCACGTCGTGGATCAAACCGGTGACCATGCCACACGACCAAACGCCGGCGTCCATATCGCCGTCGAGCATGATTTTCGGATAAACGCCGGCGACTTCCTCCATGATGTCGTCGATCTTGAGCTCGGAGCCCAGACGCCGTTCTTTTTCCAGCAAACGTTCGGTTGCAGCATTGTTGAGCACTCGCTCTGTGTTGCGCAGTGGTCGCATCACGAGGCGCGTGTCGAGCTCAGACGCAGTGACCAATGCCTGCTTCACATTTTCGTGGATCGGTGCCTCTTTGGTCGCCATAAAACGCGTTCCCATATTCATGCCATCCGCACCCATCGCCAGTGCTCCAACCAGTGACCTCCCGTCGGCCATACCACCAGACGCAACAAAGGGAATTTCCAGTTCATCGGCCGCGCGCGGCAACAGAATGAAATTGGGAATGTCGTCCTCACCCGGATGCCCGCCGCACTCGAAACCATCGACGGAAACGGCATCGCAGCCAATGGATTGCGCCTTGAGCGAGTGGCGCACCGATGTACATTTGTGGATGATTTTGATGCCAGCATCTTTCAGCGCGGGTATTACCTGTTGCGGATTGCGCCCCGCTGTCTCGACGATCTTGACACCACCGTCGATGATAGCCTTGACATACCCAGGGTAATCGGGCGTCGATACCGAAGGCAGAAACGTCAAATTGACAGCGAACGGCTTGTCGGTCATGCCGCGACAGCGTGCAATTTCGTTGGCGAGGTCCTTTGCTGACTTTTGGGTCAAACCGGTAATGGTGCCCAACCCACCGGCATTGGATACAGCCGCCGCCAGTTCCGCAAAGCCGACATAGTGCATGCCACCCTGGATGACGGGATGCTCGATGCCAAAAAGTTCTGTAATACGGGTTTTCATTGACTTCTGTTCCTGTCCGTTCGTATGGCGTGCGTGTTTGTTGCTGTTCGTTCAACCGACACGCGGTTGACCGGCCAAATCATCTCGCGAGATGGTAACAGCACTTTCGGTCAGTGGCTTTTATGACCTGCGTTTACCATCTGGCTAGCGGATGGGCGGGATTTTCTNNCGGTGTTGCAACAATCACCCGTCACTGCCGCAATACGGTCTTGCGGTAAAGGTTGCCGAGAACGCCCTGCGGGTCATAGCGTTCCTTGAGGCGTCGCCAGGCATCACCATTGTAGCTGCGCCAAAATTCGTGCTCGGGATAGTAGCTCTCGGAGTACAAAGACTTGATACCACCCAACGCCGCTACTTTCTTTTCGATCAGTCGATTGTGAAAGCCGCGTTCAAAAGCATTCGGGCGGCGCACCACATCCCAGAAACCAAAGTTGACCAACACCTGGTTCGCCGGCACTGGATACAAATCGAAGCGCAATTGCGGATCACAGGCACGAATCGGGCACAACCAAACAGGCAAAATGCCGATTTCCTTATTGAAAAATTCAAGGAACTCACTGGCATTCTCGATCGGGATGTCCACGTCCTGGATCACCGACTCCCGATGGATTCCAGATAAGCGGTCGAATGCTCGAGTAAGCCCGACCCTGCTGTTCCAGCGCATCACCTTGGTGTAGAAGCGCGAATTGAGCCGCGCCGGACCCAATAGTCGCCGTATGAGCGGATTCTGCGCGCCGAGGTTTTTCGAGCACCAGAACCAGTCGGCATCCCAGCGCCAGATGAAATCGGCCACGCTCAGATAGTCAACGTCCCGTTCGAGCAGTGAGCGATAAAAAATATGCTCATAGGTGTAGTCACTGACCCACGGCGCCTGATCGATGAAACGGCCACTGGTCAGCACCAGCCGATCCCGTTCGAACACTACACCGTCAACGAAATCAACATCGCTTTCACAGAGCTCGCGCAACTCGGCAAAACATTTGAAAGGATCGGTGTACTTGCGGTGTAACAATTCGACAAACGGTTTGACCGGGGCGGTACGCGCCTTGACACGCAAGGCGTAACCAAGCGTGCCGTACGAGTTCGGAAAGCCGAAGAACAAATCGCTGTGATCATTGTCGGGACGGGCGACGATGACTTCGCCGGAGCCAGTCAACACTTCGAGCTCCAACATGGTGTCGTGCACCAGGCCGTATTTGAATGAAGACGCCTCGATGCCGACACCAGCAACCGCACCACCGATGGTGATCGATTTCAACTGCGGCACGACTGCCGGCATCACATTGAATTTGAGCGTTTGTGCGGTCAACTCATCGTAGGGCGTCATGCCCTCGACATCGACCCAGCCCTGTTCGGGATTGACCTCAAGTACGTGATTGAAGCCGCGCACGTCGAGGCGCCGCTTTGCGCTCGCCTCGCGGTCGCGAAACAAGTTGGAGGTATCTTTGGCCAGACCTACGGGCGTGCTCGCCGACTTGAGCTGCGAGACCAGATCAGCCTTGCGCTCAGCGAACGTTCGCACAATTGCGCCTCATTTCATCGGTCGCCGGCGGTGGCAATCAACCCGTTTCAAACAACGCACCAAACGTGCACAGGTCGATGTCATGGTTGCCCGATCTTTTCACCGCTCCGGGGGCTGGTTCCAGACCCCGACGCGGTAGAGGTGCTCTGCACCAAATCGCCAGCGTACAAAAAGGCACGGCTCATCGGGTAGTTGTCTTTGGAAATGTTTCCCTTGCTGAATACAATCTGAAACAAATGCGTGCGCGCATACGGCGAACGGAACATCTCGGCACACGAGATCAGATAGGTCCGCCAAATACGGTAAAAACGCTGATTGAATTTTTGAGGATCGAGCGCGTGGATATCATCCCAGTGCTCATCGAAACGTTCCGTCCAGGCATCGAGCGTGAGCGCATAGTGACGTCGCAGATTCTCGATGTCGACAATTTCGAGGCCACACTCTTCCATCGCGGTGATGGTTTCTGCCAGGCTGGGAATCCAGCCCCCGGGAAATACGTATTCCCGAATGTAGTACTCAGTGTTGCGCACCCCGACATGGCCGATGAAATGAAGCATGCCGATCCCCCCCGGTTTGAGAAAGTCGGCGTGGGCCTTGACCACTTCTTTCAACGAGTCGCGACCGGCGTGTTCGAGCACACCAATGGAGACGACTTTGTCGAACTGGGCATGGACTTCGCGGAAATCCGCCTCGCGCGCCTCGAGCTGATGGTCCATCCCGCGCCGGGTGATTTCACCTCTGAGCCAGTCGACCTGCTCAGTCGTTGTATTGATGCCGCACACCTTGACACCATGGTGCTCGGCGGCGTGGAACATGAAGCCGCCGAAGCCGGTGCCGATATCGATCACCGATTCACCGGGTTTGAGCCGAATTTTCTGGCAAACGTGTTCGACTTTATTGCGCTCCGCCTGTTCAACGTTTTGAGTGCCCTCTTTCCAGTAGGCACAGGTGTACATCATCAGATCGCGGTCGAGCCAATAGCCGTAGAAATCGGCGCCATGCGAGTAGTGAAATCGCGCGTTGGCCTTGGCCTGAGCAATGCTGCGGTTGGAAAACCGCCACTCGTGCCATTTGTTACGAAGCCAGATGAGGAGGCCAGGCTTGCGGTCGAAACCGCTCTGCAGGCCAATGCGGAAAACCTCGCTGAGATTGCCATCTACGTCAATTTCGCCGTTGAAATAGCCTTCCAGGAAGCCAACGTGGCCAAAAGCCAGCAAGCGCCATTGCGCCCACGAGGTCTTGAAATGTACGTGGACAATCGGCTCTTTGTCGTGATTCTGCCACGTCGATCCGTCGGAAAACGTCATGCGAAAACACAGATCGGTTCGCGCGCCGAGGCTTCGAATCAGAGACTTGAACATCTCATCCTCCAAAGTGGTTTTTTGTTGGTCTTTCGAAAAGCATTATAAGTATCAAATAATAACGAAATATAGTGGGTTGCCGTAAAAGGTAAGCCAGCGCAATGGCTTGCCGATTGCACGATTTTCGCTATCACGGCTTTGTCGGGACAATAATTGGAAGCGATAATGTGCCGCTGAGAGACAGCATCACGACAAATCGCAACCAAGTCGGCTCGAAGCCGCATGAGCGTCGGACGCAGAAGGAAGATGCAATGCCCACTTACTTGATCACCGAGATCGAAGTAACCAACCCGGAGGGTTATGAGGAATATCGTTCCAGAGTCGGCGAGTCATTGGAAGCTTATGGCGCGAAATTCCTGGTGCGGGGTGGTGAAATCGAAGTTTTAGAGGGTGACTGGAAGCCTAAACGCATCGTCATGTGTGTTTTCGACAGCATGGAAAAGGCTCGTGAGTGGTATGAATCCGAGGCCTATCGGAAACTGAAGAAAGTCCGAGAGGGAACCGCGAGCATGAACATGCTGGCCGTGGAGGGCGTATAGGTTGAGATTAAAACCAAAACCTCCTCCAGTCGTCGAGCGTGCTAATCGGCAGGGCTTCTCATGAAGGCAAACAGCGAGCTTCGCATCGAGACAGAAGGCGAATTGCACGACAAGCCAAACCAACGCGTTGTCTCATTGCTGATTCAGCTTGCAAAACAAAATGCTGATGCATCCGAACTGGCGCGGGTTCTGCGCACTGATCCCGTGTTGTGCTATGCGCTGCTTACCGACCTTGGCAGTAGCGGCGCGGTGCCGCGCGAGTACGTCACGTCCTGCCGTCAGGCCGTGGAACTCACGGGTATGTCTTTTTTGATGCAATGGCTCGAAGCTGCGCTGGTGTATGCAGTACCCGTCACGAAGTTATCCAACAGCATGCGTGATGCGCTGATTCGTGCACGCTTCATGGAATTGATCGGTCGTTCCATGATGCAGCGCGACGCCAAGGACACCGAGGACCTTTACCTCGTCGGCCTGTTTTCAAAACTGAACACGTTGGTCGACATGGATCTGGCGGAGCTGATCCTGCCCTTGCCATTTCCGGAAGACATGCGCGCGGCCATTCTGGACGAGCGCGGCCGCATGGGCAGGCTGCTGAAATTTGCCCAGACCATCGAGAGCGCCGACGAGACGGGCATTGACTTCATGCAAACCAACATGCGACTGCCTTCGGCGCGTGTCTACGAAGCCTACAACGAGGCTTACGACTGGATGTTGGAAACCGAAAAAAAACTCACGTCCACTGCCTGAAACGCTCGACATAGACGAACGCTAAGACCGCAGCGCCCACCTCGGCGCNNCGCGAACCGACCACTGAGGCAAGCCAATGAAACTGTCTTGTTTGGCGATTGTTTACGGAAGAACCTGCGCGCAGTCTTCTATTTGCTGCCACTACTAGTCACTGACGACAATAGTCAATGGCATCTTCATCTTCTTGGGCAGCACCCGACCCATGCGTGCGCGTTTCAGCGCATGATGAGCCAGCTTGTCACCTGACAGAGTAATCTTGTCACGCTTCCCCGAGCGTTGGGCAATACCAGTGACGGCGAGCGCTTGCTTGTCTGAAACGGCGACTGCAGCCAGTCGATCTTCTGCATCGAGGCCCATGACAATCATGCCGCGGCCGCGCGGCTGATATTTCAATTCGGCAATCGAAAATATCAGCAACTTGCATTTCTGCGTCACAGCCGCCACGTAATTACCGGGCGATTCAGCGTAAATAAATGGCGCAATCGGCGTTTCGTCGTCAGTTAGCGCCATGAATTCACGGCCGGCCTTGCGATTGGACATCATGTCGCCGATCTTTGCCAGAAAGCCATAACCGCCAGTAGACGCCACGATGAGCAGCGTATCGGGCCTGCCCGACACACAGAACATGACGTGCGCGCCATCCTGCACTTCAACCAGCGACGATGACGGAACGCCGTCGCCGCGCCCCGACGGCAGCTGCGACACTTCGACCGTGTAGGCACGACCTCTCGAGTCGAGAAAGATTACCGGATCGACAGTCCGGCATTTTATCAATGACTGCAGGCTGTCGCCTTCCTTGAACGACAATGTCTCCGGGTCGACTTCCCAACCCTGGCGCGCGCGCACCCAGCCCCGGCGCGAAAAAATAATCGTCACCGGCTCGTCGCTGACACGGGTTTCAATGACGGCTTTCTCGGATTCCTCGATGGTGGTGCGGCGTTTGTCGCCAAACGCTTTGGCATCGTTAGTGATCTCGGAACTGACAACTTGCTCCAGCACAGAACGATCCTTGAGGACCTTTTCGAGATCCCGGCGCTGCTTTTTCAGTTCCTTGAGTTCTTGTTCGATTTTGATGTGCTCGAGTTTGGCAAGCTGTCGCAGGCGCATGTCGAGAATATCGTCTGCCTGGCGCTCGCTCAACTTGAATGCCTTGATCAGTTCGGCCTTTGGCTCATCGGAGTTGCGAATGATCTTGATCACCTTGTCCACGTTGAGCAAGACGATCATTCGCCCTTCAAGAACATGAGTGCGGTCAAGCACCTTGTCGAGGCGGTGACGGGTGCGGCGGGTAACCGTTTCGAAGCGGAATGCAAGCCACTCGCCAAGAATGTCGCGCAGGTTTTTGCCGGCGGGCCGCCCATCGAGGCCAACCGTGACCAGATTGATGGAAACATTGCTTTCAAGACTGGTCTTCGCCAATAAGCGGTTGATAAATTCAGTCTGGTCGATTTTCGAGGTCTTGGGTTCGAAGACCAGGCGCACCGGGTGGGTACGGTCGGATTCATCGCGCATGCGGTCAAGAATGGCGAGCATCGCCTGTTTTTCCCGCGTCTGCTCGGCGTTGAGAGTTTTCTTTCCCGACTTCGGTTGCGGGTTGGTAATGCTGTCGATCTCCTCCTGTACCTTTCTTGCTGACACTCCGGGCGGCAGTTCATGCACCACCAGTTGCCATTGACCGCGGGCGAGACGCTCGATTTCCCAGCGCGCGCGCAAACGCACCGACCCACGGCCCGAGCTGTATGCCTCGACCATGTCCTCGCGCGAGGTGATGATCTGCGCACCGCCCGGGAAATCCGGGCCTTTGATGTGGCGCATGATCTGGCGCACCGACAAATTCGGATCCTTGATCATGGCAATCGCCGCATTGGCCACCTCAGTCAGGTTGTGACTGGGTATTTCGGTCGCCATGCCAACAGCGATGCCGGAGGCACCGTTGAGCAGCAATAACGGCAAGCGTGCCGGCAATACTTTGGGTTCCTGCACGCTGCCGTCGTAGTTGGGAATGAAATCGACCGTTCCCTGGTCGAGCTCCGACAACAACACATCGGCGAACCTCGTGAGGCGTGCTTCCGTGTAACGCATCGCAGCGGCGTCATCGCCATCGCGCGAGCCAAAGTTACCTTCCCCGTCGACCAGCGGATAGCGCAAGGTGAAATCCTGCGCAATGCGTACCAGCGCGTCATAAACGGATGCGTCACCGTGGGGATGAAACTTACCAAGTACGTCACCGACAACGCGCGCGGATTTTTTGCGCGGCGTGCCGGCCAACGCGTTCATTTCCCACATCGCGTAAAGAATGCGGGATTGCACCGGTTTCTGACCATCGCCAATACGCGGCAGTGCGCGATCCTTGACGGTGGCAATCGCATACTGGAGATACTGGGTCGACGCGTAACGTCCCAATGGCAGGATATCCTCGAAGCCGCCCGATAGCGGTGCAAAGTACGGCGGCAGCCGGCCGCCATTGCCACCATTGCCTTTTGATCCGGCACCTTTGCCGCCGGAACCCTTGCCAGGACGCCGCTTGCCCCCGCCAGCCCCGCGACGCACCTCTCTGACAGGCTTGTCGGTTACAGCGGTTTCACCAAAAAGATCTTTCTGACTGTCCATCACTCAATTCCGCCTAAAAAATTCTTTGCACGTGCCTGATTGCGGGATATCCGCCACAACTGCATGACTAGCGGATGGTGAACTCCTGCACCACCACATCATCGGGGCCGTCACTGATGGTGAACTTCCACACACCAGGCCGCAGATCCGTTGCGTCACGCGCCCGGTAGCCGGAGCAACCGTACGCTATGCCTTCGCGCACCTTGAACAGGCGCGGTACGCTGTATCCAGTGTTTTCTCCACCTTCTTTTCCCGCCACCACCGGATGCTCGAGTGCCTCGACCATCATGTAGCTGTCGTCGTCAAAAAACTGAATATCGGCTTCGAAGCAAAAACCAAAACGAACCGCGCCGCCATCCGGGATCTTCGTGGTTTTTTCCAGCAGACGGTTGTCCTCGGAATAGATACCGTATTCGACCACCTTGCCAATTTGTTGCGCCAGCGCGGAACCGGCAAACAACAAGCCAATCAAAACCGCCCACGTGAACGCGAGCGCGAACAACGCGGCGGCGATTCGCAAATGTTTGACGGTCATGTTTGGCCCGCTCCTAAACGATCAACTCGGTCATGAGATATCGGCCTCGACCAAATTTCCATACGTCTCCATCCACTCGCGTCTCTGCGACGCGTTTTCGCGAGCCATCATCATGTTGAAAATTTCCCGCGATTCCTCGGGCGCATCGTCGATCGAGACCTGTAACACGCGCCGAGTGTCGGGGTTGAGTGTGGTTTCCCACAGCTGTTCCGGACTCATTTCCCCGAGGCCCTTGAAGCGGCTGACCGTCCACGCGTCCTCGCGCACGCCCTCGTCAACCAATTTCGCTTCGAGCATGCTCAACTCCTGCTCGTCGAGGGCGTAGAGCTTTCTGGCCGGCTTGTTTTTTCCATGCGCCGGCACGTCGATGCGAAACAGCGGCGGCTGTGCAACAAACACATGACCGTCTGCTATGAGTTTCGGGAAGTGTCGGAATAACAGTGTCAACAACAGTACCTGGATGTGAGCACCGTCCACATCGGCGTCAGCCAAAATGTTAATGCGCTTATAGCGCAAGCCGGACAAATCCACCGCCGAGTCGAGAGCATGGTGATCAACGCCGATCGCGAGCGCAATGGCTTCGATCTCCTTGTTCGAGTAGAGAGAGTCAGCCGAGTCCTGCCAGGTGTTTTTCGGTTTGCCCTTGAGCGGCAGCACCGCTTGAATTTCCTTGTCACGCGCTGCCTTGGCAGAACCGCCGGCGGAGTCACCTTCGACGATAAACAGCTCGTTGCGCTCGGGATCGTCGGAAGCACAGTCGGTGAGCTTGCCCGGCAACAGTGCGACGCCGGAGAGCTTACGCC
>JABAOE010001696.1_pt2 | contig 15891 bp, 16 predicted proteins | sample 7062141 | NCBI WGS metagenome assembly JABAOE01 (sample SAMN14538627, study PRJNA623070) | marine sediment metagenome | biome: marine biome [ENVO:00000428]; feature: marine pelagic biome [ENVO:01000023]; material: deep marine sediment [ENVO:00002113] | place: India: Gulf of Khambhat ... | reverse complement strand
ATCAGCACCTTCGCCACGCGCTCGATGGCCCGCACACCGCGCGCTACGACGAGCGACCCGAGCCCGATCGCGACCCCGTGGGTCACGACCGGCCACCAGGACGTGGTGTACCGCTCCCAGAACGCGCCGGGCTCCTGCTGCGGGATCTCCCCCAGCGCCGAGGCCACGACGTACCGCACCGTCCATCCGGCCACGACCGAGTAGTAGAACATGATCGCGGTCGCCACGAACGCCACGAAGGCGCCCATCCAGGCCCACCGCGGGCCCATGAGCGTCATGAACGCGCCGATCGGCCCCGCCCGGGTCAGCCGGCCCGCCCCGAACTCGACCAGGATGAGGGGGATCGACCAGAGCAGCAGGAACGCGATCCACGCCACGAGGAACTCCCCGCCGCCGTTCTGGGCCGCGATCCGCGGGAAGCGCCAGATGTTGCCGGTCCCCACCGCCATGCCGAGCATGGCCAGCATCATCACCCACCGAGAGGAAAACGCCTCAGGCTTCTGCGTCACGCTACCGCCTCCGTTTCGCATCGGGTCGGGATTGCACGCTCACGCGGGGACCGTGGCCAGCAGGCGCTCCAGGCGCCGCACGACGGCGTCGAACGCGAGCTCGGCGCCGGTCACGTCCCGGGCGATCCGATCCGCCGGATCGCCCTGCCCGCGCCGCATCAGATCGGCCACCACGGCCCCGGCGGCCGGGTCGCAATACCACTCCGCGCCGAACCGATCGGCCAGGGTCGTCGCCAGCGCCGCCTCCAGCTGCCACGCCCGCAGGTAGCGCGCCGCGTAGAAGCCGGGGTCGACGTCCAGGAGCGCGTCGGTCGGGTCGTACCGGAAGCCCGTCGCCGCGGTGAGGTGCTCGGCGTACCGGCCGCCGACGTCGGTGAAGTCGCTGCGATGGAGCTCGAGCTCGTACCGCAGCTTCGCCGCGTACCGGCGCACCATGTAACACTCGTTCATCACCAACTCGAAGACCAACGTGCGGCGCGCCTCCGGCTCCAGCGCGGTGTGCCGCGCCAGCCACGCCGGATCCAGCGTGAGGTGGTCCCACAGCATGGCGAACCCCTCGGTCACCGAGTTGTCGCCGAGCCACCGGGCGGCGAAGGGAAGGCCGGGGTCCGCGGTCGCAAAGTGCATGGCGTGTCCCAGCTCGTGGAAGAACGTGCGGTAATCGGCGTGCCCCCCGCGGGGCCGCAGCACCAGATACACCTCCTCCGGCACCCGTACCGGGACGCAGAACGCCCTCGGCTGCTTGCCGGGGCGCTCGTCGGTATCGAACCGCACGCGGCCGGTGCACGCCGCATCCAAGCCCATCGCGGCCATCTGCTCGTGCGCGACGGCGAGCAGCCGGTTTGACGGGAACGCGTCGTCGAACCGGTCGGCGCGGAAGCACCAGGCCGCGTCGGCGCGCACCAGGTCGTCCACCCCGATCCCCAGCCGCGACGCCACCAAGCGCGCGAGCCCCTCCCGGTACAGATCGGTCGTGTCCGCGAGGAAGGCTTCCGCGGCCGCGCCCAGCCGGTCCACGTCGATCCCCGAGAGCTGCCGGAAGGCCTCCACGTACTCCGCGTAGCCTGCCGCGCGCACCACCTCATGCTCGGTGGCGAGCCGCTGCCGCCGCAGCGCGTCGAGGTGGCGCCCGGCGAGGACCGAGAGCGCGCACGATCGAGCGCCGTGCGGACGCCGCGATCGGCGCAGTTGGCGAGCTCGATCGGCACCCGCAGGTACGGGATCTCGCGGTCGCCGACCGTCACCGTCGCCTCTCGCTCCCACACCAGCTGGCGCTCCTCCAGCGGCGCGACGGCGCGCCCCGTGCGCACCCCGATCAGCCACTCGAGCAGCGGCGCGGAGTGCGCGGCGCGCGCCACCTCCAGCGCCTCGTCGGTCGTCAGCTCGGGGTAGCGGTCGTAGATGGCCTGGAACGCCGGCTCGGCGTTGAGCCCCGCACCGGTGAGGTAGTACTCGCGCCCCAGCTCGCGATGCATCTCCTCGCCCCGGGAGACGAGGGTGTCGAACGTCATGCCTGGAGCCGGTCGCCGATGTAGGCGGCGACGCGATCGACCGCGACACGTTCCTGCGCCAAGGTGTCCCGGTCCCGCACCGTCACGGTCTGATCCTCGAGGGTCTGTCCGTCGATCGTCACGCCGAACGGTGTTCCGGCCTCGTCCTGCCGGCGGTAGCGCCGCCCGATCGCGCCCTTCTCGTCGTAGAACGCAGGCATCCGACTCCGCAGGTCGTCGTAGAGCCTGCGGGCCACCTCCGGCATGCCGTCCTTCTTCACCAGCGGGAAGACGCCGACCTTGATCGGAGCGATGGCGGGCGCCAGCCTGAGCACCACCCGCTGCTCGCCGGCCACCTCCTCCTCGTGGTACGCATCCACCAGCGCCACCAAGGCGAGTCGGTCCGCGCCCAGGGACGTTTCGATGATGTACGGGAGGAACCGCTCCTTCGTCTGGGGATCGACGTACTCGACCTTCTTGCCGGAGAACTCCTGGTGCCGGCGGAGATCGAAGTCGGTCCGGTTGTGGATCCCCTCGAACTCCTGCCAGCCGAAGGGGAACTCGTACTCGATGTCGGTGGCCTCCTTGGCGTAGTGGGCCAGCTCGTCGCCGGCGTGGTCGTGCAAGCGAAGCTTGGAGGCCGAGATCCCGAGCTCCCGATGCCACGTCATCCGGCGGTCCCGCCACTCCTCGAACCACCGATCGTCGTCCCCCGGCCGCACGAAGAACTGCATCTCCATCTGCTCGAANNTGATCTCGTTGCGAAACGCCTTGCCGATCTGGGCGATGCCGAACGGGATCTTCTGCCGCGACGCCTGCAGCACGTTGAGGAAGTTGACGTAGATGCCCTGCGCCGTCTCGGGCCGCAGGTACACCACGGCCGCGTCGTCCTCGACCGGCCCCATGAACGTCTTGAACATGAGGTTGAACTGCCGCGGCTCCGTGAGGCTCCCGCGGGTTCCGCAGGCCGGACAGCGCGCGTCCGCCTCGCCGGGCGTGCCGGTCAGTCGCTCGTCGTCCGCCCGGAAGCGGTTCTTGCACTGCCGGCAGTCGACCAGCGGATCGGTGAACTCGCTGACGTGCCCCGAGGCCTCCCAGACCTTCGGGTGCATGAGAATGGCGGCATCGAGACCCTCGATCTCTTCGTGGTCGTGCACCATGGAGCGCCACCACCGCTCCTTGAGGTTTCGCTTCAGCTCGACCCCGAGCGGGCCGTAGTCCCACACCGAGCCCAGCCCGCCGTAGATCTCGGAGGACTGGAAGATGAACCCCCGGCGCTTCGCCAGGGACACCAGCTTGTCCATCGTCTTGCCGTCGCTCATCGGGTCTCGCACTCGCGGATCAGCCCGGACCAAGGCGCTCGAAGTATACCGGCGCTCCGGTCAGTGCAGCAAGCGAAGCACGCGGGCGATGCCGCGGGCCGCGTGACGCGCCAGATCGTCCGCCGACCACTCGCCCGGCGCAGATTCGATCACGACGTCCGGCGGCGACACCTCGGCCCGGGGGGTGACCACCAGGACGGGAACTTCCGCACGGGCGGCGCGCGCGATCACCTCGCCGGTGAGCTTGCCCCCGATCGACGTGCGGTCGAACGCGCCTTCGGCGGTGACGACGAGATCGGCCTCGTCGAGCTCTTGGTCGAAGCCTACCCGATCGAGGACCCACGCCGCGCCCGGCCTCAGGTGCGCCCCCGCGAAGTACAGCAGGCCGAACCCGAGCCCCCCCGCGGCGCCCGACCCCGGTAGGCGCGCGAGCGAGGCTCCCACCTCGCCCGTCGCCCCCACCAGCCGCTCCAGTCCCCGCTCGAGCAGGACGACCTCGTCCGGGCCGGCGCCCTTCTGCGGCGCGAAGACGGCCGCGGCACCGTCCGGACCCACCAGCGGATTGCGGACGTCGGCCAGGCCGATCACGACCGCATCGGGCCGGGTGCCCGGCACCAGGCGCAGCAGGCCTTCGAGCGCCCCGCCCCCCTCGGGCAGCGGGCCGGCGGCGCCGACCGGCTCCCAGCCCCACACCCGCGCCATCCCCACGCCGCCGTCGACCGTCGCGCTCCCGCCGAGCCCCACCACGACGGTCGCGGCGCCGGCCCGGACCACCTGATCGAGCAGCAGGCCGACCCCCCGCGTGGAGGTCCGAAGAGGATCCCGCTCGGGCGGGGCGAGCACGCTGAGCCCGCACGCCAGCCGCGACTCGATCACCACGCTGTCGGGACCCAGCCAGCCCACCGCGGCACGCAGGGGCCGCCCCAGCGGATCGCAGCTCGGGTNNCGTCCCTCGAGCGCCTCGAGCAGGCCGTCCCCGCCGTCGCTGGCCCGAATCACCACCGGATCGCGACCGGCGTCGTGCACCGCCTGCGCCAGCGACGACGCCACGTGGGCCACCCCGAGCGTCCCCTTGAACGCCTGCGCCACGACGAGGACCCGCCGCTTGGACACCGCCACTCGCTCCCGACCGTGAATCGTGTAAGATGAAACGTATCATTGACTTGTGCAATTCACGGCCGACCGTTACCTTCTCTGTCCAACCTAGCGAGTCTCCACCCGACCCGAGCAGTCTCACCGTCGCGCGGCAGCCGTCCGGTGCCGTGCGAGGGACCAGGCAGGTGATCCACGCCGCAGCGCCACGCGGCGGACGGCACGAATTTGGGGACGATGCGACGCGCCCACGCATGAGGCCGCACTAGCGATGGCAGCACCAGAACAGAGCCGGAACGGGGCCCCCGGGCCCCTGGCCCCTCGGGACGTCCACCTCCGTGACCTCCTCGCGATCGTCCGGAGGCGCTGGACGCTCGTGGCCGTCGTGACGGTCGCCGCCACTGCGGCGACGTACTTCTCCGGGCGCAGCGCGCTTCCCCGGTTCCAATCTCGACTCACCGTCCAGGTGACGTCGCCCAAGCAGGTGCTCGCGCGAACGGACGACATCGACCTGGACGAGCTGGTGCTCCGCACCGACCCCATACGCTCGGAGGCCCTCGTGCTGACCACCCAGGCGTTAGCGCGACACGTGGCGCGCGCGCTCTCGCTGGAGTTGGTCCTGGAGCAGCCGACCGCCGGGCGCAGCATGCTCTTCCGAGACGTCCGCGTCGAGGCCGATGCGCCCTGGGGGCGGTACCGGCTGGAGATCTTCGACTCCGGACGCTTCGAGCTCCGCAGCCAGGAGGGCGGCGCGATCGCGGCCCGGCCGCTGAGCGANNGACCCGGATTCGGCTTCGAGGTCGCGCCCGCGGCGCCGGTCGGCACGTACGACTTCGCCATCGTCTCGACAGCGGACGCGGCGGCGCAGGTGACGGCCGGGCTGCAGTATCGCATCCGCGACGGCACCAATGCGATCGACGTCTCGTACACCGGCCTCGACCCGTCGCTGGTCCCGCGGATCCTCGATCACGCCGCGCTCGAGCTTCGGCAGGACGGGGCGGAGCGCGTGCGGTACACCGCGACGCAACGGCGGAAGTACATCGAGGAACAGCTGGCCAGCGCGCGGCAGGCGTCGGAGGCCCAACTCGGCGAACTGCAGGCATACAAGGAGCGCCAACGCATTGCCGACCTGAATGCGGAGGAACAAGCGGTCGTCCGGTCGATCCGCGAGTTCGAGCAGGCGCGGCAACAGGTGCTGATCCGGATCTCGACCCTCGNNCCCCGACTCGATCGGCGTCATGACCCTCAATCGGCTGTCCGCCCTCGAGGGGATCGCGTCCAACGCGGTGCTGGCGTTCCAGATCCGCAGCCTGCTCGAGCTCTACGAAGAGCGGCAGTCCCTCACCGCCGGGCTGCTCGGCCTCAGGACCGACAATCCGCAGGTCGAGGCGATCGACCAGCGGATCGACCAGGCCCATGCGGCGCTGCGGGTCGCGGTCGGTGCGGCCCATGAGGCGCTGCTCGATCGCGAGCAGGCGATCCGCGACGAGCTCGCGACTCTGCGGCGTGTGATCCAGACGTTCCCGGGCAAGGAGACGCGCATCGCGCAGCTGCAGCTCGAGAGCACGATCCTGGAGGACACCTACCGGTATCTGCTGGGCCAGTACCAGCAGGCGCGCCTCCAGGAAGCGACGATCGGACCCTACGTGACGATCCTCGACTCGGCATCGCCGGCGCTGCGCGTGGGCGCCGGCCTGTGGGAAAAGGTGATGCTGGGCCTCCTGATCGGCATGCTGGTCGGGCTCGCCGCTGCGTTCTTCCTGGACTATCTCGACCAGACGATCAAGACCCCCGTCGACGTCGAGCGCGTCGTCGGCGTGCCGGTGCTGGGGCTCATCCCGCAACAAGGTCGGGCAGGCGCTCGCCGCAACGGCGCGCGCGCGCCGATCTCGGTCGTGACCTCCCTCCGGCGGTGAAGACGCCGTCGCCGAGGCGTATCGCACGCTCCGCACCAACGTCACGTTCGTGGGGGCCGAGAAGCCGCTCCAGGTGATCGCCGTGACCAGTCCCGGTCCGGACGAGGGGAAGTCCACCACGGCCGCGAACCTCGCCGTCGCGCTGGCGCTCAGCGGGAGCCGGACGCTCCTGGTCGACGGCGACCTCCGGCGGCCGCTGCAGCATCGTGCCTTCGGGCTGGTCCAGAACCCCGGTCTCACCGATGTCCTGATCCGCTCCGTGTCCCCGCGTGAGGCGGCCCGCCCGGACGTGCTCGAGAGCCTCGACTTGCTTCCGAGCGGCTCGATCCCCCCCAACCCCTCGGAGCTCCTCGGCTCGGAGGGGATGCAGCGCCTCCTCGGCGAGCTCCGACGCGAGTACGAGTACATCGTGATCGACACGCCGCCCACCCTGCCGGTGACCGACGCGGCCGTGGTGGCGACGGCCGCGGACGCCACGATCCTCGTGGTGCGAAGCGGTATGACCGAGGAGGTGCCGATGCGACGGGCGATCGATCAGCTCCGGCGCGTGCACGCCCGGATCGCGGGCATCGTGCTGACCGGCATCACCCAGCGCAACGATTACCACTACAGCTACTACACCTACCCGCAGGCCGGGGCGGCGCGCCCATCGCTGCGCTCCAGGATCTTGAGCCGCATCTGACGCAAGGCCCCGCCGCCGGTGTGATCTGCGCCACGGCGCGGGCCGGCAACCGCCCCTAGATTCCCCACCAGCTCCTGATAAGGGCACCGCGCCGGCAACGGCGTGACGCAAAGCCAGGGATCCGCCGCGACGGACCGCCCGGCTGCCGGGAGAAGCGCAACGAAGGCAGGCACTGCAGTCCCAGCGCCCTCCGTTCCGCCCGGTTCCTCGAGGAGCTCGGGCATACTGTTGTGGATCTGCCTGCCGGGACCACGTCTGCCCGCACTGGAGTTTCAAGGGCGCAAGTGCGCGGTGGGCGTTCCTCCCCCTAGGGCTTCGGCCCTAGGGGGTTTTCGTGTTAGACCTCGATGATCTGGTCGCGCCGCGTGCCCACGCTCACGTACCGCACCGGTGCGCCGATCAGCTCCTGCAGCCGGTCGAGGTAGGCGCGCGCCGCCGTGGGGAGATCGGCGAGCGTCCGCGCGTCCGAGATCGACCGCCGCCACCCGGCCATCTCCTCGTACACCGGTTCGATGCGCTCGAGGAGATCGAGGTCCCCCGGGACGTCGTCCAGCACCCTTCCGTCCACCCGGNNCCAGCTTGGTCACCGCGAGGTCGGTCAACCCGTTGATCCGCGCGGCGTACCGCGCGACGACGGCGTCGAACCACCCGCACCGTCTGGGCCGCCCCGTAGTCGCCCCGAACTCGCCGCCCAGGGCGCGCAGCCGCTCGGATCGCACCGCGTCCGCCTCACTCGGCAGCGGCCCGTTGCCCACGCGGGTGGTGTACGCCTTGACCACCCCCAGCACCGCGTCGATCGCGGTCGGGGCGATCCCGGCGCCGATGGCGGCGCCACCCGCCGTGGTGTTGGACGAGGTGACGAACGGGTAGGTCCCGTGATCGATGTCGAGCAGCGCGCCCTGCGCGCCCTCGAGCAGCACGTTCCGACCGTCCCGCAGCGCCTCGTGGATCATGCGACCGGTATCGGCCATCATCGGGGTCAGGCGGGGCGCCAGCTCTCGCAGCAGCCGGACGTGCTCGGCTTCGTCGGCCCGCTCCGTGACGCCGTGCCGTTCCAACTGCGCGTTGACGCTGCGGACCCGCTCCGCCACCAACCCCGACACCCGCTCGAGACTGCGGAGGTCCCCCAGCCGAATCCCTCGGCGACCGACCTTGTCTTCGTACGCCGGGCCGATGCCGCGCCCCGTCGTACCGATCTGCTGGCGCCGCTCCGCCGCGCGCTCGGCCAGCTTGTGATACGGCAGCACCAGATGCGCCCGCTCCGAGACGAAGAGCCGGCCTGCGGTGGGAACCCCTCGGCGCTCGAGCTCGCCGATCTCGGCCAGCAGGGTTTCCGGGTCGAGCACCACCCCGTTGCCGACCAGACACGTGAGCGACGAGCGCAGGATGCCCGAGGGGATCTGATGGAGGACGAACTCCTCGTCGCCGAGCACGACCGTGTGGCCGGCGTTGGCCCCCCCCTGGTAGCGGATGACCATCGACGCCTGCTCGGCGACGACGTCGACGATCTTGCCCTTGCCTTCGTCGCCCCACTGCGCCCCCACCACCACGATGCACCGCCGCTCTGGACCGAACATGCGTCGCTCCGCATAAAAAAAGCCTCGGGGAACGCGTCCGAGGCATCCTAGGCTTGAAGCTAGGATCGTACGGCACGACCGTCAACTCAGCACCTCGCGCAGCGCGCGTGCCACGGCGACTCCCGTCTCGACGGCTACCTCGACCGGCACACGCGCCGGTCGGTCGTGCCCCGTGTGCACCACGGCGAGCGTGCGCCAGTCCCCGCGGCTCACCGTGAGCCCCCGCCACCCCGCACCGGCCAGCACCGCGCCGTCGACCAGGATCCCGAGCGGCAACCGGGCCACGCGCACCGCCGTCCGACTCGCGCCGAGGTGCGCGCTGACGGCGGACGCGAGGCGCGCCGCCCGGCCGTGGCACATCACCCGATACGGCCCCCGCGCGTCCAGCCCGTCGAGGTTCACGAACCAGGCCGGCGTCGGGCGGGCGGCGACCCACGCGCGCGCCCCCTGCATCCCCCACTCCTCGGCGCCGGTGATGAGCACGCCCACGTCGGTACGGTCCCGCAGCTGCTCCGCCGCCACCAGCGCCGCGATCAGGCCGCTCGCGTTGTCGACCGCCCCGGGCGAGCCGTCGCGGGGCGTTGCCGCGCCCAGGGCCGCACCCCCGGCGGCGCCCGCCACGACGAGGGGCACCACCCCCCACCAAGGGGTCGGCCCCCACGCCCGCGCCACGAGGAGCCCGAGCACCCCGGCGCCACCCGCGAGCGCCGTCACGGCGGCGATCACCCGCCCGCGCACCGAGAAGCGCTGCGCCTTGCTGTCGGAGTGCGCCACCACCCAGAGGCGGGGGTCGCCTCTGCGCCCCTCCAGGTTCTCGGTCCGCCGCGCCGACCGCGGCCACGGCAAGCGCTCGCCGGCCATGCCCCACACCAGCAGCCCGAGCGCCGCGCACCCCACCACCCACGCCCCGACCACCCACCGCGGGTCGCCCGGCAGCAGCAGCAGCGGCGCGAGCCCCACCAGGCAGGCCGCGAACCCGAACCCGAGGACCGAGACCGCGGCGGGCCGCTGGCTGCTCACCGATACCGGGTGGCGGCGGACGCGGTACCCCAGTCGCTCCAGCCGATCGTGCAGCAGGTCGATGGCGCGCTGGACCTCGGGCCCGCCCACCAACCGCGGCACCGCGATCGCGTGGTAGAGTTCCTCGGCCCAGCCGGGCGGCGGCACGGTCAGTCGGGCTGCACCCCGGCGTCGCCCAGCAACCGCCCGACCGCCTCCCGCTCCGAAGCCGCGAGATCCCGAAGCGGCGGCCTCACCGGGCCGCCCGCGAGCCCCACCAGATCCATGGCCGCCTTGACGCCCGCGACACCCCGGCGCGAGACGATCTCCCGGTGCAGCGGCGCCATTCGCTCTTGGATCGCCCCCGCCCCCGCCCGGTCCGCCCTCCGGAACGCGGCGCCGATTTCGGCGAGCGATCGGGCGGCAAAACACCCCACGGCGGCGACGGCCCCCGCCGCCCCCAACTCCAGCGCCGCGTAGAAGAGCGCCCCGGATCCCATGTAGAGCTCCCAGGCGGGCGCCGCCTCCCGGTACGCCGCGAAGTTCTTCAGATCGCCGGACGAGTCCTTGGCACCGTGGATGTTCGGATGCTCCGCCAGCACGGCCATCAAGCCGTCACTCAGCTGGAGATGAGTGTACTTGGGGATGTTGTAGAGATACACCGGCAGCGGCGAGCGGTCGGCCACGGCCCGGTAGTGCGTCGTCAACGCCTCCGGCGTCATCGCCGGGCCGTAGTACGCCGGCGGCCTGACCAGCACCGCATCGGCCCCGGCCTCCGACGCCATCTCCGCGACGCGGACCGTGGCGCGGGTCGACTCCCGCCCTGCCCCCGCCCACAGCAGCCGGTCGTCCGGCACGACGTCGCGCAGCCACTGGACGATCTGTCGGACCTCCTCGTCCGCCAGCAACGGCGCCTCGCCCGTCGACCCCGCCGCCACCACCCCCGTCGCCCCCGCCGCCAGGACCGCCCGGGCATTCTCCCGCAGGTCGACCGGTGCGACCTCGCCGCTGACCCGATCGAACGGCGTCGTGAGCGGTACCAGGAGCGCGNNGTGTCGACCGGGGAGCCGCGGCGGTCAGCTCGCGTTCTCGCGCCCCCCACCCTTCTTCCCGACGCCAGACCCCTCGAGGAGCCGCTCCAGTTCGTCCGGCGCGCCGGAGACCGTCTTGGCGGCTTCGAGGGTCACCACGTCGCTCTCGACCAGGTCGACGAGGTGCTGGTGGAAGGACTGCATGCCGTGCTCACCCCGGTGTTTCTCGATCGCGGCCGGGAGCTCCGCCCAGCGATTGCGGTCCCGGACCATGTCGCGCAATTCCGGAATGGCCACGAACACCTCCTGCGCGGCGCAGCGCCCCTCGCCGTCGGCGCGGGCCACCAGCCGTTGGGAGACGACCGCGAGCAGCGCATCGGCCAGTCGCATCCGCGCCACCTCCTGTTCGGCCCCGGGGAACATCGCGACCAGGCGCATCATGGTGCCCGTCACGTCGCCGGCCGGCAGGCCCGCGATCACGAACTTGCCGGTCTCGGCCGCCTTCATCGCGAGATCCGCCGTGCGGACCTCCTGCAGATCGCCGATCACGATCACGTCGGGGTCCTGCCGCAGCGCCGCGCGCACCCCTGTTGGGAAATCGGCCGTATCGGGACCGATCTCTCGCTGCGTCACCGAGCTCTTGAGATCGCGATGGAGATACTCGATGGGGCTCTCCAGCGTCACGATGTGACGGTTCTGGTTCTGGTTGATGTGGTTGACGATCGCCGCCATGGTGGAGGTCTTGCCGTCGCCGGACCCGCCCGAGGAGCAGGCCGCGGGGGGACTCGGCCAGCGTCGTCATCACCTTGGGGAGCTGCAGGCCGTCGATGGTCGGCACCTCGAACGGGATGACGCGCAGCACGGCCATGAACGAGGAGCGCTGCCGGAGGATGTTGACGCGGAATCGACCCACCCCCGCCGATCCCCACGAGCAGTCGTAGTCCCGGATGGTGTCGATGCGCTCGCGGTCCGCCGCGACCGGAATGAGCTTCAGCACGATCGCCTTGGTCTGGTCGGGGGTCAGGCGTTGCTTGGTGAGCGGGACCAGCTCGCCGTCGATCCGCGCCCGAAAGACGTCACCCGCCTTGATGTGGACGTCGGACGCGCCGCGGCCGACCGCCGCCTTGACGATGTTCTCCATGCGCTAGTATCCCGCTTCCAGATCCACGAGGTTGCGCAAGCGCCGGCCCGAGCGATAGCGACCGACGTTCTCGACGATGAGTGCCGTCTCCCGCTCCCAGAACCGCTCCGTCACCCCGCTCACGTGGGGCGTCACCAGCACCCGCGGGTGCGCCCAGATCCAGTGGTCCGGGGCCAACGGCTCCGTGCAAAATACATCGAGCACGCACCCGGCGAGCCGCCCGCCGGCCAGCGCCCGCCGAAGCGCGGCCTCGTCCACCAGATCACCCCGCGCGAGGTTCACCAGAAAGCCGCCGGCGGGGAGCGCACCCAACACCGTGTCGTCCACCACGCGCTCGGTGGCGGGGGTGTGCGGAGCCGCCAGCACCAGGACGTCGGAGCGGGCCGCCAGCCACCCCAGCCGATCGGGGCCGCCCACCCAGCGCACGCCCGCCGGGCGCGGCCGGCCGGTCCGCCGCCGCACCGCCCGCACCTCCATCCCCAGGGCGTGGCATCGCCGCGCGATCGCTCGCCCGATGCCCCCGAGGCCGACCAGGCCGATGCGCGCCCCCCGAAACTCGCGGAGGCGTAGGGAGCCGTCGGCGAAGTCACCCTTGGCCCACCGGCGCTCCCGCTGCGCCTCGATCGCCGCGTGAAACCCCCGGAGACAGCAGCCGACGGCGGTGACGGCCCAGTCGGCCATCGGCTCGGCATGGACGCCGCGCGAGTTCGTGAGGGCCGCGCCGGTGCCGCGGAACTCGGGGCCGACGGCCGCCCCGACCCCCACGCCGGCCGTGTGGACCCAGCGCAGGGTGCCGTGCCCCGCCGCGGCGACCGCCGGAGCGACCCCCCACCCCAGATAGATCTCCGCGCCCCGCACCGAGCGGAGCGCCTCGTCCGACGCATGCCCGCCGTCGCCGTCGCTGTCGACCTNNGGTCGAACGCGCCCCGGATCGCCTCCAGGCTCGCGGCAGGCGGGCACCAGACGGGCCGGGACGACCGCAGGTCGACCACCGCCCGTCTCACGAACCGTCGGGCTCCTCGTCCCCCCACAGGCGGCGCTCCAGGCGTCCCAGGGCGGCCAGCACCACCAGCAGCAAGAGGGTGGCCCCCGTGGCTTCGAGCAAGGCGCCCGAGCCCAACGCGACGCCGATCGCCGCGACCACCCAGATGGTCGCGGCGCTGGTCAGGCCCGTGACGGTGCCTCGGCTGTGGAGGATCGTCCCCGCCCCGATGAACCCGACTCCGGTGACGATCTGCGCCGCAAGGCGCGCCGGATCGCCGTGCTCGCCGGCCAGACCGACCGAGAGTTGGGTGAAGAGCGTCGCGCCCACGCAGATCAGGATGTTGGTCCGGAGTCCGGCCGACTTCTTCCGCGTCTCGCGCTCCAAGCCCACCGCCCCGCCCAGGACCACGGCCAGCACCAGCCGCGCCAACAGGTCCAGCCGGAGCGCTTCGACCAGCTCCGGCCACGGGAGCCCGGTCACGCCGGCGCCGTCGCGGGCAGCGAGAGGAACCCCATCCGGTCCCGCACCTCCGCCATCGTCGCCCGCGCGACGACGGCGGCCCGTTCCGCCCCGTCCCGCAGGACGGCGTGCACCGCCTCGGGCTCGGCCCGCAAGGCGGCCGCCCGCTCCCGCATCGGGGCGAACCGTTCCTCGACGTGATCGGCCAGGACGCGCTTGCAATCGAGGCATCCCCAGGCGGCCCCCCGGCACTTGGCCGCCACCTCCGTCACGGTCGGGGCCGGCGAGAACATCCCGTGGAGCGTGTAGAGGTTGCAGCGCGTCGGATCCCCCGGGTCCTTGCGGGTGACGCGGGCGGGATCGGTGACCGCCGGGCGCAACCGCTCCCAGATCGCCTCCGGCTGCTCCAGGATGCCGATCGTGTTGCCGAGGCTCTTGGACATCTTGGCGTTGCCGTCCAGGCCGAGGATCCGCCTCGCGGGACCGATGTGCGCCTGCGGCTCGGGGAAGAACCCGTCGGGGGCGTACCGGGCGTTCCACTTCCGCGCGATCTCCCGCATCAGCTCGACGTGCTGCACCTGGTCCTCGCCGACCGGCACGAGGTCGGCGTGGTAGAGCAGGATGTCGGCGGCCTGCAGCACCGGGTAGTTGAGCAACCCCGCCAACACGCTTTCTTGCCGCTGGGACTTGTCCTTAAATTGGGTCATCCGCTCCAGCTCGCCGAGCGGCGTCACGGTCGTGAAGATCCACGCCAGCTCGGTGTGCTCGGGCACGTGTGACTGCACGAAGACCACGCACTTGTCGGGGTCGATACCGGCCGCCAACAGGCTGACGGCCATGTCGAAGGTGCGGCGCTCGAGATCCGTGACGTCGTAGTCTTGGGTGATGGCGTGGTAGTCCACGATGCAGATGAAGCATTCGTGGACCTCCTGCATCTGCACCCAGTGGCTCACGGCTCCGAGGTAGTTGCCGATGTGCAACTCCCCGGACGGCTGGATTCCGGAAAAGACCCGAGACATAGGCCTGAACCTAGGGATCTCCGAAATGAGCCGCAAGGTCGCACCATATCAAGACTTAGTGCGCATCGCGCGGGAAGCCGCCACCCGCGGAGCCGAGCGGATCCGGCAGATGACCCGACCCCGGGATCCTCGGTCGTGGGGCCAGAAGGAGGCCTTCAGCGACTTCGTGACGGAGGTCGACCGCGCGGCGGAGGAGTGCATCGCCGAGTCGCTCTTGGCCCACACGCCCGAGGCGGCGGTGCTCGGCGAGGAGCTCTCTCCCGACGGACCCGACGCGCCGCTGCTGTGGATCGTCGACCCGCTCGACGGCACCGCGAACTTCCTGCACGGACACCCCTTCTATTGCGCATCCGTCGCGGTCGCGGTGGATGGGCGGCCGGTCGCGGGAGCCGTGGTCTCGGGAGCTTCGGGCGAACGCTGGTGGGCCAGCCGCGGGGACGGCGCGTTCAAGGGCGGTCGGCAGATCCGCGTGTCCCAGGTCGCCCGCCTGATCGATGCGTTGGTTGGCACCGGCTTCCCGTTCAAGCGGCTCGATTTGCTGCCGCGTTATCTGGGTCAGTTCGAGCGAGTCCTCCGAGAGGCGTCCGGTGTACGGCGCGCCGGAGCGGCCGCCCTCGATCTGTGCTTCCTCGCCCAGGGCAGCTTGGACGCCTTCTGGGAGGAGATCCTGATGCCCTGGGACTTCGCCGCGGGCCTGCTCATCGTGCAGGAGGCGGGCGGCGTCATGGCCGGGCCCGACGGGGAGGAGCTTAGCCTCGAGCCGGGTGCCGTGCGCGGAGCCAACGGCTCCGCGCTGCTGCTGGAGCTGCAGGAGGTGCTCCGGGAGCTGTGAGCCCCGATGCGACGACGGGCCCGGGCCTTCACCCGGGCCCTCGTATCGCCGCAGCCTCGAGCGTCTAGAAGATATGAAAGGGCTGGCCCACGCTGCTCGTGGTAACGCGGATTAGCGTAACCCACGAGGAGTCCACGCCAGAGCCAGCATGCGATGTGGTGAATCGCAGCGAACAGGAGGACCAGCCCATGTCATCAGCCAATGGAATCATCTGGATCGGAATGGACGTGCACAAGGACACCGTGATGGTGGCGGTGTTCGAGAACCGGAAGGACGCGGCGGAGCTCGTGCAGCAGCTTCCGAACGACACCCGTAAGCTGAGGCGGTTCTTCGAGCGTTGGGCCAAGCGAGGTGAGATCCGCAGCTGCTACGAGGCCAGCGGAGCCGGCTACGTGCTTCACCGCCAGATCACGGAGTGGGGCTACGAGTGCGAGGTCATCGCGCCGTCGCTCATCCCCGTGCGACCCGGAGAGCGGAGGAAGCATGACCGGCGGGATGCGACGCAGCTGGCTCGGCTCTACCGGGCGGGCGAGCTCGTACGTACCGATCCGGATCCCCACAGCCGCCGAGGAACGCGTCCGGGACCTGGTGCGATGCCGTCAGTGCTTCCAGCGTGAGATCCTGCGTTCGAGACATTACGTGACCAAGTTCCTCGCCCGCCGTGGCTTCGTGTACCGGCAGGGCAAGAACTGGACGCAGCGGCACTGGGCGTGGCTGGGTCGCATGCTTCGAGAAGGCGGCCTCGAGCCCGCCGATCGGACGGCGTTCAGTGAGTATCTCGCCCTGCTGGAGTACAAGATCAGCCGTCGTGACGATCTCGACGGGCAAATCGAGAAG
>JABAOE010011886.1_pt1 | contig 15892 bp, 14 predicted proteins | sample 7062141 | NCBI WGS metagenome assembly JABAOE01 (sample SAMN14538627, study PRJNA623070) | marine sediment metagenome | biome: marine biome [ENVO:00000428]; feature: marine pelagic biome [ENVO:01000023]; material: deep marine sediment [ENVO:00002113] | place: India: Gulf of Khambhat ... | reverse complement strand
CGGGACCAGATCCATCTTCACGCGAAACTGGGGTACCGCGAAGTCATGTAACACGTCCTTGGATCGCAACAGCACCTTAACCGGCCGATCGATGGGCAGATGCAACTCCGGATGGCTCACCAGCACGTCGTCCTGACCATTGGGGTCGTCCGGGTTCACCCCGAAGGGGTTCTCCGGCGTAATCAGGCGCGCGTCCGTGGTGCCCAGCTCGCCATCCTCGCCGGGAAAACGGAATGACCAGTGCCACTGCTGGCCCACCGCTTCCACGATGGCCGCATCCTCGGGCACCGTCACGAACTTACCCCAGACCACCAGGCCGGGAGCCAGCATCGCCACCACGCCAATCGACGTGACCACGGTGAGAATGATCTCCAGCCGGGTGCTCTCCGGCTCGTAGTCCGCCTTCTGCCCCTTCTTGTGACGGTACTTGATCACCGCGTAGGCCAGAAACAGATTCAGCGCAACAAACACGATGCCCGTGACCCAGAACGTCAGGATCACGGTGCCGTCCATTTCGCTCCAGTTGGAGGCGATGGGGGTGAACCACCAGCCAAGCCCCTCGGCCTGCACCGCGAAGTGGAAAATCACCGAACCGATCACCAGCACGATGAGTACGACTGCAATTGCCATAGACCGACCCCTTAAATGAAACCCTGGTGGTTCGTCGTGGTTGTTCTAACCGTTTCCGCTGACCGATTGGCCATGCTGTTGTAAGAGTTTTTCGCGCGTGCGGCTGCGCTGGCGCCGCGCCACGCTTGAGAAGGGATTGACAAAGCGCCGATCGATGGCCACCAGATCAGCCTCCAGATGCCGGTCGCGCATCATATCGCGGATAGCATCCTCCTGGTCGGCATAGGCGTAAACGAGTATCAGATACTTCCCCGCGTCGATATCCGCTTCGAATTTCTCCAGCTTCTTGTTGCGTCGTCCGACCCCAATCAAGCCGCCCTCCCAGGCCCCAAAACAGGTCGCCACACCAACCAACGCGACATAAACCAGCATGGGCGCATTGGGGAACGCACCGAAATACATCATGAGGCTCACGCCGATCAGTCCCATCAGAAACCCGACCAACGCGCCGATAAAACCCTCGCGGACGAAATCCAGCGTCTCCAGGTAATTACTGGAGTGAATCGCCTGCTTGCGCAGGCCGGCTTCGTCTTTGGCGATAACATGGAGAAAAAAGTCGCTTACGCCCACATCGTGGAGGTCATCGGAAATCTTCTGCGTGCTATTTAGCGTGGGCGCAAGGTAGTACAAACACCGCATCGGTTAGTCCGAGGACTTGGTCCCGCTCACCCAAGCGGCAATCCCAAAACAGAATAAGGTAAGAGCGACCAAAGCGAACGGTAGAGGCGGCAACCAGAGGGGAATGTGTTCCATATCAATAGGTCCTATTAACGAGGCAATCAGCCAGCCCGCGCCGATGCCGATAAAAATTCCGAACGCCAATCGAGTCTGGTTACGCCACGCGATTCCCCATAGGATGAGGAACACCACAAACATTATGCCAAGAAAAACGGTCATGGCGCCGGGGCCCCCAGGAAAAACCTGATGGATCTTCGCAGCGCGGCGGGCGTAAGGTCAAGTCTGTGGCGCCATGGCAACAACCTAAGGAGACAGCGATGGCGAACCGCTCCAGCCCGCCGGCACCCTTCCCGCCGTCGGCGTATAGCTGGTATGTGGTTGGCTTATTGATGCTGGCCTACATCGTCTCCTATGCCGATCGCACTATTCTGTCGCTGCTGATCGAACCCATTAAGGCGGACCTCAACCTTAGCGATGTGCAAATCAGCCTGCTGCTGGGTCCGGCCTTCGGTATTTTCTATACGACTCTCGGGTTGCCGGTGGGCTGGCTGGCCGACCGGCGCAGCCGCCGCGGCATCATTGCAATCGGCATTACCGTGTGGTGCGCCATGACGGCGGCTTCCGGGCTGGCGCGCAATTTTGCTCAGCTGTTCCTGGCCCGCATCGGCATCGGCGTGGGCGAGGCCACGCTATCGCCCGCTGCCCTGTCCTTGATCAGCGATTACTTCCCGCGGGAAAAGGCTCTGCGAGCCGTGGGCTTCTACGTGATGGCCCAATCCCTGGGAGGCGGACTCGCCTATCTGGTGGGCGGGCAAGTGGTGGTCTCGGTGGCCGCCGCCACCACCGTGGTGCTGCCCCTGGTGGGCGCCTTGAAAGCGTGGCAGGTCACGTTCCTGGTGGTCGGCCTACCCGGCCTGCTGCTGGCGCTGTTCATGCTGACGGTCCGCGAGCCGATCCGACGGGGCCATGCCAGCCAGGACTCTGCCATGCCGGTCCGGGACGTGCTGGCGTTCCTGGGCCGGCGCTGGCGCGCCTACGGGGCCTTGTTCGTCGGCAACTCCGCGGTCGCCATTCAGGGCTATGCCTATTTCTGGCTGCCGGTGCTGTTCGAGCGCCGCTGGGGATGGGATGTGGGCCGCTTCGGCCTGGCCTTCGGCATTCTGCTGGCGGTGTGCGGCGTGGGCGGTATTCTGGCCGGTAATCAACTGTCGGCCACGCTGTATCGGCGCGGCTACGCCGATGCGCCCTATCGTTCCACGGTGTTGGGCCTGTTGATTACCGTGCCCACGGCCACGCTCATGGCCCTGATGCCCAGCGGTGAGTGGGCGCTGGTGCTGCTGGCGCCGGCCATGGCCGGCGTCTCCGTAGCGTCCGCCAACGGCGCTGCGGCCGTGGTGCACGTGGCGCCGGCCGAACTTCGGGCCCAGGCCTCGGCCGGCTATTTTCTGGTGATCAATATCCTTGGCCTGTTTTTAGGACCCACTTCCGTGGCGGTGCTCACGGACTATGTCTTCAAATCGGAGCAGGCCATTCATCTCTCCCTGGCCATGGTGCCCGGCGTGCTGGGCTCCATCTGTCTGCTCCTGCTCCTGACCGGCATCCGTCCCTATGGACGCTGCGCCCGGGAGGCTGAAACCTGGCACGCGAGCGCGCCGGCTTAGCGCCGGCGGGTCTGGCCACGGGTGAGCTCACCGCTCCGCCGGGCGCGTGATTCGCTGCGGCCGGGCCGCGCCGGCTGCCGGGTAGCGCGCGCGGGCGCCGCCAGCCGCGAGGCTCGCGGCTCAGGTGCCGCCGGCGCAACCCGGATACCGGGCGGGGCCTGCGTCCGCCTTGGCGCGGCGGCGCGGCGCGCTGGCGCGGCGCTGCGGGGTCGTGTCTGAGCACGACTCACAGCGCTGCGCGGGCTGGCAAACGCCAGCGGTTGGGACGCCTGCGACCGACTGGGCTGGCTGCTGCTGGCGACGCGCGGCCGCTCGGGCACGCGGCTGCGCTGGGCCTGGCTGCGCGCGGCAGTGCCCGAGGCCGTCCGGCCAGCATCCCGTCGCGTTGCCGCGGTGCTGCGCGCTGCCGGCGCGGTGCGACCCCGCGGTCCCGCGGCGCGGTAGGCGAGCCTGGCCGCGCGGTCCTGACTGCGCTGCAGGGCCTGGTCTGTGGCGCGTCGGTCAGCGGCCCGATCATCGGCGCCGCGGCCGCTCCGCTGAGCACGATTCATGGCCGGTCTCTCGGACCTTCCCGGGGCCGTGCTCCCAGTTCGTCCGTTGCCGTTGAACCGGGTCGCTCGGGACCCGGCAAAACGATTTTCGGCAACGACTGCTTGGTCACGGCTTGGACGCGTCCCGTCCCGCTGGTCCCGCGCAGGGCTGTCAGCCTGCAGCCGTCTGGTGCGGTGACCGGCAGCCGCCCGGCGCTGATCGGTCGAGCGCTCTGCGTCGTGGTCCCGGCCNNGGAGTCGGGCCGCGCCGGGCGTGCACTCTGGCCATCGGCCCGGATGGGAAGCCGATAGCCGTCTCGCTCGCGCCGCGGCCCGTCGCGATAGGCATGCTGATGTCCGTCGCGCGTGTAGTGGGGCCGGGCGCCACGCCGATAGTGGGACTGCCAGTAATTGCCGGCATGATGGCGCACGTCGGGGTCCCGGTAAGCCGGGCGCCGATCATGGCTGTGAGCCAGGGGCCGCCGATAGTAATGATGATCATTGTAGCGGTGGCCATAGTAGGGGTGGCTGCGATAGCCGTAATGATGGATATGCAGATGATGGGTATGCCACCCGATAGCAAAGGCGGACGTCACGCCCCAGAAGTAGCCGGACGCGAAGGAATAACCCGCCGGATAGGGGTAGTAATAGACGGGATAGCGATAGGGATAGTAGTGGTAGACCGGCAACGGTGAGTACACCACGACCCGGGCCGGCTCGTAGTAGGGCACATGGATGATTTCCGGATCGGCGGGCGCAATTCTCACCACACCGGCCTCCCGCGTCACCACCTGCCGATCGTCGCTGCGCAAATTGCCGGCCAACCAGGCCCGGTCCCGGAACTGCTCGATGGCCTCGATCACGTCCGCCTGCTGAGTGAGCACGGCTTCGCCGAGACGCCAGGTCCAATCCAGATCGTCGTTCAACAGGGCCATGACCTGGGGATAGTTCAGCAGAGCAACGATGGACTCATCCCATTCGGGGTCCGGCTTGAGGCTGGGGTCGTCTTCCAGATCCTTGAGGAAACGGGCCGCCTGCACGATCTGCAGGGGATAGGTGCTGGCCGGCAGCACGATGGCCACCAGATCGTCCGGATACAGGGCAACGGGCCCGACCAGCTCGGCCAACTCCTCCTGGGAGTAGGTGGGCGCGGCGGGCTCTACCGGCTCAACGGCCACCACGCCGGGCGGCAGCGTCGTCTCGGGTGCGGTCTCCTGAGCCTGGCCCAGTGCGGGTCCGCCCAGTAACGCCAGCGCGGCGCTTAACATAATCCAGCGCTTGTCATGGTTGGCTGCGCGTGCCATCACGCCTGCAACTCCTCCACCTGGGGCCGCGTGCCCTCAGGCCTGTTTTTCCACGCTCCACCATACGCTCAGCTAGCTGAACCCAGGCTTAATTTTCGCGACTGTTTGCGAGGTCTAACCGGGACGGCGCTTATTCACAGCGGCAGTGGAGCGAACCCGGCCAGTGTTTTGCCTGGTGGGCGACGGAGTCCTCGTTCGCCCGACACTGGGACTTGGCGCATCGCGGCGGGAAGGGCGGCATCGCGGCATGGCGGGCGCCCATGAAGGCATGCCCCCAAGCCCAAAAAAAAGGGCGCCCGCCGGCGCCCTTTCCTGGCTTGCCGGGAAAGACCCTCAGAAGCGGAACGCTGCCTGCAGGGCAATGGAGCGGCCCCGCTCGATGAAGGCATAGTGGCTGTTGGCACCAAAGTTCCGCGCCAGGGGCACCGGATTGGTATAGGGCACCGTGATCTCGTCGAACAGATTGCGACCCAGAATCGCCACTTCCCAACCGTCCTCGATTCCCGCCAAAGCCAGCCGAAGATTCACCTTGGCATAAGCGTCCTGGACAGTCACCGGGTCGTTGTTCTGGGCGGTGAAAAAATCATCGGTAAAGGTGATATCCAGCGTCGTCCGGAACTGCAGATTGTCGCCAATGGTCGCGTAATAGTCGAAACCCAGAGTGCCGGAATAGTCGGCAACATACTGGTTGGTCTGCCCGGTGCGGTCGCAAAGCTGGTCGTCCTGCGGATCAAACTCGCCGAAGTAGCACTGCCCGTTGGGGAAATCGGTGAACTCGAAGTCGAGCCAGGCAAAGGAGCCGAACATGCCGAAGTTCTCGGTGAACTGCCAGCGGCCGTCCAGCTCGAAGCCGAAGATGTCAGCACCCGCCGCGTTGCCCACATTAAAGCCCACGCCGCCGTCGAAGATCGAGATCTGCAAATCCTCGTACTCGGTGAAAAACACGGCCGCATTGAGGTCCGCCGCCCCGCCAGCCAGGCGAGCCTTGGAGCCGAACTCGAAAGACGTGGCCCGCTCATCCTCGAACTTAAAGGCCCCGTCAGACAGGGTGCCGGGTGGAACGATATCGGGAAGGATTCCGGGAGCCAGAGGGTTTGGGAACGATAATGCGGAAGCGCCGGGCAGGGTATTTGAACGCGTGTCAAAACCGCCCGCCTTGAAGCCACTCGCGATCGTCGCGTAGACATTCAGGTCCTGGCTGATGTCCCACTGGGCATTGATCGAGTAGTCCGCCGAATCATCGTCACGTTCACCTGAGATGTCGTGCCCAAACAGCTGCACGTTCAACAGGCTTGCGTAAATACCCACATTGGTCAGGTAGCGAACCGGATCCGAAGCGAGGGTGATCGGGGCGCCCCTGAACTCCGTCAAGATCACTGTCCGCCCCGCCTGTTTGTTCTCATCCGTATAACGACCGCCGATATTCAGGCGGAAGGTGTCCGTGATGTTCCAGGTCAGCTGCGCGAATACCGCCCAGGCNNCCCGTGCCCGCGAACAGGGCCCCCGCACCCGGTTGATCCGCGAATACATCGACCACCGGCTGCAGCACACTGTCGGCCGGAATGCCCGATTCATCGGGTGAAGACTGATCGTTTCGCTGATAGAAGGCACCAGCGATCCAGTCGATAGTGTCGCCGCCGGGTGAGACGAACCGAAATTCCTGGCTGATCTGGTCATACTCTTCGAACAGCGGCCCACCCAGCACCACGGCGCTGGAAAAATCGCAGTCGCAGTTTTCTTCAAAATCATACTTGAGATAACCCGTGACCGCGGTAAAACGCACGTCGTTGGCCAGGTCATGATTGATGGTCAGCGTCAGGTTGTCGCTGGTATTGATGCTGTAATCGCCGTTGGAGCCGCGGTTGTTGTCCTGCACCACGTTCAGGACGCTGGGATCCTGAAAGAACGCGGGATTGCCAAAACCAGCGAATAGCAGCTGAGAATAGGGGATGGGCGGCGTCGGCAAGAAATTACACAGCGCGATGGGCGCCAGACTGCCGCAATCGTAAACGTCGTCGATGATTTCCACCTGCCGCCCGGTGACGTCAAACTCGTTGCGCTCGAACTTGAACGTCAGGTTGGTGCGGTCCGTGGGATCCAACCGCAGTTGAGCGCGCACGGTGAGCTCTTCCCGGGATGGCTCAGGTGTGTTGTTCAACAGGTTGGTCATATACCCGTCGATCTCCCGGCCGCGCAGCGACAGCCGCGCCGCCGCACTGTCGCTCAGCGGGCCGGAGAGCACCAGGGAAAACTCCTGCTCCTCATGGTCGGGCTCATAGAGCACCGAGGCATAGCCCTCGAACTCGTCCGTGGGCTGGGCCGTGATCACGTTGATGGCGCCGGCGATCGCATTCTTGCCGAACAAAATACTCTGGGGCCCCCTCAGGACCTCGATGCGCTCCAGGTCGAATAAGGGCGCCCGATACAGCTGGCCGCGGCCATAGTGCACGCCGTCCACGAACATGGCCGAGGACTGCTCGACGCCCGGGTTGATACCCGAGCCGATGCCCCGGATGTAGATGTTGTTGCCGATGCCCGTCTCGGACATGGTGAGGTTGGGCACATAGGCCTGCAGGTCTTCGATCTTGTTGATGCCGACCTCGTTCAGCTTGATGCCGGACATCACGTTCACCGAGATGGGAACCTGCTGAAGGGTCTGCTCCCGCTTCTGGGCCGTCACCACCACGTCTTGCAGCATCACGGCTGGCTCCTGGGCCACGACGGGCGTCGCCAGGCCGAGGGCCAAGGCCAGGCCCAGAGTCCGAACCAGATCATCACGTTTCGCTGTCATGGGATGTCCTTTCTGTAAACCCCGGCAGCAGCGTCGGGCACCGTGCTCGCGGGTAGTCGTTGGCGGGGATTTCCGTTCCGGGCACGGCGCGCTCGTCGATGGCGCCCGGCGCTCCGCCCAAACTTTACCTGTATCGGATAAACAACACCTTACGGCATATTCATAGGACGCATTTTACCCCATTCTCGGTGCCGACGGGACGCTGGAGACCCCTCAGACTCCGGGCCGTTGGGGGGCGCATGGATGCCTGGCGGGCGGCAGAGCGATCACGCATACTCCAGCGGGTTTGACTCGCCGCCAACACCGACCATGACGTCCACTCCCAGCTACCCAAGCGCCGGCCGCGCCTGGTACCTCGTGATTCTGCTCACGCTGGCCTATGTGCTGTCCTTTGTGGACCGCTATATCCTGGGGCTGCTGGTTGAACCCATTAAAGCCGACATGGCTTTGTCGGACACCCAGATTGGCCTGCTGCTGGGGCCGGCCTTCGCCATTTTCTACGCCACCATGGGGTTGCCGCTGGGCTGGCTGGCCGATCGCTGGCGCCGGACCTGGCTGGTGGGCATAGGCGTCGCGCTGTGGTCCGCTGCCACCGTGGCCTCGGGCCTGGCACGGAATTTCTGGCACATGTTCCTTGCCCGCATGAGCATCGGGGTCGGGGAGGCCACCCTCAGCCCGTGCACCATGTCCATCATCGCCGACAGCTTCCCGCCCGCGCGCCGGGGCAAGCCCATTGCGGTGTACACGGCTGCCTTGAGCATCGGCGCCGGCGTTGCCTCGCTGATCGGCGCCACGGTGCTCGTCTGGGCCAAGGGCGCACCTGATCTGGCCTTTCCGCTGGTCGGTGAGGTGCGGCCATGGCAGCTGGCCTTCTTCATCGTCGGCGCTCCCGGGCTGGTGTTTGCCGGCCTGTTCTTTCTCCTGAAAGAACCCACCCGCCGGATCGGAACCATGGACGACCCGAATCTCAAGGGCGCCAACCTCACCGACATGCTCGTGTACGTGGGCAGCCGCTGGAAGATCTACGCCAGCTTTGTCTCCTTAGTCTGCTTGATGACCATTGTGGCCTACAGCGGCAACTGGTGGCCCGCTATGTTCGAGCGCAGCTACGACTGGCCCGCCGAGCGTTATGCGCTGGTCAACGCGCTGGTGCTACTGGGCGTGGGCCCGATCACCGTGTACACGTCGGGAGCCTTCTCGGACCGCTGGACGGCTCGGGGCAACCGGGAAGCGCCCCTGAATATCCTGATCGTCGGCGCCCTGCTGCTGGTGCCCACTCAATTGGCAGCCCCTCTGATGCCCACGCCCGAATTGTGCTTTGTGTTTCTGGCGCTGAACACCTTGGGCACCGCCATGGTATCGGCAGTCAGCGTGACCGCCCTGCTCAACATCACCCCGGCGAAAATACGCGCCCAGCTGATTGCCCTGTATTACATGTGTATCAGCCTGGCGGGACTGTTCCTGGGACCCACCACCGTCGGCGTGCTGTCCGAGCGGGTTTTCGGGGAACAAAACCTGGGCTATGCCGTGGGCGTCACGCCGCTGATCTACGGCATCGTGCCGCTGGCCATCATTCCCATCACGCGGCGCCTGTACCGCGAGCAGATGCTGCTGCTGAGCCAGCAGACCTAGCTGACTTGCCAACAGCTGCTGCAGCGCAGCATTAGACTCATTCTTACTCTGTTTTGGCATTGCTACCGCGCAAGGCCAATGCTAGCCTGGCCGTGTGGCTACCTTCTGGGGTAGCATTGGTATTTAAAACAACAACTTATAGGGTAAAATGCCATGAATGCACAAAAAATCGTCTACATACTCGGGCTGTTGGTGGTGCTCGTCGCCGGCCTGGTGGAAATCCCATACGCCGCCGTTGCCATTGCGATCCTGGGCCTGATCGGGGGGGCCATGGTGGAAGAGGCCGAGCGCACCTGGATACTGATCGTCGCCATCGCCCTGGCGGCGGTCGCTAACACGCTCGACGCCATACCGGGGATAGGTTCCTACCTGACCGCAATCCTGACCAACCTGGCCGCCCTGGCCGGCGCAGCTGTCGTGGCGGTAATCGTACGCAAGATTTACGAGCGGATTACGAGCTGACCCCCGCCTGAATGACCTGCACGAAGAGCCCGCCATCAGCGCGGGCTCTTGCTTTTCCGCGACCAGAGCCCGCCCCTTGCAGGTAGACTAGAAACCCGTTTCGGCTGCAGCCAACAACAAGGACAACATCATGAGAGCTTATGAAATGGGGACTCAAAAGGGCATCCAGTCGCTGCGGTTATCCGACCGTCCGGATCCGGTCGCCGGGCCTACCCAGGCCGCTGTGCGGGTACGCGCCACGGCGCTCAATCATCGCGACCTGATGATGATGAGCGGCCGCTACATGGGGCCGAAACCGGAAAACCACATTCCCTTGAGCGACGGTGCCGGTGAGGTCATCGCCGTAGGCGAGGCGGTCACGAACGTGGCGCCTGGCGATCGAGTGATTGCCTGCCACTTCGCCGGCTGGATCAATGGACCGTGGGATCCGGCCTACTTCAACCCGGATCTGGGCAACACCGCGGACGGTCTGCTGGCAGAGCAGGTGGTGGTGCCCGCCGCCTGCCTGGTGAAGATCCCGGACAGCATGAGCTTTCAAGACGCTTGCACCCTGCCCGTGGCCGCGCTGACCGCCTGGCATGCCATCGACGAACTGGGCCGGGTGAAGTCCGGCGACACGGTGCTCACGCTGGGAACAGGCGGCGTGTCCGTGTTCGCCGTGCAATTGGCGTCCATTGCCGGTGCGCAGGTGGCCATTACCTCCTCCAGTGACGAAAAGCTTGCGAAAATGCGCGCCTTGGGCGCCGACATCACCGCTAACTACCGCAGCAATCCGGAGTGGGAGAAAGAGATCCTGGAGAAGACGGGCGGCCGCGGGATCGATATCGTGGTGGAGACCGGAGGTTTCGCCACGCTGGAGAAGTCCCTGGCCTGTACAACGCCCAACGCCCGCGTCGGGATCATCGGCGGCCTGGCCGGTTCGGCTGAGAAGCTCAATCTGTTCGGGCTGTTGGTCAAGAACGTGGTCCTCAAGGGCATCACCAGCGGCAGCCGGCGCATGCTGGGCGATCTGGTGCGCGCGTTGGACGCCAACGGCGTCAAACCGGTCATCGACCGGGTATTCCCCTTCGCCGAAGCCCCGGCTGCCTATCGCTACCTGGAAAGTGCCTCACACATCGGCAAGGTCGTGATCGACCATGGCTAGGCCAACGAGCACCGTGATGCGCACAAGCACACTCAGCTTTGCCACGCTGATCAGCCTGTTAATCCTCCCAGCGCACGCCGCGCCCGTGGCCGACAGCGAGCGCGTGCCGGTGGACCTGCGCCGCACTACCCTCGTGGTGCAGGACCTGGAAGCGTCTTTAGCGCTTTACCGGGATGCCATCGGCATGAAGGTGGTCTACGACAACATGGTGCGCACGCCCCGGGAAGCGAAAACCAACGAGGAGGCCGACAGCGCCATCCGCCTGGTGTTCCTGCAGGCCAACGACACCTTTGTCGGCATTCTCGGTCTGATGGAATACGAGAAACCCGTCAAGGCGCCGCCGGAACAGATGCCCCAGCCCTTCGAGCCGGGCAGCATCGTGCTGCTGTTCAACACGGCCGATCTCGACGCGCGCTTTGCCAAAATCAGCGCCGTGCCCGGGGTCAAGGTCTTGAGTGAGCCCCGCGATACCTTCTATCCGTCCTACGACGGCAAGGGCCGCATTCCGGCCCGGGTGAGCGTGCTGGTGGATCCGGACGGGCATGTCGTGGAGTACAACCAGCTGATGATGGATCCGGCGCAGATGCTCAAGTAGACGCCCGACCGCCCGCCATGATGTCCTCACCCAGCGTCGCCCAACGCATCCGCGAGATCCTCGCCGGACCCCATCGCTCCGCGGAAGACCGCGCCCGGGACGCTGCCCGCCGGCCCCTGGAGACGTTGACATTCTTTGGTATCCATCCCGGGATGACCGTGGTGGAGATCTGGCCCTTCTTCGGCTGGTATTCCAAGATCATCGCACCGCTGGTGAAGGACGCCGGGCGCTTCGTCGCCGCCGTGTTTCCGCCGGACAACAAACAAGCCTATATGAACCAGCAACGCCAGGACTACGTGGACCTGCTGAGGGATCAGCCGGAGGTGTTCGGCCAGCCCTACATCGGCTCTTTCGGAAACGGTTACTACGACTACGCGGCACCCGAGTCGGCGGATATGATCATTACCATCCGCAACCTGCACAACTGGATGTGGACCGCCGACTATTCGGGTAATCCCAGGCCGCCCTACTACCAGGCCGTCTTCGAGTCTTTTCTGCGCGTTCTGAAACCCGGCGGAATTCTGGGGCTTGAGCAGCATCGGGGCGACCCGGCGAAACCCCAGGACCCCAGCGCCAAGAATCTCTACGTGCGGCAGGATTACGCCATTCAGATGCTCAGCGACGCAGGTTTCGTTTTTCTCGGCGCATCGGAGATCAATGCCAACCCCCGGGACACCAGGGACCATCCCGAGGGCCCGTTGTCACTGCCGCCGTTTCTGCGCGGCATCGACGAGAGCGATCGGGAGCATTATCTTGCCATTGGCGAGAGCGATCGGATGACCCTGAAATTCATGAAGCCGGTGTCCTGAGCGCAACACCTGCGTCACCGTCGTGACCGAGCTTTTGCACGCGTTGAATGCCGCCGTGGGTGCTGACCAGATCAGCACCGATGCGCAAACCCTGGATCTGCTCGGTCAGGATTTATTCGCCGTCAGCCCAGTTCGCCCGGTCGCGATCGTGGCACCGGAGAGCGTCGCCAGTCTGGCCGCTGCCGTCGCTGCCGTCGCACACAACGGCGGCGTCATCGCGCCGCGAGGCGGCGGCCTGTCCTACTCCAGCGGCTACCTGCCTGAGCATGGACAGATCGTGGTGGTAGACACCCGGCGTTTAAACCGAATCATCCAGATCAACGAGTCGGATCGCTATGTGCGCGTTGAGGCCGGTGTCACCTGGCAGGCTCTGGACGCTGCGCTGGCAAAAGCCAACCTGCGCACGCCCTTCTGGGGAACGGGCTCCGGTCTATATGCCACGGTGGGCGCCACCCTGTCCCAGCACGCCATGAATTACGGCTCAGGCCAGTTCGGTCCCTCGCCAGGCTCCGTCCTGGGCCTGGAGGTCGTGGTGGCCGACGGCAATCGCCTGCTCACCGGCTCAGGCAGCGGCGTCAATGACGCCTCGCCCTTTTTTCGCCACTATGGGCCGGACCTCACGGGCGTGTTCCTGGGCGACTGCGGCGCTCTGGGCGTCAAGGCACGGGCCACGCTGCAACTGCTGCCGCGCCCGGGGCACATTCGCTACGGGGCTTTTGAGTATCCAGCACGGGCGTCGTTCACACGGGCGCTGTGCGCGCTCGGTCGGGGTCAGCTGGCGGCGGAAATTTTCGGTTTCGACCCACGCTTCATGGCCTCCCGCTCCACCTACGAGGGCGTTACCGGCGCGCTGAAAACGCTCGGTCATATCGCCAAGGCCGAACGTTCGCTAGCCGGCGGCGTCAAGGCGGCTGCGCAGGTCGCGGCGGCCGGCAGCGCTTTTCTGGACGAGTTGGGCTACTCCATCCACTTCACGGTGGAGGGTCAGAACGAAGCGGAAGCTGAAGCCCGCCACGCCGCCGTTGACGCCCTGCTGGCGGCGGAAGGACGCCCCATCGAGGCCAGTGTTGCCCGGGTCATGCGGGCCGTCCCATTCCCTGATCCCACCATGCTGATTGCCCGCAGCGGCAAACGTTGGATCCCGCTGCACGGCATCGTGCCCCACTCCAGGTTCGCTGCCACCCTGGAGGCGGTGGATGCCTATATGGCGCGACAGGCACGGCTGCTCGAGCGCCACGACATCGAATGGGCCACCACCATGGTGCCAGCCGGACCCTCCGGCGTGCTCATCGAGCCCAATCTGTACTGGCCGGACAGTCGTTCGAGTCTGTTGGAGAGCTATCTTCCCGACAGCTATCTGGCCGGCTGCCAGACCTTTGCCGACAACCCGTCCGCGCGAGCCGCCGTGGCCGAGCTTCGCCGGGGCCTGGCCGACGTATTCACCCAACTGGGAGCCGCCCATTTTCAGATCGGCCGTTTTTATCCCTATCTACAAACCCGGCGGCCTGAGACCCGCGCCCTGCTGCAAGCCCTCAAGGCACACCTGGATCCTGAGGGCATCATGAACCCGGGCGTGCTGGGACTGGGTTAACGCACCCGGGCGGGTGCCTGCTGGTCCTCAGGAATCAGGGTTTTCCAGGGCGCATCGCCCCGCGCCGCCTGCCAGTCCGCCTTGACCCGTTGCAGCAACGCCCCATCCGTATAGAGGTCCACGGCCGTGGCGGCCAGGGATTTGCCAGCGACCAGCAGGGCCTTGCTGCCGATGGATGTGCCCGTGGCGGCGACCACCGGCCATGAATGAATGGGCAAACCATAGCCGTAAGACGCCACCCGCAATCCCCCGGTGGGGACGAACCAGGAGATGTCGCCCTGGTCCGTGGACGCCTGGGGTTTTGACAGCTGCTCCGCCAGCGGCTCAATGACGCTGCTCAGAGCAACCTCGTTGCGATAGGACTTGCCCTGGAAGGTCGCAAACACCTCCTGGGTCTTGCGGGCAAAGGTTCGCTCCACCTCGGTCCATTGGGGCGGACCGACCGCGGTCAGGTTGCGGTGCACGGCCTCCGCCAGAGCCCGCGATGGAAACAGTTGATGCATCTCCGATTGCACCTCCACGGCCGCCAACTCGGTCTGGCTCATCTTCGCCGCGCCCTCGGCAATCTGCTTCACCCACTCGAAGTACTCCACCACGTCGTTGAAGTCGTCGGCGCGAATGTAGTACCAGACCTCGGCGGTGGGTGGAACCACGTTGGGTTGGCCGCCCCCGTCGGTGATGACATAGTGAATGCGGGCGTCGTCCCGGACGTGCTCCCGCATNNTGAATGCGGGCGTCGTGCTTGATGTGCTCGCGCATCAGGTTCACGCCCATGTTCATCAGCTCCACCGCATCCAGCGCGCTGCGACCGCCGTAGGGCGCGGCGGACGCGTGGGCGGCCACGCCTCGGAAGCGAAACTTGGCGTTCACAATCGCCTTGGTGGAACCGTAGCTGGCCTGGGTCTTGTCGCCCGCGTGCCAGGACAGAATGACGTCGTCGTCTTTGAAGTAGCCGGCCCGCAGCATATAGATCTTGCCAATACCGGTTTCCTCCGCGGGCGTGCCGTATAGCTTCACCGTGCCCTTCAGCTTGCCGGCAGCCATCAGGTCTTTCACCGCCAGAGCAGCCGCCGCGGAACCCACCCCGAACACGGAATGCCCGCAGGCGTGTCCAGCGGCCGGGTTGGGGCCCACCGCGGGATGCGGCAGGTTGGCCTGGGACACGCCCGGCAGCGCGTCGTACTCCGCCAGGAAACCGATCACCGGACGGCCGCTGCCGTAGCTGGCCACAAAGGCCGACGGCATGCCGGCCACGCCGGCCTCGACTTCAAAGCCACCGTCCGCCAGCAGCTGCTGCAGCGCCACGGCGGATTCCATCTCCTCAAGACTGGTTTCAGCGGCAGACCAGATCACCTGGTTCGCCTCGGCGAACGCATCGGCACGACCGTCGATGAAGGACCAGGCCTGCTGCTTCATCGCTGCGGGCGCTTGAGCAAGCGCGCCGGCGCTCAGCACAGCCGTGCCGGCCAGCAGGCTGGCGCGTAGCCTGACATCCCATCTGTTCATAGCGATTCCCGTACCCGATACCCTCAGCGGTCTGTATATCATGCCATTCGGGTCAGGCGGCTGTTGACTCAAGCGTCTGTCGAACAGGGGGTCGCCGCGCCAAGCTGCCTGGCCTTGGGTTCCGGCGCCCTGCTCTTGGGCGCAGCCTCAAGGTCGGCCGCCGGAGTGCCAGTCCCAAGCCGGGTGCCCGTCCCGCCGCAGGCGGGATTCGGACAGGGATGTCCGAACGAGGCGCGGAGGCAGGATGCCGACTCGCCGAGCCCCGGCTTGGGACTGGCACGGAGGGCACCGCGCAGCGGCGGCCGTCCAGCAAGCCCGAGAGCAGGGCGCCGGAACCCACAAACCGCGCTCGTTAGCGAATCAGCTGACCTTGCTCCAGCCAGACATCGCCAGCAACGCTGACGCTGGCATCGATGAGCAGGTCACGCCAGCGAAAGTAGCTCCCAGCAACATTGCCACCCAGCTCAGAGTTGTTGCCGATCCCTAGGCGCACCACGCCGGCGCCATAGCCGAAATAGGGAATCCATGAGCCATTGGCAGCCGCCACGCTCAACAGCGG
>JABAOE010004270.1_pt1 | contig 15916 bp, 13 predicted proteins | sample 7062141 | NCBI WGS metagenome assembly JABAOE01 (sample SAMN14538627, study PRJNA623070) | marine sediment metagenome | biome: marine biome [ENVO:00000428]; feature: marine pelagic biome [ENVO:01000023]; material: deep marine sediment [ENVO:00002113] | place: India: Gulf of Khambhat ... | reverse complement strand
CCGACCGCCGGACCGGCGATCGCCAGGACGAGCGGGACCCAGTTCGTCGCTTTGGGAAATATCTGAGCCACGTCCCGGTAGCCTCGAGCGCGCCTGCTTTGCGCGACTTTCAGCGCTCGAAAAAAGGACGGCAAACGTGCGGGTGTGCGCCCGATCCACGAGCAAGTCCGTGAGTTTACTGAGTCGCCCAAAAACGGTCAAGGGCGCCCCAGGCGGCTCAAACAGGGGTTTCTTGACACTCCGCGGGGGGTGTTCATGATGGGTCGACGGAGCCGAGGGAGGGGCTGGAGGATGAACGCGACCGCAGGCCGGACCGATCGCTTCGTGCGCACCGCGGTGCGGCGAAAGAAGCTGTTCCTGGCGCTCTCCGCCGCGGGGGTCGCGACCGGCCTGGGGCTGGCCGTTTGGTTCGGCTACCGGAGTTGGGCCGACCCGGGCTCGGTCTCCGGCCTGGCCTTCGCGGTGGTCGTTCTGGTCCTGCTCAACGCTCGGGGCAACCTACGCCAGTACCGCTACGCCAGCGCGCTCGAGCGGCTGCTCGAACGCCGGCGTGACTGACCCTTGCGGCGCGCCCGTTATCTGACACAATTCTTCGCCTGGCCTCGCAGCGGAGCACGGCGTGGACGAGACCGAAAACAAAAAACCTTGGTATAAGAACCTTTTTCTTTGGTACTTCGTCATCGGGGTGATCACGCTGACCTTGCTGCGCCCGGTTCTCCGGCGCGAGCCGCCGCCGCCGCCGGTTCTCCGCACCCTGGCTCCGTTCGAGCTCGTGGACCAGAACTCCGAGCCTTTTTCTCTGGGCACCTTGGGCAGCAACGTCTGGGTGGCCAATTTCATCTTCACGCGCTGCGGCTCGATTTGTCCGATCCTGACGGCCCAGATGAAGTCGTTGCAGGAGCGCTACGAGACCTACGGCGTGGACGAGATCAAGCTGCTCTCGATCTCGGTCGACCCCGAATTCGACACGCCCGAGGTCCTGAGGGAGTATGCCGAGCTCCACGGGGCCGACCCCGAGCGCTGGACTTTCCTCACCGGCGACACCGAGGCGGTCCGCGCCTTGGTCGTCGGGGGCTTCGCCACGGGAATGGGTGAACAGACCGTCAACGATGCGGGGATGATGGACATCTCGCACACCGGGAAATTCGTCATCGTCGATTCACGCGGGGGGATTCGTGGCTACTACGACTCGGATCCCGAGGGGCTCGACGAGATCTACCATCGCTCGCGACACGTAGTGAACGAGGCGCGCTAACATGTTGCAGGTGACTCGATCCACGAAAACCGGCCTGCTGCTGCTCAATCTGGGCACGCCGGACAGTCCGGATCCGTCCGACGTCCGCCCCTACCTGCGCGAGTTCCTGATGGACCCGCGGGTGATCGATCTGGCCCCGTGGAAGCGCTGGCTGCTGGTCAACCTGATCCTGATTTCCCGACCGAAGGCGTCCGGCGAGGCCTACGCCAAGATCTGGACCGAGCAGGGCTNNGGGCTCTCCGCTTCTGGTGCACAGCATCGCGCTGACCGAGAAAGTGGCGCAGCGGTTCCCCGGCGTGCCCGTCGAGTTGGCGATGCGCTACGGCAAACCGTCGATCGCGTCGGGGCTGACCAGGTTGCGCGATGCCGGTTGCGACAAGATCGTCGCCTTCCCGCTGTACCCCCAGTACAGCTCGGCGGCCAACGGTTCATCGCTGGAGAAGGTGTTCACCGAGGCGGCCAAGCTGTGGAACGTGCCGGACATCGAAACGATCCCGCCGTTTTACGACGATCCGGGTTTCATCGAAGCTTGCGCCGCGCGCGCCCGGCCCGTGATCGAACAAGCCGATCCCGAGAAGATCTACTTCAGTTTCCACGGACTGCCCGAGCGGCACGTCGTCAAGAGCGACGTCTCGGGCAACCACTGCCTGCAATCGAACGACTGTTGCGCGAGCGTCGGCGCGGCCAACCGGCATTGCTACCGCGCGCAGTGCTACGCCACGGCACGGCTGCTCGCCGAGCGCCTCGGCGTACCGGAAGAAAAGCGCGTGGTCTGTTTCCAGTCACGGCTCGGCCGCGATCCCTGGATCAAGCCCTACACCGACCAGATCATGATCGAGGACGCCCGCGCCGGCGTGAAACGCGCGGTGATCCTCAGCCCTGCATTCGTGGCGGACTGCCTGGAAACCCTCGAAGAACTCGGGATCCGCGCCGTCGAGGACTGGACTGCGCATGGCGGCGAACGGCTGGACTTGGCTCCGTGCGTCAACAGCGACGACCTGTGGGTTGAGGCCTTGGTCCGCATCGTGCGTCGCAACAGCACGCTGGGCCGCGAGAGCGGCGTGGCCTCCGGGGCGGCGACGTGAGTTCGCCGCCGCGCGTCGTCGTCGTCGGGGCGGGGATCAGCGGTCTCACCGCCGCCTACCGCCTGCAGTCGTCGTGCGAGGTAACCGTCCTCGAATCCGGCGACCGCGCCGGCGGGCAAGTCCAAACCGAGGAGCGCGGCGGGCTCTTGCTCGAGTGGGGTCCCGACAGCCTGGTCGCCCACAAGCCCGCGGGCGAACGTTTGTGCCGCGAACTCGGTCTCGGCGACAGATTGCTGCGCTTGCGTTCGGGCGGGTCACGCATGCAGGTCGTGTTCGACGGCCGCTTGCATCAATTGCCCGACGGATTCTTGATGATCGCGCCGACGAGGCTGGCGCCGCTGGCGACGACCCCGGTGCTGACCGTGCTGGGACGCGCCCGCGCCGCGTTGGAGCGAGTCGTGCCCGCACGCCGGGAACACGGGGACGAATCCCTCGAGAGTTTCGTCACCCGGCGCTGGGGCCGGCAGATCTACGATCGCATCGCCGAGCCGGTGATGGGTGGGTTGTTCACCGCGGACGCCACGCGGCTCAGCGCACAGGCTTGTTTCCCGAGGATGCACGGCCTGGAGGCCGAATACGGCAGTGTCGCCGCCGGCCTGTCCCGCATGATGGCCGCGCACGGCCCGGCGCAACGGCCGCGGGCCGGGGTTTACGCTCTCGACGGCGGGATGAGCGTCCTCGTCGAGGCGCTCGAAGAGCGGTTGCCGCCGGGCGCGCTGCGACTGCGCTCGCCCGTGCGGGGTCTGGCGCGTCACGCCGGGGGCTGGCGCGTCGCGCTCGACGACGGGAAAACCATCGACGCCGTTGCGGTCGTGCTGGCCTGTCCGGCGTTCGTCGCGTCGCGCCTGGTCGAGTCGACGGACGCGGAACTGGCGGCCAATCTCGATCGTGTGGAATACGCTTCCGGCGCCGTCGTCAACCTGCTGTACGACGCGACCGCGGTGCCTGCGCCGCTGCGCGGCTTCGGTTTCTTCGTCGGGCGCAGCGAGAACTCGCCGTTGCTCGCCTGCAACTACACCAGCGCCAAGTTCGACGGACGCGCCCCTCAAGGCTGCGTCATGTTGCGGGCGTTTCTCGGCGGGGCCGGGCGGCCGCCGCTGGACGGGTTCGACGACGGCGAGTTGGTGCGCATGGCGCACGAGGCGTTGGCGCGGCTGCTCGATCTGCGCGGGGCTCCGCGCTTCGGCAAGGCGCGCCGCTTCGTCGACGCGCTCCCGCAGCCGGTCGTGGGGATCGGGAAACTACGCGGGCAAATCGCGGCGGGGCTGCCGGGCCTGGCCTTGTGCGGCAGCGCCTGCGGGCTCATCGGCTTGCCGGATTGCATCGAGTCGGCCGAGACGGCCGCCGGGAGACTGACCGCGGCGCTCCGAGACTCCGAGGGCATCGAACGGGCGGGCTGACGCGANNGCACTCGCCGTTTCGGTCGTCGTCGTCGGCGTGATCGAGTCCGCTCCCGCCGATCCGGACGTCGAGCACACCACTTTCCGGCCCGCGTTGCACGCCGCGCTGAACGGGACCTGCGCGGCCGTTCTGCTCGTCGGTTTCTGGATGATCCGGCGACGGAAGATCACCGCGCACTTCGTCTGCATGATCCTGGCGGGGCTGTTGTCGGCGACGTTCCTGGTTTCCTACCTCGACTATCACGCCAGCGCCGGTTCGACGAAGTTCCAGGGGCAGGGGCTGATCCGGCCGGTGTACTTCGCCGTGCTGCTTTCGCACACGGTGCTCTCCGCGATCGTCGCGCCGCTCGCCGCCAGTCTCTACTGGTTCGCCGCCAGGCGCCAGTGGGACAAGCACCGCAAGGTCGCCAAGGCGACGCTGCCGATTTGGATCTACACTTCGATCACCGGCGTGCTGGTCTACTACATGCTCCACGTGTGGTTTTGATGAAGCGGCTCAAACCCGTCCTGTTCGCGGTGATCGCGATCGGCGGCGTGCTCGTCGTGGTCGAACTCGCGCTCGCCGCTGCCGGGGTCGTCCCGCTGGCCGCGCGCGAAGATCCGTTTCACGGCTTCTCGACCCGGCTGCGAGTCTTCGAGGCCGACGAAGAACGCGGAGTGATGCGCACGACCGCGCGCGCGGCGCGGCACAGTTTCAACGACCAGGAGTTCCCGCTGGCCAAGTCCGACGACGAGTTTCGCGTTTTCGTCGTCGGCGGGTCGAGTGCCTACGGTTTTCCGTGGGGAGCGCGGCGAGCGTTTTCGTCGATACTCGAACGCGCGTTGCAGGCTTCGATGCCGGAAAAAGAGGTCCGCGTCGTCAACGCAGCCGGGATGTCCTACGGCTCGCACCGGCTGCGCATCCTGGCGCACGAGCTGCTCGACTACTCCCCGGACCTGCTGCTGCTGTACGCGGGGCACAACGAGTTCGTCGAACGTGAGTTTTACGACCGCGTGACCGCTGCCGAGCCGCTTCCCCGGGGGCTGCGCTTGCGGCTGCATCGCTGGCGCCTGTATTCGGCGCTGGCCCGGGCGCTCGAGCCGGCGCCGGAAACCGGTCCGGGAGTCGCGCAACAAGCGGATCCGGCGGAGCTGATCGGGTTCGACGCCGACCGCCGCTACTCCAGCGACGTCGCCGAGGCCGACCGCGAGGAAGTGCGCAGCCGTTTCGGGGACAACTTGCGCGCGATCGTCGAGGCGGCTCGCAAAGCCGGTGTCGACGTCGTGTTGTGCACGGTGCCGTCCAACGAGAAGGGCTGGAGGCCGAACCAGACGTCGTGGCCCGTGACGATGAGCGCTGCGGATCGCGCCGCGGCGACGCGTGCGATCGAACGTGCCGTGGAAGCCAACGAAGCGGGGGATCACGAGGCCGCGCTGCGCGCGGTCGCCGAGGTCGAAATCCATTCCGCGACCGCGGCGGGCGCCTGGTACGAAAAGGGCCGGGCTCTGCTCGCCTTGGGCCGCACGACGGAAGCCGCCCGGGCATTCGCCGCCGCACGCGACTTCGACGGCCAACCGGGGCGTGCGACCGGCCCGCTCAACGACACGATACGGAACGTCGCACGAGACACCGGCGCGCATCTTGTCGACGTCGAGTCGACGTTCCGTTCGCTCGGCGGCGACGGGATTCCGGGATTTGACTTGTTCGAGGATTACGTCCACCCCAAACCGGGGGCCCACGTGCTGATCGCACGCGACCTGTGGCGAGCGCAAACCGGCTCGCAAGACGACGACGCGTACCTCGCGGCGCTCGATCTGCCCGCGGACTTCGATTACACCTCGGAAGCCGCCGGGCCCGATGCGGTCCGCAACGCGGAAACTTCCCCGCTGCTGTTCAACCTCGCCGTGGTGCTCGAAAACCAGGGGCGCTACGAGGACGCGATGCAGCGCTACCGGCGCTGCCTGGAACTGAACCCGGGTTACTTCGTGGCGCGCGCGAACCTCGCGCGCCTGCTGAACCTGACGGGCAATCCGCAGGAGGCTGCGCAGGAATACGCCATGGTGTTGCAGGTCGCCCCCGACCACCTCAATGCCGCGATCGGTTTGGGCCAAGCGTTTCGCGAGCTGGGCATGCTCGACCAGGCCGAGGCGTCGTTCCGCAAAGCCACCGAGATCGATGCACGCGCTCGCGGCGCGTGGAACGGGCTGGGCGCCGTGTACACGCGGGCCGGCAACCACCGCGAGGCCGAACGCGCTTTCCGCCGCACGGTCGAGCTCGATCCCGGCAACTTGCCGGTACAGGCCAACCTCGGGATGGCGATCTTTTTCCAGGGGCGTCTCGACGAGGCGCAGGCCGTCTTCGAAGCGGTCCTCGCGGTTCGGCCCGACGAACCCGGCGCCATGAACGGCCTCGGCGCGGTGGCCATCGAACGGGGCGATCTCGCGGCGGCGCAAGACTGGTTTTCGCGCGTGCTCGCGCAAGATCCGGACAACGCGCTCGCCCGCAACGGCCTGGCCGAGGCCGCAAGCCGCAACAAAAACCCGTAGCCGCACGTTCCCCAAGCGGCCCGCCGCGGCGGCGAGCGGAAGCCCGCTGGCGGCCCGTCGCGGCGGTGGCATACTCGAAAAACCTTTGACCGTGCAACGGAGAACGATATGCGTGCGACATCGCGAAAAATTGGGTGGGCGGTCCTCTTGCCGGCGTTGCTGCTACCGCGCGCGTCCGCCGGCGTGTCGGTCAGCTTCGACGCGGACACGTTGAACATGATGATGCGCGCCGCCTCGACGCAGGACGTCGAGATCCCGATCAGCGACGACCGAACCCTGCTGGTTCAGATCAAGGACGTCCGCCTGCTCAAGCTCGATCCCGCGGCCGAGGGAGCGCGCGGGCGTGGTTTCCTGCGTACGGCGGTCGAGCTGTCCGTGCCCGAATTCAACCTGGACCTGTCGCTCGAGCCGACGGTCGTGCTCGATGTCGTCCAGGGTGAACGATTCAACGAGTTCGAGATGCGCTTCGCAAAGCTGGAGATCCCCGTCCCGATCCTCGGCGAATTCGACATCGCGCCTTTCCTGCACCCGCTGCGCTACCCCGCGGAGGACCTCTGGTACCTCGCCGGTGCGCGCGGGATCGTGCACCTGCGCAGCAACCTCGTCGGGATCACAATGGGACAGCGAGCGATCCGCTTCGATTTCGATCTCGAACTCACCGAGGCCCCGGCGGACCCGAACAACTCCGCGGGGACGCGCCAACCGTGGAAATAGTCCGGCAACGAACGCCTGCCGCTGCGGTCGAAACGACGACGGCGAGCGGTGCCGGACGGAACAACGGGCGGCACCGGCTGTATGCTTAGGCTGCTCTTTAACAGCGACGGGAGTTTGGCGATGCGAGTCCTGGTTTGCTCGGCGGTTCTGGTTTTGACGTTGTCGTGCGCGGCTCCCGGCGAACCGCCCGCGGATCTGGTCCTGCTCGGCGGCAAGATCGTGACGATGGACGAGGCCAGCGGCGACGTCGAGGCGCTCGCCGCGCGCGACGGCATCGTCATCGCGGTCGGAAGCGACGACGCGATCGAAGCGTTGAGGGGGCCGGACACCCGGGTCGTCGAACTGGATGGCCGGACCGCGGTGCCCGGATTCACCGAAGGCCATGGGCACTTCACCGGAATCGGTCGCTCGCTGATGAACATCGATCTGCGCGCCGAGCGTTCGTGGGACGAGATCGTGGCCAAGATCTCCGCGGTCGCCGATCAACTCGAACCCGGCGACTGGATCCTCGGCTGGGGCTGGCACCAAGAGAAGTGGGATGCGCCAGCGTCGCCCGCGGTCGAAGGCTATCCCGTGCACGACGCCTTGAGCGCGGCCACCCCGGACAACCCGGTGATGCTCAAACACGCCGCGGGCAGCCATGCCGGCATCGTCAACGCGAGCGTGCTTGAAATCGCGGGCATCGACGATTCCACGCCGGATCCGGCCGGGGGCAAGATCTTGCGCCGGCCCGACGGACGCGCGACCGGCGTTCTACGCGAAACGGCCTATTCGCTCGCCTTGCGCGCGCACGGCGAGGCGATGGACCGACGCAACGAGGAAGAAGTCGAGCGTTACGCTCGCCGCGAGATCGAGCTGGCCAACGCGGAATGCCTCGAGAAAGGCGTGACCACCTTGCACGACGCCGGTTCGTCGTTCGACGACGTGAACCGCTTTCGCACGATGTACGACGAGGGCAAACTCGACGTCCGTTTGTGGGTCATGCTCGGGGAATCCAACGAGGAACTGGCCGAGAAGATGGCCGTCTACCGCACGGTCGGCGCCGCCGGCGGCCGGCTCACCGTGCGCGCGATCAAGCGCGTCGCCGACGGCGCGCTGGGAACGCACGGGGCATGGCTGCTCGAACCGTACGAAGACCACGATTCGATCGGGCTTGCCACGACACCGGTCGAGGAACTGGAGGAAACGGCGCGGCTCGCACGCGAGCACGACTTCCAACTTTGTGTGCACGCGATCGGGGACCGGGCCAACCGCGAAGTCCTCGATGTCTTCGAAGCCGCATACGGCGGCGGCTCGGATCTGCGCTGGCGTGTCGAGCACGCGCAGCATCTGTCCGTCGACGACATCCCGCGCTTCGCTGAGCTGGGGGTCGTCGCTTCGATGCAGGGTGTGCACTGCACGTCCGACGCTCCGTGGGTGCCGCTGCGGCTGGGCGATCGCCGCGCCGAGGAAGGCGCCTACGTGTGGCGCAAGCTGATCGACAGCGGGGCGCGGATCGTCAACGGCACCGACGCCCCGGTCGAAGACGTCGATCCGTTGGCCAATTTCTATTCGAGCGTGACGCGCCGCGATCTCAACGGCGACGTGTTTTACGGCGACCAAGTCATGACGCGGATGGAGGCGTTGGCCTCGATGACGACCGACGCGGCGTACGCGGCGTTCGAAGAGGACGTCAAAGGCAAGCTGATTCCGGGGATGGTGGCCGACATCGTCGTGCTCTCGCAGGACATCCTGACGGTTCCCGACGACGACCTCCCGGCGACCCGCGTGGAGCACACGATCATCGGTGGAAACGTGCTCTTTTCGGCAAACTGATCCCGGTTTACATTTTTTTTACCGCTCGCGCTGCTGAAAAACCGCATTCAGGGTGGGTACGGACCAAGCGTTTTTGCGTCCTGGTCCGTAGTACAGGTGAACGGAGCGGAAACCATGACCACCATCGAGACAATGCTGATCGGAGCGGCCTTCGCGCTGGTCGTGGCGTTGTGGGTGGTGCTGTACCCGCGGCCTCGGTTGCAGCTGACCGACCGCGGTTTCCTCGACCGTGAACTCCGACTCGGTTGGATCGGCTGGGACGAGATCGAGGGCGCTTACCCGCCCAGCGTCCGGGACTTCGAAAGCCTCCGGCTGCGTGTGCGGCCGGGCGCGCGGCTGCTGCGAAAGCTGCGCCGCCGCAAGGATGCCGTCAACGAAGACGGATCCTACGAGCTTCGGCTGGACCTTTCCGACACCGCCGTCAGCCCGGTCGAACTGTTGCGGGAGGTGCTGGCTCGCACCGCCCGAAACGCCTGATGCCCCCCCTGGTGTGCCGGGAGCCGTCCCCCCTGTAGTTTCTTCGGCTCCCGGCACCCTATTTTTCGCGGCATTCGGTAACCGGCCCCGAACCCCCGGCCGGGGCGGAGCCGCACCCTTTCGTCCAGCCGGATCCCGCGAAGCGCTCTCCGAAGCCGGCCCCGGCCACGGTTCCTTGACACGTTTTTCCATCGAACGTATGATTAAAACGAACGTTTAATACAGGAGGCGCCTCGTGGATTCGTCAGGGGGAACGAAGCAACGGATCCTCGACGCCGCCGAACGGCTGTTCGCCGAGCAGGGCTTCGCCGGGACCTCGTTGCGGGCCATCACGTCCGCCGCGGGCGTCAACCTCGCCGCGGTCAACTACCACTTCGGGTCCAAGGAGGCGCTCATCGAGGCGGTCTTCACGCGGCGCCTGGAACCGATCAACCGCGAACGCCTGGAACGGCTGGACCGGCTCGAAGCCGAGGGCCGGCCGTCGGTCGAGGCCATCATCGAGGCCTTCCTCGCGCCGCCGCTGCGCGTCAGCCAGGACCCGGTCGAGGGCGAGTCGATCATGCACGTCGCGCAGATGATCGGTCACGCGACCAGCCGCCCCGATGCGCGGATCAAGGAAATGGCGATCCAGCAGTTCGAAACGATCATCCAACGTTTCACCGCCGCGCTGGCGCGACAGCTTCCGGAACTCGGGCCGGACCAGTTGCTGTGGCGCTTCCTTTTCATGATCGGCTCGATGGCCCACACGATGGCCATCTCGCAGGACATCAAGGGTTACACCNNCGATCCGAGCGACGTCGACGGCCTGGTTCAAGCGATGGTGCCGTTCGCCGCGGCCGGTTTCCGCGCCCCCGTTCCGGCGCGGAGCGCGCGATGAAGCGCGGGATCTTCATCGTCGTCGCGCTGTTGGCGACCGCGTGTGCGTCCGCACCCGCCGTGAAGCAACGGGCACTCGACGTCGAACCGCCCGAGCGCTGGAGCGGTGCAGCCGCAAGCACCGCAGCCCCGCTGGATGCCTGGTGGGAGCAGTACGGCGACACGCAACTCGGCGACTTGATCGAACTGGCGCTGATCCACAACGACGACCTTCAAGCCGCGGCTCATCGCGTCGACCGCGTCGCCGCTGCGGGACGCATCGCCAAGGCCGATCTGAAACCCGACATCGGCGCCGGGCTCGCCGCTCAGCGCCAAGAGCAGGTCTTCGTCGGCCTCCCGATTCCGGGCGCGCCGTCCGTGCTGAACTCGACCTCGACGCAGTTTTCCTTGACGCTAGAGACGACGTGGGAAGCGGATCTCTGGGGCCGGCTGCGTGCCGGGGCGCGCGCGGCGTTGGCCGAAGCGCAGGCCGCGGAGGCCGACTTGTACGGGGCGCGGTTGTCGTTGAGCGGGCAGACCGCGAAACTTTGGTTCGCCGTCGCCGAGGCGCGGCAACAACTCGATTTGACGCGCGAGAGCGTGGAAACGTTTTCGACCACGACCGAGTTGGTGCGCTCGCGCTACGAGAGCGGGGTGCGGCCGTCGATCGACCTGCGCCTGGCGCTGTCCAACCAGCACAACGCGCAGGCTCTGGTGGCCGCCGCCGAGAACGGGCTCGACGCCGCGTTGCGGCAACTCGAAACGCTGCTCGGGCGCTACCCCTCGGCCGGGCTGGCGGAACAGTTCTCGATCGTGCGTCTCCCCGACCTGCCGCCACCCGTACCGGTCGGCCTGCCGTCCGAGCTGGTGTCGCGGCGACCCGATCTGGTCGCCGCCGAACGGCGCCTGGCCGCGGCCGATCAACGGTTGCTCGCGGCCAAGCGTTCGCGTTACCCGCGTTTCGCGTTGACCGCGCGCGGCGGCTCGGTCAGCGACCAACTCGAAGATCTCGTCGACGGCGACTTCAGCGTCTGGGCGCTGATCGGCAACCTCGCCGCGCCGGTGTTCCGAGCCGGTCGCCTGAAGGCCGGCGTCGAGCAAGCCGAGGCTGCGGGCAACGAGGCACTTTCGTTGTATGCCGGCCAGGTGCTTCGGGCCTACGCCGAAGTCGAGACCGCGCTGGCCGCCGAGCAGCGCTTGCGCGTGCGTGAGGCCGAACTGCACGAGACCGCCCGGCAACTCGAGGGAGCCCGCAAGCTCGCCGAAACGCGGTACGCGCGCGGCGTCGGCGATTACCTCACGGTGTTGGAATCTCAAACACGGGCGCTCAACGCGCGCATCTCATGGATCCGCGTACGCCGCGAGTTGTTGACCAACCGGGTCGACCTGCATCTCGCCCTGGGCGGCGGCTTCACGGCGCCCCCGTCGGCGGCTGCGGAAAAGGAACGCGAATCATGAAACGCGCACTCAGGATCCTCCCCGTGCTCGTCTTGCTCGTCGCCGCGGGTGCGGCGGGCACGCTGGTGCTGACCAAGGCCAAGCCCCAGAAGCGCGTGTTCGAGGCGGTCGTCCCCGTCGTCGACGTGCACACCGTCGAGCTCACCGGCCACCGGTTGAAGGTGATCAGCCAGGGCACGGTCAGCCCGCGCACGCAAAGCGTGCTGGTTCCCGAGGTCGCCGGCCGGGTGATCGAGGTCGCGCCGTCGTTCGCGCCGGGTGGTTTCTTCGAAGCCGGCGACGTGCTGCTGCGCATCGACCCTCACGATTACCGCCAAGCCTTGATCGGAGCGCAATCCAACGAGGCGCGGGNNCTGGCCCAGGTCGAAGCCGAAGCCCAGCTCGCGCGCGAGGAATGGCGGGAACTGGGCAGCGGCGAAGCCAACCCGCTGACGTTGTTCGAACCGCAGCTCGCCGAGGCCAGGGCGGCGCTCGCCGCGGCGAGCGCCGGCGTCGAGCAGGCGCAGACGAACATCGGACGAACCGAGCTGCGAGCACCGTACGCCGGCCGCGTGCAGACCAAACAAGTCGACATCGGCCAGGTCGTCGCTCCGGGAACCCCGCTGGCGACGATCTATTCGGTGGATCTCGCCGAAGTGCGCTTGCCGCTGCCCGACGCCGAACTCGCCTACCTCGACTTGCCGCTGGGTTACCGCGGCGACAGCGCCGACGGGCCCGGTCCGGAGGCCACGCTGCGCGCCGAGTTCGCCGGGGCGACGCACGAATGGACCGGGCGCATCGTGCGAACCGAGGGAGTGATCGATCCCGTCAGCCGCATGATCCACACGGTCGTCCAGGTTCGAGATCCGTACGGTCGCAGCAAGCCCGGCCGGCCGCCGCTGGCCGCCGGGATGTTCGTCGAGGCCGAAATCGAAGGCAAGACGATCGACAACGTCGCGGTGATCCCGCGCGCGGCGTTGCGCCCCGACGGCCGCATCCTGGTCGTCGACGACGAGAGTCGTTTGCGCTTCCGCGAGATCGACGTGTTGCGGGCGATGAAGGAGACCGTGATCGTGGAAAGCGGTTTGGCCGCGGGCGAGCGCGTTTGCACGACGCCGCTGAGTTCCGTGGTCGAAGGCATGAAAATAACCGTTCGCGAGGAAGGCGCCTGATGCGCAGCATCGAGTGGTTCACGCGCAATCCCGTCGCCGCGAACCTGATCATGGTTTTGATCGTCGGCGGCGGCCTGGTCAGCCTGTTCGGCGGCACGATCATCCAGGAGGTCTTCCCCGAATTCTCGATCGACCTGATAACGATCCAGGTGCCCTACCCCGGTGCGGCTCCCGAGGAAGTCGAAGAAGCGATCTGCCTGCGCATCGAGGAAGCGGTGCAGGGGCTCGACGGGATCAAGAAACTGACCTCCAACGCTCGAGAAAACGTCGGCGGGGTCACGATCCACGTCGAGACCGGCGCCGACTCGAGAAAACTCCTCGACGACGTCAAGGCGCGCGTCGACGCGATCGACACGTTCCCCGAGGAGACCGAGAAGCCGATCATCCAGGAGCTGACCAACCGGCGCCAGGTGATCGACGTCGCGGTTCACGGGGACACCGACGAACTGTCGTTGCGCAGGCTCGCCGAACGCGTGCGCGACGACCTCGCGGCGTTGCCCGAAATCAGCGCCGTCGAGTTGGCCAATGCCCGGCCCTACGAAGTCTCGATTGAAGTCTCCGAAGAAACGTTACGCCGCCACAGGCTGACCTTCGACGCCATCGCGACGGCGATCCGGCGTTCGTCCCTGGATCTTCCCGGCGGCTCGATCAAGACCGCAGTCGGCGAGATCCTCGTGCGCACCAAGGGCCAGGCCTACACCGCACGCGACTTCGAGCAGCTCGTGCTGTTGACCGTCCCCGATGGAACGCATCTCACGCTCGGCGACGTGGCGGTCGTGCGCGACGGTTTCGAGGACACCGACCAGACGACGCGATTTCAGGGCCAGGCGGCGATTCTGGTTTCCTCGTTTCGCGTCGGCTCGCAAGACGCGCTGAGCATCGAAGAGGCCGTTCACGAGTACATCGAGAGCGCCGAACGCTGGGTGCCCGAGGGCATCTCGCTCGGCGTGTGGAACAACTCGGGCAAGATCTTGCGCGACCGCCGCGATTTGCTGCTACGCAACGGCGCCACCGGGATGGTCCTGGTGTTCATCACGCTGGCGCTGTTCCTGCGCTTCCGGCTGGCCTTCTGGGTCGGCGTGGGGCTGGTCATCTCGTTCCTCGGCGCCTTCTGGCTGATGCCGGCGCTCGGTGTCTCGATCAACCTGATCTCGCTGTTCGCCTTCATCCTGGTNNCTGGCGCTGTTCCTGCGCTTCCGGCTGGCCCTGTGGGTCATGCTCGGGATGTTGCTCTCGTTCATGGGCGCGATTTGGTTGATGCCGTTGCTCGGCGTCTCGATCAACATGATTTCGCTGTTCGCGTTCATCCTCGTATTGGGGATCGTCGTCGATGACGCGATCATCGCCGGCGAGAACATTTATACGCACCAGCATCGGACCGGCGAAGGATTGCAGGGCGCGATCGACGGCGCCAAGGAAATCGCCGTGCCCGTCGTGTTCGCCGTATTGACGACGATCGCCGCGTTCGTCCCGCTGATCAACGTCACCGGGACGATCGGCAAGGTCATGTACGTGATCCCGTTGGTCGTGATCTCGTGTCTCGCCTGGTCGTTGGTCGAGAGCCTGTGGATCCTTCCCGCGCACCTTTCGCACTACAAACACCGCGAGGCGAGAGACAAGAGCAAGGAAGGATTGTGGCGCCGTTTCCAGGGCGCCTTCGCCGGCGGCGTTCAAAGCGTCATGACGCGCTATTACCGGCCGTTCCTCGAAACCTGCCTGCGCCAGCGCTACCTTACGCTTTCGGTTGCGCTCGCGTTGCTGATCCTGACCACCGGACTGATCGCCGGCGGGCGGCTGAAGTGGGTCTTCTTCCCGGAGGTCGAATCGGATTACGTGTCCGCTTCGGTCACGATGCCGCCGGGCACGCCGATGAACGTCACCGCGGAAGCCGTGCGCCGCCTCGAAGACGGAGCCGCGCAGGTCCGGCGTGAGATGCGGGAAGAGTACGGCTCGGACCAGTTTCGTTTCGTCATCACCGCGATGGGTGAGCATCCGTTCGCGACGATCCAACGCCAGAACTCCGGTGAGACCACGGGCGGCGAGCGGGCCAGCCATCTGGGCGAGGTCACGGTCGAATTGCAGCCGGCCGAGAATCGCATCGCCTCCAGTTCCGAGGTGGAAGAACGCTGGCGCCTGGCGACCGGCCGCATCCCCGGCGCCATCGCACAGAATTTCTCGGCATCGCTGTTCGAGCCCGGTGCCGACATCGACGTCCAGATGACCGGCGCCGACATCGACAGCCTGCGCGCCGCCAAGGACGAGTTGAAGGCGAGACTGTCGGAGTACGCCGGCGTGTTCGAAATCGGCGACTCGTTCCGCGACGGCAAGGAAGAGATTCAACTATCGATCAGGAAGGAGGCCGAACTGACCGGCCTGACGCTGTCGGATCTCGGTCGCCAGGTGCGCCAGGCGTTCTACGGCGAAGAAGCCCAGCGCATCCAGCGCGGTAAGGACGAACTCAAGGTCATGGTGCGCTACCCGGAAGAGCAGCGGCGTTCGATCGCCGACCTGGAGAACATGCGCATTCGCACATCGACCGGCGACGAGGTGCCCTTCGAATCTGTCGCCGACGTGTCGTTCGGTACGAGTTATTCGAGTATCTCGCGTCTCAATCGAGCACGGACGATCACTGTATCGGCCGATGTCGATCCGGAACTGGTAGAGCCGCAGGAGATCATCAAGGAAGTCTCGGAGGACTTCATGCCTGGGCTTATGTCACGGCATGTCGGAGTCACCTACGGACTGGAAGGGGCCAGCGAAGAGGAGCAGATTTTTCTGCGCAACCTGACCGTTGCTTCAATCGCGGCCCTGTTCCTCATCTATGCACTCATTGCGATCCCCTTGCACTCCTACGGGCAGCCGTTGGTCATCATGTCCGCGATTCCGTTCGGACTGATCGGTGCAGTCGTGGGCCACGTCCTGATGGGGAAGGCGATCAGCATGTTCTCGCTGTTCGGCCTCGTGGCGCTTGCCGGCGTTGTCGTCAACGACAGCCTGATCATGGTCGACTTCATCAACAAAGCCCGCCGGGATGGTCTGCCGTTGAAACAGGCCATTGTCGATTCGGGCGTGCTGCGCTTTCGCGCGATAACGCTGACCTCGCTAACGACCGCGGCCGGCTTGATGCCGATCATGCTGGAGACGAGCGTCCAGGCGCAGTATGTGATTCCGATGGCGATC
>JABAOE010008944.1_pt3 | contig 15938 bp, 14 predicted proteins | sample 7062141 | NCBI WGS metagenome assembly JABAOE01 (sample SAMN14538627, study PRJNA623070) | marine sediment metagenome | biome: marine biome [ENVO:00000428]; feature: marine pelagic biome [ENVO:01000023]; material: deep marine sediment [ENVO:00002113] | place: India: Gulf of Khambhat ... | reverse complement strand
GATCAGAGGGGGCTTTTCCCCGGCCGCTCAGCTCGCAGCCGTTAGGCTGCCAAAGGAATCACTTCTACCATCGGAAGTAGGTGAGGCATGATGAAGAAACTTTCGTCGAGGGACTTGAAGCATAAGAAGGCTATGGAAGCCAGCCTCGCTAATCCCGATATGACATGGGTCGCCCGCGGCAGATATTTCTTCGGCCTGCTCCCGAATGACCCCAGGTGTACCGCTTGTCATGCGCCTTTTGATGGACCGGGAGGCGTATTTGTTAGCAGAGTGTTCAACAAGAAACGATCTCAGTCGAATCCACTGTTCTGTACTTCTTGCGAAGATGCAGCGAAGAGAACGCACGCGGGAGTGGAGACGGATATGAGCATGCTCTTTGCGGATATTCGAGGCTCCACACCTCTTGCCGAAGAGATGAGCGCCTCAGAATTTAAAAGGCTGATCGATCGCTTCTACTCAGAGACGACCCATGTACTGTCCCACAGCCTCGCGTTTATAGATAAGTTAGCTGGCGACGAGGTATCTGGCTTCTACCTTCCTGGTTTCGTTGGTAGGAGCTATGCCATTAAGTCAGTTGAAGCGGCGAGGGAAATACTGCGGGTAACCGGGCACGATGGAAAACGCGCTCCGTGGGTGCCAGTAGGCGTAGGTATCAATACTGGTGAAGCCTACTTTGGCACCGTTGGAGAGGACGACGATCTTATCGAAATGACAGCGCTAGGCGACGCGGTAAACGTGGCGGCACGCCTGGCCTCAGAGGCAGCCACCGGGGAAATTGTGCTCAGCGAGAGCACTGTCCGAAAGGCAGCTATCGAGAAATCTCATCTAGAGCATCGAAAATTGGAGTTAAAGGGGAAGAGCGAGCCAGTAGATGTCTGGGTGATGACACTAGAGCACGAAATCGCTAGCCAGCGTTGATCGTGCAAGACTTCGCAGTTCCCGATCTTCGGTTTGCATCTGCGGCTTTTTGGGCAGCCTAACAACTCGCTGGAGCGGACGCCGCCTCAGCTCTCCATCGCCCAAGGAGCCCATTCCTATGTGAGTGGGCTTCTTCGTTGTAAGATGATGGCCCGGCCGTGTACTTGTCTGCCCTGCCGGCCACCTGTGCCTGTAGCTCAGGTGCAGGCAGGCCACTTGTGCTTGCGCCGGAGTGCAAGCAGGGCACCTGCTGCACCGGCGCGGGCAGCTCGCAGCCGTCAGACAGCAACATCATCGCCCTCTACGGCCTACGGATGTTCTCACGAGAAGCTCTGTATTGAGACAAACCTTGTATTGAACATCCAGCTGCTATGTGACCTTCGTCAATTACAGCCTCCACGGACCTTTCATATTATTGCTCAATACTGAGGGCTCCTTATCTAACCCCCAATTTTAAACATGGAGATATTTGCGTCAGCGAAGGCGCTCCGCTCGTTGACATCGTTTCTTGCTATCTGCGAATACAGTGATCAGCCTGCAAGATAGCAGAAATGGAATGTCATCGGCGATTAAAGACTTACGGCTTCCGATCTTCTGCCGAAACACAGGAGCTACCGCTTGGACCTGCCCAATGAGAGAGGAGATGGAAAATGTATAGCGATCGAGAGCTTGTGCGACGAAAGGATCTGATTTTTGCAAAGCTGGTTCCGCTCCTGATAGTAATGGCTCTAGCGACGGCCTGCGGGACGAGCATCAGCATTGACCAAGACAGTGTGGAAATCACCGTCCCGCTGTCAGAAAGCGCTGTCAACCGGCTCCTTCGATATAGCTTTGTCGAACAGGATTCTGACAATTTGTTCGATGACGTCACCAGCATCGATATGCAGCCTGGCCTTATCCGAGTGTTTGGCATGTACACACATTCTGATGGTTCAACGGTCCCAGGTAGTGCAGATCTGACGATGTCAGCAAAAGATGGGGCGCTATTTGCCGAAATCACTGCGGTCGACATCGTAGGGCTGGATATCGATCACCCTCGCGTGACCCATGTCAACGAAGTGATGGCGGATGCATTTGCTGAGGAAGCCTCGGACGATGTCATTAGTAATGACGGGGTTGAATTTGTGAGCGTAGAGATCACTGAAGACGGAATGGAATTCACCATCAGAGTGCCGCGTTAGGGGGCTCTACAAGATACTCAGCTTTTCATCCTGATTGTGCGGACTTCAGCGCGCTTTCGCAGGAGCAGAAAGCTTTAAGCCCGGGGACGTACAATCAAGACTCAAGATCTCGGGTGGCCTGAAAAGGCACGTTCGGGTTGCCGTTGACGCTACGTTTTACAAGAAGGCTGCATGTGGCTTTCTGCATGGAGATAGGTTCGGCCCAACTACTCGGCGGAGCGGACCCCGCATTAGCTGGCAATTGACAATGAAGTCCGCTCACAGAGGAGCGGGCTTCTTCTTCTTTGTCTGGTCAAAGCGGGGCCGCTCACTCTTTCCTGGCCTGGCAGCCAACGGTGCCTGCGGCTCAGTTGCGGCACAAGCGCGCGGGCAACTCGCAGGTGTTAGCCAGCAGATATTTGCCAAGGGACAACAATGAAAACTCCTGGTACAGCACCCCCCAACTCACAAGCCGAGATCAAGAAACGCATGGCGAATGGCAAGCTCACTTGGGTTGGGCCGCTCATCATGTTGTCGTCACGAACTGTCATTGGGCTGATCGTTCTGGTGCTGGTAGTTTCTATTTTCTTCCGAGGGCGAGCGGATCCTTGGGCGGAGGCGTTTTTATGGTGGAGAGTGTATGGCACCCTGGTCGGCATTGGATGCCTTATCCCACTCTTCTTCCTGACACGCCGGGAAGGTATTCGCATTCTGGACTTAGGCAACTACCGCCGTAGCGTATGGTTGCGTGATGTCCTGTTAGGAGTCGGGATATTTTTCCCTTATTTGCTGCTGGCGAGTGGACCTGCGGTTGGTATGGTCCTTTTCCAGCACCCCGCCCCTGAGACGACCGAACAACTACCGCTTTGGGCAGTAGTCATCAGCATTGTTATCTGGCCGCTCATCTGGGCGTTCTCGGAAGACAACACTTACCTGGGCTACAGTTTGCCTCGAGTTGAGGCACTCAGTGGGGGCCGGAAATGGCTAGCTGTGCTCGCTGTGTGGTTCTCCCTCTCATTGCAGCATATCTTTTTCCCCTTCGCCGGGCTTGACTGGCAGATTCTCGTTTCCTGGTTTATTGGCTTGATCCCCGCGATGATTTTCTATTGTTGGCTTTGGTGGCGCTTGCGTCGATTATTGCCCATCACGGTCGCTCACGTGATGGCGGATGCTGCAACGGTGTTGGTCGCCCTGTATTTGCTGGGCTAAATGCATTTAGCCTGAAATGGCACCTCCCGAATCGTGCCGCAGCCTTGTCACCCTCCTTGAACACGGAAACGGCACATGTCAACGCTGGCTAGGAAGCATCTTCTCCTTGCTTCCGCCCGAATCGATTTGCGATGCTTCCCCAGTAACCACTCATGATCGCCACGCAAAGTAGAATCAGAGCCATACCGATGAAGGTAAGCGGTTCGAAGGACGCGCCGACCAAGATCACACTAAGGAGTAGAGCAACCGGCGGCTCATTGAATCGAACCAGTGTTGCAAAAGTTGGTCCTCGGTGTTTGACCAACCAGAAAAAGAGAATAAAGGCTACTCCAGCCGTGAAGACGCCAATAAGAATCAAAGCGACAATACTTGCCTCGCTTGGCGTGATCTGGCTCAGATCGTCAAATACGAGGGTGAGCGGTATTCCAATTGCAGCGCCGGCAATCATCATTCCGGAGGCTACTTCTAATGGCTCCTTTCCTTTCAATATTCGGTGGGAATAAAGAGCAGCAAAGGCTTTACAGGCGGCTGCAAGCAAGATGGAAAATACACTGATCAGGGCGGTTGGTGTACCACTAGATAGGCCGGGCAACAGGACGATGACAACGCCGGTGAACCCGATAGCAACGGCAACACTCTTATTGCGGCTGAATGGTTCTCTCAGCCAATAGTGCCCTACAAGAACGGTGAAGATAGGCGTGGTGCTGTACAAAATCGAGGTCAATGCAGAAGAGATTTGTTTCTCGCCAAATGCAATCAGAATAGTTGGCACCAAGGCTTCAAACAGGCCAATGATTACGAACGGAACCCAAGCCACACCCAACCGCGGCAGTTTCAGTTTCTGAAGGCGTAAAACCGGGTAGACGACGAGCGCACCAAGCATGAGTCGGACGGTGGCAATGAACATAGGCGGGAAGGATTCATCTGCAACCTTGATCAAAAGGAAGTAGGAACCCCAAATCAAGCTTAACAATCCGAGGATAAGAAGGCCCTTAGTTTTCAAAGACATCTTTTTGACTCACAATCAATATACCAAGTACTCCGGCCGTTATCACAGGAGGTTCATGAATGATTAGTCGCGTGTGGCATGGTTGGACAACTCACGAAAATGCAGACGCCTATGAAGAGTTATTGAGCACCGAGATATTTTCTGGCATTGCGAACCGGTCGATTGAGGGTTTCCGCGGCATACACTTGCTTCGTCGCGACGAAGATGACGGCACGGAGTTCGTGACGATCATGTGGTTTGATGCACTGGATTCCGTACGAGCCTTTGCGGGAGAAGAATATGAAGTTGCTGTTGTACCTCCCAAAGCAAGGCAGCTCTTATCGAGATTTGACGCTAAATCAGCACACTACCAAGTTGTCGAATCCCCTGCTTGAGACAGCGTCCCCGTATCCATGCCGGATAACAACTCGCCCTGGACCGTCCGTTCAACTGTGCTGCAAGCACAGGCGCAAGCAGGCCAGCGTGCCTTCGCCAGGGTGCAGGCAGCCCGCAGCTGTTAGCCAGCATCGACGGAGGTACATATCCACCAAGACACTGGAGGAACTGACGAGTATCTTCGAGTGGATTAACGGGGATGACCCTGAATCCGTTCTGCTTCATGTAGGCGGCCAGGAGATTGCTGTCTCGCCCTCGATTTGGGGAAAGACTGACTACGGCGATGGATTTGATTTCATTGATAATAGCCTCAAGTTCGCAGGTATTCATCTTCAGCATGGACGCCCGCACGTGATGGCATTTGCGACCTGAGCAGGGGAGTAATCCACCCGCTGATGGCTGGTTCCGAGGAGTTTGAATCAAAATTCGAAGACAGATATCCTTCTGAGAATCACATGGCTGTACATGTACGAGTCTATTATTGAAACCAAACTGCACCCTCCCCAGTCAAGAAAGAGACTTGTTTCGCGCCCGCAACTCATTCAGCGCCTGAATGAGGGATTAGATAGAAAGTTTGTACTCGTTTCGGCCCCAGCGGGATACGGAAAAACGACTGCGGTTGAGGAATGGGGTCAAGATCTGGACCGACCCATTGCATGGCTTTCGCTGGATGACAACGACAATGAGCCCTACCGATTCCTGAGCTATCTGGTTGCCTCGCTTTCTAGCATAGAACCAGAGTTCGGAATACAGATCACATCTGCGCTCCAGTCATCATCAAGCCTTCCTTTGGAAGAGCTGCTCGATCGACTCAGCACTTCTTTGATTTCCATCGATGGGCCATACGTCATGGTTCTTGATGACTACCATGTCATCTTCGATGTCCAGGTCCACGACTCGATCTCAACCATCATTGAACGATTGCCTCCGTCGGCGACTCTCGTGATGCTCACGCGCGAGGATCCGCCAATTCAGCTATCCCGCTTGCGCGCTCATGATGAAATGCTTGAAATCCGCGCGGTTGATTTGAAGTTTTCACGCTCTGAAGCCAGTAAGCTGCTGAATGAGACGATGGGTCTCGAGCTTGATTGGAGCGAAGTTGCCATGCTTGAGGCCAGAACGGAAGGATGGATCGCTGGCCTGGTGCTGGCAGGGCATTCGTTGGCGGGTGCGCGTGATCGCTGGGAGTTCTTGCGAGACTTCGCAGGGGACGATCGAAACATCATGGACTATCTTGTTGAGGAAGTACTGGCAGGTCTTCCGGATGAAATCGAAGAGTTCTTGCTGAAATCCTCCGTGCTGAAGCGACTCACCGCTTCGCTATGCCAGGCAGTTGTTTTTGGCGGGGGCCATCTAACTCAAGCTCAATCAATTCTTGAGAAATTGGAAAGAACCAACCTCTTTACGATCGCACTTGACCGTCGACGCGAATGGTACCGGTATCATCCGCTTTTCCGCGAGCTTCTCCACAATTTGCTCTCAATGAAGTCACCCGATCAAGTGGCCGTCCAGCACCTGCGTGCTTGTCGCTGGTACGAAGAAAACCGCTACATTACTGAAGCAATTGATCACGCTCAGACGGCCCGGGATTCGGATCGAGCAATCGAGCTGATTGGAAATCATTCCCTGGGCATGCTTTCCAGGGCAGAAGTTAGGACCGTTCAAATGTGGTTCCGCAAACTCACAGAGTCAGAGATCCAATCGGATCCTTATCTCTGCATCCTTTTCGCCTGGACACTGTGGCTTGCTAGCTATACGGATCCCGACTCCTCGATCAATCTCTGGCTCGACAAAGCTGAAGAAAAATTGGTCAATGAAGACGATCATTCGACCCACTCGGCCGAGGTTCCTGGTCACGTCCAAGCGTTGCGGACAGCACTTATGCTCTTCAGCACTGGCGAGACAGAAGCCGCGATAGATGGTTTTGAGACGGCTCTTGATCTCGTTGATAAACCTGATCTCTGGCTGAAAAGCATGGTGTTGCACCTGATCGCAGCCGCGCAACTGATGGCGGGAAGGATTGAAGAGTCGATACGGTTCGATTCGGAAGCACTCCAATTCGCGAGGAAGTGCGAATTCGATTACCTAATCCTGGGAATTCATTTCGATCAAGCCATGATCGCGCTGCGTCAGGGCAGGCTGAGCGACGCCGAAGCAAAGTGTCTGGAGGGGATTCGCATGGCTTCCCGACCCGGCCAGCAGCTATCGCCGAGCAGTGGCATGCTGCAGATCTTGATGGGGAAGATTCTTGTTGAACGGGATGACCTTGCTTCGGCTGAGCCACGATTGATAAATGGCCTTGAGCTCCTTTCGCTGACGGCCGAGAAGGAACTCAACTCCCTGGGTCGAGCTGAACTTGCTCGAATTCATCAAGCTCGAGGGGAGTGGGATAAAGCGCAAGACATGATTCAGCAGCTCGATGTGAGTACACCCTGGTGTGCAAACTATCGGTCTGCACTGCAGGCAATGCTATGGCTGACAGAAGCTGAATACGATCCTGAGAGATTAGGTCTTGTAGATGAGTGGGTCGAAGAGCTTGCAGCAGCGTTCGATGAGATGAGCGAGATACCCGCCGCGCTTCCGCCTCACGACATTGAATTTGCAACTTTGATCATTCGGATGAGAGCTCGATTGGCCTGCCTTAAGCGACACCCACCCGACCGCGTAGCGAAATCCCTGGAAGAGATTCTCAAGGTCCTAAAGATTCAAATGGAGTTTGCTGAGAGAGGAGGCTGGAATGAGAGAATGCTCAGCCTTCTGATTCTGGAAACATTGGCACTCCATTTTTCCGGCGAAACGGATGGAGCGCTTCGTTCACTCAAAGCGGCTCTATCCCTTGGAGAATCTGAGGGATATATCCGCCTGTTTGCTGATCAGGGATCCGAAATAGGGCGTCTGCTACACGACCTTGCAGCGAAAGGCGAGAATAAGGAATATATCGGAGTGCTTCTTGCGGCTTTCCCCGAGGCAGAGGCCTTCAGCAAACCGTCATCCCCCGAAGGGGAAGACGTCGCCAAGATGGTTGAGCCCCTTAGCGACCGAGAGCTTGCAGTTCTGCGCTTGATTGCTGAAGGTTTGTCAAACCGAGAGATTGCGCAGCGCCTTTACCTCTCAACCAACACGGTAAAGGGCCATTCGAGAAACATATATGGCAAGTTGGGCGTAAATAATCGAACACAAGCCGCTGCCCGCGCCAGGATCCTCGGATTGCTACCCCGGGGCTAAATCTCCTTTCGAATTAACCCCTAAACAACCCCTTTGTGTGGTGACCGCGTTCGCCTGCAAACATATGCTATAGCCGATCGATTATGAGTGATGGAATGAACATGGCCGGGCGGCTCAGCAGAACCCAGCCGCTTGAATACAGAATTGATGTGCAGGGACATGTAGATGTTCGCCTCACAGATTGGTTCGAGGGGATGCAAATCAATCTCCCTGAACCAGCTGGGACAGTGCAAGTGACTTCGCTAGTAGGCACTCTCGCTGACCAAGCTACATTGATGGGATTGCTCAGAAAGCTCTACGATCGTGGATACCTGTTGCTATCCGTAGAGTGCCTCACATACGCGCAATCCAATGCTTAGCAATTGCTTTGTCGGACTGTGCGAAGGGAGGTGAATACATGAAACGATTCATGATACCGAGAATCGCACACTGTTCGGAAGGTTGCCGTACAAAGTCCTGGGCATGACTCTAAACTGCCCAGCATCACTTGATGGTGTGGCCATCGAATTGGCATGGCGTGATAACCCATGATGAAAGGAGGGATACGAAATGACCAGGTGTCCAGTCTGTGGAATGATGGTTGACGAAACAACAGCTCCTTCTTCCGAGTACGAAGGAGCGACATATTACTTCCATAAGCCGGTTCACAAGGAGATGTTTGATAAGGATCCGGAAAAGTTTCTGAGCAAGTTGACCGATAAGGGCGAAACGATGTCCGGCGACATGGAAATGTGATCAGCCACTAATAGCTCCCCCGACCCGAATCCCCCGGGTCACCCGTCTCCACGGGCGCAGCGAAATCGCTGCGCCCGTCCTCTTACTGGAGACTATCGATCCATCAAGATACGCCTCGGCGCGCCCTTAACAGCTCACTTCGCATCACGTCGCGCGCAAATAATCCCTGGACAACACTTTCGGGTCGTGACACCTACACCTCCGATCCGCTATCGTGACAGCAATCATGAACTCGGGTACGGTCGACCAATGTGGTTCCTAAGAAAAACGTGGAGATGTCGAGATGAAGAGAATTTGGGTAGTCGACGAATTTGAGAAATTCGAGTCGCTTGTCGATCTGATGGAAGTGACCATCCGGACTCTTGAATTGGAAAACAGCCGTCTGAGACGAAAGCTCAATGAGTTGCGGGAAGAGAAGTCGAATTCAAGGCTTTCATCCATCGGCCTGAGACCGTCACTAAAGCTGTGAGGTTGAGTGACAGGATATGACGCTCTTTCGAACCTTTCGTTTGTCCTGTTGAGGTGCGCCGGGGACGAGTAGCGATACGGTGCCTGCGGTCAGACTGTCACTCACAAATGGAGGGTATTGATGTCGAAATCCAATCGAATGCAAATGGACACAGATCAATTCCCGTTTAGCCAAACATCCGAGTCCCCTCTGAGAGCCAGCCTTAGATCTGAATTGCTGACATCAAACGGCAAGCTTTCGCTCAAAAGGGGTCCAGGAGTGGTCAGAGCATTAGTGCTGACCGGGCTCGTGCTTGATCTGGTGCTGGAGGCCTACCTGATCTGGTTGTCCACTAAGTCCCAACCATCCGCATAGATAAAAAAGGAGATAAGCGACATGACACAAGAAACGACACTTGGCAAGCCGACCCAGCTCGCCTCAGAAGACAGGAAGGAGAGTTCAGGCATCAATTTGATCTCGATTATGAGATATGGCCTGGACAACATCAACACCATAAAGTTCTACAAGAGCATTGACGAGTTCAAGAACATACTTGGCTTGGTAAACATCGAGCTCGGCAAAATGGATCTTGAGGAAGCGGCGTACGAGCGGTACTTAGAGGAGTACGACTACTCTGCCATTTCCTTGGCGAAGGGGAAGTGGTACGCGCGCCAAGCCATGATCAGCGGTGAGAAGGCCGATGCTGTAAAGGCAAACCAAGAGTTGGGCCAAGGGATGAGATTCGCGAAAAAGCTACTCAAAAAAATTGAGGGGCGCAGAGCTGAACCGCTTAAATTCCCTACCTACGAAACAACCAACAACGGAACGGAAATCCAATTCATCGATGATGTGCCTTTGCTTCCGGAGATCAATCCGGTTGTGATCCTCCAGGGTTCTGATGAAGAGATGGGCTACCAGTACGCGCAACAGCTCATCGAGATCTTCGGTCCCTGGATCCTCCAACTCGAATCGAGCAACACCTTCACAGATGAGGATCTGGTTGAACTGAGACGCTGGGAGGTGCAACTCGAAAGCCATGCGCCCGAGATCCTTGGCTTCTGCCGTGGCTGGGCTCGTGGTGCCACGGACAACGGTGTAGAGATGACCTACGACCAGGTGCTGGATTTGTGGACTGGCCACAAACCTCCACTGAGAGGCTACCTCGGCGAAGATGGCTTGCCCACACTTGGAATGCCACTTTGCTCCGGGGCAGCGGCCTGGGGCCGCGCTACCAAGGACGGCAAATTGGTTACCGCATCAACCGGTGACCACGATCCGGCTTTTACTGTCACTGTCGTCGCCTATCCCGAGACCGGCAACAGCTTCATGTACACGCCCTTCGGTGCCACAGGTGCAGTCCCGAAAGGCGGTCCGCTCTTCCTCTTCGGACACCCAGCCATGAACAGCGCAGGCGTTGCCTACGTGCACCATGGCGGCGGGCCGAAATGGATCGAGCCCAAGGAAACCTGGGGTTACGGCATCCGCCGGGCGGCTTCTGTCTTCCACATCATGCGTTTTGCCAATAGTGCGGGAGAAGCCCGGCAAATGGAAGAAGCCTTTCCCATCGGCGACAACGGCAGCGGTGATCCAGGCACCGCAGGCGGCTTCTACGCTGACGATGAGTACGGCTATGTCTTCGAAAGCCGGCGCGATCCGGTGCTGATTCGAGAAGCGGGGCTAATGGGTGAAATCGACTTCCTATATGCCACGAACGCCCCGGTGCATCCCAAGGTTGCCGAAGCACCCTGGCGAGCGGATACCTCAGGCGAGTGGAGTTTCGACGAGAATGCCGGCTGGCTTCCGCCGACAGCACCAGGAAAAATCAACTTCCAGACCTTCCTGCTCAGCTTGAAGAAACCACACATCATCGGACTCGAGTGGGCCGGGTACAACAGCTTCCACCGCAACCGCTCGATGTTCAACATACTGAACCGTGGCGTCGGAAACATCGATTTGAACTACATGAAGATGATGTATCGGCGTTCCGGCACGCTACCAGCAGGGAGCAGAAAGCAGATCGTCGCCGGATACTCCAAGGGTGAATGGGGCGAGATCCCCGCGAGCAATTCCGCAAATGCCACCGTAACAATCATGAAACCGTCGGAGGGGATCTTTGCCCATTGCGTAGGACCCGCCCGACGCGGCCTCAGCCCGTTATCGGCCAAGCAGTTCGCCCACCCGATCCGCAACGAAACCAACGCCTTCTGGGAGTTGAAATTAGGGGACAGCCCTGGGGATTTGGTCGGATACGCCCGAAAGGTTGCCTCGGAGTATATCGGAGAAGCCAAGGAACTCTTGGCTCAACTGGACCAGTCTAGTCCGGCGCAAGTTCGGCTTATGGGCTTCTTGGAAACTGCGATCTCCGAAATAGTGGCCGGGGATAAATCTCGCAGCAACGGCGTGACCAGCCAGGCAAGGATAGCCCGAGCCTACTCTCGTGCGCAAGTGCGCGCACGGCAGGTCATCAATGCCCTCGCGCCTCCCGCCACAAGCCCAGAGGAGCTGGGCGTCTAACGACGGGAAAAGCACCAACGGCGCGACAAGATCGTTTGCCGACTTTAGGATGGAGCCCTTTCGATGATCGGTCGCAAAGGGCTCCATTGATGAGGAACCGATGGTGAAAGCTCAAAACAGGAACGTTCTCATCCTGGCTCTGACGTTGGTCGTCATCATGCTGGGATTTGGGATCGTCATCCCTGTTCTGCCTTTTTATGCCGAAAAGCTCGGGGCGACCGGAAAGCAGCTGGGACTGCTTATGGCGATCTATGCTGCTATGCAATTTATCTTTGCGCCACTTTGGGGAAGCGTCTCAGACCGCGCGGGTCGTCGCCCGGTCCTTATGATCGGAATTCTGGGCAATTGCCTGTCGTTGGTGATGTTTGGCCTTGCACAGGAGATTTGGCTTTTGTTTGTCGCCCGTGCTCTTTCCGGCATCCTTTCATCCGCTACTTTTCCAACAGCAATGGCATTTGTCGGTGACAGCATGCCTCCAGAGGAGCGCGGCAAGGGGATGGGTGTTCTGGGCGCCGCGATGGGTATTGGCTTGATCCTTGGACCTGGGATAGGAGGATGGTTGGGCGGTCATTCAATATCCCTGCCGTTCTTCATCGCCGCCGGGCTGGCGGTCGCAACGTTGATGCTGATCTATGCTTTTCTGCCCGAGTCTCTGCCCGCTGATCGACGAAATTCGGGGAGGCTTAGAACTATCAAGTTGAAGGTAATGCTGACCGTGCTTAGAGGTCCGCTTGGGTTCCTCTTCTTCATGGCCTTCCTCATAAGCTTCGGCCTCACTAATTTTGAGAGTGTTTTTGGCCTATATGCCCTCGAGGTACTCATCTATGGTCCCGAACGTGTGGGGACGATCCTCACGATGGTAGGCGTTATCGCCGTGGTGGTACAGGGCGTCTTGCTCGGGCGATTAACGAAACGCTTTGGCGAACCTTCGGTGATCAAGGCAACGCTATTCGCGAGCTCGGCCGGATTCCTGCTGTTGGTGGCGGCGCGAAGTTTCTCCATGGTACTGATGACGACCGGCTTCTTAGTGCTTTCCATCGCCCTGCTTCGCCCGTCCGTTCTCTCATTGATATCGAATCGCACGGCTGGCGGACAGGGAACTTCGATGGGACTGGCCAACTCGTTCATGAGCCTTGGCCGCATCGCCGGGCCAATCTGGGCTGGATCACTGTACGACATTGACGTCTCATACCCCTACCTCAGCGGCGCGGCCATCCTCTTCTCAGGGTTTATGATCGCTGCCTTGCGATCCAGCAAATTTCAGAGAAGCGTGACAGAGCCAGTTTTAGACCCCTCGAGTGCCAGCGACTAGATTCTCTATCCCTGAGAGTTGAGTTGTCACCGTACCTAGAGATGTGGATGGGCTAATGAACGCGGCATGCTGAGAAACAAAGTTCCCTCGCTCCGAAGGAGAGGCATTTGAATTGAAAGCGCGGAAATGGACGGTCCGCTTTGGCTAGTTGCGCGCCCCAAGAGATCTGAATGCTCCGTACGGCCTGTGCCAAGACCAAATATTTCCCAGAGGTACGACATTTGATGTACAGCCAGTGTAGGCGGAACCGCGCTTCACCAACGCGCTAGTTTTCGCTTAATTGAACATCGCTACAGCGGTTATTCTAGGCACAGCCAGATGTTCGATGGAGCTGCCGCTACAGCCTTTTCCCTCCATAAGTAAATTCAGCACCCGGACCAAAGACCGTGAATGATCGGAAGGTGGTAAATGGATTTGAAGAATCAAGCACTGATTAAATCTCTAGGCGCAGTCGTTCTTGCAACAGGTATATTGAGCGTCGCCGCAGATGTTTTATCCGTCTGGTCACCCGATCCAAGGGGGATGGACACAGCCCTCTCGGTAGACTTTGATGGGATTAAGTATGCCTTCATGGCCAAGCCGCGCTGGACCTACGTCCTGGGCAACTATTTTGGAACGTTCATATTGCCTATCTTTCATCTGCTTGGCATGTACCTGGTCTCCATAGCAGTAATTCCTCTGGGCAGGTATTCCGCTCAAATCTTCTTGTTGGTAGGTGCCTACCTGGCTGCGGTTGGCTCAGGGATGCACGGGACGCTGGCTTTCGTGGGGGACATTGTCCAATCAGGGAACCAATTGCTGATAGATCGCATGCTGGACTACTGGCAGCCTTGGGCATACGCATTGGTAGCGTTTTATTTTCTTTTGAGTCTCATATTCGCTGCGGTGGTTGTCTCCAGGAAAACGCCCTACCCTCGCTGGATGTTCTTCGCAAGCCCGTTGGGCGTGGTGATGCTTTCAACACTTGCTGTCGCGATACTTCCTGCCTCCTTGACGGGGGTTAGGTCATTCCTAACGGTAACAGGACTCAATCTACCAATGCTGATTTTCTACCTGGCCACCGTGGGAGTATTGCTGAAGAACCAGGGAGCCGGTACAAGCATTCGAACTTCAGCGATGCCGAATCAGCTTCTTCCAGGTTGAGAATATAGCGCTCTTCGAAAATTGTGGAATCGGTTAGGCTGTGTTTTCGACAGCGCGCTTACCACACACGATGTAGGGCCAGGAGCCTAAACCACCCTTCTCTTGGTACTTGTCAGTCAATTGGTCTAATCCCTACATTTCCGCGCGTCCCATGGTGGCCTCCTTCCCAGTCGCGAGACGCTCTTTGAGTCCTTGAGCTGGCGCAGGAGCTTGCTGCGAATTTCTTGGCCTTGATGATCCGTTCCGGTATCGGGCCGAAAGCAAAGTGCTGAGTGGTAGTGAACCTCGCGTTTACATTCATTGAATGATCCCTCCCTTCGATCTCAAACGAGGTCTCCCTGAACGAATAACATCGTTCGCTTGAGCCTTCCAGGTCGTGTCTGGCTGATCCGTTCTTACTGCTATTTTGCCCTTCCCACACCAATTGAGTTTGTTCCTGTTAGTTAGAAAGCCGAATGAAGGGGCTTACTCGCCCGCTCTTGAAGGGAATTGGATGCCAGGTAGACCCGCCAGAAACTCAGCCATGGATATTGATCTGACGGCAAAGCGTCCCAGAATAAAACTGCCAATAACTGAAATGACCCCTTGACAACCCATTCGGGTCATGACGACAACACCGCCTTGACCTTAAGGTAGGTGAAATGCCGGCCCGATGCCTGACCAGAACTGTCGCACGTGTCCGCCAACCCGGAATACAACGAGGAAAGGATCTACGGAATATGAGCAAGGAAACCTTTTCACTTCCCATTGAAGGCATGACCTGTGCCTCCTGCGTCTCCACCGTCGAAGGAGCGCTTGGCGGTGTAAGTGGCGTATCCATGGCAGCGGTAAATCTTGCGACCGAGCGTGCCAAGGTCACCGTCGAAGACGGGGCGGCCCTTCAGGAGCTGGTAGATGCGGTTGACGCAACCGGATATCAGGTCGCAACGGAAAAGATCGTCCTCCCAATTGGCGGCATGACCTGTGCCTCGTGTGTTTCTACCGTGGAAGAGGCGCTTCGAAGCGTTCCCGGGGTTCTGTCGGCTTCGGTCAATCTGGCGACAGAAAAGGCTACGGTGACCTTCATTCCTGGCGTCGCTACCCTACAGGACTTCAGGGTGGCCATCGGCAAGACGGGCTACGAGGCTTTGGATGTCGAGCAGTCGGACCCTGAAGATCAGACGGAGCGCAAGATGAGAGAGGCTCGGTTCCGCATGGCGGTGGCGTGGGGATTTACGATCCCGCTAACGCTGTGGATGTTCGTGGAGATGCTCTTCGGGATTATGTGGCCAAACGAGTTTATGTTCAATATGGGATTGGTTCTCCTGGCGCTTCCGGTGCTGCTCTGGGTTGGTAGACCGACCTATGTCTCGGGCGGCAAGGCGGCGGTGCGCCTTAGACCCAACATGGACACACTGATAGCACTGGGCACCGGAGTCTCACTATTGACAGGCCCCTTGTCCTTTTTTTTCCCAGTAGCCAATTATGCCGGCGTCGCGGCCATGATCATGTCGTTCCACCTGCTCGGCCGGTACATCGAGGAATCGGCTAAAGGCCGTGCCTCCCAGGCAATTCGGAAACTGCTTGAACTGGGTGCGAAAACCGCATGGATTATCCAGGACGGCAGAGAGGTTGAAGTACCTATCGAGGATGTTGAGGTCGGGAACGTGATGGTTGTCCGCCCTGGCGAGAAGATCCCAACCGACGGCATCATTTTAGAAGGGGAAAGCGCAGTCGACGAATCGATGGCGACAGGCGAATCGATGCCAGTGAATAAGAGCCCTCAGGACGAGGTGATCGGAGCGACGATCAATCAAGAAGGCCTGCTGAAGGTGGAAGCGACACGAATCGGCAGGGACACCTTCTTGGCCCAGGTCATCAAGCTGGTTGACGAAGCTCAGGGCACGAAGA
>JABAOE010009778.1_pt2 | contig 15952 bp, 11 predicted proteins | sample 7062141 | NCBI WGS metagenome assembly JABAOE01 (sample SAMN14538627, study PRJNA623070) | marine sediment metagenome | biome: marine biome [ENVO:00000428]; feature: marine pelagic biome [ENVO:01000023]; material: deep marine sediment [ENVO:00002113] | place: India: Gulf of Khambhat ... | reverse complement strand
GACCAGCACGATGCCGTCTTCCTCGCGCTTATAGATCGCGCGTACCGGGCAGGCCTCGAGGCACGCGGGCTTCGTGCAGTGGTTGCACAACCGCGGCAGGTAGAAGTGGTAGTTGTTCGGGTAGTCGCCGGAACTGGTGTCCTCGTCCCAGTTCGCGCCATAGCCCATCGGCTCCTGCTGCACGAGTCGCTCGGCGGTCCCCTCGAAATAGACGGCTTCGTGGTTCAGCGGCCGCTCGCCGCCGAAGTGCTCGTCCGGATGCAGCCCGCCGAACTGCAGCTCGCCGTCCTTCCAGCCGGACCTCGCGCCCTTTTCCTGCCAGTCCTTCGGATAACCGCGTCCGGGCGCCGTCTCGACGTTGTTCCACAGCATGCTCTCCTGACCTTCCTCGTCGGTCCACAAAGACTTGCATGCCGCGGTGCACGCCTGGCAGCCGATGCACTTGTTCAGGTCGATGACCATCGAGACCTGTTTGCCCATTACTATGCTCCCGTGTATTTCTCGAACTCGACCGTGCAGTCGTGATACGTCTGATTCGGCACCTTATCCGGCGCCGCGTAATGAATCTGTCCGTAACCGCCGGCGACATTGGTCGGCTTCAGCAAGCCGGCGGTGGAAATGACCGAACTGAAGTTCTCGCGACCCTCGAACAGCATCGGGTCCCAGCCGTGATACATGAACAGGGTCTTCGGCTGGGTCGCCGAGCTGATGTGCGCCTGGACGACGAACGAGCCGAACGAGTTGTAGACGCGAATCATGTCGCCGTCCTTTACGCCGCGCTCGGCGGCGTCGTCCGGGTTGACGAACACGTCCGGCTCGCCCCGCTGCAGGGACATTAATAGAGTGTCGTCGCGGAACATGCTGTGGATGCCGTGCCGCGCGTGACCCATCGTCAACCGCAGCCCGTAGCCGCCCACCGCCTTCGGCGCATGGTACTGCGGGAGCGACTCGCCTTCCTGCATGAACCACTCGTGATCGATATAGAACTGCTGGCGGCCGGTCAGCGTGTGATAGGGTTTCTTGTCGATGACGCTGGCGAGGATCTGGAAGCTGTAGTTCGAGTTGCGGCCGAACTGCACGTCGTCCGAGTCGTCGGAGCGTATGAAGCCCTTCTCCTGCAGGTTCTCGAAACTCTTGACCCGCGAGATACCACCGGAGTTCGCGATGATGAAGTCGACGGCGTCACGCGTGCGCGTCACCTTCTTCGTGCCGCCGTCGGGCAGCGTCAGGGTCGTGAAGATGTCGTGCATCTTCGTGTAGTCCCACTCGACCGGCTGGCCGAAGGCGAAGCCCTTGACCGGCGCGATGCCGCGCGCCTTCGCCCGCTCGCTGATCGCCCGCGCCAGGATCTCGAAGATCGCCCAGTCGTCCTTCGACTCGCCGAGCGGCGGCACCGCCTCACTGATCGCGTGCACGTAAGGCGTGCGCCCCTCCATCGTGAAATCTTCGCGCTCGTAGTGGTCGGCCACCGGCAGCACGTAGTCGGCTTGCATCGCGGTGATGCTCATGTGCGGCGTCATGCCGACGATGGTCTCCAGCTTGTCGAAGGCTTTCTTGCGGAACCCCGGCCCGCCGGTCGCGCGCCAGTTGGCCGGGTTGTGGCCGGCCATGATCGCCATCTTCCATGGCTTCTGTGAATAATCGGGAATCCACCGCTTCTCGACTGCCTCCTTGTGATGCCGGTCGAAGTGATCGGCGAGCGTCTCGCCGTAGATCGACTTGGTGATCTCGTAGCCGTCGCTGTGGACATAGTCCCATAGCGATATCGCGGCGACGTTCAGGCGCGGGCCCACGCCGTTGAACGCGTAGGCCATCAGGCCGTCGCCGTTGGGCAGCTGGGTGGTCTGCACGCCACCGCCGGGGCGGCCGGTGTTGCCGGTCAGCGCGCACATCAGCATCCAGGCACGCAGCAGCTGGTCGCCGTGCAGCCACTTGTTGGCGCGGTAGCCCGCGAAAATCATGCCGGGCTTGGCCGTCGCGAACGACTGCGCCACGTCGCGAACCACGTCGGGATGGATCCCGGTGATGCGCTGCGTCAGCTCGGGCGCGTAGCCGCCGAGGTGCGCCTTGAGCAACTCGAATACGGTCGTGACCTCGACCGGCCCTTCCCGCGTCTCGACAGTCCACGTGCCCTGCAGCGCCGGCCGCAATTCACCCAATTCCAGCGAGTCGCCATTGTCCGGCGGCGGCCCCATCCATGCCGGCGCGCCGCGGCCGGTGGCCGGCACCGGGGTGAGGCCACTCGTCGCCTCATCCCAGTAATAAAAGTCACGGTCGCCCCCGTCGCCGCCGTCGACGTCCGTCCGCCGCAGGAACTTGCGGTTGTCGGTGCGCACGAGGAACGGCAGGTCGGTCTGTTCGCGCACATAGTCCCACTCGATCTCGCCGGATTCGAGGATTGCATACACCATCGACAGCGCCAGCGCGGCGTCGGTGCCCGGTTTCGGGTTCAGCCACTTAGACGAATGCATCGCGGACGCATTGAAATCCGGCGTGATCGTGACGACCTCGGTGCCGTTGTAGCGCGCTTCCCAGAAGAAGTGCGCGTCGGGGATTCGCGTCGCGGCGGGGTTGCAGCACCACACGAGACAGACCTTCGACTTGAACACCGCCGCCATGTTGTCGCCCGGCAGCTCGTAACCGGTGACCTGGTAGGCACCGACCGGCAGGTCGCCGACGCCTGCGAACGTCTCGGGCACGACGATGCCGGTCAGGTTCGCGAAGCGGAACAGCGAACCGAATGCCGCTCGCTTCAGAATCATCGCGGTGCCCATCGCCATGGTGATCGACTCGGGCCCGTGCTCGGTCGCGTGATCGATGAATTTGTCGGCGATTTCGGTCGCCGCCTGCTCCCAGGAGATGCGCTCCCACTTGCCGGCGCCGCGCTCCCCGGCGCGCTTCATCGGGTACAGTACGCGCTGCTTGCCATACATGTACTTCGACGCGCGGTTACCCTTCTGGCAGCCCCGGGGGCCGTAGTCCGGCGTGTCATCGCCAGATCGCCCGTACTCACCCTGCTGCTCCTCACGCCACACGATGCCGTTCTTGACGTAGATATTGAACGCGCAGTGGCCGGTGCAGTTGATGCCGCGACTGCCGTGCACGACGCGATCCCACGTCCACTTCTGGCGCATCAGGTCTTCCCATGCGCCGTAGGGCTGGTCCGGCTGCGCCTGCGCCAGCGCGCCCGGCGCAGCGTAGTTCAGCGTCAGGGTGGCGGCGACGCTCCCGCTGCCGCGCAGAAAGGCCCTCCGGTCGGTGGCGAATTCGCTCATCTCAGATCAATCCCGCTTTGATCAGGCGCTCGATGTTCTGCTCCTGCCTGCGCCTGAAGATATCACGGTCCGGGGGCTCTATGACGTCGCCGTCCTCGACCAGGAAGTTGCCGCGATGAAAGTCCGCCCCGGCATAGCTGTCGGCGAACAGCCCGTAGGCCTGCCGCGACAGGATGTTCGCCATGCCCAGCCGCCGCCGCTCGCGCCGCAGCGCGGCGACGTCGAGTACCGCATTGGCCGACATGCTCTCGCCGCCCTGCCCCGCCTCGGCCAGCACCTGACCGTGCATGTCGACGATCTTCGACATCGCGCTGCAGGTATAGGCGGGGATCGGGATGTTGTCGATGCTGGCCGAGTTCGGCGACACGACGTAGGCCATGCTCTCGACCGCGCGGGCGCGGCGGCACAGCTCCTTGATCGTCAGCTGCGGGCTTCCCGGCTCGCTGGTCGGATGAATGATCACCTCCGCGCCGCGCATCACGTGCATCCGCGTGAACTCGGGGTACAGAATCTCCTCCGACGCGATCATGGCGAGATTGCCGATCTCGGTCCGGGCGACCGGGAACACTCCATCGAGGCCGTAAATGTCGAGATATTTGTCCCAGACGTCGTGCGGCGTCGGCTCGAAACTCGACGTCAGCCTGCGGTAGCGCAACACGACGTCGCCGGACGGGGCGATGATGAAACACACCTGGAAGTACAGCTGCGGGAAATTCGGGTCGACCTCGTAGACGTTCCCGGCCAGGTAAATATCGTTCTGCTGCGCGATCCGGCCGAGCGCCTCGTACTCGGGCCCGTCGTAGGCGAAACACGCTTTCTCGCGCCACTCGGCAGGCGACTCGCGCATCGGGAAGCCCGTCACCGCGTATTCCGGCAGCGCGACGAGCCTGACGGGCACCCCGTAGAACCACTTGCAGAAGTTGGTGGCCGTCGTGACGTAACCATCGATCGTCTCGATCGTCCCGGCGATCCGGGCACGCGCCTCCGCGACGTCCGTGATCAGGTTGACGCCGTTGCACGACACCTGCAGTGCGACGGCGATGAATTCGAGGTCCGTGGTTTCCCGTTCCGACATTGAACATCCCCTGGTATCGTGGTGGCTTCGGGCGAGGTCGTCCCGACCGCGCCGCTGACGGCAAGTATAGTGAGGCGCCGCACCGGCATGGATGGTCGAACTGCCGGGCCGTCCGCGTGTCAGCCATGATCCGGCGAACGGTCTCGCCGCACCGTGCATCGCGTAAAATATTGGGCGCGGTCCACATGCGGCAGATGGAGAACGATCCGGCGTGGCAAGTCCCGGTGCGAACAAGAAAAATTGGCGCAACCAGATCATGGAGCCGACGCTCAATGACACCGGTTTCATGTTCAAGATACTCGATGATTATGCGCGGGAGTTCATCGGCTTTGCCGGCGAGACCGCCGGACCGGTGCTGGAAGTCGGCTGCGCCTTCGGCAACGTGACGATCCCGGCGCTCGAGGCGGGCGGGCGCGTCACTGCGTGCGACATGGACCAGGAACACCTGAACATCCTGAGCGACAAGACGCCGCCCGAACTCCTCGACAACCTGACCTGCGTCCGCGCGAAACTGCCCTACGCGAATTTTCCGCGGGCGACTTTCGACGCGATCTTCTGCTCACGCGTGCTGCATTTTCTGGACGGCTCGGCCATCGACGCCTCTGTGCGCAAGATGGGCAAGTGGCTGAAACCCGGTGGCCGGCTGTACCTGGTCTGCGATACGCCTTATGGGATCTGGCGCAGGCTCATCCCGATCTTCGAGGCGAAGAAACAGCGCGGCGATCGCTGGCCCGGCCTGATGATCGGCCTGGAAAACTACCTGCCGGTGCAACCCTCGCGGCGTTCGCTCGGCGGCCCCCCGTTCATGAACCTCCTCGACGTGGATATCCTGAACCGCACCTGTGTCGAGGCGGGACTGGAAGTCGACCGGTGCGGATTCATCGATCGCCCCGACTTCGGCGGCCTCGGTCGTCTCGACGGGCGCGAGAACGCCGGCATTCGCGCTCACCGGCCGGCCTGACTCAGCGGGCTTCCGTCAGCGTCGAGAACGTTTGACCGGGAAACGCTGCGCGCAAAATCTTGTGCAGGCAATCCGCGAGCTGACCGTCTCGCGCCGCCCCCGCCCGGGCGACGTAGGTCAGCAGATTCCGCTCCGCGTCGCTCGACCTGACCGAGTCAGCGAGAGTCTCGGCCGGCCGATGACGAACCGTGTCGGCGAGCACGAGTTGCTCGACGTGCTCCGCCTCGAGCTCGATGTCGTGCATCAACGGCGTGAATATCTCCAGCAGAAACCCGGGCACGCCCAGCGGGCGGTCGCGGCAGACACGCCTGATCGATCGCAACGGTTCGATGACCTGCTCGCGCCAGTCTCCGGTGCGCCGAATGCAGTCGTCGATTTCGACTGCCTCGAGCGCCCCCCTTCCCGACGCGGCGATCCACAGACAAAACAGCAAGAGATTCACGTCGAGTCCATACTTGTCCTGCAGGAAGATGCAGGACTCGGCCACCTCGGGCTTGCCGTAGAGCGACAGCGAATAGTCCCAGAACGGGTTGGGCTGGAATTCGGGCACGATGCTCTTGCGCCAATCGATATCGTCGTGAGCGACAGCTTAGCAGTCCGGTTTGCGAGAACGAATTAACATAACGCGGCGAAGATCGCAAAAATCCCGACAAAACGTGATGCGATAACCCATATCGACTACCTCGCGTTGTTAAACTGATTCGTCTGTCAGTTACCATCCGATTTCGCGACACGACGCGGCGCCAAAAAAATATGACCAACGACCCGCGACATCCGGAGCCGGGCGATCTCCCCGACACATTCGTCGACTCCCTGGATTCCTGCATCTTCGGCGTGATCAGCATCGAACAGATGCGCCGGCGGATCGCTTCGCTGCTGAGCGAACATCAGGACTGGGGCCCGGACATGCTGATGGTGATTGATGACGCGTACCGCAAGGGGAAACTGAACGCTGCGGCGTATCGGGCGCTGGTCACGGAAATCGATCTCGCGACGACGGAGGACGAGCCGACCGAGTGGTCGGAGGAGACTCAGGCCGAGTTCGGCAGCCTCGCCAGCGAGACACCGAGCGCAGCAACCCCGCCGATCCTGACGAGTGGCGTGAAGTCAGCCGAGCCCGTGTTCGAGCTGAAGGGCGTCGGGACATCGACCGACATCGGACCCGGAACTCTGCTGCGTGACCGTTATGTGCTGCAAGAAAGAATCGGGACCGGCAGCATGGGCAGCGTGTACAGGGCGCTCGACCGAGAGAAGGAGTCCGCGGGCTCCGTGGAACCCTGGGTCGCGATCAAGATCGTGTCGCAGGACTTCGCCCGTAACCCGAGCGCACTGCAGGCGCTCAAACAGGAAGCCGCCCACGGCGACAGGCTGGTGCATCCGAACATCATCAGGGTGTTCGACTTCGACTGGGACGGCGACCATTACTTCATCACGATGGAGTGGCTGCAGGGCCGGCCGCTGGTCGACATTCTGAACGAACAGCGCTTCCAGCCGCTGCCGATGGAACAGGCCGCCTCGATCATCGAGGGACTATGCCACGGACTCGCGTACGCGCATGCCGAGGGGATCATTCACTCGGACATCAAACCGGGCAACGTATTCATTACCCGCGCCGGCCATGCCAAGCTGCTCGACTTCGGCATCGCGCGCCTCGCAGCGGGTGCACCGGGCGATTTCGATGCCACCGGCATCGGCGCGCATACGCCCGCTTACTCGAGCTGCGAGGTGCTCGAAGGCGCCGCCCCGAAACCGATCGACGATGTGTACTCGCTCGGTTGCCTCGCCTACCGGCTGCTGGCCGGCCGGCGCGCCTATGGAGGCTCGACCGCGCTGGACGCGGAAGCCGGCAAAGTTGAGCTGAAGCCGATCCCGGCGCTAAACGAGTCGCAGCGGCGCGCACTTGAAGGGGCGCTGGCGTGGCGCAGAATCGATCGCACCCCCGACGTGGCCACCTTCCTCGCCGAGTTCCTCGGCCACGCGACCGTCGACATGACCCTGCCGATGCCGCCGGAGCCGACGGCGGATAGCGCCCGGGCGCCGGCCGGACACCCGCGCGTGCCTCTCAGGTACGCAGCGCCGGCGCTCGCGCTGATCCTGATCGCCCTCGTGGCGTTCCTCTGGTGGCCCGGCAGTGGCGAGCGCACCACCGTGGCGAGCGCCGAGGCGCCGCAACCCGCCGCCCCCATCCGGGATACGTCCGCGCCGGCGGCCGACGTCGCCCCGGTGCCGGGTGATGAAGCCCCCGCCGACACCGCCCCGCCTGCCGACAAAGCAACGTCCGCCGACGACGCCCCAGACGCCCCGCCCGCCGACGCCGCCCCACCCACCGACGCCGCCCCACCCGCCGACGCCGCCCCACCCGCCGAGGCGCTGGCCAATGACGCCGCGGACGACGAATCCGGGGTCGAACCAGGGGCCCGATCCGAGGCCACGCCCGCCCCGGAGGATCCCGACGCCGAACGCGCGGAGGCGCTGCTGGACGAGGCGAACCGGCGCATGGATGACGGTCGGCTGCTCGGCGCGGAGGACGACAGCGCGTACCCCCTGATCGTCGAACTCGGGGAAGTCGCCCCGGATTCGGCCGAGTTGCAGCAGGCTCGTCTGCGTCTCGCCAACCTGATGCTCCTGGAAGCGATGGTGGCGATCAACGACGAGGACTTCGGGCGCGCGGCGGAGTGGATCGAGCAGACCCGGGCCCTCGGCGTGCCGGATTCGATGACCGCGCGCTATGACGCCGAACTGGCCGAGGCCCGCGACGCAAAAACGGAGCGCGAGAGCGAGTCGCTCGGCGCGATCTTCGCATCGGCGACGCCCGCCGCGATACTCGCCGATCCGGAGGTTTCGTTCGAGCCGGAAACCACCGCGCCGGACGCCATGGGCGGGCCTGAATCCACGGCGCTCGCTATGGCGCTGCCGGGCGACGCGGCGGCACGGCAACCCGCTGCGGTGGCCACGGCAGCGGCGACGCCGGAACCGGCACCCGAACCCGAGCTGACCCCCCTGTCCGCGCTGGAGTTCCGTCGCTTCGTCAAGCCGCAGCATCCGCCAGGGACCGTCGCCAAGGGCAAGGAGGGCTGGGTCGAAGTGCGGTTCGACGTCGACGAGAAAGGCAGGACCTCTGACGTCCGGGTCGTCAGTTCCGCGCCCGCCGGCGTGTTCGAACAGGCTGCGCTGGGGGCGGTGCGCAGGTGGCGCTTCCGGCCTCACCGCGTGGACGGCGAGGTCACCGCGACCGAGAGCGGCGTGCGGCTGCGTTTCGAGGTCGAGGACTAGTCAGAGGCCGAGCGGCGTGAAGACGTCGCGCTTTCGAAACAGGTTCGCGAAGAAGCGCCAGCGCACCTTGGCCGGGGTCAGCCACCGAATCGCGTCCCCGTTCTTCTTCGACTTCAGCATGCCGTCGACCAGGAAGGGCGTCACGGTCTCGACCGTGTCGGCCAGCACGTTCAGGATCTTCTTCGACTGCTCCCAGCGTTCGCCGCGCCGTTCCGGCGGCGGCACGAGCATGTCCGTGATCACGATGCCCGGGCTCAGATAACCCATCCGCACCGGCGTTTTGGCAAGCTCCTCCGACACGGCCTTCGTGAAATAGCGCAAACCGTACTTCGTCATGCCGTAGACGCTCGCGGTGGGGCGCGTCTGGCCGTTGCTGCCGAATCCCTCCATATTGAAGATCGCGCCGCCGCCCTGCTGGTACATGCCGGGAATCACCACGCAGTTGCAGTTCAAGAGGCCGACGACGTTCGTCTGCACCGTCAGCATGAAGTCCTCCCTGGGCATCGCGAAGAACGGCATCTTCAGGCCGTCGCGACCGGCGTTGTTGACCCAGATGTCGACCGAATCGAGCGCGTCGATCGCCGCCCGCCAGAGCCGCTCGACCGCCTCGTAGTCCGCCACGTCGCAGGCCTGCCCCGCGATCCGGCGACCCGGGAACTGCGCACGCAATTTGGACACGGCGCTGTCGACCGCCTCGGCGCGGCGGCTCGAGATCATCACGTCGTGACCGCGTTCGAGAAATTCTCGCGCCATGCCGAAACCGATGCCCTTGGTGCTGCCGGTGATGACGATGTTCACGAATCGTTCCCCCGCGTATGATGGAACCAGGTATCGTCGCGCCTTCGGAGTCATCCGCACAGCCCATGTCTCCCACCGCCCGACTGTCGGCCGTCGCGGCCGCAGCGATGCTTTCTACGCACGCCGCCGCCGATACGGGCTGGCTGCATTACGCCGGCGACCTCGAAGGCCGGCAGTATTCCGGTCTCGACCAGATCCACGCCGGCAACGTCGCTGAGCTCGAGGTCGCGTGGCAATACCGCACCGGTGAACTGGAGCGGCGCACGCCGTTCCAGAACGCGACGGCCCGGGTCCAGGTCAACCCGATCCTGCTGCCCGATGCGTCGGGAGGTCACCTCGTGATCTGTTCGCCGTTCAATCGCGTCATCGCGCTCGACCCCGTCAACGGCACAGAACGCTGGGTCTACGATCCCGACATCCGGATCGGCGGATACTCGAGCCCGGACGACCCGGAGGGACTCGCGAGCCCCGCGTTCGCGAACTGCCGCGGCGTCGCATACTGGGAAGACGAGGAGGCGCCACCCGACGCCACCTGCCGGAGGCGTCTGTTGATGGCCACGAACGACCTGCGGCTCGTCGCCATCGATGCGAACACGGGCACGCCGTGCCTCGAATTCGGCGAGCGCGGCATCGTGCCCGTCGAGCCGGACGTGCTCGCCGCCACCCCGCCGGCCGCGATCGGCGAGGTGCGTTTCGCGAATCCCCCCACTGTCGTTAACGGCGTCGCGATCGTCGGCTCGGGCGTGCGCGACAATCACCGCTACAACGCGCCGAGCGGCGCGGTCCGGGCCTTCGATGCGCGCACCGGGAGAGCGCGCTGGGTCTTCGACCCGGTGCCGCGCAACCCGCGCGACCCGCTGCACGCGGACTGGCCCGACGGCTCCGCCGCCTGTACGGGGGGCGCGAATGTCTGGGGCCTGATGAGCGCCGACGCCAGACGCGACCTGGTCTTCCTGCCGACCTCCGGGCCCTCGCCCGACTTTTTCGGGGGCACGCGCCCCGGGGATAACCGCTACGCCGACTCGCTCGTCGCGCTGCGCGCGTCGACCGGCGAGGTCGTCTGGCATTTCCAGACGATTCATCACGACGTCTGGGACTACGATAACGCGGCGCAGCCGACGCTCGTCGAACTGGAAAAGGACGGACGCGCATTCCCGGCCGTGATCCAGGCGACGAAGACCGGCATGCTCTATATATTCCATCGCGAGACCGGCGAGCCGTATTTCCCGATCGAGGAGCGCCCGGTGCCGCAGGACGGCGTGCCGGGCGAGCGACTGTCGCCGACGCAGCCGTTCCCGACCCGGCCGCCGCCGCTGGTGCCGCACGACTTCGGTCCGGACGATTTCTGGGGCATGTCGTTTTTCGACCGCGGGGCGTGTCGCGCGAAATACAAGGGCGCGCGGACCGGACCGATCTTCACGCCGCCGTCCATCGAGGGCACCATCGTGGTGCCGTCGACAGCCGGCGGCATCAACTGGGGCGGCGTCGCCGTCGATCCGAACAACCGGATACTCGTGACGAAGGTGCTGCGCATGGGCCACTTCGTGCAGCTGATACCGCTCGACGATTTGGAGAACGTCGTCGCGTCGAGTGCCGAAAATATGATGGGGACGCCGGCGCCGCTGCTCGGAACGCCGTACGCCCTGAAGCAGGGGCCGTTCGTATCGCCGATGTTCACGCCGTGCGTCGCGCCGCCGTGGGCGGCGGTCGTCGCCGTCGACCTCGAGACCGGCGATATCCTCTGGCAGAGCACGCTCGGCGTGCTCGACGCGCTGATGCCGATCCCGATACCGCTGAAATGGGGCACTGCGTCTTTCGGCGGGCCGATCGCGACGGCCGGCGGGCTGGTCTTCGTCGGCGCGACACAGGACAATCGCTTCCGCGCGTTCGACATCGACACCGGCGAGGAACTGTGGAGCGCGAGGCTACCGACCGGCGCGTTCGCGATCCCTATGACGTACGAGGCCGACGGCCGCCAGTACGTCGTCATCGCCGCCGGCGGCCACCCGTTCATCTACCCGTTCCCGGGCGACTACCTGACGGCGTTCGCCCTGCCCGCCGCCGACTGACGTCGATGCGCAAAAATGGTCACCCCGCGCGGCCGGGAGTGCGTGGCGCCGATCCGCATGAGAGCATGCCTCGCGCCCCGGAAAGGACGCCATGAACGATACGAAATCCGCATACAGCTACGGCAAGTTCATCCTGGCCGGCGGTGTCGTGATCTTTGCCATCGGGCAGTCCCTGCTGTTCATCATCGTTGCACCCATGGCGCGCTCGATCGGACTGACCGAGACTCAGTTCGGCGTCGTGTTCTCGCTCGCTAACCTGTCACTGGTGTTCGCCGCACCGTTCTGGGGCAGGAAGAGTGACGACATCGGGCGCAAGCCCGTCTTCATCATCGGTCTCGTCGGCAGCGCGATCGGGACGCTGCTGATGGCGACGACCCTCAGGATGGGCATGGCCGGCGCCCTGACCACGGGCGGCCTGATCGGGATGTTGTTCCTGTCGCGCTGCATCTACGGCCTCATGTCGTCGTCGATCTATCCGTCGTCCGCCGCGTATATCGCCGACGTGACGGAGTGGAAGGATCGTGCGAAGGGCATGGCGCTGATCGGCAGCGCGAACAGTCTCGGCTCGATACTCGGGCCGGCGATCGGGGGCGGCCTCGCGTTTCTTGGGGCTCTGTTCCCGATGTACGCGGCGGTCGCGATTTCGTTCGTCGGTGCCGTGGTGGCGGTTATCTGGCTCGTCGAGCCGGAGCAGCACCTCGAACGCAAGAAAAACAAGAAAAGCGACAAGCCGAGACTGAAGTTCACGGATCCGCGGCTGCGCCCCTACATGATCATCTGGGCGACATTCTTCGTTATCTTTATCTCGCTGAACTTCATCACCGCGTTCTTCATCCAGGACCGCCTCGGTATCACCGACATGGCGGCCGTCATGCGCACGGCGAGCCTCGCGCTGGCCAGCATGGCGATCATCATCACGCTCGTGCAGGGCGTGCTGTTCCAGATGATCCGTCTGTCTCCGCAATTATTGCTGCGACTCTGCGGACCGACCTTCGCGATCGGGTTGTTCATCATGGCCGCTTCGACCAACGTGCCCATGCTGATGGCGGGGTTTGCGATGCTCGGCCTCGCGTTCTCGTTCGCCACGCCCGGCATCAACGGCAGTGCGAGCATGGCGGTCGACCCACACGAGCAGGGCACGGCTGCCGGGTACCTGTCGGCGGCCAACACGAGCGGCGCCATACTGGGACCTGTCGTCGGGACGACGCTCTACAAGATCACGCCCTTCGCGCCGATGCTGATTGGCGGAATACTGATGGTGCTGATGAGTATTTTCGCGCTGACGATTCCGGCGCCGAAGCGGGCGTCGGCGCAAGCCTGATAGAGGCTTTGCCCGGAACTGCCCGACCAATCGGCCAAGGCGGGAAATGCTTTTCGCGGCTTATGGCGCCAAAAGTTTTTGTGGCCGTGGCCATGCGCCTGACACCTCGAGACGAGCCCTTCGGCTCGGTGCGCGGCGTATCAGGCGCCGTCCTGCAGGAACGGAACGCCGTGTTTGATCTGATGCTCCGCCTTCGTCAGTTGCCGCCCGAGGTATGCCGCGTGATCGAGGCGTGACACCCAACCGTTACGGACGATGGTCAGATAGATGCTGCGCGCGTCCTCTCCCTCGATCACGCGGAGCAACCGCTCCTGGTAATCGTAATGCTCGACGATCAGGCTGTTGTTCTCGATGTTGATGACGAAATAGCCGGCCTTATCGAGCTTGATATTCTTCGGATCTTCCGGGACCGCAATCACATGGCCGACAGACTGCTCGTGGAGATCCGCGGGCACGACGAAATCCGGTGACTCCGTCGCCGGCGCGGCGACCTTGAGTGACTCGACCTTGGCATGGATCTCGGCGACGTCGGTGCAGCCGATCATGTCGACCGGCTGGATACGGTGCCTGAACTCCCGCACCTCCTGCTCGGTCGTATTCGGCAACACGGGCCGCATGCCCGGCGAGCCGACGATCTTGTTCTGTTCATTCATGCCGTTCTCGAACAGCGCGACCATCGTGGCCCCGGTCAGGTGCTTGGGCGGTTCATTGCCCGCGCAGACAAGGTAGCGAATCGCCGGGTTCGAGAGGACGTTTTTGATGACCTTCTCGATCCCGATGTTCTCGGTCTCGACTTTACCGACGATACACAGCCCGTCCGGCGCCGACTCGCTGACCTCCTGCGCCAGCTCGACGCTGCCGAGCGTCGCCACGGCGACCGGCGCCTTCGGATCGAGAACGAAATACGTGCCGGGCACAAACGGCCATTTCGGGTTCTTGGCCTTGGTGCTCGCGAATGCACGCGAGAGGAAGAATCCAAAATCCTCCATGCGGCTGGACATTGTTCCTGCCTCCGACCGACCGATATTTATGAAATATCGCTTGAAATCGCGGGTGCTCGCAATACGTAATATTGCAGACCGCGGGGCACACGGGGCAAATCGTGGGAGGCATTCACGCCTGGCAGCCGCTAAGATGCGGGTTTTGCGAAGACGGAGCCGGCAATCCCGATGTCAGCCCACCCAACTATCGATACCTTCGGCCAGCAGATCGAGCGCAGGCTGCTGAACGAGCCGGGAGTCGCGCCGATCGAGAGATACGCACCGCTGCTCGATCTCAAGAACCTGCGGGGCGAGAGTACCGGATATATCACGGTCGTCGCCGGCGAGCGGCTCGAGAAGGGCTCGAGCCTGTCGATCGCGATCGCGCCCGGCATGCGCTATTTCAATATCCATATCATCCCGAAGCCGGAGTACCGTGCGCCCCGCTACCTGTTCGAGGGCATGTTGTCGAGCCACGGCAGCCAGGTGTCCATCGATCTCTTCCCCGACGTCGACAAGGAAATGCAGATCGACTGGCTGATCGACCATTTTGGTGCGGTCACCGAGATCTATGATGAGGCGATCGCGGATGAGACGTACGAGTTCCGCTCCTCCCGCTACATGCACATGCGCGCTTTCGAGTCGCCGTTCTTCCTGTGCGCTCGCGGCGTCGCCGAAGCCGACCTGCCGGGACTCGAGGCCTTTGCAACCCGCTACTTTGACGAGTGGCGCGAGCTGCTCGAGACCGCCCAGCAACTACCGCCCGAAGAAGCGGTGTCGCGGCGCGCGCGGCGCGACCACATGTCGCGGACCGTGATCGAGCAGGATCCCGACCGACACCTGGTGGTCAGCGTCTACGGAGAATCCACGACGCAGGCGATCGAAGAAGCCAGCATGTTCTGACTGTGCGCGGTCGCGCGAACCGTCGCGCATCCGGACGTGGCGAAATCCGGACGATTACGGAGCTCAGCCGTCCGCGTGACCGCAGACGTTTGTCTGGTCTCAATTAACCGGTCGAACGATCGGCACGATGGGGCCAGAATCGATCGAACACGTATACCGCGGCCACCGCGTACAGCGTCGCGAGCGCGAACATGACGATGCGATCGCTGAAGCGCGCACCCGCCGCGTCGCCGCCCGCCGTGTCCATCGCTGCCGGCGCGATGATGACCATCATCGTCAATAGCCCGTAGGACCACATCGAACCGCGAGGCGCCGGGCCTGCGCCGGCGAAGATTCTCGGGCCCATGATCAGGCCGCAGAGGAGAAACAGAAGGCTGTAGATGACCAGATTGGGCCAGATCTGCAGCACGTTCCAGATGATCACGGCCGCGACGCCACCCACCAGCGTCGATTGCAGCAGGTCGCGCGCGGCACTGCGCGTGTCCTCGAGCTCGCTCTGCTGACCCATCGTCGCGACTTTCAACAGGACGATGGCGTAGGCAGAAGTCTCGCTCGTAAACAGCAGCCAGAGCAACACGGGCACGACAATGGCGGTCGAACGCAATGCGCTGCGCCGTGCCGTTGCGGCCGGCGGCCTAGGGGCGGGTGGGCGCTTGGGCTGCGGACCCGACTCCGCGTCCGGAAACAACGCGAACGCGAGCCAGACGAACAGGAACGCCGCGATCGAATTGATTGCCAGCGCTCGCGTGATCATGACGGCTCCGTCGATGGATTCCGAACCGATCACGGGCATCAGCGTGAAGCCGAGGAGCAGAAACGTCGTCAGGGCGGGCGAACCGCCCCTGGCGCCGAAATAGAAACACCAGAACAGCGCGAGCACGATGAGCACGACGCCGGCGGCGGGCTGGTTGTGCAGCATCGGCAGCAGGGCCAGTCCCAGCAGCAACGCGACGGTGATGATCAGCACGAAGCCGAGGCATGACCTCAGCGTCGGTGCGGGTGTCGGCATGCACAGCAGCACCGAAGCCAGCACCGGCGCGATGAACGCCCCGGTCCAACCGAGCGATTGCGAGACGGCGAGGGCCAGCGCGATGCCGACGGCCAGGCGCAGCGTCCTGACGTCCGCAATGCTGGTGCCCCAGGCGCGCGCTGCGGATCCGGCGGTCATCGTCAGTACATATAAGAGAGTAGCGTCGCGAGGCGCATGTACAGCTTGCCGATCGGCAACAGCAGGAAGGTGTCCTGCGTGTAGATCATCACCGTGGCCTGAGCGCCGACCCTCAGGCCCAGCGTCTCC
>JABAOE010001900.1_pt2 | contig 15955 bp, 15 predicted proteins | sample 7062141 | NCBI WGS metagenome assembly JABAOE01 (sample SAMN14538627, study PRJNA623070) | marine sediment metagenome | biome: marine biome [ENVO:00000428]; feature: marine pelagic biome [ENVO:01000023]; material: deep marine sediment [ENVO:00002113] | place: India: Gulf of Khambhat ... | reverse complement strand
GTGCCATTTCTACTCTATGTAGTACTTTATCATGGAGTCAAAAACCATCTCTTCTTGCTGCTTAGCCTCTTAGCCGGTTCGATATTATCATTTATGAAAGCTGCATCAGCTCCATACATTGATCCCGTATTATTTTCAATCATGATCGGTACAGTGATAGCTTTGCGCTATTACCTGGCTTTTCTCTTATGGAGTTACATTCGAAGATGGGCAGGAGACCTTATCAGCCTGATCGCCTTTCCTGCAATAATAGTAAGTTTAGAGTATGTTCAGGCATTTTATTTACCTTTTGGAGATTGGGGCTCCCTGGCCAATACCCAATTGTATAATCTCCCTCTCTTGCAAACAGCCTCACTGTTTGGATTCCTGGGGATATCCGCCATCATTTCATGGGCAGCCGTTCTTTGTGCATCCATAATTTTAAGAGGAAGTTTTGTAAGTAGTAGAATACGGCTGTCGATATTCATCCTTATACTTACTGCTTTGTACGTATATGGTGATCTACGCCTGAACAAAGTGCCGGAAGGAAAACATATCCTGGCAGCAGCAATTATGGTAGATACTGAGTTTACAGGTGTTTTGCCAAAGCCTGAATCTCCGGAGGTAATGCAAACAACAGATACCTTAATAGAAAAAACCAGAATAGCTGCAAATAGAGGGGCCTCAATAGTCGTTTGGGGTGAAATATCTACTGTGATTTCAGAAAAAGGTGAAGGCCGGTTTTTAGAGAAGCTCTCTGCTGTGGCAAAAAGGTATGATATTGCGATTGTAGCAGCTTATGCAGTACCGGCTCCGAAAGACGAAAAAGAAGATTATAATTTTATAAACAAGTTTACCTGGATAAATGAAAATGGGGAGATAGCCGAAACTTATCTCAAACACCATCCCGTACCTGGTGAAGGGAGTGAGAAGGGCGTTAAACCATTGAAAGTTATCCATACTGAATTTGGTAAGATGACGGGAGCCATTTGTTACGATTATGACTTCCCGCAAATGGCACTTAGCCAGGCCAGGCTGGGAGCTGATTTGGTTGTAGTGCCCGGACAGGATTGGCGGGGTATGCTCATGCAACACACACTTATGGCACGGATAAGAGCCATTGAAGGGGGATTCTCTGTTCTCAGATCTGCCAATGAGGCCACCTCAATGGGTTTTAATAATTACGGCCAGATCCGGGCTGCAATGTCTGATTTCGGAAACAATGACAGAATACTTATCGCTTCTTTGCCAGTCGGGCAAATAAATACTCTATACAGCATGATTGGTAACCTGATTGCGTATATCGCAATTGCTGCGCTTTTATTCTCCTTGTTTATGACAGTTCGTAATTATCGGAGAGAAAAAAACTCCAAGCCATAAGTGCCAAAGGAGCTTTAATATGACAGATAATGCAAAAATGCGTAAACGACTTCTTATTCTGGGGATCATTGTATCCATCCTTATACTCTGGAATGGGGTATGTGATTATATTTATGCATACTCTTCCGAATTAAGTGGATCAGAATATGGTTCATCTGCAGTTTTCAAAGTTCTCCTTAGCGCAAACGGCCGTCCTCACTGGATGGTGATGCTTGCGCAAACAGCCGGATGGCTTTACCCGATATATGCCCTGTCGTACTATCATTTGTGGATTGGTATGCGCAGAGCCGGCTTTTGGCTTGGCACTGTTCCTCTCTTAATACTGGCCTATGCTATAGTGATGATTGGCGGTATTCAACATGCAGGCTTTGCATTTATAAGTGTGCTGGAACAAGCGAAAGCAGTAGTTGGATGTACTGATATGAAATTCTATTCTTTAGCAAACCAGTATATTCTCGAACATTTTGTATTCGGAGATCTTACGGCAATGATTGCATTCAGTCTTGGAACAATATGGCAGGCCGTTGGAATTTTAAGCGGGAAAACAATGTATCCGCGCTGGTTTTTAGTAGTATCTCCACTTGGCGTACTAACTATTACTCTGGTAATAGGATCCTTTCTCCCTGCACCTTTTGCAGGATATGTGCTTGCACCTTTCGGGACCTGGTTTATGTTAATTCCACTGATTGCAAGTACGGTATGGCTGTGGAGGAATTATGATTATTAACAGCTAATTGAAAATTGATAAAGGGAGACATATGGAAGTGTCAAGCCCCCAGAAATAGGTCCATCTTTTAAGTTACAAATAGAGCATAGTATTCTTTATTTCTATCCCCTTGTATTACTTTTGATAGCTTGACAACTTGAAGAATCTTGATGTAGTATCAGAAAAGGGTCATTTACACTTTAAGCTCAAAGCCTACTCTTGAATAAAGGAAGAGACAATGAAAAAAAATCTATTCCTATTAGGCTTATTATCAATTGTCATTTATGGCTGCGGTGCTGCTACAACACCTTGCGGCACCTTCGACTTCAACGGAACACCACATTCCAGTCAAGGCATCAACATGACGTTGGACTTCGATTTTGATCCAGCCGAATGCGGGGAACCTGCGTGTACTTGCAATACAATAGCATATGTTCAAATAGTAAGGATTATTGATATGGAAAACGGAGGGTTCCTATCTCCGAATTCACAACAGACTAACAGGATGGTTACCGGGCATTCATCAGCAGCGCTAAACGGATGGGCTGTTGATCGGCTTTCCGATAGAGTATGGGGCTACTATGGACGTAATAATGATGGAACCTTTGCCTCTACTCTAACACCTGGTAGCAATACTGTCGACGCCGTACTTAGGGACATACCTAGTGGGTGGCCAGATAGAAGTTGGTTCGATGCAGTTTCAGTTCCGGTTTGTATTGACAGTTCTTCTAGTTGTGTAAATGAGTTTGCAGGTTACTACTACTGGTTATTCGTAGTTGACCAGAATGGCGATACAAGTGATCCGTTCGATAAGATTGCGGTTGATTGGCACTGCGATGCTGTAGATGAATCAGTTACTGAATGGGATAACGATGCTCCAGGGCTAGGAAAAAATACATTTCCAGCATTTACCCGCATGGCAGCGTGCTCTGAATAATTAGAGGAGATCAAACGATGATCCCAAAACTATCATCATTATTCTTAGTTACAACAATAGCAATGGTTGTAGTTATGACTGTATCCTGTGCAACAAAGTCTAGTACAAAGGACACAAATGGGGAACTTCAAGCAAAAGTAATACAGGTAGAGGAATTAGCCAAAAAGCGACAGGCCAGACAGAATGAACTCTCAGTTATGACCGTTGAACAACTTGCTGTTGAATTACAAAATGAGTCAAAAAAGGGAGTAGAACCATTCAATTCAATGACTTACACAGAATTGGTTTCCAGGGGGGTTGAAGCTGCACCTGAATTAAAGTCCACTTTGATTGTACCTGATAGAACCTCCTTTCTTGGACTTTTGGCGCTCCATGAGATGAGCCTAAAGGATTACAACGAACTTGATCCATCGTACAGAGCTACAGTCTTAGTCCAAGCACTTCAAACATCTAAATATTTCAACTCGTGGGGTTTACCACATCTATACTGGGAGCAACCTGCAAAAGTAATTATAGGAGAGGGTGAGGTGACGAGAAAACAGTTAATTGCCTTGCTTCGCGATAATCGCCCTGCTCCGATGTGGGGTTCTGATGAAGTGATTGAATATCAGAAATATAACTATCGAGTCAAGGACTATGCTTGGGGGCTATTGATATCGATTAAAGGTGAGACAGTGACTATGGACCCAGATCCTTCAAAACGGGACGAATTGATAGCTGAGTTTTTAAATCAACCACAATAGACTAATAACCAGCTTGGCGTATGTCTTCATGTTATTTCCAGAAATTTCTAGAATATCCTTAAATTTATAGATATTTTTCATATCTATCAGTATATGGTTCGAATTCTGTTCCATTAGGGCTGTCAAAATCTGAAAAATACATAACACAAATTCTGCTTGACTTTGATATATATATGGGTTTAAGATTGATTATGGGGTGCTAGTCAGATGGCGGTCTAACGGAACCTGCTCATTTAGAAACATTCTAATCTCTTCCCGGATACCTGTGGCATGCAGCACACTAACACAGAGAAGAACATCTTACTCTACTATTACTAAATCTGGCTACTATTTGAAATAAATGGAGGCCCTTAAGGAGTAGCTTTAGAATTTAGTATGTCTGAAAAGACTACGTTTAGAGGAGGTATTAAATGAAATATATATTCGCTATAATGACTTTCGTGTCTGTAATTTTGCTAGGCAACACCACTACACAGGCTCTTCACTGGAATGTGTTATTTAACCTCTGTCCCGAAGAAATTATTCAAGTTCCACCAATGATTGTCGATCGACTGCCTATCCCTGTTGGCTGCGAGGTTGTAGACTGCTGTCCCGGCTGCCCGGGCCCAGGTCCTTTGGAATGGAGAATTAACGTAGATGGCAATCGTTTTGATGGTGCTGTATTACGTTTTGAAGGGCTAGGTTCTGATAACCTAAAACAGCTTAAGTTTAGTGGTAATGTGCAGCTTGAAGGTGAAAGTATAATTATCGGGCCGGGAAGCTCATCAATCTCGGGTCTTCCTGATACAGTACTAGGCAATGTACCTGTGGGCTTTGTTAAGCCTATGATGAACGAGCAAGACACCGGCATGCTAAACAAGACTAAACAGGAAATTAGTGACGATGTGGACGGTGGCGATTCTGAAGACAGGTCATCCGGCATAAGCATAAATCAATATCTGGGTAGCTTCCAAGTTAATCGTTTTCGCGCAGGATTCATCCTTAGACCATGTCCACCTGGACAAACACGTGCTGATATACTTCGTATTACCAGCAATAGAGATGGAGATAGCGTTGTGGCAATGATTGATTATCGTGAAACTCGGGGACCAGACAGATGCGTGAATGATCAGATCAATCGTACAGTAAATGAGGAGAATATGGGTAATATACTTACTAATGGCAGCTGTAACTCAGAAGTTTCCGTCTTCTCTGACAACAATGCTATGGCTTTCGATGAGTCGGTAACCACCTGGACGAATAATATTGGAGACGTACACACGGTTGATCTTCAACCAATGCTTGTCGTGCCTGTCAGTGTTTGGGTTGCAAACGCCGCATCGCTGCCCGTAGCAATGAATGATTTTGCTAATGCAAACATGCTTTACAACCAAAACAATGTGGGTATTCAGTTTAATCCAACATATAATAACGTCTCGGGTAATCCGACAGCTGTGACAACGATCGGTGGAGGGTGTGTAAATGCTGCTACTGTGCAGGGAAGTACATGGTACACTCCAAACACATTGAACATCTACTATGTGGGTGGTGGATTTACGGGAGTAAACTGCGGTTTTGATCGTAATATCAGCTATATTGGTACAGCCGCTAATCTAGGATCTTTACCCCATGAGATCGGACATGCATATGGATTACGGCCTTCTGCATCTTGGGGTCATACAAATCGTGTTCCGGGTTTTGGCAACAACAATATAATGTGGGGTGGAGGACCTGGCACTCGCAACCACTTCTCAGTTGGACAATCCTTTAGACTAAACGTCCATGATGGTTCGATGCTAAATGTCAATGGTGACCGTACGGGTAGCACGCGTACATGTGCACCCAACTTTTCGGATCAGCTTTGCCCAAACCTCGCACTGGATTCATTACCTCAATAAGGAGATAAAAACATGATTAAATATATTGATAAAACATGGATAAAATCTTTGGTCTTAATTCTCTTTATAAGCATGATTATGGTATCGGCCTGTAAAAAACCCTCAGATGGCCCAGTGTCCGAACCACCGCCACTCACACCTGAAGAATCTGCAAAAGCCACTCAAGTGTTAGTTGAATGGTTTGAGTGTGAAGAATGTGTGGACGGAGAGTTAAGCTCGGTAACAGAATATGGACAGATAGTTGTACCGATTCTAATCGCTACTTTGAACGAAGGACCGTCCCCTGCCAGTCGCGAGCTGCTGCGTCGCGAGCTGGAGACCCGATACGATGAACTTAGCGCTTACAGCAAGGATCATCCAAATGTGGAACTTGCATCTAGCAAAGAAGAGTTTGTTGAGATATACCTTTCCAATTATGATGCACTGTACAGAGTTCGTGCTGCTTTGGCACTAGGTGCAATAGGTGGAAAGAATGCCGAGGAAGCATTAAAGTCGGCACTTGATAACGCTGACCGAGAAGATGTGCGTTCAAGCATTGAACAAGCACTGAGTGAATCTAAGGAATCTGCGGATTAATAGTAGCAGCACCGGGGGAAGCAATGTCTAAAATCCGTCCCGATAACTAAAGTATAAATCTATTCCGCATCTATAAATCTTCTAGTAGTTATTATTCTACTAACCTTGGGTATAATTATAGATAAGTAGCAAAATATCTATATGGAGGGTGTGATGAAGGGCATATATTATAGGCGGTCTATTGTTACATTAGTATTGATAGTTTTAATCTTATTTTCCACTATACATTTGGGATGTGATAATGAAAGTAACTCCAATAATACCGGAGCTGTTCACTCGGTAGCCAGGATTTGGAATGATGCGATACTGGATGCAATTCGTTTAGATACACCAGCACCCACAATTCATTCCCGGAATCTATTTCATCTATCAATAGCAATGTACGATGCCTGGGCTGCATATGACAATACATCAATAGGTTATTTGGTAAAAGAGAAGGTGACTGCGGAAGATATAGAATCCGCAAGAGCTGAATCAATAAGCTTTGCGGCTTATAGGATACTCTCAGCCCGGTATGCCGACTCTCCAGGTGCAGAAGATTCTTTAGCATCTTTCAACTCAACGATGAATAAGCTCGGATATAACCGCTTTTTTACGGATACTGAAGGGAGCTCCCCCGCCGCATTAGGTAACCGGATAGCTGAAGCAGTTTTGTCTTACGGGCTGACTGACGGCTCAAACGAGGCGGGCGGCTATCAAGACAATACAGGTTATATGCCCGTAAATGAACCTATGACTGTAAGTATCCCCGGAACAGTAATGGTTGACAAAAATCGCTGGCAGCCATTAGAAATAACAGGGCGGCTAACTCAGAATGAGCAGGAAGTTGGAGACGTTCAAGTCTTCCTGGGGCCTCATTGGGGCTATGTCACACCTTTCGCCCTTGCTCCGAGAGATAATCCGGAAGAAGACGTCTTCCTTGACCCGGGATCACCTCCTTACTTAGGAGGTGAAGGTGATCAATTATTTAAAGATGCCATTGTGCGCGTTATCCGTTTCAGCAGCCAAGTAGACCCTGACGATGGAACTCTTATAGATATTTCGCCTGGTGCCATAGGAAATAATACCCTTGGAGCTAATGACGGCACTGGATATGATGTTAACCCGTTTACCGGGCTTTCTTATCAACCTAATATTGTTAATAGGGGTGATTACGGACGTATTCTAGCTGAATTCTGGGCTGACGGCCCTGATTCTGAAACCCCGCCCGGGCATTGGAATACACTGGCCAACTACGTATCCGATCACCCGCTTATTATAAAAAGAATCGGAAATACAGGACTGGAGGTAAACGATTTGGAATGGGATGTAAAGCTTTATTTTGCTATCAATGGGGCACTTCATGACGCAGCTGTAGCAGCTTGGGATGCGAAACGAAAATATGACTACGTAAGACCTATATCCGCAATTCGTTATATGGGCGGAATGGGTCAGTCCTCAGACCCCGAAGGGATGTCCTATCATCCGGACGGTCTTCCCATAGTTCCTGGTCTCATTGAGGTAATTACCGCAGATAGTACCGCTCCCGGTCAAAGACACAGCCATTTGATAGGCTTTGAGAGTTCCATTGCAATTTATGCCTGGTTAGGCGAACCCGTTGATCCTGAAAGTGAGTATAGCGGGACGGGCTGGATACTGGCTGTAGAATGGCTACCCTATCAGCGCTCAAACTTCGTAACTCCTCCATTTGCTGGATATATATCCGGACACAGTACATTCAGCCGCGCCGCTGCTGAGGTATTAGCCGCGTTTACCGGAAGCAAATATTTTCCGGGAGGATTAGGCACCTTAGTAGCCGAAAAAGACCATTTCCTCGAATTTGAAATAGGTCCTACAGAGGACATTACGCTAGAATGGGCTACTTATTTTGATGCTTCAGATGAAGCAGGCATATCAAGACTTTGGGGCGGGATACATGTAGACGCAGACGACCTAGAAGGCAGAATAGTTGGATCTATAGTAGGTAAAGACGCTTACAACCTTGCTATGAATTATTTTAACGGAACAATTCAATAGCATTAAGGATTTCAGACCGCCGATCAGCCCCCCCGTAGAATAGGACCATAATCCCACCTTGAGCCGAGCTTTACAAAAGAGGTGCTTTACATGGACACACTAGTGGTAACTCCGATTAGATAACAACTTATTCATCTCCTTGTGCCATTTTAAATTCTCATTAACCTAAAATACTGTTATCCCAAGTATAGATTGCATTAGGTGGAGAGTGAGTAAGAAAACTATAGAGTTAGAAGTGGTTCAATGCGATTATGTAAATGAGCGGGGTGAACGTTGCTCATATGAGGCTGATAGTCAAAAAATGCGTACCTGCAACGTTTGCGGAATAGATGTATGTGAGGCTCATTCCGGATTTAGCTATGTAACATCAAGGGTCCTAAGCGATAGCATGCTCAGAGCAGGCCAGCACCGTTATTCCTATTGTTTCTGTACAGAGCATATGGATGAATTAATGAGCTTTGTTGTAGAAAAATTGGGTGATCAGTATGAAATTCCGCCCGATCACTTTGGCGGCGGGGTCGGAGAAACTCAAGTACTCCAGACGCATAATCAATTTACATTAAACAAATCCGGCGGTTCCGAATAATATAAAAAAGGGGAGCCTGAGCTCCCCATGCATATTTAGTTTTATTACACTTTATCCGTTATCCAGCAACTCAATGATTACAAGCTCTACACGCCTGTTCTCAGCGCGGCCCTGCTCAGTTGCGTTAGAGGCAATTGGGTTTAAAGGACCAACTCCCACACCTGCTAGACGGTCTCTGGCAATTCCTTGTTGAACGAGCAGATTGACTATTGCATCTGCTCTTCTTTTAGAGAGCCCGAGATTGTAGTTAAAGTTGCCTGTATTGTCAGTGTATCCCACCACGGCGAGCTCTAGATTTGGATGCTGCTCCATCATTCCTGCGATTTTTGCAACGATAGCCTCCGCGCCCGGATTAACCTTCGCGCTGTCAAATGCAAACAGAATACCGCCGCTTATTGCAACGCTCCCGTCTCTATAAAGCGCAGTGTATATCTCCTGCTCGGATGCAACATTGATGTCAAAAGTGGACATCTGGCCAATTTGTCCAGGTGGTGTAGGCGGCGGCTTAGACCCTCCCATTGATGCACAGCCAACTAACCAGCCTGTAGCGCCAGCTAAAATAACTATTAAGAATACCGCCTTCTTAATTGCGTGTGACATAATCGTCCTCCTTATCATATGTATTTGGAAATGACCCGCCCCAAACTTCTATTCTCATTTTATCATAAACAGCATTTAGAGCGAAATGGGTGTGCTAAGACACACAACCACGCATATCTACTTAATTGCCATAATGAACCATGTGCTTGAAGGGAGATACACACCGTCTTCTCTCTCGTACTCACTAAATGCATTCATCATGTCTTCTCGGACTATGCCCAGCTTCTCCTTGCCAAGCTCTGCTGCTTCTCTAATGATCTCGCCGGAAGGACCGACCAGGATCTGGAAATCAAGCGCTTCTTCCATATTGTTGCCTACAGGGATCTGAGCATCGTTTCTCATAAAAAGGACAACATTATCGAAGCCGGCAGCGGCCATCATGCCCCTAGTAGTCTCCTCATGAGCCAGGGAAAACGGGCCGGGACCGCATGTTTGCGCATTATCTCCAGGCGGCGGGAGGTGCTTTAAGGCAATATCCTTTGCCATACCCCAGCAAGGATTGTCGTCTATGGTTCTCCATACTATCATGCATAGCTTTCCGCCAGGCTTGAGTGTCTTATGAGCATTCTTGAGAGCATAGACAACATTTTGAAAAAACATCACACCGAATCTGGAATATACAACATCGTAGTAATTCTCAGGAAGTTCATATGTTTGAGCATCGCCCAGGACAAACTTCACATTATCAAGCCCAGCCTCATCCCTCTCCTTGTTGGCTATATCCAAAAAAGCCTGGGTACAATCAAGACCCAGCACTTCTCCCTCCGGGCCTACTATCTCACCTATCTCAAGACATGTTTCCCCATAGCCGCAGCCGATATCAAGCACCTTGTCTCCGGGCTGAATCCCGAAATGCTCATATGCCATAGAGCTGTGAACAGCCCCGTTGCCGGATAATAGGTGTCTGAACCTGTTCCATTTGGGAACCAGTATCTCATTCCAGCAATTAATAAAGTCATCGTTTCCTGACATTTTCTTTCCCTCCTGCATAAATTATCTCACGAACAGCTGCGTAATAAAAGAGTTTATAATTACAATATATAGAATATTGAATCCTATCTATTGGAAACTCCTCTTATTAAGTAGGCAAAGTGGAGTTATAATGTTTAATAATTTGAAATCACTATGCTTGCAGAACGACTAAAACACTGGGCAGAAGAACAGCCTGAGAAAATAGCTCTTCAGATAAGGGACGCTGAAGGACAATATTCAAAGGTCAGCTACGGCGATCTATATAACAATTCACTCAAGGTGAAAACCAAACTCGAGAGCATGGGTTATGGTCCGGGGGATTATATATCCGTATACGGCGATAACTCACCAAACTGGGTGATGTCTTATATTGCAATTAATTTCCTTGGCGGAACTGTGATACCCCTGGATGCGCTTCTTAGTGCTCAGGACATATTGAACTTCCTTGATTTCTCTCAGGCAAAGGCGGTTATTGCAGATCGCGCTCACATAGGAGAACTCAAAGAAGAGCTGTCCTCGCAAGGCTCCGGGGTTGCTGTGATTTCGATGGAATCAATAATAAGTGAGCCTGATGATTCCCCCACAACCGACCCTTACAAACCTGAGCCGGACGAGCTTCTTGAAATACTTTTTACCTCGGGCACAACTGGCACGCCGAAGGGTGTTCAGCTATCAAACGGAAACGTTTTTAATAACGTGCAGGCACTGCTTAAATCAGTGCATGTAACCGAGAAAGACAATATTTTAAACATTTTGCCCCTTCACCACGGCTATTCGTCAATAGTTGCCCTGTTCCCGCCCCTTTGGGCAGGCGCTACGGTAACATTTTCCGAGTCTATCAAAAGCACTGATTTGGTCGCCAGTATCAGGGAGACAGGAGTTACGATTTTCCCGGGAGTTCCAAGGCTTTTTGAGCTTCTATATAACGAAATAGAAAACAGGGTGAAACGTCTTTCATTTGTGCAGAAAATCATTTTTAACACTCTTTTTACGATTTCAGAGAAAAGCTGGAAATCAACTAACATAAGGCTTGGAAAACTTTTCTTTGGAAAAATTCATGCACCATTTGGAGCGCAGTTCCGTTTTTTCACCTCAGGCGGGGCGAAGCTCGACCCTAGAATATACAGTGGATTCCTGTCGCTAGGGTTTAAGATTGCAGAAGGCTATGGACTGACTGAAACATCGGCGGTATCTACCTTGACCTCTCCTGATATTCCAAACCCCGGAAGCGCAGGTAAGCCCTTGCCCGGTATCGACATAAAGATCAATAACCCTGATGAGACTGGTACGGGAGAGATCTTAATCAGAGGTCCTAACGTGACCAGTGGATATTATAAGAACACTGAGGCCACAGATGAGTTATTAAGAGACGGATGGCTATACAGCGGGGATTTGGGACATGTAGATGCTGATAACAATTTGTTTATAACCGGACGCGCAAAAGAGGTAATCGTTCTGCCTTCAGGAAAAAATATTTACCCTGAGGATGTAGAGACCCTATATAACAAGAGCCCTCTTTTGAGTGAAATCTCTGTTATTCCCCACAGGTCTGACACCGGGACTATAAAGGGACTAGGCGTTGTGGTGGTGCCCAACATGAAAGAGGTTAAGGAAAGGGATGTTTTCGATATAAGAGACAGAATCCGCTCAATTATATCTAGAACGGGCTCAAGCTTGCCATCTTATATGCAGATATCGGAGGTGCTGATTTACAACGGGGAGCTTCCGAAGACCAGGCTGGGCAAGTTCAAGAGAGCGGAGATTGATAAGATAGCCCAGGAGATCAGATCGGGAGAGGGGCTGAAAGAAGCAGAGCTATCCACCAAAGACACCGAGATTCTAGCCAGGCCTGAATCTGTCAGGTTCCTTAAACGCTTCTCAGAAATCACTGAGATAGAAGGCCCGTTTCATCCTAAAGATGATCTTATACTCGATCTTGGCACAGACTCGCTAACTCTAGTAGAGGTCTCAGCCATGCTGGAGAATGAGTTCGGAGTATACATCGCTGAAGAAGAAATACCTGACGTAAGGACTATTGGCGACATATTGGAGAGACTTCCTGAGACAAATGCAGAGGCGGCAGAGAAAATTTCCGCTGCAATTGCTGCAAAGAAAGATGAACAGCGAGAGTCACTCGATGATCTATTTGATCTCAAGAGAAGCTTCATAAAAAGAGCAGCGATCAGAATTCTACAGCTATTCGGCAAGCTGCTGGTGCTTATCGCATATAGGTCGTGGCTCAAGCAGTCGCACAATATCCCGAGAGACAAAGCTGTATTGATATGCCCAAACCACCAGAGCTTAATCGACCCTATCTTAATATACGCTCTGCTTCCGGGAGATATGCTGGAGAATGTTCTGTTCACAGGGTTTGGGGAGTATTTCAGAAAAGCGCCGCTTTCCTGGATTGTGCACCCAATGAGGATAATACTCACCGGCACCGGAAGAACTTCTGCCGAATCGATGAGGCTTGCAACCGACGGGCTAAAACGAGGTTACTCAGTTTGTATTTTCCCCGAAGGTGAGAGAACCAGCACCGGGAATATAATGAAACCTAGGATAGGGGCTGGGCTGTTGAGCGTTGAAACCGACACGCCAATCCTGCCAATCTACATTAATGGCGCAACAAAGACCCTCTCGCCTGTAAATCCAGAGCTTCGTTTTCCAAGTGTGAGCGTTACTGTGATGGATCTGATCGAGCCTGCAAAAGGCGATAAAGAAGACAGGGATCTATATCAGGATACAGTTGATAGCTGGTATGACGCCATGATAAAAATGGAGCGAGATAATAGCTGATTCAGCGGCAATAAAAATAATTTTTCTAAAGAATTAAATTCTTGTATACATCCTAAACAATATATTGTAGACTGGGAATTAAATAGATCATACAATTGGCGGTAGGGATCTGTTCTTGCTCATATCATCTATATATATTTAAGTGGCTGTATTGTGAGTAATGCGATACCTATGCCATAAAAGGGGGGGTTATCATGCCTTGGAAAACTGGCTCGATCTGGGCACAAAATTTGTGGTTTAGAATTAATAATAACGGAATTGTAACCCAAACTCTCAGCCTTGCTAACCTAGATATTTCCGTAGACTCGGCAATAGGGTTAATAACTCACGGCAAGGACAGCATTTGGGCGGAGGCCGGTGTATCACAAATAGTGAGTAACGGCCAGGTGGAAAATTTTGATCCTCCACTGACTAGAATTATGAGAAACAATGTAACGAGCATTACCTACAGATCGGCAACGAGCAACTGTAGAATATGGGCACGTTATTCTATGATGGTCTGGACATAGGAGAAAACGAAATGACAAAAAAAACAATTGGAGAATTAGAGTTTGAGACCACAAGCTGTTATGTAGCATACGATGCACAGAGCGGTGAGATACTCTATATACATGAATGTATGAAGCAAAAAGGTTCTTATGAGGCTGAAGACGACCCCGATGAGGATGCAGTACTTCAGCTTGCAAGCGCTGAGTATGGCGGAAGGGGCTTGAAAGTAATGAGACTGCCTGAGGGTTTTGAACTAAAGCCTGAATCAACTTACCACGTAGACCCCAGCTCTGGAAAGTTAGAGGAATCTTACAGTCCGGATGTAAAGTTCCGTGATTTTATTAAGAATGCAGAGTAATTTTACATTTCCTATAGAGCTTCTATCATATATATGATAGTTTCTCCAGATATTAAGTGAGAATTGAGGGAAATGCAAAAATGATGAAGCTAGGAATTGTATTCTTAGTTGTACTTTTTATTACGGGTTGCGGCGGCGGAAATAAAAACGAAGTCGACCAGTTTGAGCTGTATGGCAAAAAAAGAGTCGACTGTACTCAGACCAAGAGCACAGATGAGGCCGGTAATATAACGCAGTGTGCCGGAATTAGACCCGATGATAAAGAAATTGAGGATACAAATAATCTTATAGAAGAATATTCGCCTGATGATTACAATACTATTTACTAATTTAAAATCTTTGAGCCTAAGTAAGGAATTGCTAGCTACTATATAAGCGACATTGACATATATAGTCATATATCCTATAATCGAAATTGCGCATAGGGTAGAAGTCGGCAAGCAGGAAAAAGCTGGGCGGGAGTTGGCCCCGCAACGTCTGCCGGGGAGTCCGGTGGGTGCTGTTTGTTCTTGCTATTACAGTTCTGCCACAAAGTCTGGGCCGACAGTTTTTGTCGAACCGGCGGGGAAGGGAGCTATTCCCCGCGCCTGAACTATATAGATGGCGAAATATACTATTACAAGAAGGGATTTTATAAAGCTAAGCAGTGCAGTTGCTGCGGTAGCTTTTGTTGGCGTTTCCTGTGACGGGGGCGATGGAAATCAATCCACCCCCGAGGGCACAGTATTGGCATACCGTCTGTCACTCAGAGGAAGAAGGGGCTCGAATGCCGCTAAGATACACAATGCAAACCATCTGTTTTTAACTCCACAAGCAGCCGATCAAAATAGGGCTCATCCGGGCGATAACTCTCGCATTGTATCTATAGAGCTTAGCGAGGCTAAGTTCAATGAGCTATTCCAGAACGGAGCCCTAGGAGTTGTAGACTTAAGAGATGTATAATAATGCAATTCCGCCTTTCCGATCTCACTCCTTAACATAAATAGAGCTCTAAATATCACACGGGTAATTGCGTAAAAAAGCCGGTATCCGTGAGAGGTGCCGTATCAATAAACAATATGAATAGCTTGCTCGTGAACTATCCCAATTACGGAAATTCTACAATACTAAGATTAAGAGGTAGATCCTCATTGTGAGTGCCAGGCAGCTGTGCCGGCAGCACATCAACATTATTGCCTATGATGTCCCCTGTATCTTCATCAACAAAAGGAGTGTTGTCCTCGAGCCCAACATCAAAAAATGAATGGTCTGTCGTTTGACCTAGCAAGTTATATTCTTCAAACACATGGGGAAGCCCGTTTGAGCCGAGGGATGAGGCTGTCTCCATAATATGCAGATGAAGGTGAGGGGCAGATGTATTTCCTGTATTTCCAAGCTTGCCGATTACTTGTCCTTTCATTACAAAATCCCCTTCCTTAACAGTTGTGCTGCCCGGTTTGAGATGAGCATAGAAAGCAAACTGTCCGTTAGGGAGTGCTAATATCACGTGATTCCCGTCAATTTCCTCAAGTGTTATTGCGCCGACTTGAGCTGGCAAAATAAAAGGGACTTGGTCCTGGAACTTATCTACAACCCTTACCACTTGGGCATCTGATACCGCGAGAATATTCTGATTATACCCTTCCCAGCTATCTAACATTTGCGGATCGCCGACATACAGACGATTCTCGCTATCTAGCTTCATCCAATCTATAGCATATCTCTGGGATATATGATTTTCACCGTTTACAGCAAGGTTTGATCTAACATGAGTAATGGAATCGCAGCAGCCGTTTACGGCGACCCAGCCTGAGCCCTCGAACGGAGGACCGAAAACAAATACGTCCTGTTTATCAACCTCTACAGGCGCTACATATGCGGAAATGCTATCTTGCTCGTCCGGCAACTCGAGAAACATTGTAACAAATTCAGGTAATCCGTCGGGACCTGTGACGGTCAGC
>JABAOE010008024.1_pt1 | contig 15985 bp, 16 predicted proteins | sample 7062141 | NCBI WGS metagenome assembly JABAOE01 (sample SAMN14538627, study PRJNA623070) | marine sediment metagenome | biome: marine biome [ENVO:00000428]; feature: marine pelagic biome [ENVO:01000023]; material: deep marine sediment [ENVO:00002113] | place: India: Gulf of Khambhat ... | reverse complement strand
GCATTGCCTGCCGATTGCGTGATGTTGCGCGCCTGGTGGGTGTTGGCGCCGACACCGAATGCGACGCGTACGCCGGCATCTGCGAGTATGCTGCCGGTTTCAAGACGCGCATTGATTTGATCGAAATTTTCGGGCAGGTTGGCGGTGCCATCGATAATCACCGAGACGTTCGCGGCGGCAAGTTCCGCTGCGAGCATCCACGATTCGGCACCGCCCACGATGATCGCGCTCAGGCCAAATTCCTGTGCCAGTTCGAGGACGACCTCGATGTCGCTGGCGCGATTGGCGTTGAAAATCATCGAACGGTCACCCGTCAGGACGCTGACCAGCGCATCCAGGTCGGTACGGCTGACTGAATAGTCGCGCCAATCGCCGCGATCGTAAGCCGGCTTGTTTTGTCGGTAGTCTCTTGCGTCAGTCAATGCAGTGCGCAGCTGTTGCACGGCGGCGGCCCGCGATCCGGCGGCAACCGAGCTGCCGGCCTCGCCGAGGTTGACCACGACAGCCGCACCGCGACGCGTCAGGTAATCGCCGCTGTCGCCCAGTTGCACGACGGAGGCGAGCCCGGACAGTACGCGGCTCGAGTTACCTGCCTCATCCGGTCTGCCGGCGAACGGCATAATGACCGCGCGTGTGACGCCTTCGATTCGCGCGATCGGGATGAGCGTGGAACGCCGGTTGTAGGCATCTGCAACATCGAATCCGGCTGCAAAGTCATCGCCCCTTTGCATGGCGTCGTTTGTACCGGCAACCATACGGACTTCGTTCAGCCCTAGCTGTCCCAGCGGGCTGAAAATGCCCGGCGTCACGATCTTGCCGCTTCCGTTGATCAGGATGGAGCCGTCAGGGACGTCGGCTCCGCTGCCAACTTCGGCAATACGGCCGTTCTCGATGACGACCGTTGCGTTTTCCTGTGTCCCTGCAGGACCGACCGTGTGGATGGTTGCATCGGTTATGGCAATCGTCTGCGCCGAGCCGGCGGTTGCGGCGAACAGCGAGATGACGGAAAGCAAATTCATCGAATATTTCACTGCGCACCTCCATGCAGGGCAGAGGTGCCGAGGCTGAAATCGGTCACGGGGTTAATCTCATCGTTGCCACGCTCATAAACGAGCGCACCATCGATATAGACTTTTTCTGCAAGCGTGTAGACGCTGAAAGGATTGCCGCTCCACACGGTGACATCCGCCATCTTGCCGGATTCCAGGGTGCCCGTAACATCGTCAATGCCGAGCGCCTTGGCGGCATTACTCGTGAACCAGCGCACCGCGCGCTCCGGTGCAATGTCGATGCCAACGCGTGCGGCGGCGCCGATTACTTTTGCGCTTTCCTGGTTTAGCCGTTGAATGCCGATATCGCTGTCGGAGTGCATCACGGTGCAAGCGCCGGCGCGATCGAGAATGGCCGCGCTTTCGCGAATGCCATCGAATGCTTCCATCTTGAAGCCGTACCAGTCCGCCCAGATGGCGGCACAGGTGTCGTTTTCGCGGAGCAGGTCAGCGACTTTGTAGGCTTCAACGGCGTGATGAAAAGCGGTGATCTTGTATCCGAATTCCTTCGCGATATCGAACATGATCGCCATTTCGTCGGCCCGGTAACAATGGTTATGCACGAGGATTTCGCCATCGAGAACGCCTGCCAGGGTCTCGAGTTTGAGGTCGCGTATCTGCGGCTGGCCCTGAACGTTCGTCGGTTCTCGCATCATCTTTCGGTAATGGTCAGCCTCGATCCAGGCACTTCGATAACCGGCAACGTTGCCCATGCGAGTCGATGGCGCCTGGCGCTGCCTGCCATACACGCGCTTCGGGTTTTCCCCGCAGGCCATCTTCAGCGCGTGCGGCGCGCCCGGAAACTTCATTTCCTGAACCGACTGCCCGGGTATGTTTTTCAGCGTGACGCCGCGCCCGCCGAACAGGTTCGCGGAGCCGGGCAGGATCTGCAGCGCTGTAACGCCACCGGCCAATGCCGCGACAAATCCCGGATCCTGCGTCCACACACTGTGTTCGGCCCAGACCTCGGCCGTGTTCGGCGCAGTCGCCTCATTGCCGTCCGAGTGGGCGTCGACCCCGGGAGAGGGATAAACGCCGAGATGCGAGTGCACGTCGATGACGCCGGGCGTGATCCACTTGCCGCTGGCGTCGACCACGACTTTGCCGCTCTCATCGAGAGCGCTGCCGACAGCGACGATCTTGCCGCCGTCCATGACAAGGTCGGCATTGTCGAGGCGCTCGCCGGTGCCGGTCAGGATCGTGGCGCCTTTGAGAATGGTCGCTTCGGACGGCAACGGCTCGTAGCGGCTCGCGTAAGGCGCCGGGCCGTCGTAGTCTGCGCCTGGTTCGCAGGCAGCCAGGAGAATGCAGGCCGACAACGGCAACACGCTGATTATCGTGGACTTCATGGTCGCTCCGGGATGTTCTGAATATCTTGTAGTTATTCGGATCGGTGCGGAGCATAGCAAAAAAACAGCGGGCGCATTGCCTCGTGTTTCGCAGGGCGGTGTTAAAGTTTCCGCATCGGGCCAGGCGGAGGCATCCATGAAGAAATTGCTTGTGGCGATCGCGTTTATCCTTCTGTCGCCGGGACTGACTGCGGACAACAGCCTCGATTTTCACGAGGATTATTACCTCGGTTTCTCACAAGGTGCCTACTATGGCCTGATGCTGGCCGGCATCGATTACCATGTCGCGTGGTGCATGAAATCGGAGCTTGCCCACGAGGCATCGGCGATGGGAAGCGGCGCCGAGTTCCAGTCGCAGCTGGAAAAAATGCTCGCCGATTGTCGCGACCGGTATCCGCCGCGCCACGCGGAATAAATCAGTAACGAGAGTTGCGCCTGTCGTATGAGTATCGCCGCACAAGAAATTGATAAGGGGGAATCATGAGCGAAGAGAGATTTGACGTTGCCGCTGGCAACGGGCTGCTGGATCGCAGGTTATTCCTTAAAGCGGGCGCCGCGGGAGGCGCAATGCTACTGACCGCAACTGCCGCGGGCGTGGAAAGGGAACAGTGGATGAAAGTGCCGGGCGGCCCGATGAGCGATAACGGCGCACCGTCTGCCCACGAATCGCATGTGAAACGCATAGCGATTGCCTCACAGCCGGGAACGACGGGGACCGGCGTCTCCCGCACCCCGCTCGAATACCTGGACGGGGTCATTACACCGAGTCGCCTGCATTTCGAGCGACATCACAGCGGTATTCCCGACATCAATCCGCAACAGCACCGGCTCGTGATTCACGGTATGGTCGACAGGGCCCTGTCGTTCAACCTCGATGCGCTCGCGCGATATCCGATGGTATCGAGGATCCAGTTCCTCGAATGCTCCGGCAACAGCGGCGCCTCGATCGCGCCGGAACCCGTGCAACAGAGCTGCGGCACCATTCACGGGCTGGTCGCGGCGAGCGAGTGGGGCGGCGTGCCCTTGTCGGTACTACTCGACGAAGCCGGCCTGAAACACGGCGCGAAATGGATCGTTGCCGATGGCGCCGATTCGGTAGTCATGAGCCGGAGCGTGCCGCTCGACAAGATCATGGACGATGCGATCGTGGCGCTCTATCAAAATGGCGAACGGCTACGACCGGCTAATGGTTACCCGATGCGCTTGTTTCTACCCGGCTGGGAAGGAAATGCGTCCGTGAAATGGTTACGCACGATCAAAATCATGGACCGGCCAGCAATGAGCAAGGACGAGACCTCGAAATACTCGGATCTCAACGATGAGGGAATCGCAACCCTGTTCACCTTTCCGATGGGCGTAAAGTCCGTGATTACGAGCCCGTCGCACGGTATGACGATGGGGCCGGCGGGTACCTACCAGGTCTCCGGAATAGCCTGGAGCGGCTCCGGCAAGATCCGTCGCGTCGAAGTATCGGCTGACGGCGGCCAGAGTTGGGCCGATGCGGCACTCGACGAACACGTGCTGTCGAAATGCCTGACGCGATTCCGCTCCGCCTGGCAATGGGATGGCGGGCCGGCAGTGATCATGAGCAGAGCCACGGACGAAACAGGCAGTGTACAGCCGACGCGCGTCCAGGTGCTGGAGGGCAGGGCGAACGGCGCGTTCTATCACTACAACGGCATTCAGGCCTGGGCAGTCAGCGAAAACGGGGGGGTTAACAATGTCTATGCGTAGTGCTGCATTGCTCCTTGCCATCGGCATGCTCGGAGCGCATGCCTTGTCCGCAGATGAGGGGCCCGGACTCGGGAAAGAATTGTCCGCCGATGAAATTGCCGCAATCGATTTCGCGGTCATGCCAGACGGCGACGGTCTGCCGCAGGGGTCCGGCAACGCGGTCACTGGCAGGGACGTTTACGCCAGACATTGCCTGGCCTGCCATGGCGAAAACGGGGCCGGCGGCGTAAACGACGCGCTCTCGGGCGGGCACGGATCGATTAAAGGCCCGATGCCGCAAAAAACAGTCGGCAGTTACTGGCCGTACGCGACCACGGTTTTTGACTACGTCCGCCGGGCGATGCCTTTGCAGACGCCGGACATTCTGTCGAACGACGAGACTTATGCAGTGACCGCTTACCTGCTGTTCGTCAGTGACATAATCGCCGCAGATGAGGAGATGAATGCCGAGTCGCTGCCAAATGTAAAAATGCCGAATCGCGACAATTTCGTCTGGGGTTACACGCCCGAACAAGCCAGAGACTAGCAAAAATGGGCGTTTCAGCGTCTCGAAAAACGGGTCTTTCGCCCCCTCCAGGGCGTGGATTATGGGCGGAACTGTGACCTCGCACACCGCGCTCGAAGCCGTGTATTTGCTAGTCTTTATGGTGTTCCTCGTGGATTGAAGGGTGGATTTGACAATGCAAAAGGAACTTGTGCTCACGGACAACCAGTTGCCGTCTAACGTACTTCGGGCGATCGAGGACGGCCGCAAGATCGAGGCTATCAAAATACTCCAGGAAGCCACTGGCCTCGGGCTGGCAAATGCCAAGGTGCTCGTCGACCGCGTTTCGCGCACGCATGGCCCGAAGAGAGAAATCGTCTCTTTCAAAGATGAGCGCAGTGGCGCCGGAAAATGGTTGGCCTCGCTCGCTGCCGTAATAATGTTGGCAACAGCCTGGTTCTTCTACCAGGGCACCTGGTAGAAGCCCTGTTCAAATTTGCGCTGCGTCCCGCGGTTTCACCGTTTTGCGCGCGTGGTTCCCCGCTTTAATATTTGCGTTTATCATATCGCCATCAGGGTTGGCCTGAATATTGAGGATGTCTAATGACCACCAACGATGAACCAATGGATCACGTGCCACCCGAGGAAATGGCGGACGATAAAGGAGTGCCCTCTGACCTCGAAAGAAATGTCAAGGAGAAATCGACCTGGGTAAGGCTGTTTTTCATGGTCGTTTTCGCCATTCTCTATGGATTATCCCGCTTTGTAATCGGTGCCGTTGTCATCATTCAATTCTTCTACGTGTTATTCACGGGGGAGACAAAGGCCGAGCTGAAAACCTTTGGCCACTCGCTAGCGATCTACTCATACGAAATCATCGAGTACCTGACGTTCAACACCGACAGAAAGCCGTTTCCTTTTGAGGGAGAATGGCCGATGTCGCTGCCGCAGGACTGAGTAACGGCTGATCCGTACGACATTGTGAACCAGGGCCCGGGCACGGCAGCGAAGTTGCGTCCGGGCTTTTTTGAGGTCGGTTCCAATGAATCTTGAATCTCTGCAATCCGACTGGGCCGTATGGCTCTCCCTGGCCGCGATTCTGGTCGCGCTGGTAGCGATTACGCCGAGGCTCCTGCAAAGAACCTCCAAAGCCAAACTCAAGCGCGTCGTAGCCGACATGAAAAAAGCGCGAAAGGATCTGCGAAAGACGATTCGCGCGACACGAAAGCGCGAGAAAAAGCTGCGAAAACTTCAGCAACGTGCCGAGCGGGTCAAACCGCGCGTTCTGCAGGAAGTGCAAGAAGCGGTCGCTGATGCGCATGCGCTGCAAAAGATTCTCAACGACAAAGTCATGGTTACCGAGAATCATGTGCGCCGAGTCATCCACGATGAATTTCCACCCACCGAACACGATCGCTTGCGCAGGAAGTACCTGCCTCAGGACATCAAGGACGGGCGCCCGTTCTCATTCTGAAAGACTAGCTGTAAGTAGATATACGAATACACCGGTTCCCGGAGGCTCCCCGAGAATTCCTGCACCCAAGGGCAAGATACAGGTTCAGGTAACTCGAATGATTGAATTGGTAATGACAGCATGCGAGATACTCGGCCCTTTGGCCGTCGTTATCATCGGCATTACTTTATTCGGTATTGCGATGGGCAAGATCAAAGTCTGATCCCGCGCTCGAATTCTCCAACCACCCGTCCCAGCCTGGCCCGCGTACTACGCGACCCGGAGTTGCGCCCGTGTGCCTGCCGTTTCTCAGCACCTGCTCGCCATTGACAAATACGTGCCGGACGCCGCTTGCGTACTGATGCGGTTCTTCGAACGTAGCTTTATCCGAGATCCGCTCCGGGTCGAAAACCACGACATCGGCAAAATAACCCACGCTCAGGCGGCCACGGTCTGCATCGATGCCGATGTTATGCGCGGGCAGTGAGGTCAGGCGACGTATCGCTTCCTGCATTGTGATTATCTTTTCCTCGCGCACGTATTTGCCCAGCAGTCTCGAGAAGTTGCCGTACGCCCGCGGGTGCGGATTGGATTCCATGAATACGCCCTCAGCGGCCGGCGCGCCGGCATCGGAGCCGAAACTGATCCAGGGCTTTTGCAGTTTCCTTTTGATATTGTTTTCCGACATCAAGAAATAAATGGCGTCTACGCGGCTGTCATCTTCGATCACAAGATCGATCGCGGTCTCGGCCGGATCCGCATTACGCTCATCTGCGACCTCCTGCAGCGTCTTGCCGGTCAGTGGTCTCAGGCTCTCGTTCTTGAAACCGACCAGGAGGATGTTCTCGGGACCGGCGGCGACGTAAAAATTTTCCCAATCATCCGTTGGTTGTTTCATTTCCTCTACCACACGGACCCGAATTTCCGGGTCTTTGAGACGCGCAACCCAGGCGTCGTGCCCGCCTTCCTGGACCCACAAGGGCATCGTTGCGTAAAGGCCCGTGGATCCGGCGGTGTAGGTGTACATGTCAGCCGTGATTGGCAGCCCAGCCGCACGAGCCGCATCGATAAGTTCAAACACGTTGCCGAGTTTGTAATAGTTGTTTTTGCCGGCGGCTTTCAGATGGTAGATTTCGGCCGGTGCGCCGGTGATGCTCGCGATCTTGATCAATTCCTGCACGCCTTCTTCCAGGCGATTACCTTCGGAGCGAATATGCGAGATATAAGCGCCGCCGTACTCGTCGGCGGCGCTGACCAGTGCGATGAGTTCATCGGTGTCGGCAAAATTGGCCGGCGCGTAAATGAGCGATGAGCCGACCCCCAGTGCGCCTTCCCGCATCGCCTGGCGAACCAGCTCCTGCATGCGTGCCAGTTCCTCATCCGTTGGCGGCCTGTCTTCGTAACCGATCTCGTGGACGCGGAGCGTCGTCGCTCCGACGTACGACGCAACGTTTGGAGAGATACCCTTTGCTTCCAGGTGCTCAAGGTACTCGCCGAGCGTCGTCCATGCGATGTCATACTTGAGGCTCCCTTGCCGCTCGAGTGCTTCTGCTTTCATCGTTTCGTTGAGCGGACCCATGGACCGGCCTTCACCCATTACCTCGAGCGTGACACCCTGCTTGATATCACTCAAACCTCTGCCATCTACGATAAGAGACTCCGTGGCCCAGGAGAGCATGTTGATAAAACCGGGCGCCACGGCCAGGTCTTCCGCGTCGATGTCGATGGCGCCCGTCGAGTCAGACAGGTCGCCGATCACCGCGATTCGATCGCCGCTGATCGCGAGATCGGCAATCAGCGGGTCGTTACCGAGCCCGTCATAAATGCTGCCGCCACGGATGATGACATCGTAATCCGCATCTCTCGGACCGGGTACACATGCCAGCAAGGCGAGCGTCACTGTCGCGAGAACCAGCCCTGAAAATTTCCTCATTGATATTCCCCTGCGGCTACATCGAAGCCGCAACTGATTCTACATCCCGCCAGACTCTGAGCAGGTTGCCGCCGAGGATCTGCCTTATATCTTCCTCGCTGTAACCTCGGCGCAGTAAACCTTCCACCAGGTTCGGATAACTGGACACGTCTTTCAGTCCAGTAGGCAAACTGTCACCAACACCGTCGTAGTCCGATCCGATGCCGACATGATCGATACCGGCCAGGTTAACGACGTGATCGAAATGATCGAGCACATCATCAAGCGTGGCATAGGGATAGGGCCCATGCGTCTGTGCGTATTGGGCATTGAAGGATGTCCGCGCCTCACGCGTTGCCTCGATGCCGTTTGCTTCACGATGTGCGTCGAAAGCGTCACCTCTTGCGGTGTTAAAATCGTTTGCAGCCTTTGTCAGAAACGCTGATCCAAAGTTGATCATCACGACGCCGCCGTCTTCAGCCAGGCGTACGATCATGTCGTCGTTGATATTGCGTTCCCAGCCAGGCGTGAAGTGGCGCGCTGACGAATGTGACGCAATGGCCGGCGCAGCGGTTATCTCCATGACATCCCAAAATGCCTCATCGGACACGTGACTGATGTCTACCATGATGCCGAGGCGATTCATTGCTTTGACTACCTCGATACCAAATTCGCTCAGCCCACCCCACTGCTTGTTGTCGTCATAAGACGAATCAGAAATATGATTGGAAAGACTATGTGCCAGCGTGATGTAGCGAATACCGCGATCATAGAAATATTCGAGGTTCTGCAGGTCGCCTTCAATCGGTGAACCATTCTCCATTCCCATCGGTAGCGAGATAATTCCTTGCGCGAAGTGCTCCTCAACATCGTCAGGAGATAGTGCAATTGCGTACTTGTCAGGCGATTCACGGACAATGCGATTGACGAGATTGATAAGTTGATCTGCAACTTCCTTCGATCGCCCTTCTTTTTCGAGACTGGCTGGCGTGTAAATCGACATGAATGGCGCGTTCAGTCCACCAATTACGGCACGCGGATAGTCGTAGTCTCCGCCGGCCGTAGCCAGTGAAACGTCTTCCCATGCGCGGTGAATTCGGGCAGGAACATCGATATGGGTATCAATAACGATCGAATCCTTGACCATTTCCATGGCCTGTGCGGCCGGGTCGGATGGCGTAGTCGCCTCCGCGGATTCAGGGTCGGCTTGCTGGGCTGGTCCGCATGCGCTCAACAAGATCAATGTCCACAATGCGGTGAAAGAGCGTACAGACATTACATTTGCGTTTAGTAATAAGTCTTTTATGGTTACGGACGCCAGACGACATACAGGGAAATGATGACTGGATTCACTATGACGACCTTACCAGCGCGCGCAATGCTGCCCAATTGCCGGATTCTTCGGCATCGACGATTCGCTCATACATTTCGGCATTAAGCGATTCGATGGCACTGATGATTTCGTCAAATCGCTGGTCGTCACGTAATGATTCGAGATACGGATCATCATCAAGAAGCCAGCTGTCATAAGCGATGGAGCCCCGATAACCCTCATCGACAGCAGTACGCAACGCCTGCAGAGCATCTTCCTTGCGTCCCAGGAGCGCCAGGATTTGGACATCACGGATTCCGTGTCCAAACATACCAGTCCTCGGCAGTGACTGCACGACCGGAAGCGTGGCGGTCAACAATTCGATACCACGATTTCTGTCGCCAATCTGTAATTCCACAAAGGCAAGTTTGAGAATGTCGCGGATCGTGAAGCGGTCAATCTGCAAATCCGAATCCCGCGCAAGGATCGGATTGCTACGCATCACATATTCACGAGCTTTGTCAAAATCTCCGACAACAAGCGCAAGGTCAGTCGCAATAACGTGCGCAATTGGCAAGAATGTCTCGTCTATTTCGATAACGGCAGAGAGAAGTTCCAGGGTTCCAGGCAAGTCGCCGTCAAGATAAAGATGAAAAGCGGGTACCAGTGGCCTGAATGGATGATCTGCGGGGAAAGCTTCCAAATTCGCGCGTGCCTTTTCGATTTCACCGAAAAGCGCATAAATGCCGATAGCCATATTGACGCCAACCGCCGGATCGGTACTCAGTTCTCTGGCTGCATGAACCCATGCCAATGATTCATCGAATCTGCCCATGCCCAGCAGGTGGGCAGCGATGTACTGGTAGGGAATCGGCCACTCGGAATGAATCTCGATCGCGTCCAGCCACAGTTTGAGGGCGACGTCGTTCTGGCCCTGTTGCGCATACAGCGCCGGAAGGTTCACGTAGGGAATACGTCCGAGCGGATCGAGCTTCATCGACTTGTGATACAGCCCGATTGCGTCCTCGTAACGCTGTTCGGTATCGCGTAATGAGGCAAACCACATATAGGCTTGCGCATGGTTCGGGTTCAGCGAAATGGCGTATTCGAATGCCGCCTCTGCCTCCAGGTTCTCGGTGCCGATCCGCGTTTCCCTCCATTGGTCGAGCTTTAACAATCCCTCGGCTGCATAAGCATCGGCCAGTTCAGGATCCAACTGCAGCGCCACGTCGAGGTTTTCCTGTGCAATTTGCAAGGCCTCTTCCCGATTCAGCGCATTGTGATTAATTAAAAGCAACAGCGTACACTCCGCAAGTGCGGCGTAAGCTTCGGCGTACTCGGGATCCAGTTCGATCGCCTGTTCGAACTGACCTCGTGCCTCCAATAAGGTGTCGAGTCGGCGAAGGTTGAGATTGTCGCGCCCGGATACATACAGACTATAGGCTCGGATATCCTGGGTAGGAATACTCGGAATACTGTCCTCCGGTTCCGGCATGAGGGTCGCCTGCAGGGCACCAGAGATCGCAGCAGAGATATCGCTCTGAATCGCAAAAATGTTTTGCATTGTGAGCTGGCGATCGTAGGTTTGCGCCCACAGGTGTTCATCGGTTACCGCATCGATCAATTGCACGTTGATCCTGACATTGTCACCGATCCGCTGAACCGTGCCTTCAAGCAGGGTATCGACGCCGAGTTCCTGACCGATCTGCCGCAGGTTCTTGCTCGTGTTGCGATATTCGAGCACGGATGTCCTCGAAATGACTTTCAGCGAGCCAATGCGGGCAAGTTTCGTCAGCAGGTCATCATGAATGCCATCGACAAAAATAATGTTATCGGGATCGGTGCTGAGGCTGGTAAATGGCAAGACGGCAATCGATCTTCGTAACGCCTGGGACGTGTCCTCCGCTGGCCCGACGCCGCCCCTTATTCCCGTGACATTGAATGTGATCGATACCGCGAGCGCGATTATCAGAAGAGCAATAATCGCGTAGTTGAACTTTTGCTTTGCCGCGGACGTACCCAGCATCGTGCGGTCAACGTCCTTGTCGAGCTTGACGCCTTCGGGTGTGATCTCGAAAATCCAGGCGGCGACCAGGGCAACCAGAAAACCCGCCATGACGAGTATCACGTAGACCTGGAATATGCTCTCGTCCGCGCCGAAAGTCGGCAGCAGCACAGAGCCCGCCTCGATGATGATCCAGGCAACCAGCGCATAGGCAGCCGCCACGCGAAGGACGTTACGGCGTCTCAGTTCAGATACGAATGAGCCCATGGGGGCAAGTATAAAGGATATGGCGGCGCTCAGAAGCGTTCGCGAAGTTTGTCACCAATTTCGACCACTGCATCCACCAGCGCCTCGAAGTCAGAGCCTCTGCTGCGGTGGTTGCAGATCGCCACTCGAATCGAGAATCGCGAATTGAGCACGGTAGACGATGGCAATGCGATGCCGCGTTCGTGCAACAGAAGCAGGATCTCCGCGTTCAGGTCGTCCTGGCTAGCGTCGCTGCGACTGTTATCGACGTATCGAAAATTGACGATATTCATCGCGGTAGGCGCCAGCAATTCCAGTTCTTCGCGGTTTTCGATGAGCCGTGTGAGGTACCTCGCTTGCTGAATGTTCTGTTCGATTTGCTGTCCGTAGCGGTCAGTTCCTTCCGTTTTCAACGCGGTCCATGCGCGCAGCGCCTTGAAGGACCGCGACAGCTGAACCCCGTACTCGGACAAGTTCACAGGCCCCGAGGCAAGGCCCCTGTCAAATTTACGCAGGTAGGAGGGGATAACAGAGAACGTATTGCGATGGGTGTCCGCAGATTTGATCAACACGCAACCGCAGTCGTACTGGACGTAAAGCCATTTGTGTAAATCGAATGCGAGTGAATCCGCATGCTCGATTCCGTCAACGAGATGGGCTGAATCGGGAGACAGCCGCGCGAATGCGCCGAAAGCCGCGTCGGTATGCAGCCACAGGTCCTCTGTTCTTGCGATGTCTGCCAGTTCCTCGAGCGGATCAATTGCCCCAGTGTTGACAGTTCCTGCCGTCGCAATGATGCAGGCCGGTAAATGTCCGGCGTCACGGTCGGCCCGTATAGCAGTCCGCAATGCGTCCGCATCGATTGTAAAGTCGTCTTTGACCGGGACGATCCGCAGCGACTTCGAGCCAAGCCCGAGCAGTTCAACCGCTTTGCGAAGGGACGAATGCCCTTCAGCCGACATGTAGTACATGAGCCGCGGATAGTCTCTGACGTTCACACCCTCCTCGCGGACGTCATAAGGCGCAGCGTGAGTGCGCGCCACCGCCAGCCCCACCAGGTTGGCCATTGATCCGCCGCTCACCAGTAAGCCGCTGGCGTCGGCCGGATAGCCGAGAAGCGACTTGAACCAGTTCAGGACCTGCAGTTCGACGTAGCTCGACGCCACCTCGTCGAATCCGAGACTCGCAGAGTTCATCGCCGACGCGACCAGGTCCGCAATCAGTTGCGTCGGCGTGCCGGTGCCGCCGACCCAGCTCCAGAATCGCGGGTGAATGTTGCCAGTCGGGTAGGGCAACACATGTTCTCGAATCTGCTCGTAAACCCGGTCGCGGTCCATGCCTTGTCGCGGCACGGGCTCTTCGAAGAGTCGTCTGGCCGCCCGCGGTAACGGCTGCCATGCAGGCCGGTCGCCGACGGTCCGCAGATACTCGAGCATATCGTCGAAAGCCTGGTGTCCCAGTCGCCTCAGTGCCTCCCAATCCTCCGGGTCCAGCGATTTCTCTTCTGCAGGAGACATAATTTGACTGGCTTCAGCGCTCACGGCATTACCTCATGAAATCAATAAAAACAGGGGAAAGGCCTGTCCAGTATGCGGAGAAATGCCCGCATGGCAACACACAATTCCCTGTGGGCCCTGCTTGCACACTCGTAAACTCTCTAGCACGAATCGCTCATTTTACATAAGTTTATTGACTTCCTATCAAACTGATATCAGAATGATATCTATGTATGAGAGAGGAACAGACATGATTCGCGAGAACGTTAGAAAAGTACCGTCCGGATACCTGATGCTGGTTGTGATCTTTGTATTACAGCTGGCAACGTTTTATTGGCTCTATCAGTCCATACTCGCGCAGTCCGTTGCGCAAATTATCTCTGCGGCAATCGCGTCGCTGCTCGTGGCCATTCTCTGGGCGGGATTCTTCATGGTGCAGCCGAACGAGGCGCGGGTGCTGCAGCTGTTCGGCGCCTACACCGGGACGGCGCACGAACCGGGTCTTCGCTGGGCGAATCCGTTTTACACCAAGAAAGCCGTCTCCACGCGAGTCAGGAACTTCGAGAGCGGCAAGCTCAAGGTAAACGACTTGCGCGGCAGCCCGATCGAGATCGCAGCCGTCGTCGTTTGGAAAGTGATCGACACCGCGGAAGCGGTGTTCGAAGTCGACAACTACGAAGAATTTGTGACCATACAGAGCGAATCCGCGTTGCGCAATCTGACGACGACATACCCGTACGAACCGCATGAGGGAGATGGCTTGGGTTTGCGCAGTGATCCCACGGAAATCTCGCAAGCGCTGCGCAAAGAAATACAGGACCGCCTGGACAAAGCCGGTGTCAATGTCATCGAAGCGCGCATCAGCCATCTCGCGTACGCGCCGGAAATAGCGAATGCAATGTTGCGAAGGCAACAGGCATCTGCGGTCATCGCCGCGCGAACGCAGATAGTCGCGGGTGCAGTCGGCATGGTGCGCATGGCGCTCGAGCAACTCAAGGAAGAACAGGTCGTGGATCTCGACGAAGAACGCAAGGCGGCGATGGTCGGCAACCTGCTTACCGTTCTGTGCAGCGAGGAGGGCGCGCAGCCGGTACTGAACACGGGTTCCTTGTATTCCTGATCAAGTAGTTTCGATGAGTACCCGCAAGGCGTTCGCGCTTCGCATCGACAAGAAGACGCTCGATGCGATGCACCGCTGGGCCGATGATGATCTGCGCAGTCTCAATGCGCAGATCGAATTCGTTCTGCGGGACGCATTGCGCAAGGCGGGTCGCCTGCCGAAGCCTGCTGCGGAAGAAAAACAGCAGAAATAAACAATCGATGCAGTGCTAGACTGAGGGCATAGTGAACCTGTTATCCCTCATCCTGATCTTCCTGGGCCTGATCGTGGCCGTCTCCATCTGTTACGTTGCCTGGGAGCTGTCATCCGGTTTCTGGGACCCGGCGGATAAAAAAGAACCAGGCGGACCGAAAGAGTCGAAAGGTCCACCCGGTTCTTAGACGGAGCGGGGAGCTCCTTTGCCTCTGGCCCAAGAGTCAGAGGCCCTGACGTCTGATTCAAATCGCTAGTTGCGTCGTCGCGCCCTGTTGCTGCGTCCTTGACCACGATTCGCCGGCGCCGACTTATTCGTCGTGCTTTGTCGCTGCACCGCTGGCCGTGTGGGCTGTCGTTGCGGAGGCGCCTGCCGCTGTACGGCTGGGCGTGTGGCCTGGCGGCGTGGTGGCGCCTGCCGCTGTACTGCCGGACGCGTCGCCTGCCGCTGCACCGGTGCCTGGCGTTGCACGGCCTGGCGTGTTGGTGTCGGGGTCGCCCTGGTCGTTCGCGGCGGCGTGTTTCGCTGTACCGCCTGCCGGTTCTGGCGCACGTTCGCGTTCCGTGCCGCCAGCCGTTGAGCGCCCGCATTCGATGTCACATTCCTGTTCGCTCTGGCCGCGTCGGTGTGTTGACGATTGCGCTGCCGATTCTCGGTGCTGGCAGTTCGATTACTGCCGTTGTTCAAAACAGCCGTCTGCCTCCGATTTGCAGTGGCGTTTTGGCGCGAGCGATTTGCATTTCGCTCTACTCGTGGCCGCGTGTTGTTGTTCGCGGTGACGTCGGTGCGCGGTCTTTGTCGCTGGTGCGTGCGCGTGCGGTCATTCGAACGCCTGTCGATACTTCCGCTGTCCCTGTCGCCACCAGAGTAGTGATAGTTCCGCACCCTCTGCGTTGCCGGGCGTGCGCCGCTGCGGTGATGCCGTGGACGCCAGAAGTCGCCATCCCGGTAACGATGTCGCGATGCGCGGTATGTTCCACGGCTATACCAGTAGTTGAACACCGAGATGCTCGGGCGCCTGTAGTAGTGCCCGTAATAATGGTGCCCGTAATACGGGTGTCCCCAGTAACTCGGGTGATGCACGTGCAGGTAATGGTTGTGCCAGCCGATCGTGAACGCGGTCGTGACACCCCAGAAGTAACCGCTCGCAAACGAATAGCCTGCGGGGTAGGGGTAGTAATAGACCGGGTAGGCATACGGATAGTAGTGATATACGCGTCGCGGCTGGTACACGACGACCTCTTCCGGTTCGTAATACGGGACGTAGATGATTTCCTCGTCAACCGGTTCGATCTCGATGACGCCGTCCTCGTTGCTCACGGTTTGCCGTTCATCGGACTCCAGGTTACCGGCCGCGTAAGCGCGCTCGCGGAAAGATTCGACCGCGGCAAGCACATCGACCTGCTGGTTGACGACCGCCTCGCCGAGTTGCCAGGTCCAGTCGATTTCCTTGTCCATCATGTAGACGACTTCGGGATAGTTGAGCAGGGCAACGACGGACTCATCCCACGACTCGTCCGGCTCGAGGGAGCTGTCCTTCGCGAGTTCGTCCAGGAAGCGTGCGGCCTGCACGATTTCGAGCGGATAGGTCGATGCGGGCAAGACGATGGCGAGCAGGTCGTCCGGGTACAG
>JABAOE010004216.1_pt3 | contig 16000 bp, 13 predicted proteins | sample 7062141 | NCBI WGS metagenome assembly JABAOE01 (sample SAMN14538627, study PRJNA623070) | marine sediment metagenome | biome: marine biome [ENVO:00000428]; feature: marine pelagic biome [ENVO:01000023]; material: deep marine sediment [ENVO:00002113] | place: India: Gulf of Khambhat ... | reverse complement strand
GCCCGGTTGCCGGCCTCGTGGAGGACAGATCAGACGTTTAGGGGAGGCCAAAAACCCCTTTTGTGCCTTTAATTTAGCTAGGCTCTTTGCTAAAATTCGCTGCCGGAAAAACAACGATGGGCCAGGGGCCCATTTTTTATTTGTATCGCTGCTGAAGATGGACCTACTGAAATTGCTGGAACGAACGCTGCCGGGCCTCGGATACGAGGTTGTGGATGCTGAGCGCTCGAACCACGGCAAGTTGCTCAGGGTGTTCATCGATAAGCCGGACGGCATTAGCGTGGACGATTGTGCTGCGGTCAGCAATCACCTGTCTCATTTGTTTCAGGTCGAAGGCGTTGACTATGATCGTCTGGAGGTTTCCTCTCCGGGTCTTGATCGTCCCTTGAGGCAGGTGAAGGATTTTCAGCGCTTCGAAGGCGAAAAGGCGTCGGTGCGCACGAACATGGCCCATAACGGGCAACGCAATTTTGTCGGCATTCTCAGGGGTGCCGATTCAGAAACGTTGAAGCTGGAAATCGACGGCACTCTGGTGTCGCTGGAGATGGCCGATATCCGGAAGGCGCGTCTGATTCCGCAACTCTAGATTTTGGAGATAGAGATAATGCGCCGCGAGCTATTGATGTTGGTAGATGCCCTTGCGAGGGAAAAGAACGTTGCGAAGGACATTGTCTTTACCTCGCTTGAACTTGCCCTTGCCTCTGCGACCAAGAAGCGTTTCAAGGAAGACGCCGATGCCCGCGTCGCAATTGACCGTGAGACCGGCGACTACGAGAGTTTTCGCAGGTGGCAGGTCTTGCCCGAGGAAGAGATTGAGGAGCCGGCCAAACAATTGACTTTAGAACAAGCAAGAGAGCGTGATCCGAATGTCGAGCTCGGGGGATTCGTTGAAGAGCCCCTGGAGCCGATCGAGTTCGGTCGCATCGGGGCGCAAGCGGCAAAGCAAGTCATCTTGCAGAAGATCCGTGATGCCGAGCGTGAACAGATCCTCAACGACTTTCTTGAGCGCGACGAATTTATTGTCACTGGCAGCATCAAGCGGATGGAGCGCGGCAACGCCATTATCGAATCGGGACGTATTGAAGCGATACTGCCTCGGGACCAGATGATCCCAAAAGAAAACCTGCGGATCGGTGATCGTGTGCGCGCATATTTACTAAAAGTAGATCGTGCAGCGCGTGGCCAGCAGTTGATCCTGTCGCGCACGGTGCCCGAATTTCTGGCGAAGTTGTTCGAGCTTGAGGTGCCAGAGATTGAGGAAGGATTGCTCGAAATCAAGGCGGCGGCGCGGGACCCGGGTTCGCGGGCCAAGATTGCTGTCAAGTCTAACGATCAACGCATAGATCCAATTGGCACTTGTGTCGGTATGCGTGGTTCGCGTGTGCAGGCTGTGACGGGGGAACTTGCCGGCGAGCGTGTTGACATCGTCTTGTGGTCGCCCGAGCCAGCGCAGTTCGTGATCAATGCTTTGGCGCCCGCTGAGGTCAGCAGGATTACCGTTGATGAAGAGAAACACAGCATGGATATCGTCGTGGACGAGGACAATCTGGCGCAGGCGATTGGCCGGGGTGGCCAGAACGTGCGTCTTGCCAGCGAGCTGACCGGCTGGGAACTGAACATCATGACGGAGGAGGAGTCGCGCCAGAAGAGCGAAGAGGAATTCTCCGAGATCCGCGCTGTGTTCATGGAAAAACTCGACGTGGACGAGGAATTGGCCGACGTGCTCGTGCAGGAGGGCTTCACCACGCTCGAGGAGGTCGCCTACGTTCCGCTTGGTGAGATGTTAGAAATCGAGGGATTCGACGAGGAGACGGTTGAAGAGTTGCGAAGTCGCGCACGCAATTCCTTGCTGGTGCAAGAAATTGCCAGTGAGGAGCAAATGGAGAACATCGACAGCGATCTCCTCAATCTCGAGGGTATGGACGGTGAGACTGCTCGTCAGCTTGTGGCAAAGGGAATCACTACTCAGCAAGACCTTGCGGATCTTGCGGTGGATGATCTTGTCGAATTGATTGAAATGGACGTTGAGCGTGCCAAGGAACTGATCATGGCTGCTCGCGCCCCATGGTTTGCGGAAAGTTAAGGAGCCGGAGGCGCTAAATGGCCAAAGTAAACGTCGCCCAGTTCGCCACTGAGTTGAAGCTGCCGGTTAAAAAACTGGTGGAACAGCTCAAGGCTGCTGGCGTCAAGAAGGCGTTGAGCGAAGAGACCGCTCTTACCGAAAGCGACAAGACCAAGTTGCTCGAGTACCTGCGCAAGTCACATGGGGCGACCGAGAGCAAGAAGCGCATCACTCTGACGCGGCGACAGACGTCCGAGATTCGAAAGACCGATGGACGAGGGCCAGCGCGAACGATCCAGGTGGAGGTCCGCAAGAAGCGCGTGCTCGTCAAGCGTGATGCGGTTGCGGAGAAAGAGGCAAAGGCAGACAAAGCGGCTGCAGCGAAGCCAATGGTGGATGCGGAGCAGGAAGCCACTCGCAGCGAGGAGGCGCGCAAGCAGGCCGAGTTAATTGCACGACAGGCAGCGGACTTGGCAGCAAAGGAGAAGGCGCGTAAGCGCAAGGCGGATAAAAAGGTCGAGAAGGCCGCTACCAAGACAGTGGAAGCGGAAAAGCAGCCAGCCAAAGCTGAGGAAAAGGCAGCGAAAGAGGCGGCACCAGCGACCGTGGCCAAAAAGGTGACGACGGAGGGAACGCTACACAAACCGGCCGGAAAACCATCTGCGAAAAAACCACCCAAGAAAACACCCCCGGCGTGGAGAGAAGACGCTGGTCGCCGACGTACCATGAAGACGCGCGGGGCAGTGTCGGTTGGTGGAGAGGGCTGGCACACTCGGGGCCGTCACCACAAGACAAAAAGCGAGCATGCTCAGCAGGAGCCACAGACGCCGGTTGAACCGATTGTTCGCGAAGTCTTGATTCCAGAGACCATTAGTGTCTCGGAGCTTGCACACAAAATGTCGGTCAAGGCGGCTGAAGTCATCAAAGCGCTGATGAAAATGGGTCAGATGGTGACCATTAACCAGGTGCTCGATCAGGAAACAGCAATGATTGTCGTCGACGAGATGGGGCACATTTCCAAGAAGGCAAAAACTGTTGATCCGGAGGCGTTCCTCGAGGCTGAAGGCGAACGGGAAGGCATTCCGCTGGAGCCACGTGCACCGGTTGTGACGGTGATGGGTCACGTGGACCACGGTAAGACGTCATTGCTCGACTACATTCGTCGCAGCCGCGTTGCAAGTGGCGAAGCTGGCGGAATTACCCAGCACATTGGGGCTTACCACGTCGACACTCCGGGCGGGATGGTGACATTTCTGGACACGCCCGGACACGAAGCATTCACGGCCATGCGCGCGCGGGGTGCAAAGGTCACCGATTTGGTCATTTTGGTCGTCGCTGCCGACGATGGCGTGATGCCGCAAACTGTTGAGGCAATTCACCACGCAAAAGCAGGCGACACGCCAATCGTGGTTGCTGTTAACAAGATCGACAAACCTGAAGCCAATCCGGAGCGCATCAAGCAAGAACTTGCGCAGCGTGAAGTAGTGCCTGAGGACTGGGGCGGCGACACGATGTTCGTGGAAGTTTCGGCGAAAACCGGACAGGGTATCGATCAACTTCTCGAGGCGGTGCTATTGCAGGCGGAAGTCCTCGATCTGAAAGCGGCGAGGGATGTCCCTGCGCGGGGTGTTGTCATCGAGTCGCGTCTGGACAAAGGACGAGGTCCGGTCGCAACCGTTCTGGTTCAGACTGGGACACTCAAACGCGGCGACATCGTGTTGGCCGGCGCTGTGTTCGGTCGCGTGCGGGCCATGCTCGACGAGAATGGTCAGCAGATACAGCAAGCCGGGCCGTCGATACCAGTCGAGGCTCAGGGTCTTTCGGATGTTCCGACGGCTGGCGAAGAAGTCATTGTTCTCGGGGATGAGCGCAAGGCGCGCGAAATCGCTCTGTTCCGGCAAGGCAAGTTCCGTGAGGTCAAGCTGGCGAAGCAACAAGCCGCAAAGCTCGACAACATGTTCGACCAGATGAAAGCAGGCGAGGCCAAGACGCTTGCCTTGATTATCAAGGCAGACGTGCAGGGTTCCAGCGAAGCGTTAGCGCATGCTCTGGGCAGGCTTTCAACTGACGAAGTCAAAGTCAACATTGTTCATTCCGGAGTAGGCGGAATTACTGAATCGGATGTCAACCTAGCGCTGGCCTCGAATGCGGTGTTGATCGGCTTCAACACGCGCGCTGATGCGATGGCGCGCAAATTGATTGCGGCGCACGGCATCGATGTCCATTACTACAACGTCATCTATGACGCGGTGGATGAAGTCAAGGCGGCGTTGAGTGGCCTGCTTGCACCTGAAAAGAAAGAGAATGTGCTCGGCATTGTCGAGGTTCGGCAGGTTTTCCGCATTTCGAAAGTCGGTACTGTCGCCGGCTGTTTCGTTCAAGAAGGTGTTGTCAGACGTGGCGCCTCGGTGCGGCTTCTCCGAGACAATGTCGTTATCCATGATGGTGAACTCGACTCGCTGAAGCGCTTCAAGGAAGATGTTCGTGAAGTGAAATCGGGATTCGAGTGCGGGCTTTCGATCAAGAGCTTTTCTGATATCAAGGAAGGTGACCAGCTTGAGGTCTACGAAGTCGTGGAGGTGGCACGCACCCTTTGATTTTGAGTCCTGAGGGTGAGTGCGAAGGTAAGATCGCTTGGCGAAACACACGCCACGGACCGGACGTCTTGCGGATCAGATTCAGCGTGACGTGGCGGAACTGATACGCTCTGAGTTGAACGATCCGCGGGTCGAGCTGGTGACGATTACGGGAGTTGAAATCAGTGCTGATTACTCGCACGCGCGCCTATTTTTCACCACGCTGCGGGGAGATGACGCGGTAGAACCAGCACTCGAGGGTCTGCGAAGTGCGTCTGGCTTTCTGAGGTCGCGTCTGGCAAAAGCACTGCCTATTCGAACAGTCCCTGAACTGCATTTTGAATACGATGAGTCGATCCAACGTGGGACGCGGCTCTCGCGGCTGATCGATGAGGCTGTTGGCAAGCCCATGGGCGAAGACTGAAGGTTTGCTAGAGACAAACAAGGCGTCTCACCGCACGCCTAACGAGAGTCCGAATGGCGTGCTGCTGCTGGATAAACCGTCCGGACTGACGTCAAACGCAGCCCTGCAAAAAATCAGGCGGTTGTATTCGCGGGCGAAGGCGGGACACACAGGCACGCTCGATCCACTCGCCTCGGGGTTGCTGGCAGTATGCTTCGGAGAAGCGACGAAATTTTCCAATCCGCTGCTCGAAGCCCGCAAATCCTATCTGGCAACAATGCGTCTGGGATGGCGCAGTACCACTGGCGATGCGGAGGGTGAACTGACCAAGATCGCGCCACCAGATTTTGATCGACGAGCCCTGCGCCGTGCCATCAGCGACCTGAGCGGGCCCATCGAGCAGGTGCCGCCAATGTATAGCGCGGTCAAGATCAAAGGCCAGCCGCTGTATTCGCTTGCGAGAAAGGGCGTTAGCGTCGAGCGTGTGGCTCGTCAGGTTCACATCTACCAACTCGACATGGTGCGTCGTTTTGATGAAAGCCTCGAAATCGCTGTTACATGCAGCAAGGGTACTTACATTCGTGTACTCGCCGAGGACTTGGGGAATTTGCTTGGTTGTGGCGCTTATTTGACTGCTTTGCGACGGGTTGCGATTGGGACGCTGAACATCTCTGATGCGATCGGGCTCGATGCACTTGCATCGCTCGGGTTAGCTGAGCGTCTGGAATTGCTCAAGCCGATGGATTTACTGCTCGCTGACCTGCCTGATTTGCGGCTAAGCGATGTCAACAGTTCGAAGGTATGCCAAGGTCTGACTGTCTCGGGCTACCATGCAATCGCGCCACTGCATCGCGTGCGAATTTATACCGAAGGCGGCGGTTTTTTGGGTCTGGGTGAGATCGACGAGCATGGTGTCCTTAAGCCCAAACGACTTGTTTCAACAAGGCATTTTAATCGGCCGTAAGTGCGCAAAATTGCTTGGAAAAGCCGAATCCGGCGGTTATAATCGCCGCCTTTCTTGCGGAGACATACTGGAATGGCAATATCGACGGCCCAAAAGGCTCAATTGGTGACCGACTATCAGAGAGGCAAGAGTGACACTGGCTCTCCTGAAGTCCAGATCGCGCTTTTGACCGCACGCATCAATGACCTCACCGGGCATTTCAAGTCTCACGTCAAGGACCACCATTCCCGCCGCGGCTTGCTCAGGATGGTAAGCCGACGCCGGAAGCTGCTCGATTATCTGCGCCGGTCGGACGTCGGCCGCTATCGCAAGGTTATCGATAGTCTCGGGCTGCGCAAATAACAGGGTCGTGTCCCTCAGCGCAGCGACAACTCAACATTTCTACACACATTTGCGGGCAAGTAGTAACTGCCCGGCAGCGTGGCGCGGATAACGGTTCCGCGCCACTTCTACTTTTGGGGGCAGGACTTTGAACGTTATTCGAAAAAGTATTCAGTACGGCGACCACCAGCTTACTATCGAGACCGGTGAGATTGCTCGCCAGGCCAGTGGCGCGGTGCTGGTAAGCCTCGATGACACTGTGGTGCTCATCACGGTTGTAGGCAAGAAAGAGGTTAGAGCGGGACAGGACTTTTTTCCTCTGACGGTCGATTACCAGGAGAAAACCTACGCTGCCGGCAAGATTCCTGGTGGTTTCTTCAAACGGGAAGGTCGTCCTTCGGAGAAAGAAACGCTAACGTCGCGCTTGATTGACCGGCCAATTCGCCCGCTGTTTCCGGACGGGTTCATGAACGAGGTGCAGGTCATCGCAACGGTGGTCTCATCGAATAGCGAGATTGATTCGGACATCCCCGCAATGATCGGGGCATCTGCCGCGTTGGCGATTTCCGGCATACCGTTTGATGGACCCATCGGTGCTGCCAGAGTCGGCTATCTGGATGGCCAGTACGTGCTGAACCCGACACTCAGCCAATTGAAGGAAACCCAGCTTAATCTAGTGGTAGCCGGCACCAAGCAAGCGGTTTTGATGGTCGAGTCCGAGGCAATGCAGTTGTCTGAGGACGCCATGCTCGGCGCAGTGGTATATGGCCACGAGCAAATGCAGTCAGTCATCCGCATCATCAATGAACTGGCCGATGAGGCGGGCAAGCCGCTTTGGGATTGGGTTGCCCCTGAGAAAGACAAGGAACTCGCTGAAAAGGTGCGTCAGGCGGCCGAACAGCCGTTGCGCGAGGCGTATCAGATCAGACAAAAACAGGCGCGTACTGCCCGTATTGATGAAGTCTATGCCAGTGTTTCGGCAGAACTGGTTCCTGAACATGCAGACAGTGCTGTCGCGGGGACTGTCGACGACTTGTTAGGCAGTCTTGAGAAAGAGATCGTGCGCGGCCAGATTCTCAGTGGCGAAGCACGAATTGACGGTCGTGACACACGCACCGTTCGGCCAATTAATATCCGCACAGGTTTGCTGCCGCGAGCTCATGGATCGGCACTGTTCACACGCGGTGAGACACAGGCAATGGTCGTCGCGACGCTTGGTACTGCGCGCGATGAGCAAATTATCGACGCGCTGCAGGGCGAATATAAAGAAAATTTTATGCTTCACTACAACATGCCGCCGTATGCAACCGGTGAGACTGGTCGGGTGGGCACGCCCAAGCGGCGGGAGGTTGGGCATGGACGGTTGGCGAAACGCGCCCTGGTTGCAGTGTTGCCCTCGCCCGAAGAGTTCGGGTACTCCCTGCGTGTCGTTTCGGAAATTACCGAATCCAACGGGTCAAGCTCGATGGCCTCAGTTTGTGGAGGTTGCCTCGCTCTAATGGATGCTGGTGTGCCACTCAAGGCGCATGTTGCCGGAATAGCGATGGGCCTGATCAAAGAGGGCAATCGTTTTGCCGTTTTGACAGATATTCTCGGTGATGAGGACCACCTTGGTGATATGGACTTTAAGGTCGCCGGGACTGATTTCGGTATCACCGCCTTGCAGATGGATATCAAGATTCAAGGCATCACGAAGGAGATCATGCACGTCGCCTTGCAGCAAGCACGCGAGGCGCGCATGCATATCCTCGAAAAGATGAAGGGGGTTCTTGCATCTTCGCGCGCAGAGCTGTCAGCTTACGCGCCGAGAATGATCCAGATGAAGATCAAGCCGGAGCGAATCCGTGATGTCATTGGCAAAGGTGGCGCAGTGATCCGTTCTATTACTGAGGAAACCGGCACTACGATCGATATCCAGGATGATGGTTCTGTGACAATTGCATGTGTCTCATCGGCTGGAGGCGAAGCCGCCAAGAAACGGATCGAGGAGCTGACGGCAGAAGTCGAGGTTGGTCACGTTTATGACGGTGTAGTGCTGAAGCTGCTTGACTTTGGTGCGATTGTTAGCGTGCTGCCAGGCAAGGATGGTCTGCTGCATATTTCGCAGATTGCCGAAGAACGCGTCAAGGCAGTATCCGATTATCTGAAAGAAGGCCAGCAAGTCCGCGTCAAGGTTCTCGAAGCTGATGAGAAAGGCCGTCTGCGTTTGAGCATGAAGGCCGTAAGCACTGAAGACACTGCCGTAAACGTCGGCAACTAAATCTAGAAACCGCGGTATTCGAAAGCCCGCCTGAATGGCGGGCTTTTTCATTTTGTTTTATGAGCATTCTATCGGGTCGGTTACTGGCGGTTACGCGAAGCACAGANNAATCATCACGCTTAACCGTTGGAAAAAATAATGGCTCAAAGTGGAGCAAAACGAAGCGGCGGCCGGGTCTTGGTAGACCAACTCCGCATACATGGAGTTGATACAGCCTTCTGTGTCCCCGGCGAAAGTTATCTTAATGTCATCGATGCGTTGTATGACTACCAGGATGTAATTCGGCTGATCGTTTGTCGCCAAGAAGGTGGTGCATCCTTTATGGCTGAAGCCTATGGTAAGTGCACCGGTAAGCCGGGAATCTGCTTGGTGACGCGCGGTCCAGGGGCGACAAATGCCAGTATCGGCGTCCACACTGCGTATCAGGATTCGACGCCGATGATTTTGTTGGTCGGGCAAATCGGTGGTGACGTCGTCGACCGAGAAGCATTTCAGGAAATTGATTATCGGCGCATGTTCGGGCAAACGTCGAAATGGGTTGCGCAAATTGATCGTGCCGAGCGGGTTCCGGAGTACCTTAGCCACGCATTTCATCTCGCCGTTTCTGGTCGTCCTGGGCCGGTGGTATTGGCGCTACCCGAAGACATGTTGGTAAATGAAGTCGACGTGCCTGACGCCAGACCATACACTGTGGTTCGGTCAGCGCCGTCAATTAGTGCAATGGAGCGTTTGCGCGAAATGCTCGGAGCCGCAAAACAGCCACTCGTGCTGTTGGGCGGTGGTGGTTGGTCGCGGCGGGCGTGCGAGGATATACGCGGCTTTATTGAGGCAAATAATCTGCCAGTAGCGTGCACATTTCGAAGACAGGATCTGATCGATAACCGGCATCCGAATTATTGCGGTGATGCTGGCATTGGTATTAACCCAGCGCTTGCGACGCGAATTCATGACGCGGATCTTATTATTGCAGTCGGGCCTCGTTTAGGAGAAATGACCACCAGCGGCTACACATTCTTCAAGATTCCGTGCCCAGAGAAAAAAATGGTGCATGTCCACGTTGGGATAGATGAACTGGGACGTGTCTACCAGGCAGACCTGATGATCAACTCTGACATGGGCGAGTTCGCTCATTTGGCGTCTGTTATGCCGCCGGTCGATTCGACAGCTTGGCGTGCGTGGACACATCGGGCGCACACTGAGTACGAGGCCAATCTCGTTCCGCAGCCTTCTCCCGGGGAGGTTGATCTGGCGCAGGTGATACTCGAACTCCGCCGGCAGCTACCGGACGACGCAGTAGTGACGAATGGCGCCGGAAACTACACTGGATGGGTCCAGCGTTACTGGCAGTACGGCGGCTACCGTAGCCAACTCGGGCCGACCAATGGAGCAATGGGTTATGGGGTGCCATCGGGGGTTGCGGCGAAAGTGGCGTTTCCGGAACGAGAGGTTGTAAGCGTATCGGGAGACGGATGTTTTCTAATGAACGGCCAGGAAATCGCAACAGCAGCGCAATACAACTTGAAAGTCCTGTTTTTGGTGTTCAACAACAACATGTACGGGACCATACGCATGCATCAGGAGCGTGACTATCCGACACGTGTTCACGGCACGGGACTTCGCAATCCGGATTTCGCAGCGCTGGCAAAAGCATATGGGCTGTACGGTGCATATGTCGAGCGTACTGACCAATTTCCAGACGCACTGCGCGAGGCAATGTCGCAGAAAAATGCTGCGCTGATCGAAATTCGTGTCGACCCGGAAGCGATCACTACACGCGGCAAGCTCAGTGCAATTCGCGAAAAAGCGTTAAAAGAGCAAAAGCGCAAGTAACTTACAGCACGCGCATTCCGGTGACATGACTGCCGAAGCGTAAGCCCGTTTTACCGCAAGACTCGACTCAATATCCGACCGCCTGACCGTCGCGCCGTGGTTCTGACGCCGCAGCGTAGCCGCAGTCCAACTTGCGAATTAATTGTGCTGCGCCGAAGTCCTGACTTCCATGCGGCAATGCCACAACATTGTGACCGAGGTCAGCGAGGCCTTTGAGCACTTCAGTGCCGTAACTGTCTTCGATAAGCAACCTTCCATCAGGCATGACTTTCCAGCGCGGTGCATCCGCTGTAGCCTGTGGGTTGTTGGCATAATCAGCGGTGCGCACCACCATCTGAACATGTCCTTGTGCTTGCATGTCTGCACCCATGACACCGAAACTCATGAGGGGGCTGGCGCCGTCTGTGACAAATCCCGGAATGATGGTATGAAATGGTCGCTTGCCTCCTGCAACACAATTGGGGTGTTCGGCTAACAAGCTGAAGCTGGAACCACGGTTTTGCAGACTAATGCCTGTTCCTGGCACGACGACGCCTGAGCCGAATCCACTGTAGTTCGACTGAATGAAGGAGACCATCATTCCCGATGCGTCTGCCGCGGTGAGGTATACGGTCTCGGATGCTGCAGGTTGTCCGTGGCTGAATTGGTTGGCGGCTGCTGGATCGATCAACCTTGCGCGCGTGTCCAGATAGCTATCGTTGCACAAGTCCGCGGGCGCCAGCGTCATCGTTGCTGGATCAGAGACGAAACGGTAGACGTCAGCAAATGCCAGTTTCATGGCCTCGGCTTGCAGGTGCACGGCCGCGACCGACTCCGAGCGCAAAGACCCTAGGTCAAACCGGTTGAGAACGCCAAGTGCCATCAGTGCAGCAATGCCTTGACCGTTGGGAGGGATCTCATGCAACACGAGATCACGGTACCCGTTTGAAATCGGATCGACCCAGTCGGCCTGATGTGAAGCGAGATCGTCTACCGTCATGACGCCACCATTGCGGGCGCTGTGCGCGGCGATCTGCTCGGCTAGCGTCCCACGATAGAAGGCATCGCCGCGTGACTCGGCAATTCGTTGCAATGTTCGTGCATGATCAGTAAAACGTATCTGTTCGCCAGTTTCGGGCATTCGATTGTTCGGCAGGAAAGCTTCCGCAAATCCGGGCTGATCCTTGAGTCTCGGGACCTGAGCGGACCATTGCAGGGCGACCGTCGGCGTGAGTGCGAATCCGTTTTCGCCATATTCGATTGCCGGGTCGAACAACTGTTCAAACGGCAATTTCCCGAATTTTTCCGACAACGCAACCCAGGCTGAAACAGCGCCGGGAACCGTGACGCTGTCCCATCCCTCGGTTGGCATATGCGCAAGCCCTGCGAACCGCGACCGGTCCCAGCTTCGGGGGGCGCGCCCGGAAGCGTTTAGGCCGTGCAACTGCACCCCGTCCCAAACGATGGCAAACGCATCGGAGCCGATTCCGTTCATCGTCGGTTCGACCACAGTTAAGGCAATCGCGGCGGCGAGTGCAGCGTCAACCGCATTGCCACCGGCGAGCAGCATGCGCAGTCCCGCCTGCGCTGCGAGCGGTTGAGAAGTGGCGACTACATTACGTGCCAGCACGGGGCTGCGTCTGGATGGGAATGGTAACTCCCAGTCGATCGGAAAATGGCTCTTCATATTGTTTGGGGAGGCTATAAGCGACTTGATTGTCTATTGCCGGGCAGCAAATAGTCGAAAAATAAACCACCGGACCTCGGAGCCGGACTCCTACAAACTCCAAGGGTCAGGAGTCTACTCATTTTAGGCGACCGAGGTGTACCACGACCTGTTGGAGCGACTGACGTGTTGCCTAGTTCTCATTATTGGCAAAGCCATTGTCTGCATAGTGGCAAACGATTGCATTGGCCAAATTTTAACCGCCGTCGGGCGGGCAGCGGTGTAGCCCCCGTGGGAGGGGGTAAGGCGGGGTTTTCCCGGATTTTGTTATGATGGCGTTTTGTCGCACGGGTTGGTACAGGTTGTATCTACAATTCGAAGGGAGGCGCCACTCTGGCAGTTTTGCGCAGGGTGGGCTTCCGCATTCATTCGTGGGCTTTGGGCCGTCGGCCAGATGGGTATCAGGCTCCAACGCTCTCCACAGTTTCTTCTCCTGGAAGCCGGGCAGGGCTGACGTGGCCCAGTATCTTAAAATTCATCCGATGAACCCGCAGCAGCGCCTAATCAGACAGGCGGTTGAGGTGCTTCGTGCGGGTGGCTTGATCGTGTATCCGACCGATTCGTGCTACGCCTTGGGCTGCAAAATCGGAAACAAGGAAGCGCTCGATCGTCTTCGCGCGGTACGCCAGATCGACGAGAGGCACCATTTCACACTGGTGTGCAGCGGTCTGTCAGAGATTTCACAATATGCGCGCGTTGACAATGCGCAATACCGCGCGCTGCGGATGGCCACACCGGGCAGTTACACCTTCATCTTGCAGGCAAGCCGTGATGTTCCAAAGCGCGTGGTCAATTTTCGCGGCAAGACAATTGGTCTTCGCGTGCCTGATCATCCAGTCGTGTCGGGGCTGCTCGAGGAACTGGGAGAGCCGATCCTGAGTTCGACCCTGATTTTGCCGGGGCAGGAGTTACCCCCGGCCGATATAGGAGATGTTCGAGAGGAACTCGAGCACAAGGTCGACATGATTATTAATTCCGGTTCGTGCGGTCTTGAAATGACAACAGTAATTGATCTAACCAACGAGGTACCGAGGTTGATCCGCGCTGGCAAGGGGCCCTTGACTCCATTCGGACTGGACGCTAGGGAATAACGGATGGATCTTGGCAAACTTATCCAGCTGATCGCGCTCTATGCGATCCCTGCCATATTTGCGATCACGCTGCATGAGGCCGCACATGGTTACGCCGCGCGCTATTTTGGTGATATGACCGCTTATCAGGCGGGGCGCATCAGCCTGAATCCGATTCGACATATCGATCCAGTTGGTACCTTGCTGATCCCCGCCATAGTGTTGTTCACGAGTTATCAGATGGGAAATGCTTTCGCGTTCGGTTGGGCCAAGCCGGTACCAGTAAATTTTCTTCGTATGCTGCGAAACCCCAAACGCGACATGTTCTGGGTGGCTGCGGCCGGCCCTGGCGCAAATTTGTTCATGGCAGTCGTATGGGCGATGCTGTTTAAGGTGATGACGATCGTCCCGATGAATTATTTCTCCGAACCAGCACTGCGCATGGCAGAGGGCGGCATCATCATCAATCTGGTTTTGATGGTGCTGAATCTTTTTCCGCTACCACCGCTCGATGGCGGGCGCATAGCGGTGAGCTTATTGCCTCATCGGCTGGCCTATCAATTTGCAAGGATCGAACCGTACGGCATGATCATTTTGTTGGTGTTGCTTTTTACAGGCGTACTTGGCGCAGTCATGCTGCCCGTTATCGGTGCTGTCTGGTACGTTTTGAAATCGATTATTGGTATTTGATGGAGACTCCAATTCATGTTTGATGACCGGGTGCTCTCTGGGATGCGGCCGACCGGTGCTTTGCATCTGGGCCATTACCATGGAGTGTTGAAGAACTGGGTCAAGTTACAGCATGAGTATCATTGCCTGTTTTTCGTGGCCGACTGGCATGCGCTAACGACGCACTACGACACACCCGAGGTTATCGAGGCGAATGTGTGGGACATGCTGATTGACTGGCTTGCGGCCGGTGTCGATCCGGCGCTAGCGACGCTCTTCATACAGTCGCGGGTGCCTGAGCATGCGGAGTTGCATCTTCTGATGTCGATGATCACACCGCTTGGTTGGCTCGAGCGTGTGCCAACTTACAAGGACCAGCAAGAGAAACTGGTGGAGAAAGATCTATCCACCTACGGGTTTCTCGGCTATCCACTGCTGCAAAGCGCCGATATCCTGATTTACCGAGCCAATCTGGTGCCGGTTGGTGAAGATCAGGTGCCGCACATCGAGTTCACGCGCGAGATCGCGCGACGCTTCAATCACGTCTATGGCCGTGAGCCGGGCTTTGAGCAAAAAGCGGAAGCCGCGATCAAGAAGCTGGGATCGAAACGAGGCAAACTTTATCGTGAGCTACGCACCCGCTATCAGGAACAAGGTGATGACGGCGCACTCCAAGCGGGACATGCGTTGCTTGACGAAGCTGCGAGTCTATCCATGGGCGACCGTGAGCGTTTGTTCGGATATCTTGAAGGTGGCGGAAAGATGATCTTGTCGGAGCCTCAGGCGCTACTTACCGAGGCTTCACGCATGCCGGGACTTGATGGGCAAAAGATGTCGAAATCGTACAACAACACCATCGCTTTACGTGAAGATGTGGAGAGCGTCGAGAAAAAAGTGCGCACCATGCCCACCGATCCGGCGCGCGTCAGGCGCACAGATCCGGGTGATCCGGAAAAATGCCCAGTGTGGCAACTCCATTGTGTATACAGCGATGACAAGACGCGCGACTGGGTACTGCAGGGATGCCGGAGCGCGGGAATCGGCTGCATTGAGTGCAAGCAGCCGGTCATTGAAGAAATACAAAAAGAGCTCGCGCCGATACGCGAACGCGCGCAGGTTTATCAGGATGACCCGACACTTGTGAGGAATATTATTGCTGATGGCAATGATCGCGCGCGCAAGCTCGCTGCGGAAACGATGCGGGATGTGCGGGAGGCAATGGGGCTCGACTACAGCTAGGACCGTATCGGTGAACTACTTAGAGCCGTTAGGCGAGACTTGCGGGGCTCGCAATATTCATATGTTTTGTCCTGATAGGCAGTTTCCTGCGCACCGGGTGCATCGAAGCCAACGCACGTCTGGTCACGGCTGTGCTGGCTGGCGGGCTTAACCCGTTTTTGAATTTAGCCTACGCTGCAAGCTGACGGCATAATCAGCTTTTTTGACGAAGCAGTCGCTGCTGCTCGCGTTGCCAATCGCGCTCTTTCATGGTTGCTCGCTTGTCATGCTGTTTCTTGCCCTTTGCTAGGCCTACCGACAGTTTGATTCTGCCCCGTGTGTAATGCAGATCGAGAGGAACAAGGGTGTAGCCGGCACGTTCGACTTTGCCGATCAGTTTTGCAATTTCCGCAGCGTGAAAGAGCAGTTTGCGCGTGCGAACGGGATCAGCACGAACATGTGTGGATGTCGACGCGAGTGGGCTGATATGGGCGCCGATCAGGAACAGTTCTGCACCCTTGACTACGACATAGGCTTCTTTCAGTTGAGCCCGGCCGGCTCGGATCGCCTTAGCCTCCCAGCCTTCGAGTGCCAATCCCGCCTCGAAACGCTCTTCGATAAAGTAATCGTGAAACGCTTTCTTGTTCTGGACAATGCTCATTGCTGGAGCTTCACGGACTCTGGATGTGCTGGATTCGTTATTCTATCGAAGACGCGTTTGTACGGGCCGTCGTCATTTATAGGCTGTTCGGCGTGGGGATGCACGCACGGGTATGAACGAGAGACCCAACTACCGTGGCACTGATTGAAAAATCGATGCTGGCTGTATATTCGGCGCAGCAAATGTTCGACCTGGTCAACGACGTGGCTGGCTACCCGGAGTTTTTGCCGTGGTGCTCCGGCGCCGAGGTGCTTGGTCATG
>JABAOE010001389.1_pt4 | contig 16029 bp, 15 predicted proteins | sample 7062141 | NCBI WGS metagenome assembly JABAOE01 (sample SAMN14538627, study PRJNA623070) | marine sediment metagenome | biome: marine biome [ENVO:00000428]; feature: marine pelagic biome [ENVO:01000023]; material: deep marine sediment [ENVO:00002113] | place: India: Gulf of Khambhat ... | reverse complement strand
GGTCTGGTCGACGAGTTCTTCCTTGTCATATTTCGCCGTCACCTTCTCGATGACCGGCTTCTTCTTCGGTTTGGCCTGGCGTTGCAGGCGCTCGGCCTCGGCAATTTGTTTTTCGTAGGCGCGCACAAAATCCTCGGCGAACTGGTGCGGCAATGTGCCGATGCTTTGCTCGGTCATGATCGGGTACAAGTCGCAATATAGTTGCCAGTACTTGAGCTGATTCTTGGCTTTGAACAGCTTGTTGCTGTCCAGCGTGCGGTCAAAGTTCTCTTGCAGCACGTCCGGATTGAAACGGTTGATGTACTCGACGAAGGCGATCATCATCGCTTCGACCATAGCGCTCTGATGGATCTTAAGGTCGTTGCACACTTCTCGAACGGCATCGACGGGACCCAGGTATTCGCCTTCCTTGCCAACCAGCAGCTGCATCATCGAGTCACGGGTGTTTTCTGCGAGCTTCAATGGATTGTTGTGCTTCGGCATGACGGTCGTCTGGTCCAGCCGGAACATGGCCTTGACCCCGCCACGCCTCGCCAGGAGATCGCTCGTGCCGTCGACAAACTCTTTCAAAACCCTGCCCGCGTTCTCCATGACTTCCAGTGGATCGGTCGTCGGATGAATATCGGCACGGCTTATGTCGAGGCCGCGCATGAACGCGTCCAGCAGTTGCGCGGTGTCGACGCGCTGTTTCTCCTCCTTGCTCGGTTGTTGTGCAAAGGGATTCGGCTGATCGTTCATTCCTCCGCTGCCCGCTTGAGATTCCTGTTCCACCGCTGCGCCGCCAAAAAGCGACCGCTCGAATTCCTCGTCGCCGGTCATTTCCTCTTCGTCCAGTAGATTGATGCCGGTCTTCATTTCCTCTTCGGGAACCAGGCGCTCGACATGGTCGGGAACGACAGTCATCGGCTCAGGTGGCGGCATCACGAGACTTTCGCCCTGATCCAGAGACACCTTGAACTCGAACTCGCCCATACGCAGCCTGTCGCCATTGAAAAGACGGCGCGGATTGCCCCTGCCGATCGGAGTCTCCTCGTCATTGACAAAGACCCCGTTGGTGCTGGTATCGACGAGATAGAAAGAGCCCGCCTGAAAATCGATCGCCGCGTGTTTGCCGGACAGGAAGTGGTCGGGATCCGGCAGTATCCAGTCGTTCTCGAGGGACCGGCCGATGGTGCCACCCGCTTCCCGAAACTCACGCACATAGTCACCGCCAAGAATTTCCTTGTGGTCACTGACTATTTCAAGGAGCAGCGGCATCGTGTCTCCCGGTCCGGGCAATCTGCCGGCAAGGTATTGAAAGGCCGGTCAATATCAGCAAATACTGCCGTTTTCCAAAGGACTGCTGCTGCCGAGCAGGTCACATTAAGTCGATTTGACAGAATCTGCCGCATTGGCCATAAGCGCGCGCAAAAAACCATATATGCGTCCGGCGCTTGGGGGCTCCAACGTCATCGCGAGCCAGACCAGGCAAGTTCTTTAAAAATGCAGAAACGTCGAATGCTTGCCTCGTCGCCGCGCTGCTCGCAATGACATTGGAATTTTTCTGCGTAAACTAGGGCCTTGTATCGGACTAGCGGAAGAAGATGGCTGCAAAGAGCCTTTACAAAGTGACCTTCATGAACCAGGGCCAGGTTTATGAAGTCTATGCGCGGAGCGTCGGACACGGCGCTTTGTTCGGCTTCGTGGAGGTGGAAGAGCTCGTATTTGGCGAAAGAAGCTCCGTCGTCGTCGATCCTTCCGAGGAGAAAATCAAGTCCGAATTCAAGGGCGTCAAGAGGACCTATCTGCCGATGCATTCGATCATTCGTATCGACGAGGTCGACAAGCAGGGTACCAGCAAGATCTCGAAGCTCGAGGGCAACGTTACCCAGTTTCCGATGCCTATTTATACGCCCGGCGGCGAAACGAAAACCTAGCTTTATCCCGAATCCTGATACAGCAGGTGTCCGGCCGCTTCTTCTGGCAGCGCACCGCAATTGATGTCCGCGCATTAACAAGGGCGTCGCGGCAATGTATGATCCCGGTCATTCAAAAACCCCGACCGGAAAAGACCCAGTTTGTCCACGCTCGCGACCGATCTGCCGGTAGAAACTGCAAACATTATTTTGGAGTTACCGGGCCAGTCCGCGCTATCGTCATTCCGGCTCGACAAACTCCTCACGCAGCTCCAGCTTGTTGACACGCGCGTCACCGGCCTGTCGGCACGATTCGTTTACTTCGTTGCGGCTCACGAGGAATTATCGACGGAAGATCGCGAGCATCTCGATGCGCTGTTGCTCGCCGATGACCGAATCGAGAGCTTCCCGAAAGACGCGCAGCTGATTTATATCAGTCCGCGGCCGGGCACGATATCTCCCTGGTCGAGTAAGGCCACCGACATCGCGCGCGCATGCCGTTTGCACAGGATCGCGAGGATCGAACGGGGCGTTTGTTACGCGCTCGAGTCCGGAACAGGGCTCTCGGCGACCGACATTTCCACGCTCGGCGAGTTGCTGTTCGATCGCATGACGGAATGCCACTACGCGAGCGCCCGGGACGCGCACGTTCTGTTCGAGGAGCACGCGCCGGCGCCACTCGCCACAATTCCACTGCTCGAGGGTGGAACGGACGCGTTGCGCGACGCCGATCGCGAGTTAGGACTCGCGCTGTCGCCTGACGAGATCGAATACCTCGCCGAAAATTACAGGCAGCTCGGCCGCGACCCCTCAGATGCGGAACTGATGATGTTCGCGCAAGCCAATTCCGAGCACTGCAGGCACAAGATATTTCGTGCCGACTGGATAATCGATGGCGTGTCGCAGCGGGAAAAACTCTTCGACATGATCCGCAGCACCACGGAGGCCAGTCCCGGCGGCGTGATCTCGGCATACTCGGACAACGCGGCGGTCATGACGGGATGGCAAGGCAAGCGGCTCGGCCCGAGCGCGGCTGATCGGCGCTACGAGTACTCGAACGAGCCGCTGCACATCCTGATGAAAGTCGAAACGCACAACCATCCGACCGCGATATCGCCTTTCCCCGGGGCCGCGACGGGATCGGGAGGGGAAATCCGCGACGAGGGCGCGACCGGACTGGGGGCGAGGCCCAAGGCCGGGTTGACCGGCTTTACGGTTTCACATCTGCGCATTCCAGGTTTTACGCAACCCTGGGAACGGGAGTTCGGGCACCCGGACAGGATGGCCACGCCGCTCGAGATCATGCTGGAAGGCCCGATCGGTGGCGCGGCATTCAATAACGAATTTGGCCGCCCGAATCTGCTTGGCTATTTCCGCACTTACGAATCGCACCTGCCCGGATTGCCCGAGCGTGAGATTCGCGGCTATCACAAGCCGATCATGATTGCGGGTGGCGTCGGTAATGTCCGCGAAGAGCATGCGCTCAAAATCGACGTGCCGGTCGGCGCCAACATCGTCGTACTGGGTGGTCCCGCCATGCTGATCGGCCTGGGCGGCGGTGCGGCGTCAAGTCTCGGTAGTGGCAGCAGTTCGGAAGCACTCGACTTTGCTTCGGTGCAGCGGGGAAATCCGGAGATGCAGCGGCGCGCACAGGAAGTCATCGACCATTGCACCTCGATGGGATCCGACAATCCGATTCTGCTGATCCACGATATCGGCGCCGGCGGGCTATCCAATGCAGTGCCGGAAGCGGTGGACCACAGCAAGCACGGAGCATACGTCGAGTTGCGCGAAGTGCCTAACGCAGAACCCGGCATGTCGCCGATGAGTATCTGGTGCAACGAGGCACAGGAACGATACATCCTGCTGGTCGATCCCGACAGGATGCGAGAGTTCGACAGGTTCTGCGCACGGGAACGATGCCCGTTCGCCGTCATCGGCAAATTGACCGAAGACCGGCAACTGGTGGTCAATGATCGCGAGTTCGGTAATCGCATCGTCGATATGCCGATGCAGTTGCTGCTCGGCAAACCGCCGAAGATGACGCGCGACGCGAGAAGAGTCGAGCTGCCGCATACGGCACTCGACCTCGACGGCATCGATCTCGAGGAAGCGGCGTTTCGCGTCCTGCGTTTCCCGGCGGTAGCAGACAAGTCATTTCTGATTCATATCGGCGATCGAACGGTCGGCGGTCTTTGCGTGCGCGACCAGCTGGTCGGACCCTGGCAGGTTCCCGTCAGCGACGTCGCCATCACGGCGAGCGGTTTCGAAGACAAGACGGGCGAGGCGATGGCAATGGGCGAGCGAACGCCGCTTGCCGCGATCAACGCGCCCGCGTCCGGTCGCATGGCCGTGGGCGAGGCAGTGACCAACATCGCCGCCGCGGCCATCGACGACATAAAGGAGATCAGGCTTTCGGCGAACTGGATGGCAGCGGCGGGGCACCCGGGAGAAGATGCCAGGCTGTTCGACACGGTCAAAGCCGTTGCGGCTGAACTTTGCCGCGAGCTCGGCATCGCAATACCCGTCGGCAAGGATTCGCTGTCTTTGCGCACGCGCTGGACCGAGGATGACGGTCAATACGAGGTCATCGCGCCGGTATCGCTCATTGTCTCTGCATTCGCGCGGGTTAACGATGTGCGGCGGCATCTGACGCCACAGCTCAAAGCCGTCGATGAGCGCAGCCACCTGCTGTTGCTGGATATCGGGGAAGGCTCGAACCGGCTCGGCGGATCCTGCCTTGCGCAGGTATACGAACGCCATGGCGGGGTTGCGCCCGACCTCGATTATCCGCAACGCCTGAAGAGTTATTTCAGCGCAGTGCAATCGTTGTGTGAGCAGGATCTGATTCTCGCCTACCACGACCGTTCCGACGGCGGGCTTTTCGCGACCGTTGTCGAAATGATGTTCGCGGGTCGGCTCGGGGCCTCGCTGCAGCTACCCGGATCCGAGCGCGACATGCTGGCGTCACTTTTCAGCGAAGAACTCGGCGGCGTCATCCAGGTTGCCGACAGCAGGCTCGATGCCGTGCACGCAGTCCTGGAGGAACATGGCGCAGGCTGGATGGACGTAGGCCAGGTCGAATACGACGATCAGCTGTCGATTTACAACGACGACGAAGTCGTGCTGCGTCTCGACCGGACCAGAATGCAGCGCGCGTGGTCCGAAACGAGCTATCGCATGCAGGCCTTGCGCGATAATCCGCAGACCGCGAAGGAAGAGTTCGATCGCATACTGGACACCGAGGATCCGGGACTGAACGTGCGGCTGAGCTTTGATCCGACGGCGGACATAACCGTGCCACTTATCGGTGGCACCAAGCCGCGTGTCGCGATATTGCGCGAGCAAGGCGTCAACAGCCAGATGGAGATGGCTGCGGCGTTCATGCGTGCCGGTTTCGAAACCGTCGACGTGCACATGAATGATCTGATCGACCGGGAAGTCAGCCTGGCAAATTACCAGGGCATTGCTGCATGCGGCGGCTTCTCTTTCGGCGACGTGCTCGGTGCCGGTGGCGGCTGGGCAAAATCGATTCTTTATCAGTCAGTCTTGCGCGATGAGTTCGCGGCGTTCTTTGCCCGGGATGATTCTTTCGCGCTCGGTGTGTGTAACGGCTGCCAGATGCTGTCACATCTGCGGGAACTCATTCCGGGCGCGGAAAACTGGCCGGCATTCCGGCGCAACAAGTCGGAACAGTTCGAGGCGAGACTGAGCCTCGTCGAAATCGCGCCGAGCCCATCCATTTTCCTCACCGGCATGAGTGGTTCGCGCCTGGCAATCGCGACCTCGCACGGCGAGGGCCAGGCGGTTTTTGCAAACCAGGACGCGCTGCTCCGTGCGAGCGTCGCACTGCGTTACGTCGACAATCATGGCAACAACGCAACGCTTTATCCGGCCAATCCGAACGGCTCTGCTGACGGTATCTGCGGTCTCACGAATGACGATGGCAGGGTGACTATCATGATGCCGCACCCGGAGCGTGTTGCGAGAACCACGCAGAACTCCTGGCATCCGCATGACTGGGGCGATGACGGCCCCTGGATGCGGCTTTTCCAGAACGCGCGCGTCGCGATCTCCTGACAACACATGTCGATTCGCGAGCGGGCATTCTTCTGCCGCTCAGCTCGTGCGCAGCGGTTCACCACGCGCAGGACGCGGGATTCATAGGTGAATTGCGAGACGGGCGATTCCTGCCATCAAGCGATTGGCTGGTGCCGTAATTGAGAGACGCAAAAAATCACGCCTTTTATGGCGTACCGCGAGCGGCAAGTGGCTATACTTACGCCCACATGACTCTAGGAGCGAGGGCAAATCAATGAACAAGATCAGTCTGACGATCCTGGCAGCGGCCGCATTACCCGGGTTTGCTATCGCCCAGGATGCAAGTAATTACGAGTGTTCGCACGGAGAACTCAAGCGACGCGTCGAAATCGTTTATGAAACCGGGGTTACCGTGCCTTGTGAAGTGCACTACTACAAGGATACCGAGGCGCCCGGAGAGCGCCAGGTGCTGTGGCGCGCACTGCAGCAGGAAGGTTACTGCGAGGAAAAGACGCGGGAATTCGTGACCAAACTCGGCTCATGGGGATGGACCTGTACTCAGGCGAGCAGTGCAGCGCCAGAAGAACCTGCGACAAGCGAAGAAGCTGACGACACGGAAACGTTGCAGCCGGTCGACGAAGTCGAAGGGACCGATGATTAGCTGAAAGCAGACTCAGGCACTCGGCCGCAGGCTGTCGTTCCCGTCGCGCACGAAGAAACGCCTTACCTTGATCGCGCGCGTCAGTTTGCCGCGGCGCACGAAGCACTGGTAGAACATGTCCTTCATGACTTCGAGCAACATGCCCGCCTGCGCATGATTGAGTAACGGCAGGTTGTCTTCTTCGCCTGCGCCGAACAGCACCTGCTTTATCGGTTCAAAAGAATCGTCGGGTATCTCGGCGATCTCCTGCGCGACCATTACTTCGTCGAATGCACGCAGTTTGCCTCTCTCACCCATGACGGCGAAGGCGCTGTTGGCAGCGCGCCGGCACATGGACGCGAAAGCGTTGAAGTTATTGTTCGAATAACAGGAAAGTGCTTCGCGAAACAGCGCTTCAGTGTGTTTCGGCAAATATGAAAATGAAAAGCGTTCTTTCGGGCGCTCCAGTTCGAAAAAATTACGGTACAGCTCGATCGCGTCATCCGAATACTGCTTGACGGCGAAGCGCAGGAAAACCGGCGCGTTACAGGCGTCGCATTGGTAGACGAGGCCGACGTGCTTCGGCTGGTCTTTCTGGATCTTGTCGAAATCCGGGACCGACTGGGGCGTCATGTGCGAGTAAACGCCGCAATAGGGGCATTCGAGCCCGAACTGCTCTTCGGACTGCCGTATCAGGCCCTGGTTTCGCTCGATTATGATGGCCATGATGCTTCTTCTTGGGCGCTGAGTATTTGAATATTTGCTTTTTCTAACAGCGCCTTAGAAGTATATCCTTAGTTCGGCCTGCAGCTGTCTCTTATTGACATAATAGACTTTGACTCTAGTTTTCGCCCCAGTTTCCCACGGCTTCGCGAGCCCGGTCGTTGCCGGGCCGGGCGATCAGGGCGTCCCGACTTAACCAAACCTCGTACAGTGCGCCGTCGGCCATCGGCACGTAGGTCGCGGTCCCGTAGTAGGCATCGACGCCGGGCGCGACGACAGGGAAGCGGCGCGCAAGCCTCCAGATGTCAACCGGTACCGCCGGCGCAAGGGAGTGCACGGTTCGAACCTCCGAGACCTCGCGATCGACCTCCGCATAGCGGCCGCTGAGCCGGTCGAGCTGGTACATCGGCTCCATGCCGAGAATTGTCGCGGGCGGACTCCAGGTCAGGATCTTTGCATCCATCTGCCACTCGTCGCCGCGCAGGACGAAGAACCTGTCCTGTTCACCCGGCACCATGAGTCGCGCCTGGAATTCCTGCGGCGATATGCGCCGGAACTCGATGCGCGACACGAGTTTTTCTTCGACAAGTTGTGCATAGCTCAGAACAGTGAACAGCAACACGACCCCGGCGCCACATAAGCCGGCCGTTACGCAGCAGCTCACGCCGGAGGCACCGGCGCGAACGATCTTTCTTCGCCCCAGGCAATGAAACATCTTGAGAAAAAAGAAAACGGCAAGGATTCCGAAAACGGCGATGGCACCAATCAGGATAGTCATCAGGCATCCAGTCTCTTGTACTTGATCCGGTGCGGCCGATCGGCTTCGCTGCCAAGGCGGCGTTTGCGATCTTCCTCGTATTCCGCGTAGTTGCCGGCAAACCATACTACTTTGCTGTCGCCTTCGAACGCCAGAATGTGCGTCGCGATGCGGTCGAGGAACCAGCGGTCATGCGATATCACCACGGCGGAGCCCGGAAACTCGAGTAAGGCCTGTTCCAGAGCCCGCAAAGTTTCGACGTCGAGATCGTTTGTCGGTTCGTCAAGCAATAGCAGGTTACCGCCGTTCTTCAGCATCTTCGCGAGGTGTACGCGGTTGCGTTCGCCACCCGATAAGAGGCCGATCTTCTTTTGCTGTTCCGGGCCACGAAAATTGAAGCGCCCGACATACTGGCGCGACGGCGTCTCGTACTTGCCGACCTTGATCAGATCCTGGCCGCCGGAAATTTCCTCCCAGATCGTCTTCGAGTCATCGAGGCTTTCCCTGGATTGGTCGACACTGGCTATCTTCACGGTGTCGCCGAGCCGTATCGTTCCCGAATCGGGTTCAATGCTGCCGGTGATCATGCGAAAAAGAGTCGTCTTTCCGGCGCCATTCGGGCCGATAACCCCGGCGATGCCGCCTGCCGGAAGGCTAAAACTCAGAGAGTCGAACAATAATTTGTCGCCGAACGCTTTCCTGACATCGTTGGCTTCGATGACGACATCACCGAGCCGTGGTCCTGGCGGAATGTATATCTCGTTGGTTTCGTTTCTCTTCTGGTAAGTCGATGATGAAATTTCTTCGAATTGCTTGAGGCGCGCCTTGGCTTTCGCCCGGCGGCCCTGGGGATTGGCACGAACCCATTCGAGTTCTGCCTGCATGGCTTTGCGGCGCGCTTTCTCCGTCGCCTCTTCGTGTTTCAGGCGCTGCTCTTTCTGCTCCAGCCAGGACGAGTAGTTGCCTTCCCACGGGATGCCGTGGCCGCGGTCGAGTTCGAGGATCCAGCCGGCGACGTTGTCGAGAAAATAACGGTCGTGGGTTACGGCGATGACGGTGCTCGGGTATTCCTCGAGGAATCGTTCGAGCCAGGCCACGGACTCCGCATCGAGATGATTGGTCGGCTCATCGAGCAGCAGCATGTCGGGCTCGGACAGCAGCAGCCGACACAGCGCGACGCGGCGCTTCTCGCCGCCGGAAAGCTTGCTGACATCCGCGTCCCACGGTGGCAGCCGGAGCGCATCGGCCGCGATATCCAGTTTGCGATCAAGCTCCCAGCCGCCGCCGGCATCGATGGCGTCCTGCAGTTTTCCCTGCTCCTCGAGCAGCGCGTTCATCTGTTCGTCATCCATCGGCGCGGCGAAAGCCGCACTGATTTCATTGAAGCGGTCGAGCAGTTTCTTGATCTCGGCGACGCCTTCCTCGACGTTGCCCCGGACGTCTTTTTCGATATCCAGCTCGGGTTCCTGTGGCAGGTAACCGATATGGATGCCCGGTTGAGGTCTGGCTTCACCGTCGAACTCCTTGTCGATGCCAGCCATGATGCGCAACAAGGTCGACTTTCCCGATCCGTTCAGTCCGAGCACGCCGATCTTGGCGCCGGGAAAAAAGCTCAGCGAGATATCTTTGATGATCAGTCGTTTCGGCGGCACCATCTTGGCGACGCGATTCATCGTGTATATGTATTGCGCCATATTGTCTTCGGTTCACGGGTAAAGCAGGCGGCATTATCGGGTATGCTCCGCGATTAGCAAATTTGAGAAAGGTAGCGGGCGTGGGCGAAACACAGGAAAAGCCGGTTTACGTCTTCAGGGGCGAGGCGCTGGCCAGTTACGGGTTCGGCGACGATCATCCATTCGGACTCGACCGCCACGAAGCGTTTCAGTCCGAGCTGGCAGAAGCAGGGCTCGGTTCTTCGATCCATTACGCCGGCACGCGACGTGCCACCGTGGACGAACTGTCATTGTTTCATTCCGCCGACTACATCGACTTCATTTCCCGGCGCTCGGCGGATGGCACGGGGTTCCTGGACGGCGGCGACACGCCGGCCTATCCGGGGATCTTCGAAACCGCCTCCGATGTTGCCGGCACCACGCTCGCCGCTGTCGATGCCGTGATGCATGGCGAGACGTTACGCGCCTTCTCGCCGATTGCCGGTTTGCATCATGCGGGCAGGGAGCACGCGGCAGGATTTTGTGTATTCAATGATTGCGGCATTGCGATCGAATACCTGCGACAACAGCACGGGCTGAAGCGCATCGCCTATGTCGACATCGATGCGCACCATGGCGACGGCGTTTTCTATGGCTTCGAGGACGATCCGGACCTGATCTTCGCGGACCTGCACGAGGACGGGCGGTTTCTCTATCCGGGCACCGGCGCCGTGGACGAAACCGGCAAGGGTGCCGCGGCCGGGACCAAGCTCAATATCCCGATGCCGCCAGGCGCGGGCGACAGTCAGTTCGACGAGGCATGGCAGCTGGTCGAGGCATACCTCGACCATGCGGCGCCGGAATTCATCATTATGCAATGCGGTGCGGACAGCCTCGAGGGCGATCCGATAACGCATCTCTGCTATACGGAAGAAGCGCATGCGCTGGCCGCGCGCCGCTTGTGCAAACTTGCCGACCGCCATTGCGGCGGGCGCATCGTCGGCACGGGGGGCGGGGGCTACAACCGCCGCAACCTCGCCCGGGCCTGGACCAGGGTCGTTCAGTCATTCGCCGAGGCTCAGTAGTTTCCCCCGTGTGTTCGCATAGTCGGCTCATGTACAATGCGCCACCTTCAAAGACCCAAACCGCCTCAAATAACCCGGAGATCATTGATTTATGTATGCCGAGACGACCTCGATCGAGGCCTTCGATAGTGAGTTGTTTGCTGCAATCGTTGCCGAAGCGCGCCGCCAGGAAGAGCACATCGAACTGATCGCCTCCGAGAACTACGCAAGCCCGCGGGTCATGGAGGTACAGGGCTCGGTGCTGACCAACAAGTACGCGGAGGGATATCCGGGTAAACGTTATTACGGTGGCTGCGAAAACGTCGACCTGGCCGAGCAGCTGGCGATAGACCGGGCAAAGCGGCTGTTTGGTGCCGCTTACGCCAATGTGCAACCGCATTCCGGGTCGCAGGCAAATGCGGCGGCCATGTTTGCCCTGCTCGAGCCCGGCGATCCGATTCTCGGCATGAGCCTCACCCATGGCGGTCACCTGACGCACGGGTCGAAAGTCAACTTTTCGGGAAAATTCTTCGACGCGTATGAGTACGGCGTGGATGAAAGCACCGGGCTGATCGATTATGACGAAGTGCAGAGACTTGCCAACGAGTGCAAGCCACGATTGATCATCGCCGGGTTCTCCGCTTATGCGCGGGTAGTGGACTGGCAGCGATTCCGCCTGATCGCCGACAGCGTGGACGCCTACCTGATGGTGGACATGGCACACGTCGCCGGACTCGTCGCCGCGGGGATCTATCCGAATCCGGTGCCGTACGCGGATGTGGTGACGACGACCACGCACAAGACACTGCGCGGTCCGCGCGGCGGCATGATACTGGCGAGAGCCAACGAGGAACTGGCAAAGAAATTTGACTCGCTCGTTTTTCCGGGCACGCAGGGTGGACCGCTCATGCATGTCATTGCCGCGAAAGCGGTCGCATTGCTCGAAGCAATGCGTCCCGAGTTCAAGGCTTACCAGGAAAGTGTCGTGCACAACGCTCGTGTGATGGCGTACACCTTTGCTGAACGTGGTTACGAGATTGTGTCCGCGGGCACCGATAATCACATCGTTATGTTGAACCTGCTGGACAAGGACATCACCGGCAAGGATGCGGACGCGGCACTCGGACGCGCAAATATCACGGTCAACAAGAACACCGTGCCGAACGATCCGCGTTCAGCATTTGTCACCAGCGGGCTGCGCCTCGGCACGCCGGCGATTACGACCCGCGGGTTCGGCGAGGACGAAACGAAGGAAGTGACCAACTGGATATGCGACATCCTGGACGACATCAGCGACGACGTCATGAATCAGCGGGTCCGTGGTCAGGTCCTCGACTTATGTAAGCGTTTCCCGGTGTACAGCTGACGGGAGTGCTATCCTGTGATCTGAGGCTGAGCCCACATGCATTGTCCATTCTGCAGCTCGGAAGAAACCAAGGTCATCGATTCGCGGCTCGCGGGCGAAGGCCGGCAGATCCGGCGGCGGCGCGAATGCCTCGAATGCCACGAGCGCTTCACGACCTTCGAGTCGGCCGAGCTCGTCATGCCGCGGGTGGTCAAGAGAGATAGCTCGCGGCAGCCTTTCGACGAGGCAAAGCTCAGGAACAGCATGGTCCGGGCACTGGAAAAACGCCCCGTGCCGGCCGATGAATTCGAACAGGCGGTCGGTCGCATGGTTCACAAACTGCGCACCATGGGCGAGCGTGAAGTTCCGTCGAGACTCGTCGGCGAGCTGGTAATGGAGGAGTTACGCGAACTCGACGAGGTCGCATACGTGCGTTTTGCCTCCGTGTATCGAAGTTTTCAGGACGTGACCGAGTTTCAGGAAGAGATCAAACGACTGCAGGAAATATCCGAGGCGAGCGCGAGCCGCGAACAGATGTCGTTGTTGCCTGAATTACTCGGCAAGAAAAAATAGTGGATTCTTTCACTCCCGCCGATCACGAGTATATGGCTCGGGCCCTGCGGCTTGCGCGGCGCGGCATGTATACCGCGCATCCGAATCCGCGGGTCGGTTGCGTCATTGTGAAAGACGGTCAAATCGTCGGCGAAGGCTGGCATCGCAAGACCGGTGAGGCGCACGCCGAGGTCGTGGCACTGGATGCCGCCGGTGCCAATGCAAAAGGGGCAACTGTTTACGTAACCTTGGAGCCCTGTTCGCACGAGGGAAAGACACCGCCGTGCGTCGATGCGCTGATTGCTGCGGGTGTGTCGAGCGTCATTGCCGCAATGGACGATCCCAATGCGAAAGTTTCCGGCGACGGGCGCGGCGCCCTGGAAAACGCCGGCATCCAGGTGCGCAAGGGCTTGATGCAGCAGGAAGCGGCGGCACTCAATGCCGGCTTCCTGTCCCGAATGCAGCGCGGCCGCCCCTTCGTGCGTCTGAAAATCGCAGCGAGCCTCGACGGCAGGACCGCGATGGCAAATGGCGAAAGCCAGTGGATCACCGGCGAAGCGGCGCGTGACGACGTGCAATGCTTACGCGCGCGGTCCGGTGCGGTCATGGTCGGAATCGGCACCGTGATCGCTGACGATCCGGGGCTTAACGTACGGCGCGACGACATCGAAAACGATGACCTGCAACCATTGAGAGTCGTGCTCGACAGCAAGCTCAGAATGCCGGCGGCATCCAGGATGCTCTCGCTACCCGGCTCGACGGCAATTTTCTGTGTGGATGACGCGGAACGCCGCAAGCTCGTGGCGGCGGGTGCGTCGATACATGTCGTCGCCGCGGGCGACGGTGGTGTGGATCTGGCTGCGGTCATGAATAAACTGGCGGGTCTGGAGATTAATGAAGTGCTCGCGGAGGCCGGGCCGACTCTTGCCGGCAGCCTGATCGATTGGGACCTGGTCGATGAGCTTGTGATTTACCAGGCGCCCCATATCATGGGTAGCGAGACCCGCGCCATGTTTACGACGCCGAATTGGCACAAGATCGGTCAAAGATTGAACGTCGAGATCGTCGATGTAAGAAATATCGGGGCGGACCTGAGAATAACCGCGACGCCCGTTCGTTGAGGCCATGTTTACAGGAATCGTAAAAGCCGTAGGCAGAATCGAGAAAATACAGCCGGAGGGAGGCGACCTTCGGCTGACGATTGGGGCCGCAGACTTACCCTGGAGCGAATTTTCGGTCGGAGAAAGCATTTCCGTGAACGGCGTCTGCCTGACGGCCGTAGAGATCCTGCAGGACGGATTCCTGGCGGATGTCTCGGTGGAATCGGCAGGCGTCACTACTCTTGGTAAGCTGGTCGAGGGCAGCAAGGTCAATCTCGAACCTTCCGTCAGCCTCGGCGAGCGGCTCGGCGGACACCTGGTCAGCGGGCATGTGGATTGCGTCGGTACAATTAAGGCTCGCGAGTCAGATGCCCGCTCGGTTAGACTCGTCATAAATGTTCCGGCAGGGTACAGCCGCTACCTCGCGAGCAAGGGATCGGTATGCCTTGACGGCGTCAGTCTTACCGTCAATGAGGTATCGGGAAACACCTTCGGCGTGAATATCATCCCGCATACGGCCGAGGTGACAATATGCGGCGACTACAAGGAAGGAACCGAGGTAAATATCGAGGTCGATCTGATTGCGCGTTACGTCGAACGGCTGCTCAATGGCAGTGACGACCCGGCCATTACAAAAGAATTCTTGAGAGAACACGGTTATGCCTAGCAAGACTACGGTCCATCCGACAGCCACGGGCTCCGCATTCAGCGACATCGAAGACATCGTCGCCGATATTCGTGCCGGCAAGATGGTCATCATGGTCGACGACGAGGGCCGCGAGAACGAGGGCGACCTGCTGATGGCTGCCGAGAAGGTACGTCCCGAAGACATCAACTACATGGCGCGTTACGGTCGCGGACTGATCTGCCTGACGATTACGCGCGAGCGATGCGCGCAATTGCGCTTGCCACTCATGGTCGAAGAGACCGACAGACGGCATGCCACTAATTTCACGATTTCCATCGAGGCGGCCGAAGGAATAACGACCGGCATCTCGGCGCACGATCGGGCCAAGACGGTGCAGGACGCCGTTGCAAAGGACGCCCGCCCGGAGGATCTCAATCAACCCGGCCATATTTTCCCGGTCATGGCGCAGCCTGGCGGCGTGCTGACACGCGCCGGTCACACCGAAGCCGGATGCGATCTCGCACGACTGGCCGGCCTGGAACCCGCGGCCACCATCGTCGAGATTCTGAACGAAGACGGCACCATGGCGCGGCGTCCCGACCTCGAAAAATTTTCACGCGAACACGATATCAAGATCGGCACGATTGCCGACCTGATTCGCTATCGCCTCGAGAAAGAACAGAACGTCGAGCGCATTTCTGAAACAGACGTCACGACGCCGCACGGCGATTTCACGATGTATTGTTACGACGATCACATCCATCAGACGGTGCACGTAGTACTCGTCAAGGGCGATCTCCGAGCTGTCGCGGAACCGCTGGTCCGGGTGCACCTGCAGGACACACTCGGCGATATCCTGAGGATCCAGGATAATACCCTCGGCTGGCCCATCGACAGCGCAATCGAACGCATCGCCAGGGAAGAAGCGGGTGTTGTCGTTATACTGCGCGAGCGGGAATCGTCACGAGACTTCGTGGAATCGGTCGAAGGGCTGTCAAAGTCCAGGGACGAACTCAAGCAGAAACGTGAGGGAGAAGCAGTGCTTCGCACTTATGGTATTGGTGCGCAAATACTGAGAGACCTCGGCCTAAAACGGATGCGGGTTTTGTCCGCTCCGAAACAGATGCACGGTATTTCAGGATTCGACCTGGAAGTCACCGAGTACGTAGAAAAATAAGAAAACATGGACAAAATAAAGACGACGGAAGGGGATCTGAACGCGAGGGACGCCCGGTTCACGATTGTCGCGGCGCGTTTTAATGATTTCATTGTCGAGTCGCTGATAAAAGGTGCGCTGTCCTGCCTGCGCCGTCATGGCGCGAGCGATTCGAATATCGAGATCATTCGCGTACCGGGTTCGTACGAGATGCCGCTGGCCGTGGAGAAAGTTGCAGCGTCTCGGCGCGCCGATGGGATTATCGCGCTCGGCGCCGTCATACGCGGCGCGACGCCGCACTTCAATTATGTCGCGGCCGAGTGCACGCGAGGCGTCGCCGCATCGAGCCGCGAACACGGTGTGCCGATCGGTATAGGCGTACTGACTACCGATACGATCGAGCAGGCAATCGAGCGTGCAGGAACCAAGGCAGGTAACAAGGGCGAAGAAGCAGCGCTCGCAGTCATCGAGATGGT
>JABAOE010027369.1_pt2 | contig 16042 bp, 14 predicted proteins | sample 7062141 | NCBI WGS metagenome assembly JABAOE01 (sample SAMN14538627, study PRJNA623070) | marine sediment metagenome | biome: marine biome [ENVO:00000428]; feature: marine pelagic biome [ENVO:01000023]; material: deep marine sediment [ENVO:00002113] | place: India: Gulf of Khambhat ... | reverse complement strand
TTTCTTGCTCATCGGGTGTTAAGCGAAGCCAACCTGTATGCTCTTGAAAATGTGGCCGCCCTTGACCAACTTCCAGCGAAAGGGGCGACCGTGACGGCGCTTCCTATCAAGATCCGGGGAGGTTCGGGGGGACCGGTTCGCATTTTCGCTACCATTCCATAACTACGATTTCGGTTTAGGGGATGAGAAATGTGCGATTTAGGGGCTTGAACAATTCAATTACAGCAAGGAGCCAGGNNGGGAATTACAAACAGGTGACGGGGAACGAACATTGGGCTGTGATATTTCTGAACCGATTCCCGTCAAACAACTGATCAAGAACCAAGGGAAGGCCCTGAGAGAGGTCTTTCAACTCCTCAAGGAAAAAAAATTAATGGTCACCGTGAATAAGCGCATCGCCAGCGAAGATACACGAGTTCATGACGGAGACGTCGTCAATTTAGTTGCGCATGACGGAATGGGACAAAGTGGGCTCACGCCCTCTCTGTATTGATGTCAGCAAGGGCAAGGAGGGATAGGGAACCGTCTAGGCAGATGAAATCCTATGCGGACAAGCAGTTGTCCGTTTTAGTCAAAAAATTAAGAGTCGCAAGGATAAAAAAACAAAGAGTCGAAAGGGCCTAGAGCCTTCTTTGAAATTTGGGAAACACTCCATCTTATGCGTCGTTCGACCCCTTCCCCTCGGGACTCTTCGACTTTTTGACTTGCGCCACAAGTTAATCTGTAGAAAACTTGGGACATGAAAAAAAGGCAGTGCTGGAAAGGCACTGCCTTTTTTGTAAGGGATATAAAAATGTGAAACGACCCGGGCCTAACGACCTTAAAGGGAAAGAATCAAAAGAAAGATCTTGTTCTGGTGATAGAGATCGCTCATTACTTCTTCGCTCCCAAAATCGAATCTTTTGCGGCCTTGGCCACTCGGAATTTAAGAACTTTTTTGGCAGGAATCTTTATCGTTTCCCCAGTTTGAGGATTACGGCCCATGCGGGCTTTGCGGTGTGCCAACACTAACTTTCCGACACCTGGAACCACAAAAGCATTCTTCGCTTCCTTGTATGCTAATGCGGCCAAATCATCAAGAATCTGGGTGGCGGTTTTTTTAGTAATACTCGCTTTTTTCGCCAAATGATCAGCAATCTGAGACTTCGTCATTGATTTGCCCATACGAACCTCCTCCACTAGTTAAATGATTGACCAATGCAAACGTTGTCGCCCATAGGATGTTTCCCATTACCAAAAAAATAAGAAATCGCGTGAATCAAAGGAAGAAAACTTTTGCATTTTTCGGTACACGTGGCGACCGCCGCCAGCTTTTTCTTATATGAAAATCTTAGGGGGGAACGCCTCTTTCCCCTACCGGAAAAAGGCGGAAACGCCAGTATGTGTCTCAAGAAATGCAATGCTACAATGGGCCGAAAGTGTACCCGAAGTGTGATAACCTGTCAATAAAAAAATGCAATACCGACAGGTGATTTATGAGATTCATCATCCCAATCACAGAACGTGGCAACTTGAAGGATTAACTCCTATCGGGCTACAGTGTATTCTTACACGTATAGGTCTAAATAACATTTTTTGGGGAAAGAGTATTCTATGGGAAAAGAGATACCAGTTTTCTCCAGCACGCAATCTGAAGAGCAAACACCTGAAACCCTGACTTATTCGAGGGTATTTTGCCAACGGGAAGATAGCCCTCAGTTACGATTGCTGTTAGATTTCCTGAAGTCCAAAAATCAAATTCCCCTGATCCCCAAGATGGATCCAGAAGCATTGGATGATTGGGACTGGACCCAGATCACCCTGGGCTACAATAGAGAACGGAAACCGATTCAATTGTTTTGTGTGCGTGATCGTGGGAGCTATCAAGATATCTACGAATCGGAAAAAATGATGTTTTTGAAGCGCCTTTCCGTCTTTGACGATGAAGAGTCTCAAATAGCCAAGGAATTTGTGAATCGAGCTCGGTTTATCGCCACAACTCAAATGGTGAAAAATGACATCACTGAAGAAGGGTACGACTTCAACGGTTGGATTCTTGAATTTTTTCAAGAAAACTGTAATGGCATTGTCCAGATTGATGGACAGGGATTCTTTTCACCCCGTGGGGAATTAGTCGTCGATATGGAGGAAAGTGTCGAAAGTGGAGCAGAAGGATCTCCCACTCTGGAAAAGGACGGCAATTCCTCCTGAGCTCTGATTTCCAAGGGATTTTACTCTTTTACTCGCAAAGCATCCTCCATACAGGTGCCCAGGGTTTGAGAAGGAAATCCTTCCACTCCGCCCCGATAGGCCACTCCCTCCTTGACCACTTCAAGCAGGGCTCCTTCTTCAAAGAGAGCCGGCTGCTCAATGACATTCCCGCGACAGACAAGGAGATCAGCCCGGTGNNACCAATTTGCTTCGCCGCTAAACCCGTTGCTCCATACCAGGCCGTCAAGGCTGGTAGGCCATCATTCATTAACGCAACCAGTTCCATATAATTCCGTCCATGCATATTCGGAAGGACCGGATCGGTCCCCGCAAGGATGTTCAAGCCACTGCTATGAGCAATTCGGACGGCGTGGGAGTGAGCTTCAGCCACTTGATGGATTTTTTGCTGGACGAGGTCGCTCCACCCTTTGGCTTCCAATAAAGCCTGAGTGATCCACGAAGTTGGCGTAACCGTACAGCCCTTCGCATAGGCTCGTTCCGCCAGGGGTTCATCCAGAAAGGAAATATGTTGGATATCTTTGATCCCATGGTCAATCGACAACGCAATGCCATTTCGACTATGGGCATGTCCAGCCACATAAAGCCCTCTCCCAGCCGCCTCATCACAAATCGCATCAATTTCCTGAGCAGTAAAATCCCGGTGTTCAAGCTTATCGCCGGGTGAAACCACGCCAGGGCTGGCACAGATTTTCACGAGATCGGCGCCACAAGCTGCAATTTCTCTGACCCGCTTGCGGCAGGCCCAGGGGCCGTCAACAATACTTGAGGGACGACCAGGACCAGGTGGCCACAGGCGAGATATCTCCCCACAGCATCGATCGGGTCCTCGAAAATCTGCATGACCTCCCGTGGTCGACAGCATACAGATCGCAATCTTCAAACGAGGTCCGATGAGGAAACCTTCCTGAACCAGTCGCTTGAGCAGATGAGTCGCTCCACCCACATCCCTGAGTGTCGTCACTCCTCCATTGACCAGGGTCGTATACAGGATGCGTTCGGCATACAACAACCCTTCCAACGAATTCATTCGTTCCAAGGGGTCTCGGCCAATGCCAAATAAGGTGATATGGCCATGACAATCAATGAGGCCTGGGGTGACCGTGAACCCAGAACAGTCGATTCGCTGGACAGACCCTCCGCCGGGACGAGTTGGAGCATGTGGATGAATCGATTCGATCTTCCCATTCTCGATCCACAAATCCACATGTTCATGAATGGAAGCCGGGGTCGCCGAGGTACCATCATAGAGTTTTTGAATATTGGAGAGAACAATCATATCGATCCTTTAATGGTGGTCCGTATTCCTTTGAATCTTGCTGTACCGGAAATCTCAGCCATTTGGCAACTCATCAAAAGGGAAACCTCGAAAAGGTCTAAAAGTCAAAAGGGATAAAAAGTCCGGCGAAATACGCAGAATCCTGTGCCCTCTTCGACTCTTTGACCCTATATCCCTTTGCTCACTTCGCTTTGCAGTGATCCCAGTCATCGTGATAACCTTCCCCGAGCGTTTATTCACCATTCAGGTCGTTAGACAAATCAATAGAGAGCCACAGGATCAGAATCTTTAAGGCTCATTACTCACAGTCGACCTCACGAAAAAGTCATCCTTGTTTCCGGTTATTGGGGGATCACGTAAAACCAATTGAATGTTCTCCAAAAACCCCTTTCGTTAAATGTGCAAAGAGGTGTAAGAATCCATGACCTCCCCAAAATCAGCGCAGTGGCTTCATTCTCCTGACACTTTTCCTCATCGGCATCTCGGCCCAACTGAGGCGAACGTAAAAGAAATGTTGGGGACCTTAGGCTTGGCCTCCCTTGAGGCTCTCATCAATGCCACGGTGCCGGAACCTATCCGACTACGCAGATCCCTGGATCTCCCTCCCCATCAGGGCGAACAGACCACGCTGGAAGAACTCAGAAAATTGGCCAGTCAAAACAAGGTGTTCCGTTCTTTTATCGGGATGGGTTACTACGATTGCATCACCCCTCCAGTGATTTTACGAAACATCTTGGAGAATCCCGGTTGGTATACCCAGTACACTCCCTACCAGGCTGAGATCGCACAGGGACGATTGGAGGCCCTGTTGAATTTCCAGACGGTAGTGGCAGATTTAACAGGCTTACCCCTGGCCAACGCCTCATTGTTGGACGAGGCCACGGCGGCCGGCGAAGCCATGTCGATGTGTCGGGCAATAGTCGGCCGGGATAAGGACGTATTTCTCATAGCCGATGATTGTCACCCTCAGACCATGGCCGTCCTTCAAACGCGGGCCAAGCCTTTAGGAATTACACTCCACATCGGAAATCCCTTGACCGACATTCAAACGTACGACAAGGTCTTTGGCGTGTTGGTTCAATACCCGAACACGGATGGCGCTCTGTATGACTATCAGGAACTGGCTCAGCAGGTTCATGCGGCCGGCGCGCTGATGGTCGTCGCGACCGATCTATTGGCTCTGACCCTTTTCCGGCCCCCCGGGGAGTTTGGAGCCGACATTGCGGTCGGCTCAAGCCAACGCTTCGGTGTACCAATGGGATTTGGGGGTCCACATGCGGCATTTTTCTCAACAAAGGAAGCCTATAAGCGGCAAGTGCCGGGGCGAATGGTCGGAATATCACGGGACACGGAAGGACATATTGCCTATCGGTTGGCTCTGCAAACCCGAGAACAGCATATTCGCCGCGATCGTGCCACCAGCAACATTTGTACGGCTCAAGTGTTATTGGCCAATGTCGCCAGTATGTATGCGGTCTACCATGGCCCCGAAGGGCTCAGGCAAATTGCCAATCGGGTCCATACGTTAACAGCGATCCTGGCCCAAGGATTAGAACAATTAGGATGCAAAATAGCCGAGGAGCCATTTTTTGACACCATCCGTGTGACGGAGCCTAAACAATCCCCGGACCAGATTGTTGCCAAAGCCCTGAAGCACAGAATGAATCTCCGATATTTTCGCGATGGAAGGTATGGCCTTTCTCTCGACGAGACGACCACCGCCTCAGACATTCAACAACTCCTGAGCGTCTTTTGCCATTCCAACCAGACCCCACCTTCTGTTGAGGAACTGTCAAAAACCGTAGATCCAAAAATTCCGTCTCCCCTCGCCCGGACCACCCCGTATCTCACTAATGAGGTCTTCAATCGTTATCACTCTGAACACGAGTTGCTCCGTTATCTGCATCAACTTCAGACGCGAGATCTTTCGTTAGTCCATTCCATGATCCCTTTGGGTTCATGCACGATGAAATTGAACGCCACGGCCGAGATGGCTCCCNNCCCGAATCCATCCCTTTGCTCCGAAAGACCAAACCAGAGGATACGAGGCTCTCCAACATCAACTGAAACAATGGCTGGCGGAAATTACCGGCTTTGCTGCCGTCTCACTCCAACCCAATGCAGGATCACAAGGCGAATACGCGGGTTTGATGGTCATCCGTGCCTATCATGAACACCGTGGCCACACCCAACGTCATGTGTGCCTTATTCCTGTCTCCGCCCATGGGACTAATCCCGCCAGTGCAGTGATCGCGGGGATGAAAGTCGTCCCGGTTGCCTGCGATCAGGATGGGAATATTGATATAGCGGACTTACAGGTAAAAGCCTCGGAGCATCATGAGACCCTGGCTGCCCTCATGATCACTTACCCCTCAACTCACGGTGTATTTGAAGAAACGATTCTGGAAGTCTGTCGCATTATTCACGACCATGGGGGGCAGGTGTACATGGACGGGGCGAATATGAACGCCATGGTGGGTATCTGCCGACCGGGAGATATGGGCGCCGATGTGTGTCATCTCAACCTGCATAAAACATTTTGCATTCCCCATGGAGGTGGAGGACCAGGCATGGGGCCCATTGGTGTCGCAGCTCATCTGGCGCCATTTCTTCCCGGGCATCCCATCCGAAAGACCGGCGGGGATAAAGCGATTGGGCCGATCGCTGCAGCTCCGTATGGAAGCCCCAGCATTCTACCCATCTCTTGGGCGTTTATTCGACTCATGGGTGAAGATGGATTAACCACGGCCACTCAGGTGGCGATCCTGAACGCGAACTATATGTCCAAAAAACTCGAAAAATACTATAACGTCCTGTACACCGGTAAGAACGGGCTGTCGGCGCATGAATTTATCTTGGACTTGCGACCCTTTAAGAAAACCGCGGATGTGGAAGTCGAAGATATCGCTAAACGCCTCATGGACTTTGGGTTTCACGCTCCGACTATCTCCTGGCCTGTCCCGGGAACCATGATGATTGAACCGACGGAAAGTGAATCAAAAGCCGAATTGGACCGGTACTGCGAAGCGTTGATTCTTATTCGAAAAGAGATCGCCGATATCGAAGAAGGCCGTACGCCTAAAGATGACAACCCCCTCAAAAACGCTCCCCACACCATTCAGTCCATCGCCAGTTCGGATTGGCCTCACCCCTATTCACGTGAACAGGCGGTGTTTCCAGCCCTTTGGACCCGCTCTTTCAAATTCTGGCCTTCTGTTTCGCGTATTGACAATGCTTACGGAGATCGGCATTTGGTTTGCACATGCCCACCAATGGATGCCTATCAGTAGTGCAGGGAGAGTATAAGGGGTCAAAAACGTCAAAGAGGTCGAAAGAGTCAAAAAAATCCAAAAATCGAAGTCTCAAGAATTAAAGTAACGGGGAGTCCGTAAAATTCTTTTTTACAATTTCCTACACCTTTGCCTCTTTGACCCTTTTGACATTTCGACCCTTTCGACTCTGCAACCATCTGATCCCTCGACCCCTTTGACTTCTCCATTATTCAATCCCAAGACCTTGAAACCTCCTCCATCCGGATGACTCCTACCAATCCGAACCGTCTTCTTCTCGCCATCTTGGGGGGAATCCTCATTGGAACGTTTCTGGGAGGGCTTATTCCTGAGGCCGGAATCGCTGTCTATTTTCTCGGGGAAATCTTTCTCCGGACCCTGTTTGTCATGGTGGTTCCCTTGGTTATAAGTTCCATGATTGTGGGAGTAAGCAGCTTAGGTGACGTCCGGAAATTAGGGCCGTTGGGAGGTCAAACCGTCCTATTTTTTATGACCACTACGGGAATCGCGGTTCTGATCGGTCTCATTCTGGTGTCAGTCATTCACCCCGGAACTCCCCACAATAAGCAGTCAGTCTCGAACTATCCACGGAATCCTTGGATCAGGTTGCAGAACGCATGGAAGATAAACCTACTTCCCTGATTGAATTATTCGAACAAATATTGACGAACATGGTGCCGGACAATCTCTTCCTGGCCATGGCCAATACCGAGGTGCTCCCCCTCATCGTGTTTTCCCTGGTATTCGGGGGCATCCTGACCACTCTTGGAGAAAAAGGAAGTGTGGTCATTCGATTTTTTGATGGGGTCAACGAAGCCATTATGGGTATCGTGCATCTCATCATGTGGGTCGCGCCTATCGGCATTGGGGCCTTGATTGCTGGGCGCCTCGGTGAGGCAGGAGGATTTTTTGGATTTTGGCCGCAACTTAAATCACTTGGTGCATACTCGGCCACCGTGATTCTTGCCCTGCTTATTCATGGGCTAATCGTCTTACCTCTCATCCTTCGGTTCTTGGGCCGAAAGCCGGTTGGCGCTTACGCCAAAGCGATGAGTACTCCCTTGATGACCGCCTTTTCAACCAGTTCGAGTTCTGCCACCCTCCCTATGACCATGGAAAGTCTAATTGAGGAAGCCAAACTTTCCCGGCGAATTGTGAGCTTTGTGGCCCCACTCGGGGCCACCATTAACATGAACGGGACCGCGCTCTATGAAGCGGTCGCGGCCCTATTTATTGCACAGACCTACGGAATCGAACTAGGCCTGGGAGAGACCATCATCGTACTTGTAACCGCGACGCTTTCAGCCATTGGGGCCGCAGGAATCCCGGAAGCCGGCTTAGTGACCATGGTGATTGTGTTGAAGGCCGTCAATTTACCGCTGGAAGGAATATCCCTCATTTTAGTCATTGATTGGTTTCTCGACCGTTGTCGGACGACGGTCAATGTGTGGGGAGACGGAGTGGGGGCTGCTGTGATCGATCGCCTGCAAATTAACAAAGAGGGGAATTCCAAACCTTTATAAACCGCCTCGGTCTTCCCGTGAAATGGTCAGCTTGGCTTCGATAAAATCCTGATGTCCCAGCTCCAGGCCCTTGGCAATTGAGCGAATTTCCTCAATTTCCTGGCTGGAGGTTTTGTGAGCCGTATTGGCAATCGCAAATAGGCTGTTGAGAAACCTTTTGCGTTCAGGAACCGTCGTGCATTCACAGAATCCTTTGCTGAGTTGCACAAAATCAAGGCCCTTCATGATCCGTTTGTGACCGATTTCCATAATCAACTCGGCTTCTTCCTCGGGTAATTGCCACCCATCCGCAAGCGCGCGAACCACAGAATCCTGCTCCTGCTCACAAAAGGCCTTGTCTACCCAAGCCACCCGGGCCATCAATCCGGCAGCCAGGCAGACCTTGCGGATTTCTTCATCGGGGAGGGAAATCGTGATCCCTCGCTCTTTCATCTCTGATACAAGCTGGTAATAAACGGTGTTCTTGATATAGTCCTCGATCCGGCTCTCTCGTCCCCCATCTGCGGCGTAATGGCTCGTTCGCGAACCAATAGCTCTTTTGAGTGGATCGGTCAGGTGAGCCAACAGGCCGGTGCTCTTCGCCTCAATATCTTTTCGGAACTCTTCGACCACTGACGCTTCCGCTTCCTTGGCCACACCCTCGATGTGCACAAGCTTTTCAAGTGTCTCAAGAACGATGGCCTTATCAGCTTGGGAAGTCATCCCATTTAACACTCGGCGGAGAAGTTGCTGACGCTCCTCTTCACCAACCGGTGATTCCATATAGAGCTCTAATATCATCCACTCCTCTCCTGAAATTTCCGGCAAATGAAACAAAAGTTCTTTGAGTGCATTGATCTCCTGCTTGGTCAACTTACCATCCGCCCATGCCACGCCTATCAGGAGTTTGCCAAGATTTATGACGAATTGTTTGTCAGCCATTGTTGAATTTCCCGTGATTACGTTCGATTAATAATATTGAGTTCGGCTCTTGCGTGGGATTTTGGGTTAATTTCCCCAAAAAGTCTTCCACGGTCCAGATTAATTTTCTTACCCCAAAAGGTCAATATTTTGCGATGTCAGTGATTTTGTCATTTGTGGCCTCAACACCTATCGTCTGAATTCACCCTCGCCCAACTCCCCTGCCTTGCCGAAGCGGCTTCTCGAAGGGTGGTCTCCCTCTAAGGCAGAGAACCTTCTCCTTTTTAATCCCAACCTGAAACGGGCAACTTTCTTTTGAACTACCTGTTATCGAATCGGATACCGTATGTACCTCATCAGATACTTTTAAAAGATGATATTTTGACCGACCCCGCCAACAAAACAGAATGTTTTTCTTAAAATTGAGCACTTAGGATCAGTTTCTCCAAAAGCCAATTCAGGCCCCGCAATTGCACTTTCCTTGACCATCAGGCGTCTGCGCCGATAAATATTTCTGCGTGCCGCTGCAAAAACAATAACGTGTTTCATAAGGCCATGTCAGTTATGCTTTCCCGCCATCCAGTTTGCGGCCAATAACAGAAGGGTATTCATGGATCATCGGGATACTTCGGGGCCACTCTTATGACCTCTCTTCTCTCAAAAGACCATACAATCCTTGAAAAGGGCTCAATGGAGTTTCGACCATATGGGGTGGATGAACGAGGCAGAAAAATCCGTGATGTGACGGGAGTGAAGGTCGAGGCCTATGTGACATATTTAGAAGAAACGGTGGCGCGACTTCGTGGAGCCGAAGCCGGCAAGCAGACTGTTGAAACATTGTGTCGGGTTTTAAACCAACGAATCCCGGATCCTCCCGCCTACCATGTCACACCCCAATTCCTTAAAAATGTTTGGAACAGTTATGCCTACGAATTTGTCTGTTTTTTAACGGAATTCTGCATTATTCTTTCTGAGGATCCCCAATTTCCTTACCATGCGGGAAAGACCAAATTTATTTCACCCCTCATTCAAACACTGGGCCGACCATTCACGATGCCTCAGATTTATAAGATGTTTTCTCATTTCGGTCAAAAATTTGCTAAAAACTCCATTGAATTTGGAGTCGGCACCGTGACCCAAAATTCCGCTGTACTCCGAATGAAGTACATGAACCACGTTTATGATCAGTTCGGACCTTATCGCAAACGATGCGCGGAGCAAATTTGCCTGTCTTCCAAAGCTGCCCTTGCCGCGGTTCCCGAAGATATTCACCAATTAGGGTATGCCACGATCAAAGACCTCCAATGCATTGCGGACAAAGATGAATGGTGCGAATGGGAATTTACCTGGACCCCTGCCGACCACATCCCGTTTAGCTGGTCATTATGGGGAATCCTTAGCGGGTTTGGGGCGTTGGGTTACCTGCAAATTATGCATCCGAGTGTCACTATCCTCGAAGCCCTGGTCATTGCACTCTTCCCCCCCCTGGGGGCCTGGTTTGGTATGAAAAAACGCCAGGAACGCGATACCAAACGACGAGAAGCTTTGATCAAGGAACAACTCGAAACCCTGGAAAATCGACACGAAGATCTTCGAGAGGCCTATTTAGAGCAAGAACAGGCTACGCGGTAGATCTCCGTCGAAAAATCACCCATTTAACCACATTTCAAAACGCAGGCCTCGTGTTTAGCAGCACCCTGGACCGTGAAACTCTGATCAAGAACGTGTTAGATACTCTGACCGAAGAACTTCACTTCGAGCGAGCGATGTTGTTCTTCTATGATGCCTCTCGAGGAATGGTTTTTGATGGAAGACTTCATGGATTTTCTGCAGATATTGCCGCCAATATTCGATCCCTCGAGGTTCCCATCACCGATAGAAATTCTATTGAAGGCACGATTCTTATCCGAGGCAAACCGCTATTGATCAATAATATTCGGGAATCACCTGTATGGGATCGGCTACACAAATTGAACAAACTGGCAGTGATAAAAACAGATTTGAGTTCTTTGCTTGCCGTTCCCCTCAAGGTCAAAGATGTCATTATTGGTTCTTTAGTCGTCGATCGACTTCCCGGGCACTCCTTAACGCAAGATGATCTGGAGGTCATGGTGACCTTCGCGTCTCAAGTCGCCATTGCTTTGGACAATACCCGCGCCTACCATCAGATCGAGGAATTGAATGCCAGCCTAGAGCATCGAGTTCAAGAACGGACGGCAGAACTCGAAACCGCGAACGAAGAACTCAAAGAGTTGGACCGTCTCAAGTCACAATTCCTGGCGCATGTCTCTCATGAGTTGCGCAGCCCATTGACCAGCATCAAAGGATTTGCCGAGAACATGTTAGAAGGCATGGCTGGTCACACCACGGAAAAACAGGTTCAATATTTTCGACGGATTCAAGCTAACAGCGGTCGCCTGGCACGGATGATAACTGACCTCCTTGATCGGTCGAAGATGGAGACTGGGAAATTAGAACTCTCGATGAGGTATGTCCCAGTGATCGACCTCACCCAAGAGGTTACCGAACAATTTAAACCCTCGGCGCACCTGAAGGGGCAATGCCTTACTCTGGAATATTCTCAACCTCACCTCATGGTTCACGCCGATGGGGATAAAGTGAACCAAGTGCTGACCAATTTAATCGAGAATGCCATAAAGTACACTCCCAGGGATGGCTCAATAAAAGTCCATATTGAGCCAAAGGACAGGCACTTGATCCATATCTCGGTCAGCGACACCGGTCAAGGCATTCCGGCAGATGCCCTTCCTCACATTTTTACCCCCTTTTTCAGGGTCAATCGCCCATCCCTCAAACATGTTGAGGGCCTGAGCTTAGGACTCTCGATTTGCAAGCAACTGGTGGAATTGCAGGGTGGCACTCTTTCGGTAGAGAGTACAGAAGGGAAAGGATCGACGTTTTCCTTCACATTGCCGAGAAGTCAAGCCACGCCATCCCGTTTTATTTTGGACCTTTTTTAAGAGAAACACATCCTCGTCGTAGATGATGACTCGGACATTCGTCAATTACTCGTGGATCGGTTACATGGGGAAGGCTTACAAGTCGAAGCAGCTACCAACGGCAAGGAGGCACTTGAGGCTCTGAAGTGTCACACTTTTGACGGAGTAATCCTGGATATCGGCTTGCCAGACATGAACGGCCTGGAAGTCCTTCAAAATTTCAGAAGAACTCAGCCGGATTTACCGGTCATTATGATCACGGCCGCCGAAACTGAGGAAAGGGCCAAGACCGCGATAAACCTGGGGGCCACGGCTTACCTTCTCAAACCCTTTGATCCCGTAAAATTTCGATATGTGACCGGCCAAATGTTTGAGAGGAAGGAAAAAGTCAGAATACGTTAAGACCCATTAAGGCTGCCTTACGTTTTAATCGGGAGTGTAATATGAAATGTTGTTCCTAGTCCTAATTGACTTTCCACCGTGATCGTTCCCTCGTGGGCATCGACCACATCTTTGACGATCTTGGTGCCTAATCCCGTACCGCCGGGTTTCCGGCTGATCACCTTGTCGGTGAGGAGAGAATCGCGCACTTCTGATGGCATGCCAGATCCAGTATCCTTCACTGAAACCACCACGCTTTTCCCATCCTGATCGCAATTACCGCTAATCATGATCAATCCGCCCGTCGAGACTTCAGCGATCGCATTATTCACCAGATTATAGAACGCCTTGAATAAGCGTCCTTCATCGGCTTGGATCCCCGGAAGCGTCTCCAGGCCCTCGGTCTCCAAACGAATACTCTTTTGAGAAGCCGAAAAGTGAAGGGTTTTGTACACCGTGTCCACCACTTCCCCAAGTGAACATGGCGCACATTTGAGAGGTGTCGTCAGTCCTTTGACACAATCTGCGACCTCCCTGACTTGACCTTGAATTCGTTTAGCATTGTTTCGCAGCATTTCAAGGATTTCCCTGCTCAACTCCTCGCTGGTTCTTGCTTTTTTCGCCTCTAAGTCGGGCAAATTTCTGAAGTGCTCGCCAAGTTCTTCTTGTAACAGCCAGGTGCCATTGAGAATGGGCATCAACATGTTTTTAATGTCGTGCCCGATCCCTCCGAGCGATCGCGCAACTTCGGCCAGTTTGGATTCCTGTTCCAATTTGACTTTCAATTCCTGGTTCCATTTGGCCAGTTGGTTTCCCAACGCTTGAGTCTCATCGTAGAGCTCTTTTTTCTTGAGAAGTGAACGAACCCTGGCGAGAAGTTCATGTCGATCGCCCGGTTTGACAAAAAAGTCATCCGCCTCGGCCTCAATGCCTTTCACCCGTTCCTGCGGCCCAGCCCCTGTCACCAACACCACAGGGAGTAAGGCCGTGGCAGCATTGGCGCGAATCCGTCGACAGACCTCATACCCATTCATGTCTGGCATCATCACATCCAAAAGAACAAGATCCGGATGATCACTTTCCACTTTTTTCAGGGCATCCTCCCCACAAGTGGCCGTGAGAGTTATGTATCCTTTTGAATCCAAAAACTCCGAGAGGTAGAGGAGAATATCAGGGTCATCGTCAACAATGAGAACTTTTCTCCCTTGGTTCATTTTTTCTCACTCCATCGGGAATGGCAATCAGGTGAAAAAGGCATTTTTACTAGGGCAAGAGCATCATGGTTCAAGATCGTCCTCTTAAATAACCAATACATAATTCACGTAGACCTCGAATTCAAGGAAACATCGCAAAATTCCCCCTCAAGCCTTCTCAAGTTTCAGATCCTAAGAAAAGACATTATCCGTGATCAAAGCTGAAATCGGCAGATTGGACCTTTTTCTCATTCTGGGTATGAGGGGGGATACCTAAAAAGCAGCGCCAGGGNNCAGGGCTGTTGGGATGAATCTAAGATACGAATTCTGTCTTGGTTCAAAATCATGCTGCTTTTTTTTGCTCATCCGCTTCGATGGACGTTTCGAAACAGTCATTGGAGGCAACCCGACTTCCCTCATCGCTGTTCAAGCCCATCATAAAGTTCATCACTATTCCGAAGACCGATATCGCCACCCCAATACCTTCCCAACCCATGATCTGTCCCTCCTTAATACTAGAAAAATCTGAGTATAATGGGTATCAGAGATATTCCCTTTATTCGGAAGTTTGTCTGACAACATGGGGTAAAAAACCCTTATGGCCCGCTACAGGGGAAATCTTGGCTTAACCTTTCTTCCAGATCATTTGTAGTGCACCAACNNGAGGGTCATTCCGGTGAGGAGGAAGATCAGTGCCACCCTCATGACGTCCTTCTTCTGCCTTTTATATTCTGTTGCAAAAACTAATAACGGGGTCTCCATTTCATATGATAAAATTATAAGGCAAGGGTTATACCAAGACGCTAAAACGCATTAAAATTTACAAAAAAAGGCAACCCCTTCTGAAATTAAAGAAGAAAACAATCCGAAGAATATGAATTCTGCAGAATAAGAAACTGCTCTTGAAGAAAAAAAGTATCTAATCCAATTCAAACGGTATCTGTTTTGATAATCCGTTTTATCTCATTGCTTCATTGTCGATTCGTTCCGGGAACTACAATGTTCGAAGGAAATAGACAGAATTCGCGAGACCTTGTAATATGACAAATTCTGACATGATGACCTGAAATTGTCCTACAAGGAGTTTCTAGGCCAATAGGCCAACATCGATATCATTTTTCCCGTTGGCAAAAAAGACAAAGATTTTTTAGACGACTAGATGCAAATGAGTTTGCACGACTTTGTATGAACCACACTATCGGCTCTTTCTTACTCGATCGCCTTTACCACCTGGGCCTCCACCATATGTTCGGTATTCCGGGTGATTACATTCTCACTCTGTACAAGCTGATAGAAGATTCGCCGATTCAAATTATTGGTACTACTCGTGAGGATTGTGCCGGGTTTGCGGCTGACGCCTATGCTCGTATTCAGGGCATCGGTGGAGTCTGTGTGACGTATTGCGTGGGTGGATTGAATATTGTCAATGCAGTCGCCTGTGCCTATGCCGAACGATCCCCCGTGGTGGTGCTGTCCGGATCACCAGGTCTCGGCGAGCGGGTCAAAAATCCTTTATTACATCATATGGTGCGGGATTTCTCTACTCAACGTGAGGTATTTGAGAAGGTGACAGTAGCCTCGATTATCTTGGACGACCCTTTGACGGCTGAGCGTGATATTGACCGGGCCCTTGCGGCCCTTAGGCGCTATAAGCTACCTATTTATCTTGAAATCCCTCGTGATATGGTGTTGACCCCCCTGGAGGGACCTCCTCCATCACCCGCTCCAGCCGAATTACAAGAGTCCAGCGACCCCGACGCTCTGAAAGAGGCAGTGTCCGAAGTACGGGGGATTCTCTCAAAATCAGAACGTCCTGTGATTTTGGCCGGATCTGAAATCTATCGTTTTTCCCTTCAGGACCATCTGACACAACTTGTCGAGAACATGAATGTTCCCGTCGCCACCACCTTATTAGGCAAATCGGTGATTCGGGAGGACCACNNATATTGGAGTGTACGGCGGCCTTGTTGGGCGTGATGAAATCCTCGACTTTGTGGACCAGGCTGATTGCTTGCTCATGCTGGGAGCCATATTGTCGGATATTGAGGATGTTCAGGCTCACCCAACCCTCCTAGCCGTGGGACGGACCGTTCATGCTACTGCTGATGCGATCACCATTCAGCACCATCGTTATGACAGTGTCCGATTTGAAGATTTTGTCCGAACCCTTGCTGCTTCACCCCTTCCTTCTTTTCCGGCTCGTCCCATGCCAGTAGATGATAAGGTTTCATTTGAACCCCCGAATCCAAAAGCGCCAGTGACTCTTAAGAGCTTATTTGGGTATCTCGACAGTCTCCTCAACGAGAAG
>JABAOE010001520.1_pt3 | contig 16058 bp, 15 predicted proteins | sample 7062141 | NCBI WGS metagenome assembly JABAOE01 (sample SAMN14538627, study PRJNA623070) | marine sediment metagenome | biome: marine biome [ENVO:00000428]; feature: marine pelagic biome [ENVO:01000023]; material: deep marine sediment [ENVO:00002113] | place: India: Gulf of Khambhat ... | reverse complement strand
GTAGTTTCCACGTCGTACGTAAAAGTACGTATCCATTTCGATCGGCGCGCGGGCGCGCGGTCGGCGGGATTCTCGTACCATTCGGACGAGGGTACGGGGGAGGCGCCAGACATGGACATCGACATCATTCTCGAGCCAGACGTCACGCCCGCGCAGATCGCCGAGTTGGGCCTGCTGGCGGAAGGTGTCGGGATCAACCGACTGTGGGTGCAGAACTATGCCCAGGCGCGCGAAGCCTTCATGAGTGCGGTGCCACTGGCGATGACGTCGGAGCGGATAGGAATCGGGGTGATGGTCGTCAGCCCCTGGGAGATGCACCCGCTGAAGATGGCGAACGCGCTGCTGACGCTGAACGAGTTCTGCGGCGGGCGGGCCGCGCTGTGCGTCGGCGGGGGGGGCGAGTGGAACGCCGTCATGGGCATTCCCGTGGAACGGCGGGTGCGCGCCGTGCGCGAGACCACGGAGCTGCTCAAGGCAGCCTGCGGAGAGAAGTCCGTGTCGAATTATTGGGGCGAGATGTTCAAGGCGACCCGGTTTGCGGCCAGCTGGTCAGCGGACGCGCCCCCGCTGATTTACACCGGGGCGGGCCAGGAGCAGATGATCCGCATGAGCACGCCGCGCGCCGACGGGATCGTGCTGAGCGACGCCGTGCCGTCGATCGCCGCCGAGTCGATGGGCATCGTGCGCGAAGCCTTGCCCGGGCGACCGGGGGATGCCGGCCCGTTCCGCGTCAGCAATTTTTGGGCCTGGCACGTCAAGGCCGACCGCGAGGCGGCGCTGACGGAGGCGCGGCGGGAGCTGATCATCCGCAGCATGCTCGATGAGGATCACATCGGCTCCTTCATGAGCGAGGAGGATTGCGCCGTCGTGGCCGCCAACATCAAGTCGTTCTTCGCGGCGTACCGCGATCGCTCCGGCGTCATCGCCGGCGTGCCGGAACGCATCGTCGACGAATTGATCGCCGGCATCACGACGACCGGCGACCTCACCGAACTCGACCGGCACGTCGAGCAACTCCGGCATTTTCAGGCCGCCGGCCTGGATGAGCTCGCGCTGCGCCTGCACGACGATCCGGCGGATGCGATCCGGGTGATTGGCGAGCACGTGGTGCCGGCGCTGAGTTAAGGGGCGTTGCCATGCGAATCGACGTCATCATCGAGTCCCACCGGACGCCGGACGAATTCATCGAACTCGGCCGCCTGGCGGAGGAATATGGACTCGGCGGAGTCTGGGTGGCGAACAACTCGAACGGGCGTGACGCGTTTGTCAACTTCGTTCCACTCGCGCTCCAGACGGAACGCATTCGGATGGGGCCGATCGCGGTCAGCCCGTTCGAACTGCACCCCTACAAGATGGCGTTGTCGTTGCTGAGCCTGAACGAAATCGCCGGGGGCCGCGCCCAGATCGTCGTCGGCGCGGGCGGCGGCGTCGCGGACGCGATGGGCACGCGCCCGAAACGCGTCCTGCGTCCGGTGCGCGAGTGCGTGGAAATCCTGTCCGCGGCCGCCGAGGGCGGCACGCTGAAATTCGAAGGCGAGGACTACCCGATCAGCTGGATGGACACGAGCTGGGTGACACAGCCGTCCCCGATGATTTACGTGGGCGCGAACGGCCCACGGATGCTGCGGTCGGCGGCGCGCAGCGCGCCCGGCATCATGGTCAGCGATTTCGTGCCGCGGCGGGTGCGCTGGGCGCGGGACATCATCGACCCGGTGCTGGCGAACGCGGGCCGGCGGGCCGCCGCGTATCCAATGAACAATTTCTGGGCCTGGCACGTCAAGGAAGACCCGGAAGAGGCCCGGCGGGAGGCGCGGATCTGGCTGTGCGTCCGCGGCACGATCTACCCCGATTACATCCGCGACGTCGTCGACGACGATGAGGCGGAGATCGTCACGGCGCACCTCGACAGCTTCGCGAAGGCGTTTTACAGCCGGACGCCGGAGATCGACGGCGTGCCCGACGACATCATCGACAAGATCGTGGCGCGGGGTACGTCCGCATCGAGCCTCGATGACATCGCCACGGAGGTGGAACGCTTCCGCGAATTCGAGCGGGCCGGGCTGACCGAGATTGCGCTGAAGGTCTACGGTGAACCGGCGCAGGCCATTCGGAACATCGGCGAGCACGTCGTGCCCGCGCTCGGCCGATGAACGGCGTCGGGGTCAGCCGAGACCGGAGTGCTCGCCGAGCCGGGCGGCGTGCCGGACCCGGGAGGCTTCCTCCTGGTCGATGCTCTCGAGCTGATCGTCGATATGCTTCAGGGTCTGGCGCATCTCGGGCATGATCAGCTGATCGAGCGCGCGCGCGCGTCTTTCGGTGCGCACATATTCGTCGCGCAGGCGCAGCAGGTTGGCACCGACGAGCGCCTGCGCGTAATGCAGTTCGAGCAGAGCGGCGAAGGCATCACGGCAGGCCTCCGCCTCCGGCGACGGATCGACTGCGGCGAAGCGCGGACCCACGGGCTCCGTGCCCCATTCACCTGACAGCAGTTCGAGCCCGAGAAAACTGTCTCGCCGCAGCGCCGGCTGCAGCGCCTCGGAATCGGTGGCGGGGTGAACCTCGAGTCCGTCCAGCCCATGCCGGGCCGCCGCCGCGGTGACGGCCTGCAGGGCCCGCTCGCCGGCGGCCCGCAGGTCGGCCAGATTCGCCTCGTAGACCGCGAGCTGGCGCAGGATCTCGTGGGCCAGGAGCAGGCTCTTCTCGTCGAGGAACTGGTATCCCTCATCCAGGCGCCGGAGTTCGTCCTGGATCTCGAGGAACGTCGTCCGGGTCGGCGTCAGCTCAGCCATGGCTCTCTTTGTCGATGTAGGTCGAGATCTGTGCCTCGGTCAGGCGCGTCAGTTCATTGGTCGGCAACATCTGGAGCACACGCCAGCCGATGTCCATGCTGTCCTCGAGCGTCCTGCTGGTGTCCTGCTGCACCAGTTGCTTCTCGAACTGGTCGGCGAAGGCGAGGTAGTCGCGGTCGGTCGGGGTCAGGCCTTCTTCGCCCATGACGCTTTCGAGTACCCGGACCCGCACGGCTTTCGCGTAGGCGGCGAACAGCTGTTGCGCGAGTGGAGGATGATCTGCATGCGTGTAACCCTTGCCCACGCCTGCATCCATCAAACGCGACAGGCTCGGCAGCACCTGCACCGGCGGATAGATTCCCTTGCGGTCGAGGTCGCGGCTCAGGACGATCTGTCCCTCGGTGATGTAGCCCGTCAGGTCCGGTATCGGATGTCCGATGTCGTCGCCCGGCATCGTCAGTATCGGCAGCTGGGTGACGGTGCCCTCGCGGCCCTGTATGCAGCCCGCTCGCTCGAACAGGCTTGCGAGATCCGAGTAGAGGTAACCCGGGTAGCCCTTGCGACTCGGAATCTCGCCATGACTGGCCGACACTTCGCGGAGCGCCTCGCAGTAGTTAGTCATGTCCGTCATGACGACGAGGACGTGCTGGCCTTCCTCGAAGGCGAGGTATTCGGCCGCGGTCAGGGCGAAGCGGGGCGCCAGCAGACGCTGCGCGCTCGGCTCGTCGGCGCGGTTCAGAAACATGGCCGTGTGTTCCAGGGCGCCGCTGTCGGCCATCGCGCGCTGGAACGCGGCGGCCGAGTCGTGCGATACGCCGATGCCGACGAATACGACCGCAAACTCGCCTTGCGTGCCGCCGCGCAGCCGGGCGCGCTGCGCGATCTCGGTCGCCAGCCGGTCGTGCGGCAGTCCGCCGCCGGAGAAGATCGGCAGCTTTTGGCCTCGCACGAGGCTGTTCATCAGGTCGATGGTCGAGATGGTCGTCTCGATAAAGTCTCGGGGCAGGGCGCGCGCGGCCGGATTGATGGCGAGGCCGTCGACCCGGCGATGTTGCTCGGCGACGATCGGCGGTCCGCCGTCGATCGGTCGGCCGACGCTGTCGAAGACCCGGCCGAGCAGTCCGGGGCCCATCGGGATCCGCAGGGGCGTATCGTGCAGCCGCACGCGCGTCCCGGACAGACTCAGGCCGCTGGTCGATGCGAGCACCTCGACGACGATGGTCTCTTCGTCCAGCGCCGCAACCCTGCCGGTGCGGACCACCCCGTCGTCGGAGATGACCTCGACAGCGTGATTCAGGCCGACGCGAACGGATCTCTCGAGGAACAGCAGCGGCCCCTCGATGCGGCGCGTGGCGCGCTCGGCCAGCAGGTCAGCTCGCATCTTGCTGCGTCTCCCGCAATGATTCGAAGTCATAACTGATCTGCCGGCGCAGCAGATCGATCCTCTTGATGTCATCCTCGCCGAACTCCTCGCCGAGCCGATACATTCGCCTCAGGATGGGCAGTCCGGCGATGTCGGCGGGGTTCGCGCCGCGTTCGACCGAGTTCTCCGCTTGCAGTATGAACTCCATCACGGTCTGCAGCATCGCCGTCTGCCGTTCCGGGGAGCAGAAGCGATCCGTTGCCGAGAACGAGGACTGGCGGAGGATCCCCTCGTTCACCAGGTCTGCGCACAGCAGCGCCAGTTGCTGCGCCGCCGGCAGCGCGTCCCGACCGACGATGCGCGCCATCCGCTCGAGTTGCGCCTGCTGTTCCAGCAGTGTCAGCAGCCGCTCCCGATGGCGCGGCCAGTCCGGATTGCCGTTTGTTCGCCACCAGTTCGCCAGCGTCGCCGCGTCGGCCGCGTACGATTGCAGCGGGTGGATCGCGGGATAGAAGCGCGCGTGAGCGCGTTCGCGATCCAGTGCCCAGAAGGTGCCGACGTAGCGCTTCGTGTGCGTGGTGACGGGCTCGGAGAAGTCGCCGGCGGGCGGACTGATCGCACCGATGATGGTGACCGAGCCCTCTGTCTCGCCGAGGGTCTCGACCCGCGCAGCACGTTCGTAGAATTCCGCGAGCCGGGCGCTGAGGTACGCGGGATAGCCGCTTTCGGCCGGCAACTCCTCGAGTCTGCCCGACACCTCGCGCAATGCCTCGGCCCAGCGGCTCGTCGAGTCCGCCATCAGCGCGACATTCAGTCCCTGGTCGCGGAAGTATTCGGCGACGGTGATCGCCGTATAGATGCTCGCCTCCCGCGCGGCGACCGGCATGTTGGACGTATTCGCGATGATGACGGTCCGGTCCATGAGCGGTCTTCCGGTGCGCGGGTCCTCGAGCTGAGGAAACTCGGTCAACACCTCCGCCATCTCGTTGCCCCGTTCGCCGCACCCGACATAGACGATGATGTCCGCATCGCACCATTTCGCGAGCGCCTCCTGCAGGATCGTCTTGCCGGTGCCGAAGCCCCCGGGGAGTGCGGCGCGCCCGCCGCGGGCCACTGGAAACAGCGTGTCGAGAATGCGTTGCCCGGTGATCATCGGCGACTCCGGCGGCAGTCGCCGACGCACCGGCCGCGGCCGGCGCACCGGCCAGTGGTGAGTCGCAGCCAGCTCCCGGTTGCCCTCCGGCGCCGCGACCCGGCACAGGCAATCGGTTTCGGCATACTCGCCCCGATCCGCGATCCACTCGACGGTGCCGGCCGCATCGGGGGGCACCAGGACGCTCTGCCATTGGTCGGCGACGCGCATGCGACCCAGGACCTCGCCGCCGGTCAGTGCGTCTCCCGCCGCGAGGGCGGGCTCGAACGGTCGGCGCACCGACAAGGCCTCGCCCTTCGGCCCGATTTCCATGAACAGGCCGGTCTCCGCGCTCAACGGCCGCAGCAGCCCGTCGAAGATCCGGCCCAGCATGCCGGGGCCGAGAGGGATCGTCAGCGGTCGGCCGCTGCCGATGACCCGATCGCCGGGCTCGAGGCCGGTGGTGTCTTCGAAGACTTGCGCGACAATCTCGTCGCCCTCCAGCTTGATGACTTCGCCGAGCAGCTCAGCATGCCCGACGCGAATGGCCTCGTGAATGCGGAACGGCTCCGTGCTGCGGGCGCGAAGTACCGGCCCACCGATCCACCGGATGCGCGCCTCGCTCATTTCGCCGCCCCGCGCTGGTCCGGCTTCAGCATCAACAGGATCCGGCTCTGCAGTTCGGCACTCCCCGCGAGCAGGCCCGCGATACTCGCATCCATTCGCGCGCCCGGTTTCTGCACGACGAGGCCCGCGTCGAGGTCGAGGTCTTCTACCCAGTTCAGGCGCGCGTGCTCGAACTGCTCGACCCGCTCATCCGGATCCAGGCCCGGAGCGTGCCGGACGGTCCAGTCGGAGGCGCCCAGCCGATGCAGCGCGTCTTTGAGGGTCGCCTCGATCCAGCGACGGCGCGTCCGGGCATCGCGCCATCGCTTGCGCAGTTCGTCGGGCACTCGATCCATCACCTGCGAGAGCATGCGGGTCAGTTGCATCTGTCGCTCGCGACGTCGCTCGGCCTCGACCTGCGCCTGGGCCGCGGCGAGTTCGACGCGGCAGCGCTCACGGGCGACGCGGACCGCGCCCCGAATCTTGGCGCGCGCCTCGCGCCGCGCTTCACGCAGACGCTCACGACGCCAGACCTCGGCCTTGTGCTGCAGTTCGCGGCACTCGCGCTGTTGCTGGTCGTGCAGTTGCCGAATCAGCGAACGGGCCTGCGTCGCGACTATCGATTCGTCATTCATTCGGTGACTCCGAGTGAGCGTCGCACGCGGCGGCGAATATCCGGGGCAAAGTCGGGTTCGCGCAGCGACGGCACGACCTGCACCGGCGGCTGGGCGCGGCGCATCGCCTCATGCAGCGCGAGCTCCGGCAGTCGCGCGGCCAGCGGGGCGGTCACCAGCACCAGTTCGGCATCGGCACGCGCCGTCTCGAACGCACCCACGGCGTCGACTTCTTCGACGACGCGCGCCTCGACGCCGGCGAGGCGGTAGCCGGCGCACGTCAATCGGTCGCCAATCAGCACGGCTCTCACGGCCGTCCCTCAGGCGATCCGGTTAAAGATGAGGATCGCCACGATCAGCCCGTAGATCGCGATGCCCTCGGCGAGGCCGACGAGGATCAGGACGCGCCCGAGCATCTCGGGCTTCTCGGCCAGTACCCCGACCGCGGCGGCGCCGACGTGCGCGACCGCATAGCCCGCTGCCAGCGCCGACAGGCCCGCCGCGAACGCACCGGCCGCGAAGCCCCAGCGCACCACGGCCGGATCGATCGCGGTCTCGGCCAGTCCCTCCTGGGCCCACGCCGGCGCGCCCAGTAAAAGAGCGGTCGTCGCAGCGAGCAGCGTCAGACCGGCCAGCATGATTCCGGTCACCAGTATTCCCTGTCGTAGAGTCATTGCGGTCTCCTAAGGCTGTCCGCCACTGGATTGCTCCGGCGTGGCCAGCGGGCGAAACGCCCGTCCCTCGACACGCAGGAAACGGATGAAGAATTCGAACAGGACCAGTCGCGTGGCCTGTATACCGACCACGAGTCCCTCGAGAACGAGGATAAACAGGTTCCCAATCAAGTAAACGGCCAGCTTGGCGGGCGCCGAGGCGAACGCTTCGGCGATGCCCATCACGGCGACCGACAGTCCGGCATGCGCCAGCGCGAACGCGCCCACGCGAATGAACGACACGGTGTTGACCAGCATTTGCAGCAGGGTCTCGATGGTCTCGGTGGCCGCTATGCCCAGGCGCCGCAAGCGATGCGCCGACGCGCGCAGGGCCTCACCGGCGCAGAACCAGGCGCAGCCGCCGAGTGCGAGCCACAGCAGGCGGGGTTCCAGCACCGCCGCAACGAGGCTCAGGTACGCGAGCAGGATTCCGGCCCGCGTCTTCCACCACGCCGGCCCCTGTCCCGACCAGTGCGCCTGCACCGCGTCGAGCAGCATGCCCAGCGTGATGACGGCAATGCCGAAGGCCAGCGCGAGGATTAGCACCGGCAGAGGCTCCTCGAGCGGATGGAGCCACAAGGCGGGCACGATCGACTCATTCGCGAAGACGCTGCCGAACAGGACACCGAAGACCATGGCCATGATGCCGCCCGGAATCAGCAGCGCGAGGGCCGGGAAACGGCCGCGCAGCCACAGCCCGGCCGCCACGAGGACCGCGCCTTGCCCGACATCGCCGAACATGTAGCCAAACATCAGGGGCGCCAGCACGGCGAGCAATACGCTCGGGTCGACGTTCTGTGCCGATGGCGTCCCCATCAGGCCACCGAATACCTCGAACGCCCGTGCCCAGGGCGGGTTGTGCAGGAGCATCGGGGACACGGCGCGCTCGGGGGCCGGTGGGAAGCGGATCAGGTGGTCCAGCCCGCCGGCGTCCAGCCGACGTTCCAGCTTCTCGCCCTCGAGGTCGCTGGTCCAGCCGGTCACCCACGCAAAGTGTTCGGTCGTCGCCATCTGTGGCACCTCGTCCGCCACCCAGCGGAGGAACCGCATCCGGGCGAGCAGGAGCGACAGTTCGTGCTGGTCCGCCAAGGCCTCGAGACGCCCCTCGATCGACTGCCTGCGTGAATCGATCTCGCGCCAACGCGCGTCGATCGCGCGCAGCGCGTCGGCGTCGGTCGGCGGCAGCCATTTGGGGATGCGCAGCAGCCTGGCTTTGAGCGCACGCATCGATTCGTCCAGAAGCTCTACCTGCGCGGCGGGACCGACGGCGAGTACGAAGTTGCGCGCGTCCGTCTCCGTCTTGTGCAGGAGTATGGACGGGCTGACGGCCGGCGGCCAGGTCTCGGGCGGCAGCGCGTAGAGCCGGGTGGCCATGACCGGGCCGGCCTGCGCCAGGCGCCGAAGGTCCGGCAGCGCGCCGCCCGGCGTCGACACCAGCCAGCCGCGGATCAGAACGAGCGAGTTGTATTCGCGGTTCAGTGCCTGCCGTTCAGCAATCAGCGGTTCCGCCTCATGCGCCCAGGCCCGCAGCCGCTCGATGCTGTCGGCCGCGACCCGGAGATCGGTCGTCGGACGATCGCCGTCGGGCGGTTGCGGGGGCGGCCAGAACGCGGAATAGCGCTCGGCAAGCTCGGCGTATTCCTCCAGCACGGCGTTGATCTGTTCGAGCGTTTCCGGCTGCGTCACGTCGCTGTAGGTTTCGAGCTGCACCATGCCGCTGCGGGCGAGGCAGTCGAGCACGCCGCCCATGTCCTCGCGGCTCGTGAGCAACTCGAACCATTTTGCGGGGACGGGTCTCAATGCCGGTTCTCCCCGCTGCGCCTTGCAACGGCGAGCCGAAGCAGCCCGTAGCGCAGATGGATCATGTCGAGGCTGACGAGCCCGATGTGCCCGATCAGCGCAAGAATCGTGCGCGGCCGCCGGCGCAGCAGCGCCGTGAACTGCCGCTCGAGCCGGTCGCGCCAGTCGGCGTGACCGGCATCGGCTGCTCGCCACGCTTCGGCCAGCCGTCCACACACTCGCTCGAGTTCAGCACAGGTTTGCGGATCGTCATCGGGCCAGCAGGCGCGCCACGCGGCAAACCAGGAGTCGACGGGGTGGTCTGGATCCCAGTACTCCAGTAACGCCGCCCAGTCCGATTGCTCCAGCGACGCGCGAAACGCCTCCGGGTTCGACAGGTCGAGGCCGGCGAAGAAGGGGTCCGGGGGCATCCACGAGGCCGGACGCTCGTCATGCAGGAGGTGACTGAGCGCCGGCAGCGCGGGCAGGGAGCACAGCCAGCTCATTCCGGCTTGCCAGCGCTCCGGTGCCCAGCGCGCGACGGCGCGGAGGTTCTCAGTCCAGTCGGCGCGCAGCGACCGCTCCCACTGCAGCGGGTCTTCGTGCGCCGCGAAATGTCGCACCCATTTGCCGAGATCAGAGGCTCGCGCGAGCTGCAGGTATCGGCCGAGGTCGCGGCATGCGTCGAGTTGGCGCCACTGGTCACTCGTCAGCCGATCGCCGTGCCGCGCGTGGATTCGCGCCTGCATGTAAGAAAAGCGTGCGGCGTCAGTCATCGGCATCGGTCGTCAACCATTCTGCGAGTCCGGCGGCCAGCCGTTCGAGCTGCGTCGAATCGACCTGGATGGCCGGCGCGTTCGCATTCCCCCCGCTCGACGCCTCCCGGAGTTGCGCGACCTCGCTGCGCAGATCGTCGGCCACCTTGCCGTGCAGGTTGCGTATGCGCGTTTCGGCCCGCGCGAGGATCAGGTGCGCGGATTCGTTGGCTTCCCGGCGCAGCTCTTCCGCCGCTTCCGCCGCGGCCGCTATCGCGCGTGCTGCGTCCTTCTCCGCAGCGAGCACTTCATCGATCGCACGGCTGGCGGCGGCTTCCGGTGAGTCGGATTGTTGCGCCTCGTCATTCATGGCTCGGATATGACCGCCATATCGTTCCTCGGACGAGGGCGTATATTACTGCGGGCGATAGACGAAAGAGACCAGGAACGTGCTCACATCGTAATTGAACGGGTCGGCGCCCAGCGACAGCAGGTTGGATACCGTCGCCGGCTGCACGCCTTCCAGGGACCAGTCTTCCGATCGGTATCTTTCGTACCAGTAGCCGATCCTGAACGTCGTCGACTCACGCCACTCGTAATCGAGCGACACACGCAGGCTGTTCAGGTTCGTCTTGAGATTCGGGAATGGCCCGCCCTGCGTCGAGTTGAGAAAGCCGATTCCGATCTCTCCGGTCGAGCGCGCGTAGGTATAGTCGACGTTCAGCTTGAGTTTCTGTGTGAGCTTCGGCACCAGGAGCCCGACGACGACCGTATCGAAATCGTCTTCCGCGATGCCGAGCCAGTCCGGATCGCTGAATGACTGACTGTTGGCCTGATCCGAACGGATGGTCTCCCGGGTATAAGCGCCATAGAGCGAATTCCCGTCGCCGAAGGCGAGCGAGCCGTCGACGCTCCAGGCGAGGTCCCGGGTCTCGCGCACGCCGATCTCGACCTGCTTGTAGCGGTTCTCGGCCCAGCGGCTCGTGATGCCCAGGTTGACCGCGTCGGACGGGATCAGGCCGAGACGGAACTCGACCTCGTCGCGGTTCCGATCCGCCATGTATGGGATGCGCATCAGTGGATTCTGCGGCGAGCGGGCGTCGGTCAGCGTTCGGTATTCCGTGCCGTCGCGATCCTCGTGCGCGATGAGGAGGGTCGTGTCGAACACGCCGCCGGCGTTGACGCGCAGCTTGGTCCAGTAGCGGTCCGCCTCCGTCTTCAGCCGCTCCTGCAGGTTGCGCTCCATCTCGTTGCGATCCCAGCCGAGCGCGACCCGGAACCAGCGCGCGAGGCGGAGGTCGCCGTCGACCGCATAGGTCTGCCGCTCGTAACCGTAGGGCAGGTTACCGACCGCACCGCCGCGCGCGCGCGCGGCGTCGGTGATGACATACCAGTAACTGTCGGCCGGCGTCTTGTTGTCGCGATCGTCCAGCCGGTACTCGGCGTTCAGGCGCAGCGGTCGCCACGGGCTGCTCGTCGCGCGCAGGTACACGTTGGTCGTGTCCACCTCGGCGTCCAGGTTCTGGCGGGGCAGGGGCTGCGTCGACAGATTCGGGTTGACGGTGTAGGGCAGGAACTGCTCGTTCTGCTCCATGCGGCCGGTCGCGATGTTGCCGGCGAGCGTCGTGCGCGCCGGGCCATGCCAGGCGCCCGACAGGGAGACCTGCTGGAAGTCGTTGTCAGGCGGTTGCGACTGCACGCCGCGGTCCACGTTACCGGTCGTGTACGCATTGTCCCAGGCATAACCGGCCTCGTCGTTCCGGAAGAACGACCCGAGGTAGCTCACTTTCGCGTTCCACGAGTTCCCCGCATAGCCGAGGCCCACGTCGACCTGGTCGGTCGTGAACTCGATCGGTTGCGTCAGCTCGGTGCTCGCGGTCAGGAATGCGCCCCGCTGCAAGCGGTGATCGTCCATCTGCGTGCGCCGATAGTCGACGGTGAAGTCGAGTTTCTGCCACGGCAGCAGCGTGACGCCGGCGCCGAGGGTCCTGCGGGTCTGGTTGATGTCCTGCGGTCTGAGGGTCTCGTCCAGCGCGGTCATGCCCTGGGTGCTGCCGGCCCGCACCCAGTTCGAAGGCAGCGTCAGGCTGTTGGAACCCACGCCATCGTACGGCGTCGCGGTGTCGTCGAACTGATAGCGAGGCAGCTCGTCGCCCCACAGCCAGGCCTTCCAGCTTCCCTGCTTGCCACCCTCGAAGCCGAGAAATCTCGAGTCGAGGCCGAGGTTGGTACCGAGAATCTCCAGATAGCGGCCCGAGCTACCGTCCCATTTCACGTCCAGGTCCGCGGCCAGGTAGCCGCCGGATTCATTCAGGCCCGTGTACTTGCCGAAGCGCGCGGACGTGTCGCTGACGCCGATGACGCCAAGCTGGTAGTCCTGGTACCAGCCGCTCGGCACGACGCAGTCCTTGCATTCCCAACTCGACGTGTCGGGCGCGGCGGCGTCCTGCGCGGTGGCGAGGGAGGCGCCGAACACGGCGAGCGCGATCGTAAGGACGTGCATGACTTGTGCAACGTTCATGACGCTATCTCGCTAGCCGGGCACCCGACGGGTGGTTCGTGCCGTGAATCATCGGGTGACAGTTCATGCAGCTGCCGCCGAGCACGTACGACGAGGGGTTGTTGTTCGCGAGACCCGAGTCGGTGAAACCCGTGCTCGGGTGGCCGGCCTGCGAATGGCAGGACTGGCAGAGCTGCGGTGGCCGCCTCTTCAGCAGCAGCGGGTGATTCGACCCGTGCGGGTTATGGCACGAGGTGCAGTCCTCGACCGCCGGGGCGTGCTCCCACAGGAACGGGCCGCGCGTCTCCGCGTGGCAGGTGTAGCACACCTGGTTGACGTTGTCGTTCACGAGCAGGTGGTCCGCCGTCGACTCGTGCGGGTTGTGGCAGGCGGTGCAGCCCATCTTGTTTTCGCGGATCGGGTGATTCGAGGCCTTGAAGCTCTGCGCCTGCTGAGTCGCGTGGCAGTCGTAGCAGACCTCCGCCTGCTCGGCGCGCATCAGCGCGCGGTCCGCGGGCGCGTGAACCTGGTGGCAGTCCGCGCAAGAGAGCGCCTCGTTGTCGTGGGCGCTGCCGTGCCAGCCCGGCCCGGGTTGCGCGGTGTGGCAGTTCGCGCAGATCTCGTTCTGCTGCTCGATCGGCGTGTGCGTGACCTCGCGCCCGAAGTTGATGGGCGGCGGCCGCTCCTGGCCACGGCGCACGCGTCCCGCGTGCGCGTCGCCGGGCCCGTGGCAGCTCTCACACTGCAGGTTGGCGAACGGCGTTCGCGGATCCGCGGATTCACCGTGCGGCGTCTGGAAGATCGCGAGGATCTCGGCCTGCCGGTGGCAGGTGAGGCAGGTGTCGGCACCGCGGCTGGTGTACTCGGCCTGCGCCTCGGCTTCCTGCGGGATCGCGGTCTCGCTCGAGCCGACCAGCCACAGAGCGCAGGCAACGAGCAGGGGCGACAAGATCATGCGAAAAGTTTTCATGCCCTGTCGCCCCCCTCGGTTACTTCCGCGCTCCTGACCGCTAGTCGTGGTCGTGGGCGCCGTGCGCGATCCCGACGTCGGCACTGCGGCCCTCGTCGTGGCAGACCTCGCAGCTCTCCACGACGACACCATTCGTGTCATTGTCGGTCAGTGTGCCGTCCAATGCCTGGGTGGCGTTGAACGACGCTCCACCTGTGCCCACCATGTGCGAGACCGCCGCGGCGCTGCGGTGGCAACCATAGCAGGCCGACGCGTTCGGCGAAATATTGACGTCGTCGGTCGAGACCGTGAGGTCGGCCCCGCTGTCGATCGTCGTCGCCAGCACGAAGTTCTGGTTGACCGGATAATACGTGTCGCCGTCGTGACAGTTGGCGCAGTTGTTCAGGTCGCCCGGGAACTCCACCCCGCGGTAGTCGTGCAGGTTGCCGCCGAAGCCATAGAGTGCCACCTGGCCCGCGTGGATCGCGTGGATCATGTGCTTGAAGTCGATGACCTCCTCCTTCTTGCCGTCCACAAACACCCCGCCCGGGTTGTTGTTCAGGAACTCGGTGCGGGCCCGGATGTCGGTGGCATTCGGGTTATGGCAGGTCACGCACAGCTCGATCTTGTCGGTGCGGTTGTTACCGTGCAGCGACAGCTGCTGGTGACACGCGTTGCAGTTGTCGAGGCTGACGACCTCGCGCCGCGGGACCGCCGGGTCGTCGTCGATGCCGAAGTACGCGACCTCGCCGGTGACCGGCAGCCGATCGGCGCTGCCGTTACCGTCCACGTCGACGGCCGGGTGGCCCTCGACCGCGACCGCCAGCGTGCCCTCCTGGTCCATCGGGACCATCACACCGGAGGTGATCGTGAACGTGCCGTCGTTATTGTCGGTCGCATTGCCGCCCAACGGATTCAGGCTGACGACCTGCGCCGGCGAAGGTGGCCGGTCGTCCGGATCGTCCGAGGGGATCCCGCTGCCGCTGCCGTCGTTCGTGTAGTCGACCGTGTTCCAGCCGATGTCGATGGCGATACGACTTGCGCCATTGTCCAGCTGCGTGAACGGCGGATCATTCGCAATGTCGTATGGCGCGTCTTCGTTGGTCGGGTCGGTCACCGAGAATGTGACCACCGGGAATTCACCCGGGCCCGTGCCCGTCGCGTCGATGACGTTGTACTGGAACTTCAGCGCCTCTTCCTGTGCCAGCAGTGCGTGCACCTTGTCCGCAGACGCGAACTCGCCCACGCCGTGACAGGCCTGGCATTCCGCGTTCGTCGCGTCGCCGCCGACGTGGTTCTCGCCGGTGGCGAAGTTCACGTCATCGTGACACGAGCCGCAGGCCTCCGCCGTGGGCTGGGCGATCCAGTTGATCGCATCGGGGGTCGTCTCGTCGTTCTCGTCGTGACAGTTGCGGCAGTTACGGATGTCCTGCGGGAAGATCACGCCCTCGGTCTCGCGGGGCCCGACGTTGATGGCATACGTCGTCCCCTCGAGGTTGTACTCGTCGCCGAGATTACCGTCGACGATGCTCTGCAGCAGCGCGCCGCGGTGGATCTTGTGGATGAAGACCTTGTGATCGACGGTGTTGCCGCTGTAGGCGTCGGTCGTGCCCGGGTTGTGGCAGGTCACGCAGTAGTCGTTGGTGAACCGGCCGTTGCCGTGCTCGGCCAGCTGGTCGTGACAGGCGTTACACGAGTCGTCGTTGATCATCTTCCGCGTGAAGATCCCCATCGTCGCGCCGTCGGACGGCCGGAAGGTGTAGGTCGGGTTGATCACCCGCAGGCCCAGCCCGCGGAACTCGAGGCCGACGCGATGCGTCAGGGTCTCGTCGTAGGCGACCGCGATGGGATCCGTGACGTTCATGACATCGGTGGCATAGGTGTATTGATACGTGCCGTCGCCGTTGTCGATCAGTTCCGCGCCCTCGGCGTCGCCGGGCTCGCGGTAGCCCTGCAGCTCGTCCTCGGTGTGGGGGCCTTCGCCGGCCGCCGCGATCCGGTTGATGTAGCTCTGCCAGGCACTCGAGTTGCCGTCGGTGCCGTCCTCGAGCTTGGCAATCGTGGCGCGCAGGTTGCTGCCCTGCAGGCCGGTCACGCCGACGCCGCGCTCGTCGGTCAGCGTGAACCGCACGACCGCCGGGCTCGCGATGGTCACGCCGGTGATCTCCGCGTTCAGCTCCGCCACCTCGGATACCGTGGGCAGGCTCGCGCCGGGCGCATCCAGCCCATCCTGCCCGTCCTGCCCGTCCTGCCCGTCCTGCCCCGCCGCCCCCGGCGGCCCTTGTGGACCGGTATCGCCCTCGCAGCCCCCCAGAGCCAGCATGGCGGCGAGCAGAAGGGCGCCCCAGCGCATCTTGGCGCCCGTGCCGCTGAAGAGATGAGTGAACCGTCCGCGAATGATTGAAATGACCGTGTTCATTTCAGGCTTCCTTTTGTTCCGTTGGTACCAGGATTTCTTCAGGGCGCCGCGCGCCGAGACCACCCTACGCCAGATCGGCGCAGGATGAAGTACGGAAAGCTACGTATGGTCGTCGCGGCCGACCGAAGCCTGTGGGTCGGCCGGCCGAATCGGTTCAGCAGATGCGCGGCAGGGGATCGTCCTCCAGTTCCTCGAGGTACCGTTCGCCGCCGATCGAGGTTTCGAGTATCACGCGCGCCTCGGCGTCGGTGGCGACGCCGATGATCTGCGCGGCCGCGCCGTCCGGGCGCTCGCGCCAGCGAGCGAGCGCGGTTTCCGCGTCGGCTGCAGCGACCACGGCGACGACGCGACCCTCGCACGCCAGGTAATAAGGGTCGTAGCCGAGCATTTCGCAGACCGCTTCGACCTCGTTGCGAACCGGGATGGCGGTTTCGCGCAG
>JABAOE010003858.1_pt2 | contig 16072 bp, 13 predicted proteins | sample 7062141 | NCBI WGS metagenome assembly JABAOE01 (sample SAMN14538627, study PRJNA623070) | marine sediment metagenome | biome: marine biome [ENVO:00000428]; feature: marine pelagic biome [ENVO:01000023]; material: deep marine sediment [ENVO:00002113] | place: India: Gulf of Khambhat ... | reverse complement strand
TGGGTGGAGGTGCCCCGAACGCGATGGACCCCGAGGGAGTGCGGACCGAAGCCCTTACCCTCTCGGGGTCACCGACCCTCTCGGGACTCCTACCCCGAAGGGCAGGTCTCCCGGAAGGTCCCAAAGCACCCTCTCGGTTGCTTCCGGTCCAACCCGGGGTTACCCCCGAGCCGGCACCCAACAACCTACGAGCCCCCCACCGCCCATGCAACCCAAATCGCTACCAGAAAATCGCGACCCAACAGAACATTTCGCGAACCCCGGAGACGACATGACGCCCGGCGAGCAGGCGCGGTGAGGACCGCCGGCTTGGAGCCTCAGTCCCGAGAACGGCGGCGGCGCTGGCGGGTCTCCATGCTCGGCTGCGGCATCGCCACGTACGGCAGGAGGGCCATCTCGCGGGCGTTCTTGATCGCCGTCGCCACCTCGCGCTGGTGACGCGGGCAGTTGCCGGTCACCTGGCGGTTGCGGATCTTCCCCCGGTCCGACATGTATTGGCGAAGGACCGCGACGTCCTTGTAGTCGACGTGGTCGACCTTGTCGATGCAGAACCGGCACACCTTCTTGCGCCCGCCGCGCCTTCTCATGTCCCGTTTCGAACGGCGCCCGCGAGCCCTGGCCTTGCGAGCCATCAGCGGGCCACCCGAGTTGCAGTGATGATCGTCATGGAGTTGGTACCGGTTCTCTCTTCGTCGGCGCCGTTCCACCCGAGGTGGTGTACGGATCCACCCTAAAGCCTCCGCCGGGCGCGCCCGAACCGGCCGGACCCGACGCCCGTCAGCTGAGCCCTGAAGTCGTTGCCGACTCCCGGTCGAGGGGCGCTGACCGTTGCGGCTCGGGTGGTTCTTCGATGCGCAGCTCCGGGAGCCAGTCGAGCCACGCCGGGAGATACCAGTTCCGGGTGCCGAGGAGACGCATCGTGGCCGGGACGAGGACGGTCCGAACCACGGTTGCGTCGAGGAGCACGGCGAACGCCAGCCCAAACCCCATTTGCTGGAACATGACGAGGTCGCCGAGGGCAAAGCCGGCGAACACGACCACCATGATCGCAGCGGCTCCGGTGATGATGCCCGCCGTCGAGGTGATCCCGAACGCGACCGACCGCTCGTTGTCGCCGGTCTGGTCGAACCGCTCGCGGATGCGACTCAGCAGGAAGACGTGGTAGTCCATCGAGAGGCCGAAGAGCACGGTGAAGAGGAACAACGGCACCCATGCTTCGATGGCGTCCACCTGGCGGAACCCGAGCACGCCGGCGCCGATGCCCTCCTGGAAGATCAGCACGAGCATCCCGTAAGAGGCGCCGACCGAGAGGAGGTTCATGACGATCGCCTTGAGCGGCACGACGAGTGACCGGAAGGTGACGAGGAGGACGAGGAAGCTGAGGCCGAGGACGAACGCGAACACGATCGGGGTGTAATCGTCGACGACGCCGAACCAGTCACGGTTCAACGCCGGCATACCGCCGACCAGCACGGTCGCGCCGCTGTCTGCGAATGTCGCCGGCACGATCTCGTCACGCAGACGGTCCACGGTCGCCGAGGCCAGCTCGCTCGAGGCGTCGACGACGAGTGGCGCCGAGACGACTCCGGTGCCGGGGCCGACGATCTCGATCTCCGGCTCTCCGAACTCGGGATCCGCCTCCAGCGCGGCGATGAGGGCAGATGCAGCATCCCGGATCGGTGCGGCCGTGACGTCCTCGGCGAGCACGACGACCTGAACCGGTCCGAGACGGCCCACTTCGAAGTCCTCCTCGAGGACGTGGAAGGCGCGTGCGACGGTCGTGTCCTGGGGAAGCGTGCCGGCGCCCGCGGCCCCGAGCTCGATGGAGAAGTAGGGGATCGTCAGGGCGACGAGGGCGAGCCCGGACACCGAGGCAGTGAGGATCGGTCGCCTCATGACCCCGTGCGCCATTCGCGCCCAGAAGCCGTGCTCGTCGGCGGCGAGCCTGCGTCGGGAGAGGAACGGCACCTGAAGGCGGTCGACCGCGTCGCCGAGCAGCGAGAGGACTGCGGGCAGGAGCGTCAGCGTTGTGAGCATCGCTGCAAGCACCACGAGGATCGCCCCGATCGCCAGGCTGCGGAAGATCGACACCGGCACGATGAACATCCCGATGAGGGCGATGACCACCGTGGTCCCAGAGAACATCACCGCTCTCGTCGCGGTTCGGCCTGCAGTCTCGATGGCATCGAGCTTGTCTCGGCCGCCGTGGCGTTCCTCCCTGTAGCGGGCGACGGTGAACAGCGCGTAGTCGATTCCGACCGCGAGGCCGATGGTGAAGATCATGTTCGTGACGAAGATCGACAGCGAGAAGAGCTGCCCGATCGCCGTCGCACCGGCCAGGGCGAGGACGATGGCGACGAACGCGATCCCGATGGGCACGAGGGCGGCGACGACGGCGCCGAACACGGCGATCAACACGATGAGGGCGAATGGCAGCGCCTTGGTCTCGGTGGCGAGATCGCTCTCGGCCGTCTCGGTGAACTGGAGGTTGATGCTCGCAGTGCCACCGGTGAGCACCTCGAACCCGCTCTCGCCGTCGTAGCGGGCGATGACCTCCGTGAGTGCGGTGACGTGCTCTTCGGACTCGTCGAGGTCGCCGGCGAGCGTGGCGACGACGATCGTCGTCATCCGGTCGGCCGACAGCAGCGTCGGGAAACCGGACTCGAAGTAGCTCGTCGACTGCTCAGGCACCACGTGGCCCTGGAGACTCCGGATCTCACCGAGAAGGGAGCCGACGAACTGGGCGTAGCCGGGAGCGTCGATCGTGCGGTCCGGGGAGCGGACGATGACGAACTCGCGCAACGGCTCGGTGCCGCGCGCGTCCTCTAGGGCTTCGAAGGCCCGGCGCGACTCCGGGTTGTTGGCGAACTCGACCTCGTTGGTCAGGACGCCGCCGATCCCGGCCGCGCCGAGGCCGGCGACGACCACGACGACGGCCCAGACTGCAATCGTCGTCCACGGCCGGCGCGCCGCGGTCCGGGCGATCGTTCCTGGAGTGAAGTGAGCGCTCATGGCCCTGATTCTGCCCACCGTGGCGGGACCGTGCCCGGCCCAGTTGCGGTCGATCCGCGAGCGCAACCGGTGCGGGCGGCGGGCTCAGCCCGACCGGGGCTCATGACCGGCGGCTGCGGTAGCACCCGACGCAAGGCCGGCGCCGGCGAGCGGTGCCTCCGTCCGGAGGAAGAGGAAGAACGCCCAGGTGGCGGCGGCACTGAGGACGTGCCACACGGCGTGTGCCTGGAGCAGCGAGTCTGGTGCGCACCAGGGGTGATCGGCCTTGCCGGTCAGCCAGATCGCATAGGCGACCGCGAACGACGCCACGCCGGCCCAGAACCACGGCACGTAGCGACGCCTGGTCGGCGGCGGATGCCGGGCGAGAGAGCCCGGGATCCAGAACAGGACGACCCACCAGTGGCCGCCCGGATCGGAGAGCATGACGGCGGGGGTGAGCCCGAACACCGCAGCGACGCCGAACCCGACGAGACCCGAGAGGGGTCGGAGAGCGGGCGAGTGCCATCGGTGGAGGACCTCGGAGATCGCCCACAGTCCGATGGAGATCCCGAAGAGGTCGAGGCCGACGCCAAGCTCGGGGCCGATGAACCAGTACCCGGCCGCATAGCCGCCGAGAAGCACGCCGTAGGTGGTGAACAGGACGCGATCGGACCAGCGGCCCATCTGGGCGAGATTGACCAGCCAGGGGATGAGGATGAACGCCACCATGGAGACGTTGTCGATCCACGCCCCCGCCCGGGTATGTGATGCGTGCATCGCCATCGATCCCGGTCCCAGGAAGAGCACCGCCGACGCATAGAGGACGGCGAGGGGCCGGTTGCCGGTGAATGCGTTCCGCCGAAGCGGCCTCGTCGCCTCGTCGCGGGCGAGCGTGGCGAACATGGCCATGCCTGCGACGACGAACCCGAGGTTGCCGAGCGTGTTGACCGGCTCGCGGAGGAGTCCTGCGGCGACGCGCTCACACCAGCGCGAGATCTCCCCGATCGGCTGTTCGTTCGCGGCCGGGGTTCCCCACCCGACGAGCCCGAGGGCGACGAAGCCGGCGGCGAACATGCCCAGCAACCCGAGGGCGATGCGAAGCGGCGTGAAGCGGCTCACCGGGGAACCGTACCCGAAGCGTCGCCCGGCACGGCCTCGTCCGGCGACCTACGCTTGCCGCCACCCATACCCGACGAAGGAGGGCACTGTGACCGACACACACGAGGTGATGCGGGCGTACCTGGATCGCATCACCGCAGGCGACTTCCAGGGCGCCATGGAGTTCTACGCCGACGACATGGTGGCGCACGTCGGGGGCCGGAACCCGACGAGCGGGGTCTACGACGGCAAGGCGGCGTTCGGGGAGTACCTCGCCCGAGCCACCGGAATGGTCGATTCCATCAGCATCGGAGAGCACGACCTGCTGACGAGCGACGCTCACGCCGTCGTGCTGAGCACGATGGATGCCGAGCGCGGCGGCGCCGCGCTGAGCTCGAATCGGGTCGTCGTCTACCACGTGGCGGGCGGGAAGATCACCGAGCTGTGGATCATCGACGCCGACCAGGCCGCGGTCGACGAGTTCATGTCGTGACACCCTTGCCGGGGGGGAGCGCTCCGGTGAGACTTCGACTTCATAGGACCTTATAACGAACCATCCCGCCGCAGATGCGGGCGTCTCAAGCGCACGGTGGGGGAACCGATGTTCTCGGTGTGGATGCAGCCACCGTTGTCGACCGTGCGCAGGGTGACGCCGAGGTGTCGTGGATCCGGCCTTCCGGCATCACCGAGGAGCTCGCTGCCCGGCTTGCCATGAGGGCAGGTGTGGCCCTCACCGGGGCGCTGTCCATCGCCGGCATGGTCACCGGCAACCCCATGTTCGGTGCGATCGCCGTCAGCAGCGGCGTGACGGCCGCCACGGCATGGTGGCAGCTGCGCCGCCGCACCCCCCGTCCGGCGATCCTCGCCATCGTGCTCGCGCTCTCGGCCGCGGTGTACGCCCCGTTCCAGGAGGGCCCGACGTTGACGATGGCCCTCGTCGCGGTGGCGGCGTTCGCCGCCATCGGGAGCCTCTTCGTGACCCGTCACGGCTGGGCCTACGTCCTCGTGCTCGGTCTGGTCTGGCTCGTCCAGCTCCCGTGGGGTCCCGATCGGGGGGTGGCCGTCGGAGGCATGGCGCTCCAGCTTCTCGTCTACGCGGGCATCTCGATGGGCTGGCGCCGGATCGCGCAGACGATCCAGGCCAGCAACGTCGGCTACCGGTTGCTCTTCGAGCGGGCCCCCGTGTCGCTGTGGCGGGAGGATTACTCCAAGGTCGGGGTGTGGCTCGACGGGCTTCGCCGCTCCGGTGTGGAGGACCTTCGCGAGCACCTCGACCAGCATCCCGATGAAGCCGACTTCGGGGCCTCGCTCATCGATGTGACAGACGTCAACCCCGCCGCGCTCGAGCTGCTCGGTGCCGGGAGCCGGGAACAGCTCGTCGGCCCGATCACCCCTGAGACGATCACTGCCGACACGAGGGCCTCGTTCGTCGAGACCTTCATTGCGATCTGGGAGGGTCGTGACCGCGCAGTCGTCGAGGTCGAAGGGAGACGGCTCGACGGCAGTCCGCTGCGCGGAGCGCTCCACTGGACGGCCCAGCCCGGCCCAGGCGGCCTCGCGCACACGATCGTCGCCATCACCGACCTCTCCGAGATCGAGCACATCCGAAGCCAGCTCCAGCGCACCGAGCGACGATTCGAGGTCCTCGTGCGCAACGTGTCCGACGTGATCTGGACGATGGACGCCGACGGGATCATCAAGGACATGAGCCGCTCGGTGCGCCGGGCCCTCGGCACGGCTGCGGAGTCGTTCGTCGGGCTCAACGCCATCGAGCTACTGCACCCGGACGAGGTCGAGATGGTGCTCACCGCGGCGAGGGGCATCGGTCCCGGCGAGTCGACAGCACCCATCGAGCACCGTATCCGCAACGGAGAAGGCAGCTGGGTCGAATTCGAGACGAAGGCCACCAACCTCCTCGAGGACCCGCATGTCGGGGCTTGGGTGCTCACCTCACGTGAGATCTCCGAGCGCAAACGCGCCGAACACGAGCTTCGGCTGAGCGAGGAGCAGTACCGTCTTCTCGCCGAGAACGCCACCGACCTCATCTCGAGGGCCGACCCTTCGGGCACCTGGGTCTACGTCTCGCCGTCGTCGCGCACCCTGCTCGGATACGAGCCCGAGGAGCTCGTCGGGCGGATGCCCATCGATGTCGCCCACCCGGACGACGTCGAGCTGCTGACCGAGCAGATGGCGCGGACCCTGCGGGAAGAAGGCGTACAGAAGTCGACGCACAGAATGGTGAGGAAGGACGGCGGCTTCGTGTGGGTCGAGTCCAACGCCAGGGCCGTCCGGGATCCGGAGACCGGGGATGTCGTCGAGGTCCAGGTCGCCTCCCGGGACGTGACCGACCGGCGGCGGGCGGAGATCGAGTTGCGGGAGGCCAAGGAGGCCGCCGAGGCCGCCACCGAGGCGAAGTCGCAGTTCCTCGCCAACATGAGCCACGAGATCCGCACGCCGATGAACGCGATCATCGGGATGACGGAGCTCGCCCTTGGCACCCAGCTCACCGCCGAGCAGCACGAGTACCTCGAGACGACACGTCGGTCCGTCGACGCGCTCATCACGCTCGTCAACGACATCCTCGATCTGTCGAAGATCGAGGCCGGGCGCATGGTGCTCGAGGCGATCCCGTTCAGCCTGCGGGACACGATCGGCGACACGATTCGTACCCTGGCGGTGCGAGCCGCCGAGCGGGGGCTCGAGCTCACCGAGTCCATCGCCGACGACGTGCCCGATGCAGTGATTGGCGATCCGGGTCGGCTCCGCCAGGTCCTCTTCAACCTCGTAGGGAACGCCATCAAGTTCACGCATGTGGGCCGAGTCACGGTCTCGGCGAGCATCGATTCGATCGTCGAAGACGACGCCGCGGCCGTGCTCCACTTCTCGGTCGAGGACACGGGCATCGGGATCGCCCCAGAGAAGCACGCCCACGTCTTCGAGGCCTTCGCCCAGGCCGACGGGTCGACGACGAGAAAGCACGGCGGGACCGGACTCGGTCTCGCGATCACGTCACAGATCGTCGAACTCATGAACGGGCGCATCTGGGTGGAGTCTGCGCTGGGGAGAGGCAGCACGTTCCACTTCACCGCGCATCTCGGGCTACTCCTCGGCGCGGAACGGGCGCAGGCGCCGGTCGAGGGGGAAGACGGCGAGCTGCTCGTGGCCATCGTGAGCGACGACGCCGCCACCAGGCGCAACCTCGCCGCGGTGTTGCGGACGACACGGGCGATCCCCCTTGCCTTTGTCGACGCGGCATCGCTCACGTCGGCAGTCGAGTCCGACGCAAGCGCAGTCCCCAGTGCGATCATCGTCGCGACGGACGGCGATCTCGAGGCCACCTGCCGCAAGATCCTCTCCGCCGTTTCCACCCAGCGCGTACCGCTGGTCGTCGCTCCCGCCACCGGGGAGCGGGGCGACGCCGCCCGGTTCCGCGCCCTCGGCGTGCGCGGCTACCTGCCGCGTCCGGTCACGCCGGCCGAGCTCGGCGACACGATAAGGGCGGCGGCCGGCCTGCCGGCTGGGGGCGCCGGCGCCGAGATCGTGACGAGGCACTGGTTGCGGGAGCGGCGGCCCGAGCTCAACGTGCTCGTTGCCGACGACAGCCCGACAAACCGGATGCTGGCACTCAGACTGCTCGAGAAGCGGGGCCATCACGCCATGGCGGTCGAGAACGGTCTCGAGGCCGTGGCAGCCGTGGCGAAGCACGACTTCGACGTCGTGCTGATGGATCTCCAGATGCCGGAGCTCGACGGGCTCGGCGCAACCAAGGTGATACGGGAGAGCGAAGAACCGGAACAAAGGCGGCTGCCGATCGTGGCGTTGACGGCGCACGCCCTCGAATCCGACCGCCGACGGAGTCTCGAGGGTGGCATGGACGCCTACGTTTCGAAGCCGTTCGCAGCCGACGAGCTCTACGCCACGATCGAGCAACTGGCGGCGGGCAGGGAGTCTGCGGAGCCGCTCACGGCGGACGAGCACTCGATCGACACGGCCGAGGCGCTCGAACTCGTCGGTGGCGACCCCGGGTTCTACGTGGAGCTCGCTAAGGCCTTTCTCGAGGAGTGCCCGGCTCTCGTGAACAGCATTCTCGACGCCCTCGCCGGCGACGACCTCGAGGCCGTGTCGAGGGCGGCGCACCGGCTCAAGGGCAGCCTCGGCTCGATCGCTGCCCACGATGCACACGAGGCGGCTGCAGAACTCGACGAGCTGGCACGGGCGGGCAACGACCTCCAGGTCCACATCGTCTGGGACCGGCTCCGCACCGCGCTCGATCACCTCGAGCCAGAGCTGGTCGCGGTCGTCACGTCGGGCGGAGCGTCGCTCAGCGGCTGATCCCGGCGGACAGGGTCGGCCCGCTCAGCGCGGGTCCCAGACGACGAGCGTCTCCGCGATGAGGTCGTGAAGCGCCTGCTTCTTCGCGGTGAAGCCCGCCATGAGGAACCCGATGAGCAGGATGGCCGCCGACACGAATTTGCCGAAGTGGCGCGCCGTTGCCCGGCCGAGCGTGATCCGGTTCCCCTCGAGGTCGGTGACCCGAATCCCCAGCGCCATCTTCCCCGGGGTCGCTCGCCGCTCCGAGCTCTCGAACCCGGCCCAGTACAGCCAGCCGGCGGCGATGCCGAACAGCGTTCCCGGGAAGGTGGCTTCGTCGAAGCCGCCGACGACGATCGCGCCGGCGATCGAGACGATGATCGAGTCGATGATGACGGCGGCCAGGCGCCGCCAGAAGCCGGCATACTCGGCCGGTGGTGCCGCATGGTCACCGGCACCGGCACGTGACGGGTGGGATTCGGGCGGGTACCACTTGCCGTCGGAGGCGAGCCACCAGCCCTCTCCGACCTGTCGATCGCTCACGATCGGCTCCAGACGGTTTCCCCACCGAGCCTATCGGTGCCGATCGATCCCGGCCCGACCGCCGCTTCACCCCAGAGCAACACCCCCGGCGGCGATGAGCGCGTCGACATGATCGCGGAGACCATCACGCACGTACGGGTAGAGCCGGGCGCCCGGACACGTCGTGGTGGTGTAGTCGAGATGGCCGCCGATCCCGCCGGTCGGGATGTCGAAGGACGCGGCGGCCCAAGCGAGCAAGACGGGCAGTCGCTCGAGCTGGCGCTCCGTAGGCGCCCCGCTGTCGAAGTTCCCCTCGACGACGACGAGGAAATGGGTGTCGGGGTCGTAGGCCGTTGCGGTGTCGCCCTGATACGCGATGTCGCGCCCGGCGTAGACCGTCCCATCGACGCCGATGATGAAGTGGTAGGCGAGGTCGCCCCAGCCGCGGTCGTCGATGTGAAACGCCTGCCACGACCGGAACCGCTCCGGACCGGTCACCCCCGACTGGTCGCCGGCGTGGTGGACGGTGAGGTACCTCAGCGGGCCCGAATGGGGGACGAGGAGCGGCTCGACCGGATCCCCGGCATCCCAGGCGCTTCGCGGGCTGATTGTCAGGGTGGCGGCGGATGCCGTGGTGGTGGTGGTGGTGGTGGTGGTGGTGGTGGTGGTGGTGGTGGTGGTGGTGGTGGTGGTGGTGGTGGTGGTGGGCGCCGTAGTGCTGGGGTTCGTGGTTGCAGTGGTGGCGGCGGTGGTCGGCGCGGGAGTCGGGGGTGACCCCGCCGCCGGCGGCACCGCTCCCGTCGAGGGCTCGCCGGGGGGCATCGTCGGGTCGACGGCGGGCCGGCCACACGCCGCGGCGGCGACTGCAAGGCCGATCGATCTNNCGATCTCAGAAACACCCGGCGGGTGATCGCCGGTCCGTTGGGCGCGGGCACCAGGTCTCCGTCGTTCGCCCCGCGATCATCGGCCCTGTCGACCGGGGAGGCAAGCACCGATCACCGTGTGCGGGCTGCCGGGTTTGGCACGGGTCCCATGACCCATTGTGGGCAATACTCTATGTGGTATAGTCCATCACTGTGCGGAGTCGGCCCTCGTGGTCGGCTCAGGAATGGCGGGGGCCCGAAAGAGGGAAGCCAGCGTGTCGAAGCTGCGAAGTTCCGGAATCGTTCTTCTCGTCGTGTTGGGAGTCCTCCTCGGAGCGGGGATCGCCACCGCCGAGGTCGGCGAAGGCCTCGACCACGAGGCTGGAGACACCCAGTTCAACTTCGGCTACGACGCCGAGAACCACGTGTTCATGTTCAACACCTCGGCGACGGACTCACCGTACGACTGCAGGCTGAAGAACGGTCCGCTCACCCCGGGCTACGGAGACGTGATCGACGGCCTCGTCCCCGTCGACACGCTCGAGGACGGAGAAGGCCCGGTGACCTTCGAGCCGCGTGACCCCGAGGACGTCGGTGAGGAGTTCGAGCCGGCCGAAGATCCGGTCGAGTACACCGGCCCCGACGGCGAATGCAGCCTCACCGGTGCGGTCGTCGGCGGCCCCAACGGCCAGATCAACCACGGCCAGTTCATGAAGCTGTTCAACCAGCTCATCGACATGCGGGGACGCGGCTGTCTGAACCGCCATCTCGCCAAGTCGACCCTCGGCAAGGACGACCAGCAGGTCCGGACCCCCGACGTCGACGAGGCGTTCGAGGTCGGTGAAGGCATGGCCGTCGAGTTCGAGACGGCGCTGGCCGCGTGCGAGCGGGGCAAGAAGGACAAGGACAAGGCCGGCAATGGTCACGGCCGCCCGGATTCCCCGGGCAAGTCCGGGCAGGCTCCAGGGCGTAACAAGTAGGCCGGGTCCAACCGTCGGCGTCGCCGCCCTCCACCCGCCGGTCATGTGGCGTGGGGGGAGTCCCCGATAGCAGATGGTGCTCGCGCGGTCCATGGTGACGGCATGGCACACACACGGACCACGAGACCGACCCCCCTCTCGCCGGAGGTGTCTTGCCGCACAACGGCGGGCAGGGGACACGGAACCTCGAGGCAACGCCGCCGGGAGGGACCATGACGGACTTCACCATCGACCCCAGCCGCGGCCCCCACGCCGCAGCAGGCCTCTCCGACGAGGCACTGGAGTACCTCTACAAGATCCTCACGTGGGAGCTCGCCATCAGGACGAGCCGCGAGACATTCGTCTCCCGGCTCCTCGAACTGCTCGAGGCACGCGAAGACATCGACGAGACGATCGACGAACTCCGCCGTGAGCGCGAGCTCATGCGATTTGCCTCCGACGTGCTCGCCGACATCGCCCGTCTCCCCTTGACGGCTTCGGAGCCGACGGCCGAGACATACGGCATGTATCTGTGACGGGGCTCGAACGCGAGCAGCCCGCCCTCCACGACCCGTCGTGCCTCGGCCGCGGCGCATAGGATTGATGTTGCAGCCGTCCGAGCCGCCCAGGCCAGCCACAGCCACGACAGACGAGACGTCGAGAGGTGTGCCCATGTTCGATGCCATGTTGAGGGACTGGGAGGGAGAGTCCCTCGTCGTCCACCGCGATGTGCCGTCGGGGGCGTGGATCTTCATCGCCATCCACTCCACCCGCCTCGGACCCGCAGCAGGCGGGACCCGGATCAAGCAGTATCCGGCCGTCGAGGACGCGCTCTGCGACGCGCTGCGACTCTCGAAGGGGATGACCCTGAAGTTCGCCGCGCCCGGCCTTCCTTACGGGGGTGCCAAGGCGGTGATCATGCTCCCGGACGACTTCGAGCCGGAGGGGAGGCGGGAGCTGCTGCGTCGGTATGGCGAACACGTCAAGGCGCTCCGCGGCGCGTTCTACACGGGACCCGACTTTGGCACGACACCCGCCGACATGGACGTGATCGCCGAGACCGGTTCGCCCTACATCTTCTGTCGAACCCCGGAGGCGGGCGGCGCCGGCGACCCCGGTCCGTACACCGCCTTCGGCGTCCTCACGGGGATGCGGGCCGTGTGCGAGCACCTGTATGGAGACGACTCGCTCGCGTCACGGCGGATCCTCGTCCAGGGTGCCGGCGACGTCGGCGGTGCGCTCATCCCGTTGCTCCTCGCCGAGGGATCCGAGGTGACGTTCAGCGAAGTCGACGACCGGACGATCCACCACTTCCGGGACGAGGTCGGAGTGGCCTTCGTCCCCGCCGGCGACGCGCTCGGTGTCGAATGCGACATCCTCGCCCCGTGCGCGCTCGGCGGGGTGCTCGACGAGACGACGATTCCGCAGCTGCGGTGTGCGGCGGTCGCCGGCAGCGCCAACAACCAGCTCGGCACCGCCGAGGATGCCGAACGGCTCCGGTCGCGCGGGATCCTCTATGCGCCGGACTACGTCGTCAACTCCGGTGGCGCGATGGCGATCACGTTGCTCGAGATGCGCGGCGGGACGCCGGAGGGCGCCCGGGATGAGATCGCGACCTACGTGAGGCGGGCACTGCTGCGGATCTTCGAGACCGCGGACCGAGAGGGCATCACCTCCGACGCTGCCGCGCTGCGTATGGCGGAGGAACATCTCGCCGGCGCGGTCGCCGCCTGACCGCGTGCGTCTTCAGGTCCGGGCTCGCGCCGTAGCCGCGGCGGCGATCCCGCCGACCACGACCGCCGCGAGGACGACGCTGTTGAGACAGCCTTCCTCGACGAGGTCTTGAGCCACGGGCTCCACCTCGGCCCCTCGCGCCTTCGTGCGGAGAGACGGGCGCTCCGGGTGACCTGCTCGACGGTGCGTCGCCGAAGACCCATCCGTCCTCAGCGGCGCCACCGGCGCCCCTCGGCCAGGCTCTTGATGCCGTCGACGACGGCCTCCATGTTCGACCGGTGCTGGGAGTCGCGGAGCGCGATGATCTCCTCCTCGCGCTCGGGCTCGGCCGCGATCATCCTCGTGATCCCGCTCGGGCCGGGTCCGAGCCGGCGGTGATAGGTCAGCCTCGTGCCCCGGTCCACCGGTTCGAGCCGGAACGTCCACGTGGCGCCGGGGTTGTCCTCGTCGCTGACCGCCCAGGCGAACTCCTGTTGTTCCTCGAAGGCCACGACGTAGGAGACGGTTTCCCACTCTCGTGTGCCCCTGCGGTTGCGGCCGCGAAACGCCGCCCCGAGGGCGGGCCCGTCGCCCTCCAGCCAGCGAGCACCCTGGAACTCGTCCTGGAAGGAGGCGGGCAGGTCGATGTCGGTGACGAGGCGCCAGACGACCGCGGCCGGTGCCGCGATCTCCGCTGACACCTCCACTTCCGGGCCGTCGGCGAATCGAGTCACGACGGCAGCGTAGACCTGGCGCCGCGACGCGGCGACGGATGCCCCATGCGGCGAGCCGTCCCCATCACCCCGATAGCATCCGGGGATGCGCACCGACCGGAACGAACTCCTCGTCGTCGTCGCCCGCTTCCTCTCGCGAGCCGGCGGAGAGGCCGCGTTCTTCGTCGGCATCTGGGGCAAGGCGGCGTTCGAGTTCGACGCGTCCGCCGGCCAGATCGCGGTTCTCATGGGGGGCGTGGGGCTGGCAACCATCGTTGGCACCATGGTGGCCGGCGTGCTCGTCGACCGGTTCGACCCGCGACGGGTGATCATCGCCGGCGAGCTGCTCTTCGTCCCCGCCACCCTCGCCATGATCGCGGCGGGATCGATGGTCCAGCTCACCGTCTTCGGCGCCTTCCTCGGTCTCACCGGGGCTCCCGTCTTCACCGCCATCGGCGCATTCGCCCCCTACCTGACCGAGGACCCAGCACGCCTGGGCAGGATCAACTCGCGGATCGAGGCGGCGGGGCTCGCGGCGTTCATCGCAGGTCCGGCGGCGGGGGCGTTCATCGTCCGGTACTCGACCATCGACTGGGTTTTCGGGCTCGATGCGATCACCTCACTCGTCGCCGTCGCCCTCGTCGTTCCGGTACGGCTGAGACCCGTGGCGTCCGCGTCCCACACGTCGGCCTGGGGTGACGTGCGTGAAGGCCTTCGGTACAGCTACCGGAGCCGGCAATTGCGTTTCTACATCCTCGTGGCCACGGCACTCTGGTTCACGTTCGGGTCGTTCGCCGCCCTCGAGCCGCTGTTCTTCCGCGACGTGCTGGGCGTCGACGTCGAGGCTCTCGGCTGGGTGAACACGATCTTCGGCATCGGGCTGGTGACGGGGGCAGTGCTCCTGCCGCGGCTTCCAGCCGGGTTGAAGACGGCAACCGGTCTCAGCGTCATGGTGATCGCCAACGGGGGCGGCGTTCTGCTCTATACGGGTACGGCCGAGATCGCGGTCGTCGTTGCCGGCGCGCTGCTGTGGGGCATCGTCATCGGGTTGTTCTTCCCGCTCCACCGGACGCTCGTCCATCTCAACTCTCCCGATGACCTCGTCGGCAGGATCACCGGCACCGTCGCGGTCCATGCCCACGGGGGCGAGCTCCTCCCGCTGGCCGTCGTCCCGGGGCTCGCCGGGGCATTCGGCGTGCAGCGGGTGCTCGTCGGCGCCGGTGTCGTGCTCGGGATCGTCGGGCTGGTGTCGTTGCGCGAGGCGGCCACGATCGATCGTCTCCGCCCGGAGCCGGTGCCTCCGGCGGCCGGCCTCGTCGTTGCCGACGAGCCGATCTCGCCCAATCCCTGAGCGGCCAGGGAGAGATCCCGCTCAGGAGTCCCAGACGTGGACGGGCATGCCGACGGCGAGGCGGTCCTCGAGGAAGTCGGCGTCCCACAGCGGGATGCGCACGCACCCGTGCGACGCCGGGTACGGGGGCACCGACTGGGAGCCGTGTACGGCATACCCTCCCCGGAAATACCACGGCCGGTAGAGCGCCCCGAGGTACGAGTAGCGCCAGCCGTCGATGTGGGCGCGAATCGTGAACGAGCCCCGCGGGGTGCGGGCGACCGCGAGGCTGCCGTCCGGTTTGGCGAACACCTCGCCGTTGCCCGAGCTCACCGGCATGATCGCCGTGACATCCCCATCCTCCATGAGATAGAGGACTTGCTTCGCCAGGTCGATCTCGAGCCGGTCCGGCTGGCCTGGTCTCGCCGGCAGGTCCGGGCCCGAATAGCGAACGAGGGCCACCCAGTCGGTGACCGACCACTCGTCCGTGCGGGGCAGCCGCAGCTCCTTGTGGAAGGCGACGATGGCGGCCTCGAGCGCACCCGGCCTGCCGACGGCGCTCTCTCTCATGAACCCCTTCGCGGCGAGGTCCGCGGCGAGGATCCCGAGGCGGGTGGCGCGGTCCCGCCGCGGCGCGTGCACCGGTTCCATCCCGAGGGCGCGGACGAGGAAACTCGCGGCCTGATCGCGGAGCACGAGCGCATCGGGGCAGAAGCGGTCGTTGTCGGGCGGGTTGCAGCCCTTCGTGATCCCGGCTGCGGCGACCGCGTCGATCGCCGGCTCGTAGACCGAGGCGTCGTCGTCGCCGAAGGCGTCGACCGCCGACGGCGGCAAGTCGAGCGCTCGCTGCAGCAGGGCCGCGAGCTCTCCCCGGGTGAGCTCGCGGTCGGGGCAAAAGCGGTCGTTGTCGGGCGGGTTGCAGCCCTTCGTGATCCCGGCTGCGGCGAGGGAATTGATGTCGCTCTCATGGACGCCGGCGTCATCGGTGAACACGTCGCTCGATGCCGGGTCGAGACCCAGCGTCCTCACGAGGATCGTCGCCGCCTGGGCGCGGCTGAGGCCCTCCTTGGGGCAGTAGAGATGGTTGCGCGGCGGGTTGCAGCCGCGAACGATGCCGGCGGCGGCGAGCGCCTCGATGTCGGGCTCGTGGATGCTCCCGTCGTCGTCGACGAAGCTCCCGCCCGCGGCGACGTCGGCGGTGGACGCCGCCGACGGGACGGCGACGAGCGTCGCCAGCGCTGCGAGGCATGCGACGGTGACCACTCGCACCCGTCGCACCCCTTCTCGATGTCGCTGCACGGTGTTCACACCAAGGCCACCGTACGCGTTCACCGGCCCTCGGGCCAGGGTCCAACGTCCCACCTCCCCCTCCGGATGGGCCGTGATCGTGCTTCGCCGGTAGGGGGATAGGCTGGACCGGCGACGTCGAGACGAGGAGTGGGTGATGAAGGTCGGTCTTCTCGTGTTCCCGACCGACACGGCCATCCAGCCGGTGCCGCTCGCGCGTGCCGCCGAGGAGCGGGGCTTCGAGTCGTTGTGGTTCCCCGAGCACAGCCACATCCCGGTGAGCCG
>JABAOE010001364.1_pt3 | contig 16078 bp, 14 predicted proteins | sample 7062141 | NCBI WGS metagenome assembly JABAOE01 (sample SAMN14538627, study PRJNA623070) | marine sediment metagenome | biome: marine biome [ENVO:00000428]; feature: marine pelagic biome [ENVO:01000023]; material: deep marine sediment [ENVO:00002113] | place: India: Gulf of Khambhat ... | reverse complement strand
GAAGTCATGCCTTGCAACTTCCACCTACGCCGTTTGTCAGAGCAAGTTAAAGCTGGCATTCGGGCCACAGGAGGGACTCCCATCGAATACAACACCATTGCAGTGTCAGACGGCATCTCGATGGGAACCGAAGGTATGAAGGCTTCGTTGATTAGCCGCGAGGTCATTGCCGACTCGATTGAGTTGGTCGCCCGTGGTCACTTATTCGATGGAGTTGTAGCGCTCTCCGGCTGTGATAAGACGATTCCAGGAACGGTTATGGCGCTGGCCAGACTGAATCTTCCNNTGCTCTACGGTGGCTCTATCATGCCGGGACGATTTCAGGGGCGCGATGTAACCATTCAGGATGTGTTTGAAGCAGTCGGCAGGCATGCCTCAGGTATGATGACCGATTCGGAGCTGAAAGAGCTCGAAGATCACGCCTGTCCTGGTCCCGGTGCCTGCGGTGGACAGTTCACGGCCAACACGATGGCCATTGCCTTCGAATTCCTCGGCATCTCGCCGATGGGACGGAACGGCGTCCCGGCCATGGACCAATACAAAGACAAGGTTGCTTTCGAGTGTGGCACAATGGTCATGGAACTGATCAAGAAGGATGTCCGACCTAAACAGGTCATCACACGCAAGTCCCTCGAAAATGCAATCACCGCTGTAGCGACAACGGGCGGGTCTACAAACGCCGTCCTACACCTCCTCGCTGTGGCTCATGAAATGAAGCTCAAACTGACGATCGATGATTTCGATACGATTAACCGCAAAGTGCCGCTGCTTGCTGACCTCAAGCCGGGAGGACGGTTTACTGCGGCTGATCTCCATGCAGCCGGCGGGACAACATTGGTCGCCAAGCGCCTTTTGGATGCTGGCATCCTGCACGGAAACCAACTCACGGTAACCGGGAGAACGATTGGGGAAGAGGCAAACATCGCGAAGGAAATCCCTGGTCAACAGATCTTACGGCCCCTCTCAAATCCAATCAAGCGAACCGGTGGGTTGGTCATCCTTAGGGGTAACTTAGCGCCCGACGCTTGTGTTGTGAAAGTCGCTGGCCATTCCATGATGAAATTTCAGGGACCGGCGAAAGTATACGATCGGGAAGAAGATGCGTTCTTTGGAGTGAAGGCCGGTCAGGTCAAAGCTGGGGATGTCGTCGTCATTCGCTACGAAGGTCCTTCCGGAGGACCGGGGATGCGTGAGATGTTGGGAGTCACTGCGGCCATTGTTGGAGCTGGGCTCGGCGAGTCAGTGGCGCTGCTCACTGACGGACGATTTTCTGGCGCCACACATGGACTGATGGCCGGGCATGTGTCACCAGAAGCCGTCAAAGGCGGGCCCATCGCTGCGATCAAGAATGGCGATACAATCGTCTTCGACATAGCCAGACGTCGGCTAGATGTGAATCTGACAAAAAAGGAAATCGCTGCTCGACTTAAAAAGATAAAACAGCCGATGCCCCGCTACAGCTCAGGGGTTATGGCCAAATTCGCGCGACACGTGTCGTCGGCATCGGAAGGGGCCGTCACCAGCTGACCTAGCGACTCTGTATGACTCATGGATCGGGCAGGACTCGCTCAAGGTTCTTTTTAAGATTCATTCGTAATACTCAATTTCTCGTTCCCGGCTCACCGTTGTCTCGCTCAAAAAGATGGCCCCATTATTTTTCGTCCATCGCTGAATAGTTTCCTTTGTCCAATTGCCCTCATGATCAATCTCGTACGTCACCAAAGATTTGCGAAGAAGCGCGCTTCCTAGGAATTCGCTGTGCTGCTCGATCCGGTATCCCTTTGCGTTGTACCGATAACTATCTATCCTGATGAGATTGCTGTCGCTAGCGTAATACCGGCTTTCCATCAGACGGCCAAACGGATCATATTGATGGGTAGATTCCAAGACCAGTCTCCCTTGGAAGAATCTCGCCCCATAGATCAAGTTTCCACGAACATCGTAGAGTGATTTTTCTGCCGTGCCACTGCCATTGATTTCTATTTCTTCAAGAAGGATACCCCGGTCGTCATACAGCCAAAAGGCTGCATGGACCAAAATACCATCTTCGGTTGTGGCGACCACAGCAGATTCCCGACCTTGTTCATCATCTCCGTAACGATAAATCTTTTTGTACGATACTTGACCAGACGCATCGCCAGTATGTTCCTCGGCAAGACGACCGGATCGATCATAGGCCAAAATGTGGCGAGATGAGTCTGTCGCTTCCATATCAGTCGACGCCAATATCAATTCAACAAGCCGACCATTTCGGTCAAAGTGGTGTACAGTTCGAAGTTGTGGATGTTCGGTTGATACGGTCTTAACTGGCCCCAGCAGTTCAATTTCTGTCAGATCATTGAGTGATGCCGCAAGAGAAGGAGTCGGCCCCAGGATGACAAATATCCAGACGGCGTCAAGGAACCTGGAATGCGGAAACCTGCGATGGATACGCATAAGGGTGCTGCATCATACACCGCTACTATCCCTAACGGAACTTCTTGCCTGGTCTTATGGCCAAGATGCTGCCAGTGTCTATCTTGAGGTCAACATCTGTCTTTGCAACCCGGGCACTACCCTTGGAAGTTTGGAAGATATGGCCCAACAAGAATAGCGAATTTGAACATGAGCAGGGTTACATAGTGACCTGAGTGTAACAGTCTCTCGCTTATAGATAATTCGCTGTGTCAGGATGCTAAAGATATGCGCAATCTTGCACGAGAGGCATCTACAGAACCGTGAATCGCTTAGAGCAACTGACTAAAAGGCGGGACAGAAGTAATTTCCATTGAAGCCCCCACTACTGTTCTCTGACCCGGCCGCGCATTTCCCTGATCATTTTCTCGAGATCTGCCTCGGCCTTGGCCCTGTCACTCACGAGCTGATCTAAATCATACGGGTAGGCCCGCATCGGAGGTCCCGTTCGGTCTGATTTTCTTGATGGTGTATTTAGGCCAGTCCCATTCTGCTTAGACCAGTAGGGTGATAGTGAGGGCTGACCCTGTGTAACATCCGAAGTAGTTCCAACGGATGGATCACTAGCCTGTGACGTTGCCTGAAGGCTATTTGTATCTTGCTCAACCAACCACTGTTTTGCCACAGAAGATTTCAGCGCAAAGCTGATGCTGGTAATCGGCAAGCCGTCCGCAGCCACACGGGCAATCGCAGTATTGACCCCTACCATCCGTCCTTGGCTATCGATCAGCGGGCCTCCGGAGTTGCCTCGGTTCAGTCCTGTTTCAGTTTGATACACATGTTTCCCCTTGACTCCGTTAAAGTTATCCACTTCTGCACTGATGACGCCAGTTGTTAAGCTCCATAGACCACCTTGTTCCGGATGCCCAATAGCGAGCACCTGATCTCCAATTGTAATTCGAGTCGATTCCCCTAGGTAGATCGTCGGTAATGGCTCTACCCTGCCTTCGAGTTGCAGGAGGGCAAGATCTAAGGATGATGAAGAGGCTATAACTTTGGCTTTCAGCCCATGGACTAGGTCGATCCGTGAATTTCCTGTCACTCGCGTAGGCTTCAAGAAGACCGACAATCGTGGGTAAGGCTTGCCTGTCTTCTCTTCGATGACGACATGGGCGTTCGTGAGGACTAACCCATCTGCTTGAATGATAGACCCAGTCCCGCCGCTCCCCTGCCTTCCACTTACAGGATGTCCCATGACCATGACCACTGCAGGAGAGACCCGTTCATAAATCTCCCGCGGACTCAGCTCCTTAGCTGACGCAGAGTCAGCTGTGAGCAGCAAGCCGAGGCAAATTAGCGATACGCGTTTCATCTCCTCCCCTTTCGATTGCAACTACCGGGAGACCCTGCTGCAGATCCTTTGTGACCTCTTTCAATACCTTCATTATATGACTGAACAGGCTACGGTGCCAGGCATCGGCCTACTACGGAATCAATCTCAGAGCCTACCAGTCTTGATTGCAGAATGTGTCGCCTAGCGGAAGTCTCGCTGCTGAAAAATGACGGACGCGAGCACGAGGAGCAGTGTTGCATATGCTATCCCGTAAGCACATGTTAAAAGGAGATCGGTTGTGGAGATATCAAGTTGATGTGTGACATGACACTTGAGGTTAAATCGCTCCAGGTTGGGCATCAGATAATACATTCCCTCCAATACATTTCGACCGAGACCTTCCATNNACGTCCTTAAATCGGACGTCAGATGACCGATCACATAAATGGCTAGAGTGAAAATGGCGCTTAGCGTCGCGCTCGTGAAGGTAGAGAAAAGTAAGGCCACCCCAGTCACGACCATGAACTCAAGGAAAATCATACCGATGGCCTTGAACAAGATAAGATGGATCGGCACTGCTTGGAAATAGAGGACAGCCACCAGTCCTAAGGCCATGATGACGGTATTGACAAAAAGAGTCAGGCCTAGCCCCACGTACTTGCCCAGGAGGAACTGGTAGCGGGCAACCGGCTTTGAGATGATGGTATAGATCGTCTTCTTTTCGATCTCTTTGCTGACCAGTCCGATACCAACAAAAATGGCAATCAGTACACCAAAAAAGTTGATGCTTCCCAAACCAATGTCCAATATTAGGCGATGGAACTCTCCGAGAGTGATCCTCATCAAAAGGATCGAGCTACCAATCATCAAGAGCGCGAAGATCAAGAGGTTGTACAGAAGCTTGTCACGGAGGTTTTCGCGGAACGTGTTGAGCCCGATAGACAGGATCTTCATGGCCGGCAACTTCCCCCAGGTTGAACCTCTCTGACCTTCCCGATGAAGAGATCTTCCAGAGAGCTCTTGTGAGGGGTTAGAGCAATCAAGCCAGCTTTCGCGGCCCGAATAATCTCCAATGCCGCCTCAACATCGCGCGGATGTTTGAGCACGGCCAGCACACGATCTCCTTGGGTGACTATTTTTTCGGTCAACGGTCGAAGATGATCTAACCCTTCGGGCGAGAGACGATCGATCATTAATTCCACGGAATGGGTGGCTCCCTGATCGATCAGTTCCGAAACCTGTCCGCATGCCACGAGTCGTCCCCTGAGAATCATTGCAACCCGATCACACAGCAATTCAGCGTCATGGAGGATATGCGAGCTGAACATCACGGTCTTACCTAACTCCTTGAGGCGCAGGATCAAGTCGCGCACCTCTTTTCGTCCGACCGGATCCAGCCCCGACATCGGTTCATCCAGTACGACCAGTTCCGGATCATTGATCAGTGCCTGCGCGATTCCGACTCGCTGCAGCATCCCCTTGGAATACTTCCGCAATTGAAGATTCCGGCCGTGTGTCATGCCAACCATCTCCAGCAATTCGTCGACTCGTTTATGGAGCATGCTGCCCCAGAGACCAAAAAGACGACCATAAAACTGCAAGAATTCTCTCCCAGTCAGATACTCATAGAAGTATGGGGACTCAGGAAGAAATCCTACCCTGCCTTTTGCTGCGCGATCATTAACGGGCCGTCCTAGCACTGCCACTGTCCCACCGCTCGGATAGATCAGCCCCATCAAGATCTTGAGCGTTGTAGTCTTCCCAGCCCCATTGGGTCCCAGAAACCCGAAGACCTCACCCCGCTGCACTTGGAGCGACAACGCGTCGACTGCAGTGACACGCCGACCCCAGAACCCCACGCGAAAGTCCTTTCGTAGGTTTTCAACTTGGACAACAATTTCAGATTGAGGTTCCATGCTTCCTCTTGCAGCTACACACTTCCTTGTTTGTCGAGCCTAAACACCTTGAGTCGGTTGGGATGGGTAGAACTCGAAACTTTCCCGGTTTTAGAATCCAGCTCATAGAATCCCCCAAATGGTTCTGAGGGAAGCTGTGGGAGAAATCCGCTGCTGACCAGGTCCCGTAGCTTGTTGGGAAGCTGTCCCTGTTGACTCTGATATTGATGAGCCGCCGACTCTAGCGTACGAATATCTCGTTCAATCATGACTTCCTTCATTCGCTTTTCCAATACCTCGCGCATGCCATGATCTTGAGTTTGTCGCCAAAGCGCCTCAAGAAATTGAAGAGCCACCTCAGGATTGTTTGCTTCTGTGAACATCCTCGTTGCCAACCCAGGAAGATATGCAGGACCACCGGGCAATCTTGCAGCAGCTGCAGTATAGTCGGCTGCCTTAGCCGCATCTCCAAGAATGAAGTAGTAGTTGTAGCCGAGCAAAAACGGGAGGTTCCAGACGGTCGGATTTGACGCAAATCCCTTCTCAAGCAGCCGGTTACTCAAATCGACTCGGTTGGCTATATTAGTTAATACGACACCCCCTACATAGTACGCGTAGTCATACTGAGGATCGAGCGTCGTAATGACGTCCAAGGCATGATAGATCCATTCGTATTCGTCTGCGGTATTTTGCTTCTTCCCAAGTACCTGCAACAATCGAAGCCACAGAACATCAGCTCCGAGATTATGATAACCAAGCAAGGCTGGTTTCAAATATTCCCCACGTGGCAATTGAGCGAGTTCCTCAATCTGCGCATCACTTCGATCAGTGCGTTGTTCGAGAACCTGTTGCAATTGAATGACAAGGGCAAAAACAAGGGTAAGCCCAACAAGAAAGGATCCGCGTCGGAGCCAACTCTTTCGCCTAGTGAATGAAGTTTGTTCGGGAATCGGCCAGGGGGTCATAGAGAGAACCGCCGCCTTGAAAAATAGCCTAGCCCGCCGGTTTACCCGGCGGGCTAGGTAACTACACATGCCTACACTCGCTTAGAACACACCAGTGGTACAATCGGCTGCACCATGGTCAAGCGTGGCACCCCACGATGAAACGCCAGTGGTTGGTCCGGCACTATCACCATCCAGATTGCTCGCAGCAGAGACAATGAAGTTATTCGCACCAAGTATTCCAGCCCCGGTAGCCCCAGCAATGACCAAAACGCAGGAGTTGGTCGCTCCGAGCGCACCGCTTGGATGGTAGGTCCCCGCTGCCCCGGCGCCCGCAAGGATGGTCGCATCCGACGCATAATTATAGTTGACATTTCCGGTTGCCCTGAACCCAACATCATTGAAGGTCCCTACGAGTATGCCCCCGGCGATACACCAGGTTACCGGAGCAGGAGTCGCTGGTAATCCCGCGCCCCACGGAACCGGAATTGATTTGACACCAGCACNNCAGGACCGATTCCAAGATAGCAGCCTTGTTCCCCCTGGAACGAAACTTGAGCTGTCTTGATGGCCTGCAGGTTGGTCTTCGCCTCCGACTGCCGTGACTTCAGCTGGAACTGCAGGAAGTTCGGAATGGCGATGGCCGCCAGGATTCCGATGATGGCGACGACGATCATCAGCTCGATGAGGGTAAACCCCTCTTGTTTCCGGAATGCCTTATACATCGTACTGCCTCCTTGTTGATTGGTTCACTGACGGCCCCACTTGCTTTCCAGAAGCTCTTTTCCTAACCTGCGGCGCTCTCGGTGCCGCCTACTAGACCCCTTTAGCAGGTTTGGTGCCCGCCAGTGACACCACCAACTCTAGCAGTGACTTATTGAAAAGCAACGAGTTACGCACAATCGACACAACCTACCCCCTGGCTTCACCATTGGTTGCCCTTCCGCATTCTGGTCAGGATTGCCGAGAATTGGCGCTTTCTACTCTAGCCCTTTCCCTCCCTGGCAAGTCAGGAAAGGGCTGGGGAGTAAATGCGATAACTTATAACTTTGATGGGTTTTGTGATCAGGGAAGTGCCAACGGAATTGGCGAGGACTACAAAATACAGAAGTTTAGGGGGTTACCTGTTGAGCCTGTATCTTCTCCGATACACGGCGTTTCGCCTGCCGGATACGGTCTTCTTGGGTTGGATCACCCATCCCCTGCTCTCGGAATCTTTGCATCAGCTTTTCGTTGGAAGGATCGAGCTCGAGCGAATGAATCCAGGCCTCACGGGCATCTGTTAGCTTCTGCTGCTTCACATAAATCTCGCCCAGATGCTCGTAGATCACCGGGTCGTCACCGACAAGCGTCACTGCCCGCTTGATCTCCGCGAGGGCCTCAGCCAACATACCTGATTTGTAGAATGCCCAGCCAAGGCTATCAACGTAGTATCCATTCTCCGGCTTGAGCTCGACTGCCCGTCTCGTAAGAGAGAGGGCCTGGTCGATCTTGATACCCCGCTCCGCGTAGCTGTAGCCGAGGTAGTTCAGAGCATCGGCATGGTGTGGGTCAAGGGAGAGTGCTGTTTCCATGGCGCGGACTACATCGTCAAACCGATCTAGCTTGTCATAGGCCGTGCCGAGATTGAAATGCAGATCAGCGTTCTTGGGATTTTGACGAATCCCTTCCTCAAATGCTTCCGACGCCTCTTCAAATTGGTCGCTCTGGAGAAGAGCCAAGCCCAACACGATATGGGATTCCGGTTGTTTGGGAGCCAGACGAACCGCCTCCCTCAAATGCTTGATCGCTTCTGGAAATTTCTTGAGGCGATAATGGAGCACGCCAAGATGGACATGGCTATCACTAAACGTCGGGTCTAATTGAACGTTAAATCGATATGCCTCGATAGCTCTTGGGATGTCCTTGCTCTCCTCGTAGAGATACCCCAGGTAGTCACGGACCTTGAGCTCGGCAGGTCTAGCTTTCAGAATCGTCTTAAGTTGGTCGATCGCCTTCGAGAATTCCCTCTTCTCTCCATAGATCAGTGCCATCCGTAACTGTGCATCTAGATCTCCAGGATTTTCTTCCAACATTTTCTCCAGCTCGGCCAACCCTCCCGCATAATCTTTCGTCGCCACGTACAGTTGGATTAGATGCCTCCGCACATCCTCATTCCTAGGATTCACTCGTTGCAAATATCTTTTAAGGACCGCAATGGCTTTGTCCTTGTTTTGGCGTGACTCATGAAACGACGCTTGCGCAAGATAAGCTGGTTCGAAGGAGGGATTTGCCGCAATGGCTCGCTCGAAGCTTTCCACAGCCTGTTCAGCATCTCCGGATTCGATTGAGATACGCCCTAAATAATAGTGACCGACAGGAGAGTCAGAGGTGTGTTTGAGGCCTTCCTTGACGGTTTGCTCAGCTTCAGCCGTCCGCTTTTGATTAAGAAGAATGATCCCCTTGGAGAAATACGGTTCTCCTCGTTCCGGTTCCCGCTCAATTGCCTTATCCAAGAGTCGAAGTGCACGATCGGGCTTCCCAGAGCCAGCCACAATACCAGCCATTTGCGTCAGCTGTTGCGCATCTTGTCCTGTGCCCTCGCCGACTTCTTCCGCATACTGTACTGCGCGTGTCAGATCGCCCAGCCCAAAATATAACCCGGCGAGACGAACTTTCAAATCGAGCGACGTGGGATCTGCCTTCAATGCTGCTAGATACTCACGCACAGCTGTTTTAGAATCTTGCGCGAGCTCGGCTTGATACCCCATCATGAAATGATAGGTAGCGGCTGAATCCGGAACAGGTGCCGCAGCTTGCTTTGCTGCAGAGTCGATAGGAATGTTGGTTTCCCGATGATGAGGAGCAGTGGCACAGCCGGCAAGGAGGAATAGAATTAATACAGAAAAACATCCCTTCGAGCGTTCAGAACATCGAAAGCGACCGGTAGATAGACGTTGGACTAACATTCACTTGTTCTCGCTCATATACGTCCGTCAGAATCAGGCTAAGGCGTAGACCATTACGCGAATTATACCGGCCGTGAGATCGATGCGCAAACCGTTTAGGACTCTCGAAGATCCAGGCTCTCGAACTTGGCGAATCGATCATGGAAAAAGAGCTCTTTTCTCCCGATCGGCCCGTTGCGATGCTTACTGACGATAATATCGGCAATCCCCTTACGCTCAGAATCTTGATCGTAGACATCTTCTCGATAGATGAACATGACCACGTCAGCATCTTGCTCAATCGCCCCACTTTCGCGAAGGTCGGCCAACATTGGAATCGGCGGTTTACGGGATTCCACCGCTCGGCTCAACTGAGAAAGCGCCACCACAGGCACATTGAGCTCCTTAGCTAAGGCTTTTAACGAGCGAGAAATGTCAGAGATTTCTTGCTGGCGAGACTCCGAGTCGCTCCGCCCTTGCATCAGCTGAAGATAGTCAACAATCAGGAGATCAAGTCCCTTCTCCGCCTTCAGTCGGCGAGCTTTCCCACGCATCTGCTGTACCGTAATCCCTCCCGCATCATCGATATAGATTGGTGCCTGTTCCAGTCGGCCAGCAGCCTCAGCCAATCGCCACCAATCTTCCTTTTGTAATTTTCCGGTTCGTAACGTATGGGAATCGACTCGTGCCTCAGAACTCAGCATGCGAAGCACAATCTGTGGCTTCGACATTTCCAAACTGAAAATGCCGACGACAGAATTCGTATGAATAGCCGCATGTGTTGCAAACCCCAACGCGAGACTGGTCTTGCCCATGCTCGGTCGACCGGCTACAACCACGAGGTCCGACGGTTGAAGCCCTGCCGTAATATCGTCGAGGTCGTAGTAGCCTGTGGGCACACCCGTGACATGCTCTCTGCGCTTGGAGAGCTTGTCAACCAGATCGAGACTTTCCTTGATGATCTGGTTGATTGGACTAAATGCCCGTTCGAGCTTGCCCTGAGCTATGCTAAAGACAGAGCGTTCTGCGAAATCAAGCAGCTCGTCGACTGACGCTGTTCCTTCATAACCTCGCGCCAATACCTCCGTAGATGTGTTGATCAATTGTCTCGCTACCGCTTTGTCGTGCACAATCTTGGAATGATACCGGATATTGGCTGAACTCGGAACGACCTGAACCAGCTCTGCAAGATAGGCAGCACCACCAACAGCCTCAAGCTGACTCTGTTCTTTTAAACGCTCAGTCATGGTGATCTGGTCAATGACTTCACCCATCTCCGACAAATCCAGCATTGCCCGATAGACCTTCTTGTGTGCCGTTCGATAAAAATCTTCCTCAAATAAAAGTTCCATTGCTTTAGGCATAGCGGCATTATCCAGAAGAATGGCCCCCAGGACTGATTGCTCTGCTTCCAGGTTTTGAGGAGGAAGTTTCGGTTGGGACAGATCTACCGATGCGAGCGATTTCATCGTTTCGCCTTTACCTTCTTGGAGGAATTTCCGCGTTTCCCTTGAAACCCATTTGCTTGAAACAACCGATCCACATTTAACGCGAATCCAGTGGAAGGAATATCTCGACCGAATCGGCCGATCAAGTGGTCATACCGTCCGCCACCGCCCAATTCGACTCCAACGCCATCGGCGAAGACGTCGAATACTACCCCGTCATAATAGTCGAATCCTCTGAATTCACCCAAATCCAGAAATAGGGTGTCTTCGAATCCAGCCGAGCAAAGCGATCGATGGACCTCAGTCAACCGCTCAAGGGCCTCCAACATTGGCGTTTCGTCGGCGGCTAGCTTCCGTCCCCTTGCCAGCACTTCCACCTGACCGCAAAGTTCAGGAGCTTCCAATATCGCGCCGGCAAACATCNNAACATCTTATTGACCCGTTCCTCGAGAAGAATTTCTTCTAGTCTTGGTAAATCTTTCTTGGCTGCCGCATGCTCAGCTCGCTTTTGCCCAACTGGAGACAACCCCGCCCGTACAAGCAGTCCTTTAAAAAACCCGACGTGTCCCAGAGATATTCTAAACGATCGTAGCCCAGCTTTATGGAGGCACTCGATGAGGAGCCTGATTATTTCACAGTCGGCGGTCGAATCGTCAGCTCCGATAAGTTCAGCACCGACTTGAAAGATCTCGCGATCCCGCCCAGCATGTTCCGGCTCATATCGGAAGATAGTAGCTCGGTAGGACAATCTGAGCGGCAGGCGCGAGTCTATCATACCCATCGCAACGGTTCGTGCTATCTGTGCCGTCGCGTCAGGGCGCAGCAATAGAACACGGCCTGTAGTGCGATCAACGAATTTGTAACATTTTTCGATCAACTCAGCTTCAAGACCAGGAGCAAGGACGTCTAGATATTCAAACGTTGGCAGAATGATCTCTTCGTATCCCCAACGCTCGATGTGGGTCAGCAGCTGTCCTTCCAGACGACGGACTTGCCGCGCCGCCTCCGGAAGAATCGTAGACATCCCGGCGGGAACAAGTGATCGCTCGCTTAACGGAAGAATCTGCGTCGCATGAACTTTGGGCGCCGGAGGAGCAGAGGCCATAACTATCCTAGAGCGGCGCACGTGTTAAGAAAGATGTGCGACCTTCACCGAGAGAATGTTCGAGCTGGATCTTATTTTTTCCAATACAGCTGGAGGAAATTCGGTATCAGAGCCGATTATTAACAAGGCGTCTCCTCCACGCCTTTCCAAGGCGCACTGCATCCGCACGATATTAATCTCGTTATCGCCCAATACTTTCCCCACCATACCGATCACCCCAGGGCGATCGACATTGTGGATAAGCAACATGTGGCCTTCTGGCACGACCTCCACTTTAAATTGATCGATCCCGATAACTCGAGCGTCTTTCTTGTGATACAGCGTACCTGCGACCTGGTGCGACACCTTACTGGTCTCAACTTGGACTCGAATAAGACTCGTGAAATCTCCGGCATCCGAGCTCTTGACCTCTTTGACCTCAATGCCCCGCTCTTTCGCGACGATGGGAGCATTCACGTAGTTTACAGCATATTCCAGGATTGGATTTAGAAGTCCCTTCAGTACAGCAATCGTTACCGGTGTGACTGAGAGCGTCGACACTTCGCCCATGTATTCGACAGTGACCCGCTCGATGCCTCCCTGACATAGCTGGGTCTGCAACGCTCCAAGTTTTTCCCCCAACGCAAGATAGGGTTGCAGCCGGGGCAACAAGTCTGGAGCGATGGAAGGGATGTTGACCGCTCCCTTGGCCAAACCCTTGGTAAAATAGTCGACGATCTGTTCGGCAATCCCAAGGGCGACATTTTCCTGCGCCTCTCCCGTTTGGGCTCCGATATGCGGCGTGCAGATGAAATTCTCCAAAGTGAGCAACGGATTGTCCGCTTTGATCGGTTCTTGCTCGAACACGTCAAAGGCCGCGGCCGCCACCTTCTTCGACTTCAAAGCTTTGAACAGATCAGCTTCATCGACGATGCCGCCCCGCGCACAATTCACGATCATGACGCCCTGCTTCATTGTCTCAATAACCCTGGTGTTGATAAGTGATTGTGTTTCTGCCGTCAGTGGCGTGTGGACAGAGACAATATCGGCAAGCCGGAAGAGGTCAGCCAAGCCCACGAGTTCCACCCCCATTGTCTCAGCCCGTTCTGATGCAAGATAAGGGTCATAGGCGATAACATTCATCGCTGCGCCTTGTGCTAACTTGGATAGGTATCCGCCAATCTGACCGATGCCCACGATCCCAAGTGTCTTGCCATAGAGCTCGACACCCATGAACTTGTCCTTCTCCCACTTACCTCCTTTCACGGAAACCGTCGCTTGGGGAATTCGCCGGCTCATGGAAAAAATCATGGCCATCGTGTGTTCTGCAGTTGTCACTGTGTTGCCGCCAGGCGTGTTCATGACGACGATGCCTCGACGGGTCGCGGCCGGCGTGTCGACGTTATCCAGCCCAGACCCTGCCCGTCCAATAACCTTGAGTTTATCTGCCGCATTAATCAGTTCCGCAGTCACTTTTGTGCCAGACCGAACAATCAATCCATCGGCGTCTTTGACTTCTCTGAACAGTTCCTCTTTCGGCAGCTTCGTTTTCACCGCAACGGTGAAGCCAGCCTTTTCGAGCACCTCAACTCCCTGCTTCGACAAACTGTCACTCACTAGAATTTTCATCATGTCATGAATCCATAAAGTCTTATTGTTTGAAAATCTACGGTCCAATGGCAGAGAAATTGAGGACAAGGCATGACAACTTTCCGACTGGTTATCCCTTTGCCATCAAAATTTCCTGTGCCCTTCCAACGCCGCTACCTAGCTTCACCGGATGACCGAGCCCTTTCAAAACCATCTCGGTCGCAGCAATCGCTGTGATCACATCGAATCGATCCGCGTAGCCCATATGCGACAGACGGAAAATCTTCCCCTTAAGGTGATCCTGACCTCCAGCGGCTGTCATCCCGTATTGCGCACGAAGGTTCTTGTATACGGCTTGGCCGTCGATGCCGTCGGGCGCACACACCGCCGTCAACGCATCGCTGGGAGAATCCTTGGGGAACAAGACCAGACCAGCGGCCTTCATGCCTTCTCGCATCGCCTGAGCTAACCGTCCCTGCCGAGCAAACATCTTCTCGAGCCCTTCGGCTTTCATGATTTTGAACACTTCCTGAAGGCCAATGATCAGCGACACCGTCGGAGTGAAGGCTGTTTGGTTCTTAGCGTGATTCTCCCGTTCTTTCTTAAAATTAAAATAAAATGCACTATTCTTTGCTTTGTCGGCCAACCTCCAAGCCTTATCGCTCACGCTGACAAACGCCATCCCGGGAGGCAACATCAGCGCCTTTTGTGAGCCGGTAATGACGACGTCCAGCCCCCATGCATCAGTCTTCAAATCAAACACTCCGAGGGCTGTAATGGCATCGACTACAAGAATGGTGTCGTTATATCCCTTGACAATGTCCCCCAAAGTTTTCACATCGTGCGAAACACCTGTCGACGTTTCGCTGGCCTGGACATACACTGCTTTAATGGAAGGATCCTTCTTCAAGGCATCCGCGACCAGTTGAGGATTGACCGCATGGCCCCATTCCACCTTAATTTCAGTCACCTGGACTCCAAAAGTCTTGCAGAGTTTGCCCCATCGTTCACCGAACTTTCCGCCATTGATACACAGCGCCTTGTCTCCCGGCGACAAGAAATTCGACACCGATCCCTCCATCCCGCCCGTGCCGGACGAAGCCAGCATCAAGAGGTCATTGCGGGTCTGGAACAACCACTTGAGTCCCTCTCGAACTTCAGCAAAGATGGGGTCAAATTCCGGCGCACGATGGTGGATCATGGGCCGGGCCATCGCCAAGAGTACCTCGGGGGGTACTGGCGTTGGCCCAGGAGCCAACAAATACCGCTTCAGCATTGATCGCTCCTCCTTCGATGAAATCTGGTGGGGTTCCTACTGGAAATGAAGCGTAACGCTACCATTCGCGCAGGGAACCTGTCAAGAAAATGGCTGTGCAACTGATGATGTTTTAAGGATTTTTCCTCCTCTGGACAAAAAATGAAGACGTGTAAGCAACCTACCCCCTCGAAGACCGACAGATGACACCAAAAGAATGCATATCCTCCCCACTCCATTTCTTGACAAGTACTTGATCGCTAGATAGTCTAGCCATTGATTACAATAAGATCATCATGGCACCAAGACGAGGCTACTGTGATTCGGCCCAGGCTTCAATACACCAATAAGATAATACCGGTCCTTTTGGCTTTCTTCGCAGCCATCCCCCTGGTTCCCGTTTTGACTCTTGCTCAGCAAGCACCCCACCCGGATTTGAGCACATTCTATTCTTCCCAGGCGGATGAAGCTGTCGATCCCAATCTCACCACGTTGAAACTGGAACAGACAACTCCCCTAGCAGCCGTCGCTGACCTCGTCACGGCAGGAGATAGACCGAATACCGCCTACAAGGCTTCGGAACGCTCTTCCAATACAAGAATTGGCGAGCTCTCCCTCCAAGCTTCTAAGCTACTTGCGAGCACCACGGATTCGCCTGTAACGGCCTATAATATCCCCATCGTTATTGATCCAAACGTACAACGCCATATCCGGTATTTCGACACCTCTATTCGCACGCGATTTGAACAATGGCTCATTAGGCTGAGCCGTTACCGCCCCCTGGTCGAGGAGATCTTCGCAGAGTTCGAACTTCCCAGCGATCTTGTAAACCTTTCGTTGGTTGAGAGTGGATTTAATCCCCACGCCAGATCGCGTGCGAAAGCGACCGGCCCCTGGCAGTTCATGTGGAGAACGGGAAAACTCTATGGGGTTGCGCATCGATAATTACGTGGACGAACGGCGGGATCCAATCAAGTCAACGGTCGCAGCGGCCAAATATCTTAGGGACCTCTATGATTTATTCGGGAACTGGCCCCTCGCTATGGCAGCGTACAATGCTGGCGAAGGGAAAGTGATGCGTGCCTTGCGGAAAGCCCAGGCAGAATCTTTCTCGGAGATCGCTAAGACGAAGTTGATTCGCAGAGAAACTAGACAATACGTTCCCCGCATTATGGCTGCTACAATCATTGCTCGAAATCCTGATCAGT
>JABAOE010003214.1_pt1 | contig 16101 bp, 8 predicted proteins | sample 7062141 | NCBI WGS metagenome assembly JABAOE01 (sample SAMN14538627, study PRJNA623070) | marine sediment metagenome | biome: marine biome [ENVO:00000428]; feature: marine pelagic biome [ENVO:01000023]; material: deep marine sediment [ENVO:00002113] | place: India: Gulf of Khambhat ... | reverse complement strand
AAGATCAAGTCGCCGATGTGCTGCGGCGAGGACATGAGCTGCCCGGTCTAGTCCGGGCTCACGATCGTCTAGTCATGGGAGGCGGCGCGCGGGCCGGTGTGGGTCTTTTTGTTGCACATCGACACCGCGCGGCCGACCTACAATGGGCCGACCGACGATGCACGGGACCCAACGCACACCGATCGAGATGCTCGACCACTGGGCCGGGGCCGACCCGGGCCGCGTGTTTCTGCGCCAGCCGGAGGCCGGCGAGTACCGCGAGTTCACCTGGGGGCAGGTGCGTGACCAGGCCCGGCGGGTCGCCGGAGCGTTGCGCGCGCTGGGGTTCGCGCCCGGAGATCGCATCGCGCTGCTGGCGAAGAACTGTGCCGAGTGGTTCGTCGCCGACCTGGCGATCATGCTCGGCGGCTACGTCAGCGTGCCGATCTACCCGACGGCCAACGCCGAGACGATTCGGTACATCCTCGAACACAGCGGGTCCCGCGCCGTGTTCCTCGGCAAGCTCGACCGGCCCGAACGGCAGGGGGGTGCAGTGGCGCAGGGCGTCCTGCGTCTGGCGCTGCCCTACGATACGGTCGAGACCGATCACGCCTGGAGCGCGTTGCTGGATCTGGCCGAGCCTCTGACCGACGCGCCGAAACCGCAGCCCGATCAGGTCATGACGATCGTCTACACCTCGGGCAGCACGGGCGAGCCCAAGGGAGTCGTGCACACGTTCGCCTCCCTGAGCTGGGCCGGGGAGACGGTCGCGCAGGACCTGGACGCGAACGAGGAGGACCGATCCGTCTCGTACCTCCCGCTGGCCCACATCACCGAGCGGGCCTACATCGAGATGGGGGCGTTCTTTGCCGGCAACACGGTCTCGTTCGTCGAGTCGCGGGCGACGTTCATCGACGACGTCTGCCGCGCGGCGCCGACCCTGTTCATCTCCGTGCCGCGCTTGTGGGCGCTGTTCCGCGAGCAGATCCTGGCTCGGCTCGGGAAACGCAAGCTGGAGGTTCTGCTGAAGATCCCGCGGCTGGCGGATTTCCTGTGCGCACGTCTGCGGCGGGAGTTGGGGCTCGAGCACGCCCGCAGCCTGGGGTGCGGGTCGGCGCCCGTCGCGACGGAGCTGCTCGAATGGTACGAGACGATCGGCCTGAAGATCTCCCAGGGCTGGGGCATGACCGAGAACGCCGCCTACGGCACGATCCAGCACCCGTTCCGCAGCGACAAGATCGGCAGCGTCGGTCGTCCTGCGCTGGGTGCCGAGGTGAGGTTCGCGGAGAGCGGCGAGCTGCTGTACCGCAGCCCCGGGTTGATGCAGGGGTACTACCGGCAACCGGAGGAGACGGCCCGGGTCATCACGGAAGACGGTTTCCTGCGGACCGGGGATCTGGGCCGCGTCGATGACGACGGCTACGTCTACATCACCGGGCGCGTCAAGGACATCTTCAAGACGGCCAAGGGCCTGTACGTGTCGCCGTTGCCCATCGAGCAGGAGCTGGCCCGAGAGGAATGGATCGACACCGCCTGCGTGATCGGCTCCGGCTTGCCGCAGCCGATCGCGGTCGTCCAGCTGGTGGGGTCGTGCCGGTCGCAACACAGGGAAACGGTACGGGCACGTTTGCAGGCGGCGCTCGACCGGATGAACGCGAAGCTGGTCCAGCACGAAAGGCTCGACGCGATCGTCGTCGACGAAACCGCCTGGAGCATCGAGAACGACCTGTTGACGCCGACGCTGAAGGTCAAACGCCACGTCCTGGAGCGGCGCTTCCTCGAGCGCGGGGCCGGGCCGCGCGGAGGGCGAGTGCACTGGCGGGACGAGCTCGCCGAGTCGACCACCGCTTGACCTGGGTCCCACGCTCCGTTATACAGTGCTCGGGTTTCGGCGGGATTTGCCGTAAACCGTTGCACGGGGAGGAAATAGCCGATGACCATGGGCAGACGGCGGCTCGCCGCCATCGCGGTCCTGTTGTGCCTCACCAGCCCGGTTCTCGCCCAGGATGACACCACGGGCCGAATCGAGGGGGAAATCCGCAACGCGGCCGGCGGTATCCCCGCGGTGGTCGTCGTGATCGCCGAAAACAACGAGTTGAACACGGCCACCGACGCCGAAGGGAAGTTCGTTTTCGAGTCGATCCCGCCCGGCACCTATACGCTGATCTTCACCATCGCCGGCCAGACGGCAACGCGCCCCAATGTCATCGTCACAGCCGGCAGGACGCACTCCCTGACGATGGAAGTCGATTGGGAAGTCGTCACGGAGAACGTGAAGGTCGTCGCGGCCGCGAAGATGGCGAAGATCGTGGATGCGCCCTCCGCCGTTACGTCGATTCCCGAGGTTCAGATCGAGAAGCAGGCATCTCACGGCCAGGTGCCCAAGATCCTCGAGTTCACCCCGGGAGCGGAAGTCACGCAGAGCGGGCTCTACGACTTCAACTTCAACACCCGCGGCTTCAACAGCTCGCTGAACCGCCGCGTCTCGACCTACATCGACGGCCGCGACGTCGGCGTCGTGTTGCTCGGCGCGCAGGAGTGGGCGGCGATTTCGGGTGGGCTCGACGACGTGGCCAACCTGGAGTTCATCCGCGGGCCCAGCGCGGCGCTCTACGGCGCCAACGCCTCCAGCGGCGTGATCAACATCACGACCAAGTCGCCGCGCGACAGCGTCGGCACGATGCTGCGCCTCACTTCGGGGGAGCTACAGACCCGTTCGGTGGATTTCCGCCGCGCTGATTCGCTGGGCAAGGGCTGGTACTACAAAGTGATCGCGGGGTTCAAGAACTCCGGAGACTTCAGCGTCTCGCGCGATCCCGACGGCCTCGACGGGATGCCCGCCACCGCCGACGACCCTCCGTTTCCCGAGTACTTCCAGATCGAGCCGCCGGGCTCCGGTGACCAGCCGTTCACCCCTTGGTGTCCTCCGGACCGGACCGGAGAACCGGATTGCCTGTTGCGCGAAAAACCGCTCTTCATCGAGCAGGACAACCAGATTCGATTCGGCTCGTTACGCCTCGACAAGTACTTCGGCGACAACTCCTTGTTCACCCTCGAGGCGGGTCGCTCGGATATCGAGGGGCCGGTTTTTCAGACCGGTATCGGCCGCGTGCAGAATATCGACTCGCAGCGGCCGTTCTACCGTCTTGCTTACTCGAACCCGCACTGGAACCTGATCCTTCACCACTCGAGCCGCAAGGGGAACCAGGCCAACCTGAACAAGGCGCTGTTCATCAACTACGAGCTGATTACCGACACCAGCCGTACGGGAGCCGAGGTCCAGGGATACTGGAACTTCGGGGGCGAGCGCGGACGCATCGTGGTGGGTGCCGCGTACACCGATGAGGAGGTCGACACGGTCAACCCGGCGACGGGTGAGCAGACCGTCGTCTACGAGCCGATCTCCTCGGATCGCCAGGCGGTCTTTTCGCAGCTCGACTGGAAGGTGAACGACCACTTCAAATTGGTCTTCGCGGGCCGGGTCGACTGGAGCACGCTACACAGCACCCAGTTCTCGCCCAAGGCGGCTGCCGTCTACACGGTCAACAAGAACCACTCGCTGCGCTTCACGTTCAACGAGGCTTTCCAGGTGGCCAACTACTCCGAGTTCTTCCTGCACGCCCGGTTGGCGCCGTTTCCGATCGGCGGCTTCGTGCAGGCCGCTTGCGTGACTGCACCGACAGCCATATTAGGGGCGCCCGTCGATTGCGGCATCCCTGCGGGCCCGAATGTGTTCATCGATATCCTCGCCGTTGGGAACGACGACCTCGAACTCGAAGAAACCTCGGCCTGGGAAGTCGGCTACACCGGCCTGATCGCGAGCCGTTTGTTCGTCACGGTCGACTACTACAACAGCGACAACGAGAACTTCATCACCGATCTCGTCCGACAGGTCGGGACGGAACTGGGCAACCTGGACGGCTGCCTCGACGAGCTCGGCAATCCAGAGACCGATCCGAGAAAGTGCCCGATCAACAACGACTACCTGCCATGGGTCAGCACGCCCGAGGCCGAGAACACGTTTCTGTTCGGGACGCTGACCGTCGCGCAGGGGTTGAGGAATGCCATCGAGGCCTCCGTCGGCGGCAGCAACTGTACGGCCACCAGCCCCAGCGGCTGCCTCGGTTTCCGCCTGGCCCAGGACCTCGACGGATCACCCGTCGTGGTCGGGCGTACCTACACCAACGTCGGGCAGGTCGACACGCAGGGCGTGGACCTGGGACTGCAATACTTCGTCAACGAGCAGTGGAGTCTGCAGGCCAGTTACTCGTGGTTCGACTTTGAGATCTTCGACCTCAGTCTCAGTGATGTCCTGCTGCCCAACTCACCCGAGAACAAGGCCAGCCTGTCCGTCGCGTTCAAGCGGGGCCGCTGGTCCACCGGCATCAGCGGTCGCTGGGTCGATGACTTTCGCTGGTCGGCAGGCGTGTTCCAGGGCGACGTCTTCGCGTACCACACCGTGGACATCGATGCGTCCGTCGATCTCAACCGCGTCGCACGCCTCGGACTGAACGTCGCCAACGCGACGGACAACCTTCACCGGCAGACGTTCGGCGGCGACGTGTTGTCGCGCCGCGCGCTGATGAATTTGTCGTTCAACTGGTAGTGTTTTTCCAGACAGTTCAGATTTACTTCAATTCCTTCATGCCCTCGAAGGATTCTACCGCCCATCTCTGTTCGCAATGCCAGAATCTTTCAGGTTTTGACTCAGAGACAGGGTGAAATCGTAGTAAGTTTTGACTCTATTCCTTAAACCTCGGCACGGGGTTGGGTTTCGTGGGGGTCCTTAGATGAAAGAAGTGGAAACGTTCTGGTTGCACCGCTCCGTTTGTACCGCTCTGCTGATCCTGCTCGGCGTCGCGTTCGCGCCGCCGGCCTTCGCACACACCCCGGTCGTCGATGCATCGCTGTCCGATTGGTGCGTCGGCGCGTTCTCCAACACGGCCCCGGGTGGCGGACGGGTCGAGGACAGCGGCGGCACGCTCACCTGCGGCAACTGTTCGGTGACGACGGACCTCGCCTGCGGCGTGAGCACGGATTGCCCGGGTGGTGAGTCCTGCGTCAATCCGGGCAGCAAGTCCGAGCTCTTCTGGTGGGACAACCGTACCGATGGCGCCGTCAATGACCTCGGGACGGTGGCCATGACGTGGGATAACTCGAACCTCTACATCGCGGCCGAATTGTGGGTCGACCCCGACCCGTTGTCCCTGCCGTTCGGCGAGATCGCCATCGACTACGCTCAGGGAGGGATCAACGTCTGGCACGATCCGTTCAACAAGATGGTCGCGCCGGGTCGCTGCAGCGGCTTCACCGATCGTGGCTGCACCTCGGATGCGGACTGCCACTTCTGCGCGGAGTCGACGGAACCGTTCCCGTCCAACCGCCTGCGCACCTGCGGCTCGGGCTGCAACCCCGACATCCCGACCGACGTCTGCATGACGGACCAGACGTGCGTCGGACTCGGAACCACACCGAAACAGGGCCTCGGTGGCGGCTCCTGGCCGTTCGGCAAGGCGGACTATTTGCTGGTGTTCGATTTCGGCTTCTGGCTCCTCGGCGCCGAGGATCAGAACGCCGTGATGTTGACGCGACCGGCAGCACCGGGCGACCCGAATCTGTGGGGACTGGCCGGTTTCCCGCTGGTCGGTTTCGAATCACCCGCCTGGAATCCGGTCTTCGGTTGCCCCGCCGATTTCGTCGGCGACGAGACCGAGTGCGACTTCGTCCCGCTGGTGAATCCGGGAGCGAGCGGTGGATCCGGTGGCCCTCCGGGATCCGTCGAGGTCGCGATCCCGTGGGAGGCGTTCGGGTGCACCGGGTGTCCCGGGGCCTGCGTCTGTCCCGGCTTCGGGCCGGACGTGCCGTTCCGCTTCACGATGAGCGTCTCGCGCGGCACGACGTCGCTGGATTTCACGCCGGACGGCGCTCACGAGGACTTGATGTCGGAGCCGACGGCCAGCGGATCATCGACCTCGCTGGACAGCTGCGGTGGATTCGGGGTGGTCAACACCGACTGCGAGCTCGCGGATTGCTCCACGGACGCGTTGATCCCGCGTGATCCGTTGAACCACGAGCTGCCGGCCGGCGGAAGGAACACAGCGCTGATGGTTTCGAAGAACGGTCCGGTCTCGGTGACGCTGGACTGGGCCGGATCGTGCTCGATCGCGGACACGGATTACGGCGTCTATGAGGGCACGATCGGAGGCGACTTCACCAGCCATCTCCCGGTCGGCGGTCTCTGCACGACGGCAGGCCTGAAGACCGCGACCTTCAATTCGGCGGCGGGCAGCTATTACCTCGTCGTTCCCTCGAACGGCGTCACCGAAGGATCCTACGGAGAGAACGACACCCTCGGAGAACGCCAGCAGAGTAGCGCGCCGTGCGTGGCGCAGGTCCTGGGGAGCTGCCCGTAGAAGAGGCAGGCTCCGGTTTTTCTTGTTCGATCAAGCAGGGGGAATGTCATGAATCGTTCGATAAGGGCCTTTCCAGCCCTCGTTCTGATTGCCGCTCTCGGCTCCGGCGGGGTCGCGACTGCCGCCGAGCTCGACGGTCCCGTTACGGTGGTCTTCGACGCTTACAACGTCCCGACCATCGTCGCCGAGACAGAGCACGATGCGGTCTACATGCTCGGCTTCATGCATGCCCGGGACCGTCTGTGGCAGATGGACTACCAGCGGCGGCTCTTCGGAGGAAAGCTTGCCGAGCTGGTCGGTCCGGCCGGGTTGCCCGCGGATGCGCAGCTGAGGACTCTGGGCCTGGACCGTGCGGCGGCGCGAAGCCTGCCCGTTCAGACGCCGGAGGTGCTGGCCTGGCTCGAGGCTTACTCTGCCGGTGTCAACGCCTGGATCGCCAACAATCCTCTGCCGCTCGAGTTCGGGGCGCTGGAGATCACGAGCATTCCGCCGTGGACCCCCTACGACTCGGTCCTGATGACCAAGGGCCTCGCATTCGGGCTGTCGTTCGATCTCGGCGACATCGACCGCACCCTTGCGCTGCTGAATTTTCTGGGTGTCTGCCCGTTGCTCGGGTGCAACGGCTTTCAGCTGACCAACGACGACCTGTACCGGACCGCACCGTTCGAGGCGGTCATGTCGATCCCGCCGTCGCCACCGCCGCCGGGGGAGGGGAACCCGCCCTCGACGGATCCTCCCGAGGACGAGGAACTTCCCGCGTTCCTCTTGGACCCCAACTTCCAGACCCTGACGCAGGGCTACCGGGACTCGATCGCAGACATTCCGCTGTTACGCCAGGCGCTCGAGAGGGACCAGACCCAGCAGGGCAGTAACTGGTGGGTCGTTTCCGGAGACCTCACCGAGTCGGGCTATCCGATGATCGCCAACGATCCGCACCTCTCGCTCGGCACGCCGGCGACTTTCTACGAGGCCCACTTGTACGTGAACGGCGGATTGAACGTCACCGGGGTCAGCTTCCCGGGTACGCCGGGCATCGTGCTCGGCTGCAACGACACCAGCTGCTGGGGCGCGACCGTCAACGCGCAGGACGTCACGGACGTCTACCAGGAGGTGCTGTTGCCGCTCAACCCCGCTGCGCCGACCACCCCCACACACACCTACGTCGACGGAGCCGCTCCCGAACCGCTGCAGTTCATCCCGCAATCGTTCAGCATGAACATCGTCGGCGACGGCATCCCGAACAACACGGTCCCTGCGCCTCCGACCGGGGCGGAGGTGACGCTCGTCGTACCCCGCCGCAACCAGGGTCCGATCGTTCAGGTGAGCTACGACCCGACCTCGCCGACGCCCTTCACCGCGATCAGCGTCCAGTACACGGGTTGGAGCGCCACGCAGGAACTCGAGACCCTGCGCCGCTTCGCCACGGCGAGCAGCATGCAGGATTTCAAGGACGCCCTGCAGTACTTCGACGTCGGCTCGCAGAACTGGGCCTACGCCGACATCAACGGCAACATCGCCTACTACACCAGCGGCGAGCTGCCGATCCGCGAGGACCTGCAGAATTTCTTCTTCCCTGACGGCTTGCAGTACCCGGGGTTCATCCGTGACGGGACCAACACGAACAAGCACGACTGGATGGCGCTCCAGAATCCGCAGCCCCAGCAGGCGCTGAGCACGGAGATCCTGCCGTTCAACGAGATGCCGCAGCTCGAGAACCCGGCCGAGGGGTACATCATCAACGCCAACAACGATCCCATCGGGACGACGTTCGACAACTTGTCGTGGAACCAGTTCCGGCCCGGGTTTAACGGAGTCTTGTACCTCAGTTCGGGGTACGCCACCGGGTACCGCCAGGGGCGGTTGCAACGTCTGTTCAACGACATTCTTGCCGGTGGCGGCAAGCTGTCCCTGGCCGAGTCGATCGCGATCCAGGCCAACAATCAGCTTCTCGATGCCGAGATCCTGTCGCCCTACCTGCTGAATGCGTATGCCAACGCTACCGCGCCGGGCGCGGCGGCGGAGTTGGCCGCGATCGGTGCCGATCCCCGCGTCGGCGAGGCAATCTCACGGATCGCCGCCTGGGACTTCAGCACGCCGACCGGAATCGACCAGGGCTTCGACCCCGGAGACAACCCGCTGGCGCCGGGGCCGCCGACCCAGGCCGAGATCGACGCGAGTGTCGCCGCAACGATCTATTCGATGTGGCGCGGCCAGTTGGTGCAGCGTGTCATCGACACCACGTTGGCGACGCTGCCGATCCCGCTGGGCGGGTTCGCGCCGGGCAGCTCGCAGGCGATGGCGGCCGTCCGCAGGCTCCTTGACAACTACGCCATCAACGGCGGTACCGGTGCCTCGCTGATCAACTTTTTCAACGTGCCCGGCGTGGCCGACCAGGCCGTGGCGCGTGACCTGATCTTGCTCCAATCACTGGTCAACGGATTGAACCTGCTGGCGTCGGACGAGTTCGCGCCGGCGTTCGGCAACTCGACCAACCTCGAGGACTACCGCTGGGGCAAGCTGCACCGCATCGTCTTCGCGCACGCCCTGGGCCCGGCGCTGAGCATCCCGCCCGCGGGTTCGCCTCTCAACCTGGCCCCCGATCTCCCGGGAATCTCACGGGCCGGCGGGATGGGGGCGCTCGACGCGTCGTCGCACAGCGCGCGCGCCGACGGTCTCAACGAGTTCATGTTCGGCAGCGGTGCTTCGCGACGCCTGCAGGCGACGATGGCGCCGACCGGGCCGCAGGTGCTGCAGGTGATCCCCGGCGGCGAGAGCGGCGTCCCGGGGAGCCCGTTCCAGATCGACCAGCTGTTCCTGTGGCTGGTCAACCTGTTCAAGCCGTTGCCGGTGTCGCTGGACGACGTGAATGCGCTGGCGGTGAGAACCGAGTCTTACGTCTGCGGCGACGGGGTCGTCGGACCGGGCGAGATCTGCGACGACGGCAACGCCAACGACGGCGACGGCTGCAACTCGCAGTGTGTGCCGACACCCGTGATCACTTGTCTCGATCCGTCCGCCAATGCGGATCCGCAGACCTGTGACGCCTCGATCCCGTGCCACGCGGTCGCAACCTGTGCCGATCCGGCCGGTGGCTCGGTGACGGTCGTCTGCGACTCCGCCGGTCCGTTCGGTGTCGGGTCCAACGACGTCACCGTCCAGTGCGACGGCGCTACGGGGATCGGGGTCTCGGTCTGCCAGGCCATCGTCGTCGACGTGACGCCTCCGACGATCTCGGTGTCGGTCGATCCGGCCGAGCTGTGGCCGCCGAACCACCACATGGTAGACATCACGGCGACGGTGGTCGTCGACGACTGCTCGGCGACCGACATCTCGCTCGACTCGATCACCAGTAGCGAGCCGGACGACGCCGAGGGAGACGGCGACGGGGCTACCGTCGGCGACATCCGCGAGGCCGATCTCGGCACCGCCGACTTCGACTTCCAGCTGCGTGCCGAGCGCGCGGGCAACGGGCCCGGCCGGGTGTACAGCTTGACGTACTCGGCGACCGATCCCGGCGGCAACATGTCGAGTGCGGACGCCGTGGTCACGGTCGACCACGATCAGGGCGGCGTGACCGAGCCGGTGCTGATGTCCCTGAGCGCCACGGCGAGTGGGACGATGCTCGAATGGACGGCGGCGCCGGCCGCCGCGGTCTACAACGTGGCTCGCGGCGACCTGGCCAACCTGAGGGATCAGGGTGAACACTACGACCTCGGTCTCGTGTCGTGCATCGAGATGCACTCGACCGACACGAGCACGGCGGGTTACGAGGACGACGAGCTGCCCGCACCCGGGCAGGCGTTCTTCTACGTGATCCACTACGAGGCCAACGCCGGCAGCTACTTCGGCACGGTCAGCGCGGCGAAGCCGCGGATCGTGGCGCAGGGCTCCTGCCGGTAGCCTGACGTCTCGAAGCGGGCCGGGCGCCGAGTCTTCGGTGCCCGGCCCTTTTCTTACTCCGGGCCCTGTAGCGCGGTGAGGGCCGAACGCACCCGACGTTCGACAGCCGGATCGCCGCGGCCCAGGGGCTCCGCCCGTCGGACCAGATCGATCGCCGCCGAGCGCTGCCCCATCCCGTGGCGCACCTGGGCGGCGCGCAACAGGAGATCGGCCGCGCGCGTCGGCACGCCGTGGAGCTCGGCCGCGGCGGCCGCCGCGACCCAGCTGGCGGCGGCCTCATCGGGTTGTCCGCGTTGAAGTCGCCAGGCGGCGGTGGCATCCAGCACCGTTACGCGGACGTCGAGCATCTCCGGCTCCGGCCGTTCGTTCGGTCCCGTGATCCTCAAGGCGGCCGCGAACGCCTGTTCCGCCTCATCGTGGCGGGCGAGCCCCCAGAGGTTCTGGGCCAGCGCGAGTTGATACACGGCGGCGGGACGCCCCGCTCGAATGTGCAGCAAACGGCGCCGGGCCTGTTCGACCGCCTCGCCCCGGAGCGCGCGGGCGAGATCGGCCTGGCCGGAGTCCTCCAGCCGCGCCGCCCGCAACGTGATCAGCTGTACCAGGTTGAGCCACAGCGTGTCCTCCGCTTCGGGCGCATCAAGAAGCGCTTTGCGCAAGATGCGTTCGCTCTCGTCCAAGCGGCCTTGCCGTCTCAGAGCGTCCGCCAGGTTGCCGTTGGCCGCGAGATAGCCGGGGAGGATCTCCAGCGCCCGTCGAGCCGATTGCTCCGCCGCCGCTGGGTCGTCGCTCTCGAGCTGCACGCTGGCCAGGTTGTTCCAGCTCAACGCGCTGCGCGGTTGGGCTTCCACGGCGGAAGAGAACAGCGTCAGGTCGTCGCGCCAGTCCGCCGTCCGGTCGCGGGTCCGTAGGATCGAGGGAACGAGAAGGACCAACGACAACAAGACAACCGCAATCGAGCCCTTCCGCGGCGCGAGCCGCGTCGCGAGTGCGACGACCAGCGTGGCGATACAGGCCGCCAGACCGACCATCGGGAGGTACAGGACACGCTCGGCCATCACCACCGGCGCCGCGAACAACAGATGAGAGAGCGGAAGGTAGGTGGCGAAGGCGGTCACGGCACCGAACGTGACCGCGGGCGAGCGGCGACCCGCCCAGATCGCCGCGGCGGTCGCGGCGATCGCGACGGCGGGCAACAGGAACGCCGTCGAGGACACCGAGCGAACCAGGGGAACCACGTCGAAGTAGTAGTCGACGGAGAGGCTCTTCGGGAAGACGAGCAACAGCAGATAGCGCCCTCCGATGTTGACCGCGGTGAGCCAGCGCGTCACGAACGGTGCGCCCAGCAACGGGTTCTTCCATAAAGATTCGTCGGGCATGGCCAGGAGCGGTCCGACGATCTGATGGCGCAGCACGAGGTAACCGGCGATGGCCGCGAGGTAGAGAGGAGCGGTGACCCGGAGCCGCGCTGCGGCGGGTCGCAGTCGTTCGCGCCAGGACCCCTCACCAACAATCGCTCGGGCCAGTTCGAACGCGAGCACCAGAGCCGGGAAGGTCAGTGCCTGTTCCTTCGATAGGAGCGCCGCGAGGAAGGCGATGCCTGCTCCGGCACCGAGTGTGAGCGACGCCCGCGACGGTCGATCCGGGACCTTCGCGTGCGCGACGAGCGCGAGCAGCAGAAAGAACGTTGCCAGCAGGTCCGCGCGTCCGACGACCCAGGCGACGGCCTCGGTCTGGATCGGGTGCACGGCGAACAGCGCCGCCGCAACGAGCCCCAGGCGAGCCCCCGCAACGAGGCTTAGAACCAGGAATAGCAGCACGCCGCACCCGAGGTGCACCAGCAGATTCGCCAGGTGGTAGCCCGTAGCCGATTCGCCGTGGAGGGCGTTGTTCAGCGCCAGCGACCAACTCGTCAGAGGTCGGTAGTAGGGGTAGTTCCGGTCCGCGCCGGGCCAGAAACCACGCCCCAGGTGGTCGCCGGGGCGGAGCGTTTCCAGCGCCGCGTTGTTGCGGACGAGCTCGCGATCGTCGTAGACGAAATCGTTGCCCAGGGCCCCCGCGAAGGAGACGCCGACGAGCAGCGTCAGAACCCCCAGCGCCGTGAAGGAGTTCAGGGGTCGCGCCACTTAGTGCTTCACCGGCAACGCGTCGACATCGATCGGGGCCGACCAGGCCGCCTGCTGCGCCAACGAGGATGAACGAATGTTGGGGTCCGGATCCAGGTTGCGGCGCAGGAACCTGTCCATCTCCTCGCTGATTCCGCTCCCGATCGATTCCCGGTGGGGCAACACGACTGTCATTTTCTGTTTCCACATCCCGAAGCTGCTCGATCTCTTGAACAGCCGCTTGCCTGCGAGTAGCTCGTACGTCATGCAGGCCAGGGCGTAGCTGTCGACGCGTTGATCGATCTCCGTCGTGTCCTCGAGTTGTTCGGGCGCCATGTAGAAAGGCGTCCCGACGATGACGGTCTCCAACGTCTGTGTCCGGTCGTCCGTCTGGCCGATGGGGCGCGCAATCCCGAAGTCGATCAGCTTGAGCAGGCCGCCTCCGGCGAGCATCGCGTTGCTCGGTTTGATGTCCCGGTGCAGCACACCGAGGGCATGGACGTATTCCAGGGCGACGGCGATTTGCCCCGTGATCGAGCGGACGATCTCCTCGGGGATCGGGGCTCGCGCCGCCGTGACCTTGTCGAGTGACGGCCCCTCGCAGTACTCCACGACGAGGAAGTGCGTCCCGTATGCCGAGAAGCGGTCGACCAGCCGGGCCAGGTTGTCGTGATCGAAGCCCGACAGCAGCTTGGTCTCCTCGCGAAACCGGGACAGCGCCGTCGCGTCGTAAGTCAGCTTGTGGCTCATCATCTTGAGCGCGAAGCGTTGTCCGTCGCTCTCGCGAGAGGACTCGTAGACCACCGCCATACCGCCGCGCCCGACACATCGCTCGATGCGATAGCCGTGGACCAGTTTTCCGCCGAGGGCATCGGCATCGGAGCGGCCGAGACGTTTGGCGATCAGGCGCGTGAGCACGATCGCGATCTCGGGATGCTTGCGGGCCAGCTCGTGAAAATCCTTTGCGGGAAGGTCCAGCACGCGGACCGCCGTGCGGGCGACCACATCGGCGCTGGTGCGCTCACCGGAGATCAACGACATTTCGCCCACCACCTCGCCGATCGAGACCTCGGCGACCTCGGTCGGCTCGCTCGAGCCGCCGTCGACGATCACCGCAGCCCGGCCCTCGAGGAGCAGCTGCAACGAGTCCCCACGCGCGTCCTGGCGGATCAGCTTCTCTCCGGGCCGGTAGGACGCCTCCGACATGCGCTCGAGCAAGGCCGCGATCAGCTCTTCCGGGAGGCCGCTGAACGGCTGGCAGTTGGCCAGGACCCGTTCGTATTCTTCGGCCGGATGGTGCATGGCGTCTCGATAAGGAAAAAGTCGCCGATACAGCGTACTCTATGGTGCCCCGGGGGGTCCGTGGAGGTCAACAGGGGGCTGCGCTCGGCGGATTCTTCCGCGGGGAGGGACGATGGCGAACGACGACGGGGGAACGCGCTTGGGGGCGGACGCGCTGCGTCGAATCCTCCGGGTCACCCGCCAGCTCGCACGGCCCTCCGACACCGTCACGATGCTCTCCAACGTGATCGATGCCGGCCGGTCGGTGCTCGGGGCCGAACGCGGCACGGTGTTTCTCTACGACGCCGACAACGCGGAGCTCGTCGCCAAAGTCGCCACCGGCGAGGACGAGCTGCGGGTTCCCGCCGATCGCGGCATCGTCGGCGAGTGTGCTCGGACGCGACAGGTGATCAACGTGCCCGACTGCTATGCCGACCCGCGCTTCAACCAGGAGATCGATCGCAAGACGGGATACCGCACGCGCTGCCTGATGGCCGTCCCGCTCGTCGGCCACGACGACTCGCTCGAGGGCGTTCTGCAGGTCCTGAACAAGAAAGAGGGCACATTCACGACGGAGGACGAACGGGTTGCCAAGGCGCTCGGCGCGCAGTGCGCCGTGGCCTTGCAGCGTACGCGGTTGCTCAAGGACCTCGTGGCCAAGGAGCGCCTCGAGCGCGAGCTCGAGGTGGCGCGACGGATCCAGATGCGGGTGCTGCCGCAGGTGATGCCGCAGGTCGCCGGCTACGACGTTTCCGGTTGGTGCCGGCCCGCCGATCAGACCGGCGGCGACATCTTCGACGTCCACGTTCGTGGTGACGGCCGACTGGTCTTGTTGCTCGGCGACGCGACCGGGCACGGCATCGGCCCGGCGCTCAGCGTGACCCAGGTGCGCGCGATGCTACGGATGTGTCTTCGATTCTCCGTTCCGCTGATCGACTCGGCACAGCACATCAACGATCAGCTCGCGGAGGATCTCTCGGCTAACCGTTTCGTGACCGCTTTCCTCGGGTTGCTGGATCCCGAATCCCACGCGGTCGACTACCTGGCGGCGGGGCAGGGTCCGTTGCTGCACTATCACGCGGCCGAAGATCGAGTGGAGTGGCTCACGTCCACGACGCGTCCGCTGGGAATGCTGGGAGGGCTGCCCGTCGGGGACGTCCACTCTCGGATCCTCGAGCCGGGGGATGTTCTGCTGGTCGCCACGGATGGCATCTTCGAATGCGAGAACCCCGCGGAGGAGCAGTTCGCCGAGGAGCGCGTCGCCGAGGTCGTCCGAGCCCACGCTGCCGATTCGATGGCGCGGTTGACCGAACGCCTCGTTTCGGCCCTGGACGCCTTTGCCGAGGGTGCCCCGCAGGCGGACGACATGACGATCGTGGTGCTGCGCCGCGTCCCGTCTTAAAACCGGATCCGAAATTTCCGGAAAATCCTGACTCGGGCTGGCTCAGGGACTCCAAAGCCGCGTTTGGCACGCAAAAAACGTAATTACACGGCCGTTATTAAGTATATTTGTCGGAGTCGGGTTTAGAGTCCGCGGCCGAGTGGGGGAGAGTCATGCCGAAGAGTCGACTCGGGTCGGGTCGGAATAGAGCACTTGTTTTCTGCCTGATCGCCGTCATGGCGCTGCCGTTGGCGCCGCCCGCCGGCACGGCGGAGCAGCAGATCGATCTGGACGGCAATCCGCTCAACGGGAATGAAAGCAAGGTCCAGACCAACGTGCTTCAGACCTTCCCCGTCGAGGTCGAGAACATCATCTTCAACAACGCGGTCGGTGCCGGCTTTTCCATCGACTGGGGCGGCGCGGGTCCGGGCGGTCTCATGTCGACCGTCGCCGGTGGGCCCGATGTCGGTACGAAGTGGACCTGGTCGACCGTGTCGCAGGTTTACTCGATCACGTCGCCGGGGACCTTCGTGGTGGATTCCCGCGAAGTTCCCGTCTTCGGTGACGGGATGGGGGGACTCTCGTCTCCGAACGAAGCCGGGGGCACGTTCGACCTTCCGGGCAAGTCGATCTTCCCCACCGAGGTGACGGTTTCCTCGGACTCGCTCTCCGCCAGCCTGATCACCTTTTTCAGTCCTCAAAGAACCATCGCGACGTGCGAGAGCACCTTCGCCCCGGGACGCTTCGAGCAAACGATCAGAAACGCCACGGGCGAGACGGTCACGTTCATGGTCGAGGAACCCGACTGCTGCCCTGAAGCGGACATGACCATCTGCGAGGACGGCTGTCAGTTCTACCTCACCGACGAGAACAACTGCGGCGGCTGCGGGAACGTCTGCCTGTGGGACCAGACCTGCGAGCAGGGGGTCTGCACGGACATCTGTCCCGGCGTCGGCCAGGCGCTCTGCGGGGAGACCTGCGAGGACACGCTGAACGACGTCAACAACTGCGGCGGTTGCGGCAACGTCTGCGCGTTCGACGAGTT
>JABAOE010008220.1_pt3 | contig 16103 bp, 18 predicted proteins | sample 7062141 | NCBI WGS metagenome assembly JABAOE01 (sample SAMN14538627, study PRJNA623070) | marine sediment metagenome | biome: marine biome [ENVO:00000428]; feature: marine pelagic biome [ENVO:01000023]; material: deep marine sediment [ENVO:00002113] | place: India: Gulf of Khambhat ... | reverse complement strand
TCAACGCCAAGATGCGCCGCACCGGCATTTGCGGGGCGGCGGAGACCCTGCTGGTCGACAGGGCGCTGGCGGCGAGCCATCTGGCGCCGCTGGTAACGGCCCTGCAGGAGGCCGGCTGCAGGGTGCGCGGCGACGCCGCTGTCCAAGAGGCGGCGGCGGAGGTGGAGCCGGCCAGCGAGGCCGATTGGCCGACGGAGTTTCTCGACGCGATTATCGCGGTCAAGGTGGTCGACGGCCTTGAGGCGGCAATAGCCCATATCGCCCGCTACGGCTCGCACCATACGGAGGCGATCGTCACCGACGACGAGGCGGCGGCGGAGCGCTTTCTGAGACAAGTCGATTCGGCCATCGTCATGCACAATGCCTCGACCCAGTTCGCCGACGGCGGCGAGTTCGGCATGGGGGCGGAAATCGGCATCGCCACCGGCAAGCTGCATGCCCGCGGCCCGGTCGGCGTGGAGCAGCTGACGAGCTTCAAATACCGTGTTCACGGCACGGGCCAGACGCGTCCTTGAACCATTACACGCCAGTCAGCCGGACCTATCCCGGCCTGCCGCCGAGCGGTGCCGGCCAGCGCATCGGCCTTTACGGCGGCTCATTCAATCCCGCCCATGACGGCCATCGCCAGGTCAGCCTAGTGGCGCTCAGGCGGCTGCGGCTCGACGTGATCTGGTGGCTGGTGACGCCGGGCAATCCGCTGAAGGACACACGCGCCCTGCCGCCGCTGGCTGAGCGCATGGCGGCGGCGGCGCGCCAGGCCCGGCACCCGCGGCTGGTCATAACCGGCGTGGAAGCCGAATTCGGCACCCGCTATTCGGCCGACCTGGTGGCGCGCCTGACGGCACGGCTGGCCGACCGGCGCTTCGTATGGATCATGGGCGGCGACAATCTCGCCGGCTTTCATCGCTGGGAGCGCTGGCCGGCAATCGCCGCAGCCGTGCCGATCGCGGTGATAAACCGGCCGGGCTGGCTGGCGGCGCCGCTCAATGCCAGAATGGCGCAGGTCTTGCGCGACCGCCGGCTGCCGGAAAGCGCGGCCGTGCGGCTGGCCGATTGCCGGGCGCCGGCATGGATTCATCTGGCGGCGCCGCGCGCCACCGTCGCCTCAACGACGTTGCGCAGCGGTCACGCGCCGCAAAAATGATCGATCTTTGGCAGAAACCGTCTTGAAACCTTTATTGCCGCATTCTTATGTGAGTGATGTGGCGGCAGGTGCCGCCGTAACGAGGGTTAGGATCACAGAGGAATATCATCCTGAACACGACCCGAACTGACGAGGGCCCCCGGGTGGGGGCACCTCAGCCGGCTTCTGTTGGCGACAGTGATATGCGCGGGCAAAGCCTCAAGACGGTTCTTGCGAGCCTGGACGATTCCAAGGCGGAGAACACCATCAGCATCGACATTGCCGGAAAATCGGTTCTTGGCGATCATATGGTCGTGACATCCGGTCGTTCCCACCGGCATGTCGCCGCCATCGCCGACCATCTGGTGAGAGACCTCAAGGAAGCCGGGTTTGGTCCGGTGCGCATTGAGGGTCTGCCGCATTGCGACTGGGTGCTGATCGATCTTGGCGATGTCATTATCCACATTTTCCGTCCGGAAGTCCGCGAATTCTACAACCTAGAGAAAATGTGGTCGGCGGAACCCTATTCGGATCGCCGCGCGCGGATCTGACCGGCGCCCATGGATGTGACGATCGCCGCCGTCGGACGGCTGAAGGCCGGCCCGGAACGCGATTTGTGCACACGCTATCTGAAGCGGGCCGAACAAGCCGGGCGAGCTTCAGGCTTTCACCGTTTTGTCGTCAGCGAAGTGCCGCAATCGCGGGCGCCGCGGGCCGCGGAGCGCATGGCAGAGGAGGCGGAACGCCTGAAACGGCGGCTCGGCCCGGAGGCCGGGGGCGGCCGGAAAGGACGGCTGATCTGCCTGGATGAACGTGGTATGAGCTGGACGAGCGAGCAGCTTGCCGACTGGCTGGGCGATCAGGCCGACAGCGGTGCTGCCGATACCGTCTTTGTGGCGATCGGCGGCGCCGACGGCCTCGACCCGGAACTTGTCGCCGCCGCTGATGTGGCTTTGTCGCTTGGCCGGATGACCTGGCCGCACCAGATTGCGCGCGTCCTTGTCGCCGAGCAGCTCTACCGGGCCATGACGATCCTGGCCGGGCATCCCTACCACCGGGCCTGAACGTGGCGCGGCAGCGGCAATGACGGCCCGGCGCTTCGATGGCACAATGCAATGATGGCGAATCGCGATATGACATGGCAACGCCGGACCCGCCTTGCGCGGTGCTTCTCGGCGGCCGCGCTTGCCGCGGCTTTTTCCGTCGGCTTGGCGATTGTGCCGACACTGGCGATCGAAGCTCAGACACCGCGGCCGCCCGGTGAAGGCGGCGAGGCCGCCGCCGGAGCTGCGAGTGAGAACGCAGCCAAAGACCCGCCGACGCCGGAAAGCCGCAAGCGGGCGCGCCTGATCGAGCTGGAGGCGATCCAGGAATCGATTGCCGTCTCAGAAAGCCGTCAGGCCGGCCTGAAAGCGGAAATCGAAGCCATGGAATCGGATCGGGCGGCGCTCAGCAGGACGTTGCTTGAGACGGCGCAGCGCGTGCGCCAGGCCGAATCGGAGATCGGCCGGATCGAAAGCCGGCTGGCCAGCCTCTACGCCAACGAGGATGGCATCCGCAATTCGCTGCGCGAGCGCCGTGCCGTGCTTGCCGAAGTGCTGGCGGCGCTGCAACGCATGGGCCGCACGCCGCCGCCGGCGATTATCTCGCAGCCCAAGGATGCGCTGGCGGCAATCCGCAGCTCGATTCTGGCCGGCGCCGTATTGCCCGATATCCGGGTGGAGGCGGAGGCCCTGGCCGCCGATCTGCAGGAACTGGTCGATCTGCGCCGCCGCATCGAGAGCAGCCTTGACTCGCTGAAGACCCGCTATGCGGCACTCGGCGAAGAGCAGGCGCGCATCAATCTGCTGATTGAGACGAAGAAGAAACAGCGCGAGAAGTCGCTCGTCGCGCTAGAGAGCGAGCGCCGCAAGGCGGCGGCTCTGGCCAGCAAGGCGGAAAACGTGGAAGCCCTTATCAAGGCCCTGGAAGAGCAGACCGGATCGGCTGCCGCTGCCGCCGAGGCGTTGCAGCCAGCGGGCCGGCAGGAGGCGGCGCGACGTCTGGCCGATACCGGCCGGCTCGGCCCGGCGGTGCGGTTCATCGACGCCAAGGGGCTGCTGCCGTTGCCGGTCGCCGGTGAAACGGTGCTGGCTTTCGGCGCCGATGACGGCCTTGGCGGACAGGCAAAGGGGGTGACCATCGCCGCCCGGTCGGGCATGCGGATCATTTCACCGGCCGATGGCTGGATCGTCTATGCCGGGCCGTTCAGGAGTTATGGTAACATCTTGATCCTGAATGCCGGCGGTGGTTACCATATCGTCCTTGCCGGCATGGAACGAATCGATGTCGTGCCGGGCCAGTTCGTGCTTGCCGGCGAGCCGGTTGCGGTCATGGGCTCGCGGCATTTCGCAAGCCTGGGCGATCTTGACCCTACTTCCGTCCAACCGCTGCTCTATGTAGAGTTCAGGAAAGACGGCAATTCCATCGATCCCTCGCCCTGGTGGGATCGTCGTGAGGAAGAAGAGGTCCGCGGATGATTGGAAGATTTGGACTGCTGGCTGCCGGCGCGCTTTTCGGCGCCCTTACCGCGGTTAGCGTGGCACAGTTCGACGGCGGCGGCGCCACGGCGGCGGCCGCCGATACCTATCGGCAGCTCAACCTGTTCGGCGACGTGTTTGAACGCATCCGCGCCGATTATGTGGAAGAGCCGGAGGAAGCCGAGCTGATCGAATCGGCGATCGACGGCATGCTGTCGTCGCTCGACCCGCATTCCAGCTATCTCAACCCGAAAAACTTCCGCGACATGCAGGTCCAGACCCGCGGCGAATTCGGCGGTCTGGGCATCGAAGTGACGATGGAAAACGGCCTGGTCAAGGTGGTCTCGCCGATCGACGACACGCCGGCGGCGCGCGCCGGCGTCCAGGCCGGCGACCTGATCACCCATCTCGATGGCGAGCCGGTGCTGGGCATGACGCTGCGCGAGGCGGTCGACAAGATGCGCGGTCCCGTCGATGCGCCGATCGTGCTGACGATCCGCCGCGAGGGCGTCGAAAAGCCACTGGATATCAAGGTGGTCCGTGACATCATCCGCATCAAGTCGGTGCGCCACCGCGTGGATGACGATGTCGGCTATCTGCGCATCACCCAGTTCAACGAACAAACGGCCGATGGACTGAAGGCGGCGATCGAGGCGATCGCCAAGGAGATCCCGGGCGACAAGCTGAAGGGATATGTGCTCGACCTGCGTAACAATCCGGGCGGATTGCTCGATCAGGCGATCGCTGTCTCCGACGCATTCCTGGAGCGCGGCGAGATCGTCTCCACCCGTGGCCGGCGCGCGGAGGATACGCAACGTTTTACGGCTAGAGCCGGTGACAGCGTCAAGGGCAAGCCGGTCATCGTCCTGGTCAATGGCGGTTCGGCGTCCGCGTCGGAAATCGTCGCCGGCGCTTTGCAGGATCATCGCCGTGCGACGATCGTCGGCAGCCGGTCGTTCGGCAAGGGCTCCGTGCAGACCATCATTCCGCTCGGCCGCAACGGCGCCATCCGCCTGACGACGGCGCGCTACTACACGCCGTCGGGCCGCTCCATCCAGGCCAGAGGCATCGATCCGGACATCCAGGTCATCCAGGAGCTGCCGGATGAATTGAAAGGCGAAAGCGCCAAAACAGGCGAAGCCAGCCTGCGCGGCCATCTGGAGGGCGAGAACGGCCAGGAGAGCGAAGAGGAAGTCTCCGCGACCTCCGCCTATGTGCCGCCCGATCCGAAGGATGACGTGCAGTTGAATTACGCGCTTGACCTTCTGCGCGGCATCCAGGTCAACGGCATGTTTCCGCCGGACCCCTCCCAGGGAATCCCCAACTAGGGTATATCTAAACGACGAATCAGCCGGCGCGGGCGTCGCGCCGGCGGTGTCGTCGGGGGTCCTTTCAGGACCGAGAGGAGGGGTCGATGGCGGCAGACGACCTCAATGCGCCGTTGCGCCGGCAGGACAGGGAAACTGCGCGGTTCTCCTTCTTGCCTCTGGTATGGGGTCTTGCCGCCTGCGCCTTTATCGTCGCTTCGGTGGCCGCTGTGTGGATCGCCGCCGTCGATGATCCGGATGGCGGAATGCCTGTCGCTGTCGCCAGCATCGCCAACAGCGAGCCAGCGACGACCGGCAGCCTTAAGGGCTTCGCCGCCATGGGGCCGGCCACGCCGTCACCGGAAAATCCCGACACCGCCACGCCGTCACGACTGGCGGCTTTGCCGCAGCCGGTGCCGCCGGACAAGGTCCGCGCCACGGCAGCGCCGCTCGACCGGTTGGTGGAGGCCAGCGCTTTCGGCCCGCTGCCGAAAATCGCCGAGGACGGCCTTAGGCCGATGGACGCCTATGCCCGCCCGGCTACGGTCGGCCCCTATGACCGGGTGCCGCGTATCGTCATCGTCGTTGGCGGCATGGGCATCAGCCAGACTGGCACCAGCAATGCCATCCGCGAGCTGCCGGAGGATGTCACCCTGGCCTTTGCGCCCTATGGCGGCAGCCTCGATCGCTGGGCCGGCCGGGCCCGCGAGGACGGCCACGAGATCCTTTTGCAGGTGCCGATGGAGCCGATCGGCTATCCGCAGACGAATCCCGGCAAACATACGCTGGTGACATCGGCGGGCGGCGCGGCAAACGCGGAAAGCCTGCAGTGGGCGATGAGCCGGATCACCAGCTATACCGGTGTCATGAACTATCTCGGCGCGCGGTTTTTGGCCGACCAGCGCGCGACCCGCAGCCTGCTTGAGGAATTGGCCGGACGCGGCGTGTTTTTTCTCGATGACGGCTCGTCCCTCCAAAGCACAGCGGCGGCGGTCGGCACGGCGATTGAGGTGCCGGTCATCACTGCCGACGTGACGATCGACAAGCAGCGCTCGTCGCGGCAGATCGAGAAGCAGCTCGACAATCTGGAGCAGATGGCCCGCAGCAGGGGCATCGCCATTGGCGTTGCCTCGGCCTTCCCGACGACGGTCCGCACGCTCGCCGCCTGGATCCCCGGGGCCCGTGAACGCGGCATCGCGCTGGTGCCAGCGAGCGCCGCCCTGGCGCGCTAACCGGCGCCCGGCCGCGGCGGAGCCGATGACGAAGCAGAGCGGCAAGCCCGATTGCGAGCAGCCGGATCGGCGCTACCGGCCCGGTGTCGGCGCGGTCGTGTTCAACGCCGCCAATGCGGTCTTTATCGGCCGGCGCCGGGGCGGCCCGGAACACGTCGCCGATGGCTTTGAGTGGCAGATGCCGCAGGGCGGCATCGATCCCGGCGAAACGCCGGTCGAAGCAGCCATTCGCGAGCTTTATGAGGAGACTAACATAACCTCCGTCACACTGCTGGGCGAGGTGCCTGGATGGCTCCGCTACGATCTGCCGGCGGAGGTCGCGCGCACCGCCTGGAAGGGGCGTTATCGCGGCCAGGCGCAAAAATGGTTTGCCTTCCGCTTCACCGGCGAAAGCGGCGAGATCGATATCGGCGCACCCGGTGGCGGCAGCCACAAGCCGGAATTCGTCGACTGGCGCTGGGAGCGCCTGGAGCGGACGCCGGGGCTGGTCATCCCGTTCAAGCGGCAGGTCTACGAGGCGGTAGTGGCAGCGTTCCGCCGATTCGCCGACTGAGTGTTGCCGGCGGCGTGCGGTTGCCGGTCAGTCGACGACGATCTTGATCCTGCGGCCCGGTTGCAGGCGGCTTTGCTGGTCCAGGCCATTGAGCAGACGGAACAGCTCAAGGCGCCGCTCGGTGCCGCGCATGCGCGCGGCAAGCGAGGCGACAGTGTCGCCGCTCTCTACGCTGACGACATCGATCCTGAGAGGTCTGAGCCGCGCCACCTCCGCCGGATCGAGCCGTCGGAACGACGCCATGGTCTGACTCAGGGCGACGTCCAGCGCGCCGCCGCCGCGGCGGTCGGCGAAGATAAGGCGATAGAGGGTCGGCCCGACGCGGATGGCGCCGATCTTGAACACCCATCCGCCGGCCGATGCGCTGGCGGTCGCCGCCGGCAGGCCGCCGCCGGTCTGAACAGAGCGGATCGAGCCTTGCTCCAGGCCGTTTATCCAGCCGGAGGCGAGATAATCGGCCGGTGTCACATTGGCGCGCACCGCAACGCCGTCAAACCGCATGGCGGTGTCGCGACCGGCAGCGGCCAGCACCGCCTCGCGGGTGTTTTCCAGCTGATAGCCCGGCGGAACGGTGAAGCCGATCGCCAGACGTGGATGCAGAAAGCGGCGGCCGCGCACGAAGCCCTCGGAGGGATCGTCGCCATAGACCATGCCGTCAAGACTGTCGAGATAGACGTCGCGGCCGGTTTCGCCGATCCCCGGCGCGCCGAACTGGCGGGCCGCGCGGATGGCCAGATCGCGGCGTTCCAGGGCGGCTGGATGCGAGGCCAGGAAGTTGGCAGCGTCATCGTCGGCGCCGATGGCGGAGCGGAACGCGGCATAGCGCTCCAGCTTTTTCAGGAAGCGCGAGGCGGCGAAGGGGTCATAGCCGGCACGACCGGCGATCATGATGCCGATGCGGTCGGCGGCGACTTCCTGGTCGCGCGAAAACTTCGCCAAAGTCATCTGCGAACTGACGGTGGCGGCGTCACGGGCGGCGGGATCGGATAGAATATCGGTAGCGACGCGGGCGACGATATCGACCTGTTCGACCACCTTGGCGCGCTCCAGGGCATGGTTGGCAATGACATGGGCGATCTCGTGCGACAGGACGGCCGCCAGCTCAGAACTGTCGTCGGTCAGCGCCAGCAAGCCGCGCGTCACGTAGAGATAGCCGCCGGGCAGCGCAAAGGCGTTGGCGACCGGCGAATTGAGGATGGTCACGCGGTATCGGCGCGCCGGATCGTCGGAGGCGGCAACGATGCGCGCGACGACATCGGCCAGCGCCTTTTCCAGATCGGCATCGGCATAGACGCCGCCATATTCGGCGATGACCCGCGGGTTCTCCCTGGCGCCGATCGCCTCTTCCAGGCCATTGGGCAGCCGCTGCGGCGTCACCGCGACCGGATCGACGCGCGCCGGCGCGCCGCCGCCGACCAGTTGACAGGCGCCCAGGGCCAGACTTGCTGCAACAAGGATAGCCAGCTTGCGCATGATCGTCGCTTTGCGCGCCTTCATGGCGGAAATCAAGACCCCCGTCGTCATTTCGCCGCCGGCGCCGGTCGTATTGCGCTGTTACGGCGACTGAGGCGCGGCCAGCACCTCGATCTGCGTCGGATACCGCGCCGACACCATCGGCCCGGCCTTCTCCTGCAAGAAGCCGCGGACCCGCACGACTTTTCCGGCAAGTTGCTCCAGTGCAGCCTCGCCACCGAAATAGCGGCGCCTGGCGGCGGCGACCTCGACCGTCACGTCGCTGCGCCATTGCCGGCCGAAATCAATGTAGGTCCGCTCGCGCCGCGTTCCAACCGACCGGACGAGGCCCTGAAAGATGACGAAGTGGCCATATTGTGACGAAAGCGCCTCCGGCCGGGCGGTGACAACCGACATTCCGGGTTGTGACCAGCCGCCGCGCCGGGCACGCCGCGCCGCCGCCTCAAGCGCAAGCAGCCGCCTGGCGCAGGCAGTGCCGGGATCGTCGCCGATGGCGCCGCCAAGGCGGTCTTCCGGCAGGACGACCGCCAGTCCGGCCTCTATGAGGCGTTCCTGGAGCAGATCGTCGCCGGACATGAGCAGCGCGGCGCGGCGGCCGTGCCGGTCCGGCCGGCCCGGCAAGAGGCGAATGGTCAGCGGCCTTTCGGCAAGCCACTGCCTCAGCCGGCCGGCCAGCCGCGCATCCATCGCGTCGGCTCTCTGGCGGTCGCGGGCCAGTGCCGCAAGGCTTTCAAGGCCGGCGAGACGCACGGCGCGGCCGTCGCCGAGCACGATCGTGCGGGCATCGGCGAGCGACGCCGTCTCGATCGGCGTCCAGGGACCGGCCTGGCAGGCGTGCCGGCCGGCGACAGCCGGAGTGGCGACGCCGAAGGTCCAGATCAGCGCGCCGCCGATGGCAGCGGCCGTGCCATTTCGGGCGACAAGCGTTTTTCGGCAGCCGGCCTTGATGAGGGTGCAGAGCCGCGCGATCCCAGCCTTGCCTGTGGCGCCCGTTCGGCAAATCATGATAGAGGCAGCATAAGGCCCCGTAGCTCAGTCGGATAGAGCATCAGATTCCTAATCTGAGGGTCGCAGGTTCGAATCCTGCCGGGGTCGCCACTTATCTCATTGAAATGGAACTGTCAGGCTCTGTCGCAGCGATGCCCGGTGGGCGTGCCCGTGTTGTTGGCCGCAGCTTTGCCCGCTTCGCCCCGCCTCATGAAGAGGCGACGTTCGGCATGCGGTGGAGAAAAGATATTAAGCCTGGTGACAGTCTTGCGGACAATCATGGCAGGGCGATGCGGATCGACAGCCCAGGCCATTCTTTGACGGATCGGCCTATGATGGCGCGGTCTTGCGATCATTGGCCCGACCGTTCACATCGCTGCGCGTTTCGGCTTATCCTGTCGGCAGAAACAGCGACTGCGCGCCGATGAGAAACAAGACGTCCAGATATGCCCTGACGGCGACGGTCCTGTCGGCGATTCTGGTGGCTGTCGTCATCGTTTTTGCCGTTCGCGAAAAGAGCCCGCCGCCGATGGGGCCGCTGGAGGCGGTTTATATCGCCGTTTCGCAGAAGCTGGCCGATCCCGAAAGCGCCAGATTCCGCAACGTGACCAAAGTCGATGACACCTATTGCGGCGAGGTCGCCAGCACGGATGAGTCCGGCGAATACAGCAGCTTCCGGCAATTCATGGTAAGAAAGACGGAATCGAAGAAATTCGGCCTGGTCGTTTCCTTTCTCGACGAGCATATCGAGATATTCTGTCGTTGACGTTCGGATTGTTGCCATATCACCGGCAATGTGAATGACCGATTTGCCCAGGCTTTCGCCGCAATCGTGCCGGATAGTCCACAGCCCACCCGTCAGTGTCCGGCCGGGCCGGACCATCGGGCGTGGCGCACGGGATTGAGAGGCGGTGGGCCCTGCGCAGTGGATCAGGCTGCGTTCTTGTCCTCGGCCGCGTCGCTGACGGCTTCGCGGATCTCCTGCAGCGTGAACGGCTTGGTGACCACGTCGCGGATTATTTTCGACAGGTCGTCAGCCCGCTCGCGCTGGTCGGCAAAGCCGGTCATCAAGAGAATGCGCATGCCTGGCCAGCGATCGGCGGCCGAATGCGCCAGCGCGATGCCGTCCATCATCGGCATCTTGACGTCGCTGACCAGCAGATCGTAGCCGCCATCGCTGGCTTCCAGATGGGCCAGCGCTTCCACGCCGTCGCCAGCGGTGTCAACGTCGTGCCCGTCGAGCTCAAGCGCCCGGCTGACAAAGCTGCGAACCGCCTCATCGTCCTCGGTCAGGAGTATACGCATTACCGGCCTCTTTCCCCGTCCTCGTCGTCATCCGCCCGATAGACGGCGACATATGGCAGTTCCCGCCAGGCATGGCCTGCATCCATGCCGTATCCGACGACAAAATAGTCCGGACAGGTAAACCCAACGTAATCAGCCTGGATATTTGTGTCGCGGCCTTCCGGCTTGTCGACGATGGCGGCAACCGCCACCCGCCGGGCGCCGCGGCTTTGCATCAGGTCGCGGGCGAATTTCACCGTCAGGCCGGAATCCAGCACGTCGTCGACGATCAGCACGTCGCGGCCGGTGACCGGGCAGCCGATATCGCGCAGCACCCGCACCTCACCGGACGACTTCAGCCCCTTGCCGTAGCTGGAAAGCGAGATGAACTCCACCTCAAGCCGCACATCCAAGCGCGCCAGCTCGCGCACCAGATCGGCGGCGAAGACGAAGCCGCCCTTCAGCACGACGACGACAAGCAGGTTGTCCGGCTCGCCGGCGGCGATCTCCGCGGCGATCGCGGCAACCCGTTCGGCGATCGCCTCTTGTGAATACAGTCTCTCAACGCGGACCATGCGGACCTTCACTGTTGCGGCGGCCGCTCCCCGGCAGCCAGCGCCGCGCCGACGCCGGTCGCCTCGTAGCCCGGCCGACCCGATACGGCAAACCGCACGGCAACATCAATGGCAGTCTTCGGCACGTCGTCGATGACGAGCCGGAACGGCGCGCTTTCCTGACCGGCAAGATGCGTCACCGGCGGCGCGATCGCAACGCTGCGGACCGCCTGAAGCGCGCTGTCGCGCAATTCCACCACCAGGCCGGGCACCGGCTGCTCGCTGTCCTTCAGATTGACCAGTGAGCCGCTGACGGTCAGCCGGGCGCCTTCGCCGGTCATCCGGCGCTCGCCGGCGAGACCGTCGATGGCAAGGCCTTGCAGATTGACCGGCAAGCCGATCCGCTCATAAAGCCCGGCAAGGTCGGGGACGGCGGCAACGGCGCTCTCCCGGCCGGCGACGAAAGCGGCGAGAAAGACGATCGATGCCAGCACCGCGACGGCGGTTATGAAGGCCTGCCCGGCCGGCGAACGGGCCGACGGCGGCGCGCAGTCGGCGGCAATGCGCGCCGCCCAGGCATTCTCGCTGCCATTGTCATAGCTGACCAGCGGCCGCCGGACCGCATCGACCAGCCGCGCATCGGACCACACCAGCGAGCGGCCGGCCTCTTCGGCTTTCCTGATTGAGTCGGCTCCCGGCTCTGCCTGGCGCCTGGCCGGCCAGGTCTCGCCGCAGCGGCGGCAAACGACAATCTGCGTGCCTGCCGCCATGACGGCGGTTTCGATCGGCTCCGCCGCGCCGCATGACGGGCATTTGAGAAGGACGAAATCGCAATCCTGCATTGCCGCGTGTGCCTTGTCCGTCATGCCGGGGTCCTTTCCGCTGGCCGCTCCGTGGCCGGCGATGAAGCACCCCATTCCTCAGCGCTTATGGTTAACAACGGCTTAACCTTGTATGGCGCTCGTGGCAAAAGGGAGCAATGAGGCCGTTACCGTGATTCGTTTCGAAAATGTCGGTTTGCGATACGGGCTTGGACCGGAAGTCCTGCGCGATGTGTCTTTCCGCATCGCGCCGGGATCGTTTCAATATGTCACCGGCCCGTCCGGCGCCGGCAAGACATCGCTGTTGCGGCTGCTGTTTCTGTCGCTGCGCCCGACCCGCGGCCTGGTGCGCATCTTCGACCAGGATGCCGCCACGCTGACGCGCGACGCCGTTCCGCATCTGCGCCGCCGCATCGGCATTGTCTTTCAGGACTTCCGGCTGCTCGATCACCTGACGACCTTTGAGAATGTCGCCCTGCCGCTGCGTGTGCTGGGCGCCAGCGAGGCCGATTACGGCCGCGACGTCAGCGAATTGCTGGAATGGGTCGGCCTGGGCGACAAGATGTGGGTGCATCCGCCGGTGCTTTCCGGCGGCGAGAAGCAGCGCTCCGCCATCGCCCGCGCCCTGATCACCGAGCCGGAAATCCTGCTGGCCGACGAACCGACCGGCAATGTCGATCCGCCGCTGGCGCGGCGCCTCCTGCGGCTGTTCATCGAGCTTAACCGGCTTGGCACCTCCGTGGTTATCGCCACCCACGATCTCGGTCTCATGGATCAGCATGATGCCCGCCGGCTGGTCCTCAACCATGGCCGGGTAGAGATCTATGAATAGCCTGCCCGGTCCGGGCCAGACGCCGCCGCGCCGGCGCCTGCGCCGGCTTCGCGCCGGTCATGGGGGACAGGCCGACCAGGCGGCCGGCACTACCGATGGCGACCGCCGGTGGCGCGGCAGGCCGGGCCACGGGGGCGACCCGCATACTGCCACACGCGGCGCCAATCCGATCGTGCCGCCGCAATCGGTGGCGCGGCGCACCTTGCTGGTGCTGGTCGCCATTATGAGCTTTCTCGCCTGCCTCACCGTCGCCGCCGTCGCTTTTGTCGGCGAACGCGCCGACAGCTGGCAGCGCCAGATCGCCGAGGAGGTGACAATCCAGATCCGCCCGTCAGAAGCCGGCCCGATGGATGAGGCGGTGGCGCGCGCCGTCGATATCGCCGTGCAAACGCCGGGCGTGCGCGCCGCCACAGCGCTCAGCGCCGATGACGCGGCGCGCCTGCTGGAGCCCTGGCTGGGCAGCGGCTTTGACCGCAGCGAGCTGCCGGTCCCGCGGCTGATCGCCGTCTCCATTGCCGGCGAGGTCGACCTGGCGGCGCTGGCGCAGCGGCTCAGCGACGAGGTGCCCGGTGCCAGCCTCGACGATCACGGCCTGTGGCTGGAGCGCCTGTCGTCGATGGCGCGAATCACCACTGTCAGCGGATTTCTCCTCCTCGGCCTAGTGCTGGCGGCTACCGCGCTGTGCGTCGTCTTCGCCACCCGCGGCGCCATGGCCGGCAATCGCGACGTCATCGAGGTCCTGCATTTCGTCGGCGCGGAGGACAGCTATGTCGCCGGCGAGTTTCAGCGTCATTTCCTGGTCCTCGGACTGAAGGGCGCCGGTCTTGGCGGCCTGGCGGCAATGGCCCTGTTTGCCCTGGTCAGCGCCTTTGGCAGCCTGCAAGGCCCGACCCCCGAAGAGGCCCAGTTGCGCAGCTTGATCGGCGGTTTCTCCATCGGACCGCCGGCCTATGTCGGCACGCTCGTGACGATCGTGCTGATCGCCGTTATTATTGCCGCCACGGCAAGGCTAACGGTGCGCAACACATTGCGCGATCTCGATTGACATGGACTGCCTCTAGGCGCCATGTGTCGGCCACGAGATTGCCCTGACATGAGCCATTTACGCCGCTCCGCGCGCCGCACCGCCCTAGCCAGGCTGCGGTTTTTCCGGCTGGCCATGCTGCTGGCTCTGGCCGGCGCGGCGTCCGCCTTCATTGGCGGCTTCTTCGTCTTCGCTGACGGAGTGGCGACGGCGCAGCCACCCGCATCGCCGCGCGCGGAGGGCATTGTCGCGCTGACCGGCGACACCGGTCGCATCGGCGCGGCAATCGATCTTCTCGACCGCCAATCGGCGACCCGCCTGCTGATCTCCGGCGTCGACCGGACGATCAGCGCCGAAACGCTGCGCAATGCCTTTCCTGAAAGCCTCGACCTGTTCAGCTGCTGCATCGATATCGGCCACGCCGCCCGCGATACCCGCGGCAACGCCCTGGAAGCCCGCGACTGGGCCAGGGACCGCGGCTTTCGCTCGCTGATTGTCGTCACCAGCGCCTATCACATGCCGCGCAGTCTGGCGGAGATGAGCCGGGCGCTGCCGGAGGTCGAACTGGTGCCGGTGCCGGTGCAGACGCCCCACCAGGACCTCGCCGCGTGGATGAGCAGCGGTCAGACGTTCCGGCTTCTCCTAACTGAATACGTCAAATATATCCTGTCCCGGCTGAGGTAGCTCCAGGTGGCGCAATGCTGGCACGCACAGTGCTGTTCAATATCCTGTTCTACGTCGCCTTTGTCGTCATTGCGGTGGGGCTGGCGCCGGCACTTCTACTGCCGCAGCGCCATGTCTGGTTCGTCGCCAAATTCTGGGCCCGCGTCAGCCTGTGGCTGCACCGCACCATCTGCGGCATCGACGAGGAGATCGTCGGCCTTGAGAACATTCCCGACGGCGGCTGCCTGGTCGCCTGCAAGCACCAGTCGACGTGGGAGACGCTGCGTCTGATAACCCTGTTCGCCAGGCCGACCTTCGTCTTCAAGCAGCAATTGCGCTGGCTGCCCCTGCTCGGCTGGTACCTGGTCAAATACGGCCAGATACCGGTCAATCGCGGCCGCCGCTCCCAGGCGCTGCAGGCGATGGCCGCCATCGCCGCTGAGCGCATCGCGGCCGGCCATCAGGTGATCATCTTTCCCGAAGGGACAAGGCGGCCGCCGCTGGCGGAGCCGAAATACAAATACGGCGTTACCTATCTCTACGACACCCTGAAGGTACCCTGCCTGCCGATCGCCCTCAATTCCGGCCTGTTCTGGCCGCGCCGCACCTTCGCCCACCGGCCGGGCGTGGTAACGCTGAAGATCCTGCCGGTCATTCCGCCCGGTCATGATGCCGACACATTTTCGGCCGAATTGCAGGACGCCATTGAGTCGGCGGTCGCCGAAATGAATGCCCAAGTGTTGCGTCGCGACCCGAAAATCGCCGCGGCGGTCAATCGGGAACAGGCCGGGTTATCACTTTCTTAACCCAATATCCTGTATAATGTTCGCTGCGTAAGACTATATGTTGTGTTGTTGTGCAACGCCGCACGATGCTCGACGTCACAATGTTGACAGTTTGTTCCAGGTGGCGTAACAGTATTTGTTCTGTTTTCGTTCCAGTCGTCTTTCTTCGATTGACGGGAAGGCCCGATGAAAACGTTGTCCAGCGTCCCGCGAGCCGCCATCGCCGCCGGTGTGTCCGGCCGTTATCGCTATTGGACCGGCCGGTCCGGCGCGCGCTATCTGTTCACCCAGGTTGCGTCGAAGTCGCTCGACGATTTTGACGACGGCGTCTTTTTGCTGGTGCGTTTCGGCACGATCCGCACGATCGGCGACCGGGCTGCCATATCGGCAGCACTCGCGGAGGGCTGTCACGGCGCGGTGCTCTATGTCCACCTGCTGGCGACATCGGCGGCCTCGGCTGCCCATATCATCGGCGACCTGATGCCGCATCGCGGCGGCCACGGTCTGGCGCTGGCCGCCTGACGCGGCCGTCATCGGCGTGCCGATCGGGCCCGCCGCCGCTGCCGTCCAGGCTTTCCGCCAGCGCCGACAGGGCCGGATCGGCAATCGCCAGTTCGCCGAGCCGCCTGGCGCTGTTGAGCACATAGTCGACATTGGCGCCCGACCGGCCCTGCGCGGCGAGCACCAGCCGCCGCTGGGTAGCGAGGTCCAGCCGGCCGGCATACTGGTCGTGGCGCCGGTCGACGACATAGGCAAGCGCCGGCACCCGGCGGCCATCATCGAGCATTACCGGCCGCACCACCTCGCGGTAGACATTGGTCACCTGTTCGCGCTGCCGCAGATAGGCGACGACGGCGTCCCGGTCGGCCGCCTCGACGCGGAATGCCAGGCCGCGACAGGCGCCACCGTGGTCAAGCCCGAGCACCAGGCCCGGCCGCTGGTGCGT